>Ga0315280_10000427_pt1 | contig 78091 bp, 67 predicted proteins | sample YL17G06_40_MG_FD_203697 | JGI IMG/M metagenome (GOLD analysis project Ga0315280, IMG submission 203697) | Sediment microbial communities from Yellowstone Lake, YNP, Wyoming, USA - YL17G06_40 | ecosystem: Environmental > Aquatic > Freshwater > Lake > Sediment | place: USA: Wyoming | collected... | reverse complement strand
GGGGACATTTCTATCGAGGACAAAAGGGGACATTATCATCGAGGCACAACATACTGAATTATTCTGCCGGAGGGTCCGGGGGTCGGATCGCCGTTGTCGAGAGCGTACTGGACCTACCCGAACCGGCCACCCTTGGGCAGCGTATAATTGTGCCGCCATGCCTAAAAGCAATGAGATACCCAAGGCCGGCGATAAATGCCCGTGGTGCGGCGAGGGCGCGCTGACCGTTTCCCCCAACGGCCAGCGGTCGGTAACACGGGGCAGGCTAAGGAGGGTTGCAGCTCGCGCACTCTTTCACCTTCGTCCTAATTCGATCCGAAACGCCATGGAAGAGAAAATCATCGTCATATCGCGTCGTTCAATCAAAAGAGAACTAGAAGCCATTTCAAAACCCCTTGGAACATGTTGATTTGCTTAACCAAACACGAGTGATCTGGCACGACGAACTGAGGCGATTGCCTAAGTCCTTTATTTTCAATAAGGCCCCGCTGCTTGGTTCTCCCAAACCGCGGGTCATCATGGCAACGTCCTTCGTTTCAATGGACTACAGAGGGTTTTGAAATGGCTTCTAGGCTTTTTCTGAGACTACCCTCAGAAAAAGTGGCCCTGCTAGGGCAACCGGCGGACGCAAAAGGCGCTGCAAAAGATCGACAATTCTTGTCGATGTTTGGCCGTAAGCGCCTATCGCGGCGAAAATACCTCTCGACACCTTTGATGGACCTTACAGACACGTTATCCGGTCAGGCCGAAATCAGGACTCTTGTACGCCAAAGGTGAAGAATACGCTTGCTCACCGCGTTCTCAGGGGCTCGCAGAAAGGCGCAGATTCTCCGAATAGCGTTGTCTGAGTTGGTCACCCCGTCAAACATAGAAAGCAATCGCATCTCAGATTCCGGTTGAGCAGCTGACAATTCGGGCAGGAGGAGGTAGGCGAATGTGCGGGGCGCTTCAAGGGTCCGGCGTATGTTTGTCATCGAAATACGCCGCTTCCTGTAGAACTCATCAAGCAGCACGTCAAAGTTGAATGGACTATAGTAGACGGCGTCGGGATTCAACACTAGGTACCCTGGCAATGGTCCGGAACAAACGAACGGTCGCCGCTGGGGCGTGAGTGCGTTCATAGAGGCAAGCCACAGGGATACGAATTCGTTCACGAATGAGAAAACATCATTGTTCCTGCTGGCCATCTTTCCGAGCTCAGACTGGAGGGCGGCAAGTGCGAAGAACAGACTCTGCAATGAGGTGGGATAGACCCGATCGTTATGGACGTAGCAAAGGGCTCTTCCTGCGTGTTCCAGGAGGCTCCGATACGTAGAGAATTGAAAGGCTGTTGTTAAGAGGCTCCAGAGTACGAGAACCTCGTCGAAAAGCAAGGTATCCAAGTACTGTAGCCGCTGAAACGACTGGGCATCCCGGATTGAAAGTCCGGCAGGGCGATGAAGAAGGAGGTTGTTGGCTAGCGTGCGTTCGGCTGTAATTCCCCTCGCGATGGAGGCGAGATCAGCGTGGGCCTCCATACCCTCGAAGTTCGTAGCCCAGCGGCTGCCAGGATCTGTGGAGAGTGCCATCAAGGCAATGTTCACTCTGCCTTCCGAATACCTCTTTCTCAGTCGGATAATATTCGCCAACTCGAGGTCAAGGCTGCAGGTATCCTGGTGCCAGGTGGTGAAATATGCGCAAAATATAGTGACCTGCACTTTCGAATCCAATCTTAGTGCCGTGTCCGTAGCCTTTAGAACAGTTCGTTGTTCATCCGAACGCGCGGCGGCGCTTTGCGATCCATGAAGGGATAGCAGTATCTGTCTGGTGGAGCTTTGAGGGCAACCCAATCCTGCGTATAACTTCAGCAGGGCGGGGTCAGGGGCATCCCAGCATTCCAGGTGCAAACAGAACGGGAGGGGCTTACGAAAGCGTCTGTCGATCTCCGCGAGAACCTTTCGGCACAGACTCACCGTGTGAGAAAGCAGAAAAGTCCGCGCTCCGCACTCAAAGGCGTCCTCCACGTCATCAACGATCCGTGCCGCTGACCTCAGGGCGATTCGCGGACGGTTGCTATGGATGCGAAAGGCACTCTTGGATCCTCCGCAATAGCCGCAGTCTAGCTCACAGCCGCGTCCCGGTGCCAAGGGAACACCTAATCGAGTATCTATCATCCTCAAGTAAACGAGGTGGTCGTCAAGCACGTTCAACCTTCCGTAGCGTAAGTCGTTGAGGAACTTCCCATCTGCCCACCAAAAGTCGCAAGGTGCTTGGACCCCTTTAGAGGTTGCGAGAAAAAGGTTTGGGATGTGCGCAGGGTCTTCTCCGGCACAGAGCTTCGCCATGGGAATTTCGGCATCGCCCTGGACGATACCCTTCAAGAAGGAGGCAGTTGGAAGCAGTGTCTTTGCGAAGAAACTTGCCGTAATTCCGCCCGCCCAGATTGGTAACGACGGATGATTGCGTCTGAGGTGGTCACCAATCGACAGGAATGCATTGAGCGTTTCCTTCCAATGAAGGATGAGCCCTATTTGGCGGGGTTGGTACTCGGCTACAGCTTTGTCCACATGTTCCAAGACCTCTGATGGCGGGTCGTGTGCAAGGTTGACGATCCGCGCTGAAAACCCGTGTTGCTGGAGCCAGTCGCACAGAGCAAATGTTCCGACCGGGACGTAGTAGAACTCCGGGCTGTACGGATTCAAGACAAGGATATCCAGCATCGAAGAGCATTCGAATAGGAATCAAAGATTCGTGGCGCCAGCGTCGCGGAGGTCCATTGCCCGTTCATCGAATCCACAGACATCCGGTCTCCTCGCAAGGCGAGGGCAGTGCGGATGTGGATTACCGATCTCGCCGGTCAGATTATAAACGTCCGCTCGGCATCCTCCGTCGCAGACGGGATTGTCAGGACAATCTCTACAGCCCGGTATCTCATCTACTCGATGCGTCCGCAGATTCCGCAGGCCGCGGAATTGGGGGGAATCACATAGGATCGCGCGAATGTCTTGCTGGTGGACATTGCCTGCGACACAGTCCAGAAAGGCGTTGCACGGGATGACATCACCGTTTGCTTTGAGGGCGAGGAAGTTGAAACCAGCACCGCACATAAACAATCGTTGTGGTAAGTAGTCCTGCCTCGGGTCGCATTTCAAGAGGCGATCCCGCTCGCGGCGTAAAAAGAAGCAGATTTCGCTGTCGTCAATGACAAGGTCGGGCCGTTCTCGGCGCCACCCGTCAATCAACGTGAATAGGTTTCGAATCGCCCCGTGAAGGGGGGATAATTCGATGAAGGAATCCCCCATAGCTGCGGTCGTGCAATGGAGCTGTTGGACAAGGATGTTTCGCACCCCGGTCTCGTAAAGACTCTCAATTGTGTTTTGTATACCGTCGCAGTTGCTACGAGTAAGCACAATAATGACGATCGTGTATATTCCACTGTCCAGTAGCCATTTGATTGAGTCTAGAGACTTCTGCAAGACGCCAGGCCCGCGCGTGGTAGTATTTTCGGTTTCATCAATGGAGTCGACTGACACCATCGTACGCGGATGATAGGCCCGCAATAATTGCTTTTGTCTCTGGCCCAATACGGTTCCATTCGTAATAACATAGCACACCGGCGCGATTGCTTCAGCCTGCTGCAAGACGCGCTCAACGTGTGGCGATATGAGAGCCTCACCCCCAGAAACAATCAATGACTGCAGGGCCGGGAGTAGGCGAAGCTGCTGAAGAACATGATCGATTTGTGTCCCTGTCGGCTCGGGTTCCAACGTGCGCGCGTGGGGAATTGCATGGCAGTATATACACCTGAGGTTACAGCGGTTCGTGAGTGTCCACAGGACATCTGTGACATCGAGAATATCAAATGATTCGGGTGGCCGCCTCCGCTTCAAATCCTTCACATCTGCGTTGTGCGGATCAATTGCATCCGGGCTGCTAGGTAGCTCCATCTCTGACCTCGCTGGCATCCGAAAAAATGCCTGGCTCACGCTTCGGCGTGGCCAGGCATTTCCGCGTGTGGCCGACAAGCAAGAGGGTCTCTGGATCGTTGAAGGGGAATGCCGTTACCGTGATTTCGTGCTAATCTCCGGTTCGAGACCGGACGGGTGTTTCCCCGACCCGCCGATGCCTCCCCAAGCGACCTTTGGAAGGCGGTTGATCACTTCGTTGAATTGAGGATGACTGGCGAGTTCAGCGAATACTTCGCCGGCGTGCTTGCCTGAGCCACCAATCCCACCCCATGCAGCCTCTGCTCCTTTGGCCGGAATGTCGGGCATGACTCACCTCCGTTGGAGTATTTTTTCTTAACTAAACAGCTTGAAGATATGACAGTATGTCCGTGTTGTCAAGCGATATTTTGTCGGTGTCAAAGCTCTTTAGAAATGTCCCCTTTCTTACCTCATTAGAAGTGTCCCCTCTGAAACTGTTTGGTTGTTGCTGTTGGCGTTTCTTTCGGGTTCCGGCCGGAGCGGAGCAACGGTAAAGATCGACCAGGTTGAACCAGTTCTGCTCGCGGAACCCTAGGAGCGCCACAAGGTAAGTGTGCCAGTTGCCCAGGTAGAGCCATTCGCCCTGCGAGGTGATCACCCCTCCGTCTTTTTGGGCTGCCTTCACCTGTTCAGCCAGCCAGCAGCCGAGGCCGCCGGTTTCAGAGGTAGGCCCACTCGGCAATCCCTCGTGTTGGTATCGGAAGTTTCGTGCCGTCTCATGAGCTGGGAGGGGGGGCTGTTTCCGGCATCACCGCAAAGCACTCCTGACCGACCGGTTGGAAGGTGGACCGCAAGTGCTTGCTCCCTGAGCCTTTCTTGACAACCCTGGCGGGCTAGCTATAATTAAAGCTTTGGGTAAACGAGGCCCCAGTGTTAATTACCCTGCACGAGCTGGAGCTCCACCGGATTGTGGTCTCCAAGGACTACGCCCCCGGCGCCCTCGATTATCATGGAGCGGAGTTCCGGCAAGTGGGCTCGTTGAAAGTGGATGCGGTGGCGGAACTGGCTGGTTCCGAGATCCGCGTCCGAGGCCATATCAGGACGCGGCTGGAGTCTTCCTGTGACCGGTGTCTAAGCCCGGTGGAGATTCCGGTGGAGCGCGATGTCGATTTGTTCTACCGGCCACTCAAGACTATCGCCCGCGAAGAGGAGATCCAGATTCCCGAAGAGGAAACGGAGATCGCCTTCTATTCGGGCGACGGAATCGCCCTGGCCGACGTGGTGACAGAGCAAGTCATTCTCGCGGTTCCCATGAAGGTGGTTTGCCGGGCGGATTGCCAGGGGTTTTGCCCCGTCTGCCGAAAGAACCGGAATCTTGAGGAGTGTCACTGTCCCGCGCCACGAGGCGATTCGCCATTTGCCTCGCTTTTGGGGAAGTAGGCAGGCGAGGCACCAGCTAAGGGCTTTGTGCGAGCGAGGCCGCTCCGTTGGGGAGTGCTTCCCACGGAATGACCGATCCCGCCGTCTTGGCGGCGCATCCCCTCTCCGGATTACGAACAGAGAAAGAGAAAAGAACCATGCCCAATCCGAAGCGAAAACACTCCAAGGCGCGTAGGAACCGCCGGCGAGCCCACGATCATCTCAGCACGCCCGTGCTCGCCGAGTGCCCGCACTGCCACGAAGCCAAACTACCTCATCAGGCCTGCCCGCATTGCGGCTACTACCGCGGGCGGGAAGTCATCCTCGTGGAAGAGACGGCCTGAGGTCAAGGTGGGTACAGCCGAGGTCTGGGCCCGCGGGGATTCTCTCTCCGTGCTCAGCCTATTCTCTGGTTTGACCCGACTGTCATGCGACGTATTGCCGTGGACGCCATGGGCACCGACGTGGCCCCCCAGCCGGAGGTTGAGGGAGCGATTCTGGCTGTTCGGGAGCATTACGCCGAAGTTACGCTAGTGGGTCCCGAAGACAAGCTGGAAAGAGAATTGGCTCGGCGGGATGTGAAGGGCCTCCCCATCCAGGTGGTGCATGCCAGCGAGGCGATCACCATGCGGGACAAGGCCAGCAAGGCGTTTCGCAGCAAGCGTGATTCCTCGATTCGCGTGGCGGCGCGGCTGGTGCGGGACAAAGAGGCGGACGGGATGGTCAGCGCCGGGAACACCGGCGCCGTCATGGCGACGTCGAAGATTGTTCTGGGGACTCTGGAAGGGGTGGCCCGCCCCGCGCTGGCGGCAGTCTTCCCCAGCGCCCAGGGCACGGCCGCCGTGCTGCTGGACGTCGGCGCCAATGTGGACTGTAAGCCCCAGCACCTGGAGCAATTTGCGGTGATGGGCGAAATCTATTACCGGGTGATTTTCGGGGTCGCGCGCCCGCGCGTGGGTTTGCTCTCCATCGGCGAAGAGGAGCACAAAGGGAACGAGTTGACACATGCGGCCATGTCGCTGCTCAAGCAATTGCCCTTGAACTTCATTGGCAACGTCGAAGGCCGAGACCTTTACAATGGCCGGGCCGACGTGATTGTTTGCGACGGGTTCATCGGCAACGTGGCGCTGAAAATCAGCGAAGGACTCGCCGTGATGATTTCGAGCACGCTGAAGGAGGCTCTCTCCAGCACCCTTTCCTCCAAAGTGGGTTACGTGCTGTCGCGGAAGGCCTTTCAGCAATTCAAGAAACGGGTGGACTATTCCGAGTACGGGGGAGCGCCGCTTCTGGGTGTTCGCGGCGCCTGCATTATCTGCCACGGCGGCTCCAACGCCAATGCCATCAAGAATGCCATTCGTGTCGCGGCGGAGTTCGCCGAAGGGCGAGTCAACGAAAAGATCGAAAGCGGTTTGGCCGGGGCTCGCTTGCATCGCGCCTGATCGGGAGCGGTCAAACGCAGACCGGGGGAGGGCCTGCGGAAAAGCTAGCCTGCCGGAAACACCCGAAAGAGTTGAGAACCACGAAGGAGAGACCATGGGTTTTGCGGGCATCTTAGGGACCGGCTCAGCCTTGCCCGAGAAAGTAATTACCAATCGAGACCTCGCGGAAATGGTGGAAACTTCCGACCAATGGATCACCGAGCGCACCGGCATCAAGGAGCGCCGGCAGGCTGCGGCGGACGAAACCACTTCCAGCCTCTCCGTGAAAGCCGCGCGCAAAGCCTTGGACATGGCGGGAATCACCCCGCGGGACTTGGACCTCATCATCTGTTCCACGATCTCCCCGGACATGCCCCTCCCCTCCACCGCCGCCTTCATCCAGCACCAACTCGGGGCGCGGGCCTGCTGCGCGTTTGACTTGGCGGCGGCGTGCTCGGGGTTCCTCTTCGGGCTCACCGTGGCCGACCAGTTCATCAAGACCGGCAAGGCAAAGTACGTCCTGGTGATTGGCGCGGAGCTGCTCTCCCGCTATCTGGATTACAAGGATCGGGCCACCTGCGTGATCTTCGGCGACGGCGTGGCGGCGGGGATCGTGGGGGAAGTCTCGCCCCCTTCCGGAATCCTCGCGACGCAAATGCATACCGACGGGCAGTTTGCGGATCACCTTTTCATCCCGGCCGGCGGCACCGCGCGGCCGGCGAGCTGCGAAACCGTCGAGGCGGGTGACCACTACATCAAAATGCGCGGCAACGAATTGTTCAAGGTGGCGGTCCGGAGCCTGGAAGAGGTTTCGCGGCGCGTGCTCGAGCAGGCCAAAGTTCGCCCGGAGCAATTAGACCTTTTCATCCCCCACCAGGCGAACCAGAGAATCACCGACGCCGTCCGGGAGCGTCTGGGCGTCAGCCCCGAGAAGGTTTATTCCAATATCGAGCGCGTGGGAAACACCTCCTCAGCCTCCATCCCGATTTGCCTGGATGAATGTGTTCGCAGCGGACGCATCAAGAAGGGCGACTTGATCTTGATGTCCGCGTTTGGCGCCGGCGTCACCTGGGGAGCCGTGCTCTTGCGCTGGTGAAGGAATTTTCTCATTGATCGATCGGACCATTGATTCATTTGTAGAAATCGGTGCAATGACTCAGGGAATCAATTAAGAAGTCATGCGATCCTAAGAAGGTCGTCTTGCTGAAGATAGCATTTATTTTTCCCGGTCAAGGTTCTCAGTACCCTGGCATGGGACGGGAACTCGCGGACAGCTATCCCGGCGCACGCAAGGTCTTTGCAGAAGCCGATCGGGCCCTGGGTTTCTCCCTGTCGGGACTCTGTTTCGAGGGTCCGGCGGAGGAGCTCCAGCTTACCGCCAACACCCAGCCCTGCATCTTGACGGTGTCGGTGGCGGCGGCCGAAGTCTTGCGGGAGAAGGGTGTGCGCGCGGATTATGTGGCCGGGCACAGCCTGGGCGAATACTCGGCGCTGGTGGCCGCCGGCGCCCTGCGTTTGGCGGATGCCGTCCGGTTAGTCCACAAGCGTGGGCAGTACATGCAGGAAGCGGTGCCTGTAGGGCAGGGTGCCATGGCGGCGCTGCTGGGACTCGATCCGGCCCTCCTGGATGAGGTTTGCAGGGAAGCGGCGCAGGGTGAGGTGCTATCCCCGGCCAATCTGAATTCCCCCGGCCAGGCGGTGATCGCGGGGCAAGCGCGGGCGGTGGCGAGGGCGGTGGAACTGGCCAAGACCCGGGGCGCCAAACGCGCTATCATGCTCAACGTGAGCGCACCCTTCCATTGCGCTCTAATGAAGCCTGCGCAGGACCGCCTGGCTGAGGATTTGGATTGCGCCGAGGTCAGTGACCCGCAGGTTCCGCTGCTGAACAACGTGGACGCGCAGGCGGTGCGTTCGGCGGCTGACGTCCGCGACGGTCTGAAACGACAGGTCACCGCCCCGGTGCGCTGGGAAGAGTCGATGCGCCGCTTGCGAAGTGAGGGCGTGGGCCTGTTCATTGAAGTTGGCCCGGGGAAGGTGCTGTCGGGCCTGATGAAACAGATCGACCGGCAGGCGGAGTGCCTCCGCGTGGAAGATGTTGCTACGTTAAACGAGGTCCTGGCGCGGCTGGGCTCGGCGGTGGCTTAGGCAAGGGCAGGAGGAAGTATGAAGAATCTAGAGGGGCGCGTGGCGCTGGTGACGGGCGCCGCCCAGGGTATCGGGAGGGCCTGTGCGCTGGCCCTGGCGGAAGCAGGCGCAGATGTTGCGCTGATCAACCGCAACTCCGAGAAACTCACGCAGGCGGTCAAAGAAGTCGAAGCGCTGGGAAGAAAAGCTCTGCAGTTCTGCGTGGACGTTGCGGATGACGAGGCGATGAAAGCGACGGCGGAGAGCGTCGTCGAGAGCTGGGGGAAGATCGATATCCTGGTGAACAACGCCGGCATTACCAGAGACAATCTGGTCATGCGCATGAAGCCCGAGGACTGGCAAGCCGTCCTGCGCACCAACCTGGATGGCGCCTACCATTGCATCCGGGCCGTACTGCCCGGCATGGTGCGCCAACGTTACGGGCGCATTGTCAATATCTCCTCGGTGGTGGCCCAGGTGGGGAACGTGGGCCAAGCCAACTATATCGCTTCGAAGGCGGGCGTGATTGGCCTCACCAAGGCCGTAGCGGCCGAGGTGGCACGCCGGAACATCACCGTCAATGCCATTGCGCCCGGATTTATCGCCACCCCCATGACGGAGAACCTCCCCCCGGAGGTTCAGCAGAAGATGCTCAGCCTGATCCCCATGGGTCGCATGGGGACTGGCTGCGAAGTGGCCCAGGGCGTGCGCTTCCTGGCCTCGCCGGAAGCCAGCTACATTACCGGTCACGTGCTCAATATCAACGGCGGGATGTTTATGGCCTGAAAGCAGTAGTAAACGGTAGACGGCATACGGGCGACAGCCGCCTGGTCAAGTCCTAGCTGCTGTCTAGCGTCTACTGCTCTTGTCACTTGTCACTGGTCACTGTTAGAATGGCCGCCCCATGCATTCTTAGGAGGTTAGACTGATGGCTTCGCCTGAAGAAAAGGTCAAGCAGATCATCGTTGAGCAGCTTGGAGTCGATGAGGCCGAGGTAACCCCAACCGCGCATTTTGTTGATGACCTGGGTGCAGATTCCCTCGATATCGTTGAACTCGTGATGGCATTCGAAGAGGCGTTTGAAATCGAAATTCCCGATGAGGACGCCGAAAAGATCACCACCGTGAAGGATGCCATTGACTACATTCAGAGCCACACGAAACCCCCAAAGGATTGACCGCCCCAGGGCATGCCCCCACAGGAGGGACGTAGCTTGGCACGAAGAGTCGTCGTGACCGGGGTGGGTTTGGTGAGCGCCCTCGGGGTCGGCACGGAAGAAACCTGGAAGAATCTTCTGGCCGGCAAGGTTGGCGCAGCCCCCATCACGCACTTTGATACCACCGGCTTCTCCGTGACCTTCGCGGCGGAAGTTAAGGGATTCGAGCCGCTTCTGTTCGTGGAGAAGAAAGAACTGAAGAAGATGGGCCTGTTTATCCAGTTCGCCCTGGCGGCCACGCAATTTGCGATGCAACAGGCCGGCCTCCAGGTGACCTCAGACATCGCCGGGCGCACCGGGGTCTACATCGGCTCCGGCATCGGCGGGTTTGATGTGATCGAGCGCGAACACACCGCCCTGCTCCAGGGTGGTCCACGCAAGATCTCCCCTTTCTTCATTCCGGCCTCCATCGTGAACCTGGCTTCGGGATTTGTCTCCATCCGCTGGGGCGCCAAAGGCCCCAATTCCGCCACCTGCACAGCCTGTTCTTCGAGCACGCACGCTGTGGGTGATTCCTACAACCTGATCAAGCATTGCGCCGCCGACGTGATGATCTGCGGCGGCGCGGAAGCCGCCATCACGCCCATGGGGGTGGGTGGGTTCGCGGCCATGCGCGCCCTTTCCACGCGCAATGAGGCGCCGGAAAAGGCCAGTCGTCCCTTCGACCGTGACCGCGACGGCTTCGTCATGGGGGAGGGCGCCGGCATCCTCATCCTGGAAGAACTGGAATTTGCTCGCCGCCGGGGCGCCAACATCCTGGCGGAAGTGGTGGGCTATGGGATGGCTGGAGACGCCTTCCACATCACGCAGCCCTCGGAGGATGCCGACGGGGCGGTGCGCGTCATGCAAAATACCCTCGCCGACGCCCAGCTCCTCCCCGCACAGGTGAACTACATCAACGCCCACGGAACTTCCACGCCGTTTAACGACCGGCTGGAGACACTGGCCATCAAGAAAGTTTTCGGGGAACATGCGCCGAAGCTGCCCGTCAGTTCCACCAAGTCGATGACCGGGCACCTGCTGGGTGGCGCCGGGGGCCTGGAGGCGGGCATTGTCACGCTGGCGCTGCGTGACCAGATCCTGCCCCCCACCGCCAATTATGAGTACCCGGATCCCGACTGCGATTTGGATTACGTCCCCAACCAGGCCCGGAAAGCCGAGATTGAATATGCCTTGTCGAACTCCTTCGGTTTCGGGGGGACCAACGCGGCGTTGCTGTTCAAGCATTACAGGAACTAAGGGAAATGAACCGGCCCTGGGGGAGGGCCGTCCCTTGATGGCTGTGACGACTTCCTGGCGTGGCCGAATGATTCTCCGGGTGCCAGCCCCAGAGGTTCAACGGTTGCTTGTTAGTTCGATGCGGGAGTGATTGCTTCACCGTGAAAATCGTCGTTTGCCTCAAACAGGTACCTGCGCGCGATGCGGTGCTGCGGTTTAACCCGGCGGCAACCTGGGTCCAGGAAACGGATATCAACTTCGAGATCAACGAACCTGATATTTACGCCCTGGAAGAAGCTCTCCGCCTGAAGGAGAAGCACACCGGGGAAGTCGTGATCTGTTGTCTGGGTCCCGCGCGCGCTCAGCAGGCCATCAAGGAAGCGCTGGCGAAGGGCGCCGACCGCGCCTTGCACCTGAATGATCCCGCTTTCGAAGGCCTGGACGCTCACGGAGTAGCGCGCGCCATGGCCCGGGCCCTCCAGAAAGAGAGCCCCGACTTGGTGCTCACCGGCCTCCAGTCAGATGATTGTGGGTTTGCCCAAACCGGTGTGATCCTGGCCGAACTGCTGGGCGTGGCTCATTCCACTATCATCATGGAAATCCAGGTGGAGGGGGACCGGCTGAAGGTGAAACGCGAACTCGAGGGCGGCTGGTTCCAGTGGATGGAGTTGCCGTTGCCCGCCCTGCTCACCATCCAGTCGGGGATTAACAAGCCTCGCTATGCCACGCTAAAAGGCATCATGGCGGCCAAGTCGAAGCCCATCCGGAAACTAACCGCGGCGGATCTAGGCTTGAGCGGGGAAGACTTGACGCCTCGGCAGAAGATTTCGAAAGTGTACCTTCCGGTCAAAAGCGCTCAGACGGAGTTCTTACAAGGTAGCCCCAAGGAGATTGCCGCCCGGCTGGTCGACAAGCTCAAGAACGAAGCACGGGTGATCTAACCGCGAGGGAGGTCTCCGATGCACGTGCATATTTGGAAGATGCAGGCCCGCAAGAAGAAGTTCGAGGAGTACGAGAAATTCGGCCGGCAGGTTACCCTGCCTGCCTTGAAGAAAATCGATGGCTGCCTGGACGTCCACTTCCTGAAGGTGTTCGAAGCCAAGAAGCCCCAGTACCTCTGGGTGGTCTATTGGCGGGATCACAATGCCCTGGAAGCGGCACGCACCAACCCGCTGTGGCGGGAACAGATCAAGAAGTTTGAGGATGGCAAGTTCTACAAGACCATCCCGCTGGAGCTGGTCTGCGAATCTTTGGCCTCCTTTGGCGCGCCAGGCGTCGAGAAGGCGAAGAAAGTTCAGAAAACTGAGAAGGCCGAGAACCCTGAGAAGGAAGCGCCGGCCGAGAGCAGCGAAAAGGCCGAAGCTCCCAAAGGTTTCACCGGCCCCACAGTGGAAGGCGAGTAGGCCGGCAAACGGCTGGCCGGGCAACTCGAATGGCCGGTTCGTTCCCGCGAGCTTCGCGGCTCGTGGGGGCGCCCCACTGCAAGCACCCGTAGCTGGAAAGTCCCAGGCGCGTTGCCTTCCAGGCGGCACGCCCGCACGATCCCACCATGGCTGAGGAAATCCTGGTTTTTGCTGAGCACCTGGGAGGCAAACTGCTTCGTCCCACCTGGGAGGCACTGGCGGCTGGGCAGCGGTTGGCTCAGGACGTCGGGGCGCAGGTTTGCGTGGTGATCCTGGGGCAAAACCTTTCCGGCCTCATTTCCGAACTTGCGGCGGTCGACGTTGCGGAAGTCCTGAGCGGCGAATCCGCGTTCCTCGCCGACTACACGGCGGACGGCTATAGCCAGGCGCTCCGGGAAGTCATCCGCCAACGCCAGCCGCGTTTTGTTATCTTCAGCCACACCTATCAGGTCCGGGACTTCGCGCCCAAGCTCGCGGCTTCGCTGGACCGTGGTCTGGTAAGCGACTGCCTGAGCTATCGAAAAGAGAACGAACGGTTGGTTTTCGTTCGCCAGGTTTTCCAGGGCAAATACTGCGCGGATGTGGAGTTTGTGGATGAAGCGCCCTACCTGGTGGCATTCCAGGCTGGGGCGTTCCGGGAGGATTCGGTCCGGCGCGGCGCCGCGCCCGCGAAGGTGACCGCCGTCGCGCTTCCACTCGCCGCGGATTCCCTCCGCGCCAAGCCCGGGGAGCGCTTCCGCGAAGCCAAGCAGGCCGTGGACCTCTCGCAGGCGGAGGTCATCATTGCAGTGGGACGCGGCATCAAGGCCCCCGAGAATCTCGAATGGGCCAGGAAGCTCGCGGAAGTCCTGGGAGCGGAGCTCGGCGCTTCGCGGCCCATTTGCGACAGCGGCTGGTTGCCCATGGACCGCCAGATCGGCAGCTCCGGCCAGACCGTCGCCCCCAAGCTCTACATCGCCCTGGGCATCTCCGGGGCCATCCAGCACCAAGTCGGCATGAAAGGCGCCCGCACCGTGGTGGCCATCAACAAAGACAAAGAGGCGCCCATGTTTGAAGTCGCCACCTACGGAATTGTCGGCGACCTCTTCGAAGTCGTCCCGCCTCTCATCGAAGAACTCAAGAAGCTCAAAGCCGGCTAGCGGCCTTCTCGCCGCAGGCCTGGCGCGCATCGCGGAGACTGCTGTCCTTGCCTTTGCTGGGCACGTCTCGCATCGTGAACGAACCCTCCCGCGTGGGAATAAAAGTTCTTGCGAGGCAGAAGGGTTTGCGATTAGGCTGAAAGGTTTATGCGATCCCGAGTTTATGGAGGAATAGTATGGCCCCGGTGAAAGTCGGCTTTTATGGCCACGTTCGGCAGTACCACAACCTGAAAAAAGAGATCGACGCGGCGATTCTTGAAGTCCTGGAAAGCGGCACTTACGTCCTCGGCCCCAAGGTGAAACAGTTCGAACAGGAACTCGCGGCTTACTGCAACATGAAGGAAGCAGTGGGAGTCAACTCCGGCACCGACGCGCTCTGGCTGGCCTTCCTGGCTCTGGGGATCGGGCCGGGTGACGAAGTGGTTACCACCTCAAACACTTTCTTCGCCACCGCCGAGGCCGTCTGGCTGGTCGGCGCCACCCCGGTCTTTGTGGACTGCGACCCCAAGACTTGCAACATCGACGCCAGCTTGATTGAAGCGGCCATTTCGCCCAAGACCAAGGCCATCGTTCCCGTGCACCTTTACGGCCAGCCCGCGGACATGCGGGCCGTCGCCAAGATTGCCAAGGCGCACAACCTGTTCGTCATCGAGGATTGCGCGCAGGCGCTCGGCGCGCGCGGCGATGACTTTGCCATCGGCGAGCTCTCGGATGCGGTCGCCACCAGTTTCATCATCCAGAAGAACCTGGGCTGCTTTGGAGACGGCGGCGCCGTGATCACCAACAACCCAACGCTCGCCACACAAGTCCGCAAGCTACGCAACCACGGCTCGCTCAAGCGCTCTTACCACAGCATCGGCTACAACAGTCGCCTGGACGAGCTGCACGCCGCCATGCTGAGCGTCAAGCTGAAGCAACTGGACAAATGGAGCGACCAGCGTCGCGCCCACGCCCAACAGTATGACGAAGGGCTCGCCGGCGCCTCGCTCAAGCTGCCGTACACACGCCCGGGTTTCCGGCACGTCTTCCATCTCTACGTCATCGAGAGCGAGGACCGCGACGGCCTCCAGGCGTACCTCGATTCGCAGGGAATCACCGCGCTCACCCACTACCCCATCGCTATCCACCAGCAAGAGGGATTCCCCTGGGGCCGCGCTGGGCGCATTTCCGGTTCTCTCGAGCATACGGAGAAGTCGGCGGCACGCGTGCTTTCACTACCCATGTTTCCGGAACTGACCCAGGAGGACGTGAAGGCTGTGATTGACGCCGTCCGCGCCTGGGAAAAGACGCGCAACGCGAGGACACACGCAGCGTGATCGCCGTGTTGCGCAGAGGTGTTCCTTAACTCTGCGGCTCTTCTCTAATCGGCGCTGCATGCGCGCGGAACCTTGGCGGGGGTGGGCGCAGACCTTCCAGAGGCTGTCTCAAAACTCGGTTTTCCGCAGTTTTGTGCCTTATAACCTATTGATTATACGTAGAGACAAGCGTTATTTCTTCAGTTAAGAGACGGCCTCTTCCAGGTCTGCGAGGCTATAGGACCGCTCGCAGTATTTCGTCCCAGGAGTTCTCAGCTATGAGCGCTAATAAGAAATATACAGTCGTCGTAGCGGGCTGCGGCAAGCGCGGTGTGCATCATGCTGAGGCGTTTTTCAAGAACGGACGATTTGAGGTCGTCGGGTTGAGCGACATTGCCCTGGAGCGCGCCGAGGCTGCGGCCAAGCAGGTCGGAAATCCTGAGACCAGCACCGATACCGCTGCTCTGCTCAGAAAGACCCAGCCCGACGTCTTCTGCTTTTGCACGCTGCCGAATTTGCGCCTGCCGATGATCCGCCTGGGCGTGGAGGCAGGCGCGAAACTCATCGCCTATGAAAAGCCCATCGCCCTCTCCACCAACGAAGCGCTCGAGATCATGGACCTGGTGCGCAAGGCCAACGTCAAAACGGTCGTCAGCCACCAGCACCGTTACGGCGAGCATTACAAGAAGGTGAAGGGAATCATCTCCAGCGGCGCCATCGGGCGGGTACACACGGTTTACGGGACAGCCACGGGTTGGATGATGCATATGCTCACCCACCTGATCGAATACACCCGCTGGTTCAATGACTATGCCGAAGCCGAATGGGTGGTGGGCCAAGCGTCAGGAAAAGGCAAGTTCACGGACAATCATCCCTCACCGGATTATGTTGCGGGCTTCATCCAGTACTCCAACGGTGTGCGCGGCATCGTGGAAAGCGGGGACGGAGCGCCGGACGTTCCGGAAGTGGAAGCTTGGTGGCGCAAGTGCCGCATGGGCGCGCAGGGCGCCGAAGGCTTTGCCGAAGTGCTCACCGGGGGCGGCTGGCGCGCTGTTACGCGTGACTCGAAGGGCGTGATCTCCGGCGCGGGCAACATGGATTACGCGCACGATATGCCACCCTACATCCGAGAGATCGTCGACTGGCTGGACGATCCCGGCAAGGTTCACCCCTGCAACGGTGAACGCGCCTACAAGGGACTTGAGATCATGATGGCGATCTGCCGGTCGGTGGTTCAGCACGGCAAAGTCAAGCTGCCGCTGGGCCCCGGCGAACCCGAACTGGAAGCGCTGCAAAAGGCTCTGCCCGACACATAGAGACGACCCGGCGGCTCGTCTCTACAAAAGATCCGTCACCCTGCCTCCTGGTTTTGTTCGGCGCTCGCTCCAATACCCCGGTCCCCCGCTTGCGCATGTTCTTCCCGTTGTCTATGATTCCCACGGCCATCATTTGCCGATACTTGATAATTCGTGACAAGGAATCTTATGTCTTTAATGATTAAGGAAATCCTGGAGCAGCCGCGGGCGCTGGCGCGGACTTTCCAGGCGGAGCGCCCACATGCTCTGGAATTCAGGAAGTTCGCCCGAAGACAGAACTTCCGTCTGGTTGTCCTGGTAGCGCGCGGGACCTCCGACAACGCCGCCCGCTTCGGGCGTTATCTTCTGGAATTGACCACCGGCATTCCAGTGTCGCTTTCCGCGCCCTCCGTGCACACACTTTACCAAGCGAAGCTGGACTTCCGGCAGGCCTTGGTGGTGGGTATTTCGCAATCCGGTGAGGGGACAGACATCAACATGGTGCTCGAATCCGCCAAGCGCCAGGGCGGCTATACGCTCGGCATCACCAACGAGGCACATTCGACGATGGCGAAGCTGGTGGATGACGTCTTCCTGCTGCGCGCCGGCAAGCAGCATTCCGTGGCGGCGACCAAAACCTACACCGGACAGCTCATGCTCCTCTACTTGCTGGCCGCGGCGCTCGGCTTGCACATCACCTGCTCCAACGTCAGTGAAATTCCCGGCCGCGTGAAGGAAACGCTCGAGCTCATTCCTGAGCTGCGCGAGGTGGTGGAGCGCTACCGCTATATGAACCACTGCGTGGTGGTGGCGCGCGGCATCAACTACGCCAACGCCTTCGAACTTTCTCTTAAACTGATGGAAACTTGCTATGTGATTGCCGAGCGGTTTTCTTCCGCGGACTTCCTCCATGGACCCATTGCTCTGATCGAGCGCGATTTTCCGGCGTTCCTTCTGATGCCTCCCGGAAAGACCTTCGACGACCTGCGACAACTGACCACGCGCTTGAGCAAGTTGAGGGCGGAAATCGTGGCATTCTCTTCCCCGACCGCTCGCATCCCCGCCGCCACCCGGGTGATCCGCGTGCCCGGCGCCATCCCGGAGATCTACACGCCCATTCCTTACATCGTCCCAGGCCAGATCTTCGCGGCCCTGCTGGCGGAGGTGAAGGGGATTGATCCGGACAAGCCGCGATCGCTCAACGTCGTGACGAGGACGATTTGAGGAAAAGTTGTCAGTGGTCAGTCGTCAGTGGTCAGTTGCTACGAACAACTGACGGCGTCGTCGGAAGGACAAATTGCTTATGAAACGCTTCGGCTATCTTCTTAGTGTGCTGCTGATGGTCTTGACGCCCGCATCCGCGCAAGTCCAACTGACCCCGGCGCAGCAAGCCTGGGTTGACCAGACACTCGCGCAAATGACCGTGGACGAGAAGATCGGGCAAGTCATCTTCCCCGTCACTTCCGGTGTGTTTACAAACCAGGACAGTGATGAGTTCCAGAAGATCAAAGATAACATTCAGAAGTGCCACGTGGGCGGCTACCACCTGGAGGGCTATTCGGGCGGGAATCCGGCGTCGGGGGTCTTGTTGGTCACCCGGATGCAGCAACTCGCCAAGCTGCCGCTCCTCATTACCGGGGATTTTGAGGGCGGCGCCGGATACCAGTTCGCAGGCGCCACGCGCTTTCCCCGGGGCATGGCGATTGGGGCAACCGGAAATCCGCAATACGCTTACGACGCCGCGACGTTCACGGCCAAAGAAGCCAAGGCCCTGGGTGTGTACGTTAACTTCTACCCTGTAGTGGACGTCAACAACAACCCGCAGAACCCCATCATTAACATTCGCTCCTTTGGCGAGGACCCGCAGAAAGTGGGCGAGTTCGGGGCGGCTTACATAAAGGGCACACAGGATGCCGGTGCCCTCGCCACAGCCAAGCACTTCCCGGGGCACGGGGACACCAGCGTCGATTCCCACCTGGAGTTACCGGTCATCAATTTCGACCGCGCGCGTCTGAACCTGATCGAACTTCCGCCCTTCATCGCGGCCATTAAGGCGGGGGCGGACGTCATCATGACGGCGCACATCAACCTTCCTCAGTTTGAAAGAACTCCCGCTGTTCCCGCCTCGCTCTCTGCCGCCCTCACCACGGGACTGCTGCGGAAGGAATTGGGGTTCAAGGGCCTCGTCTTCACGGATGCGCTGGTCATGCACGCCATCGCCAGGAACTTCGGCGCCGAGCAAGCGGTGGTGATGGCCCTCCAGGCTGGCGCCGACGTGGCGCTGGAGCCTGCGGATGTGCCGAAAGCTTTCGAGGCTCTCAAGGCAGCCGTCAGTAAAGGAGAGATTACCGAGCAGCGCCTGGATGAATCGGTCCGGCGCCTGCTCGCCGCCAAGGCGTGGGTGGGGCTGAACACCCGGCGAATTCCTGACTTCAACCAAGTGGACAGCCTCGTGGGCACGCGCGCTGCTCAGGAAAAATCCCAAGAAATCATCGAATACGCCCTGACCCTGGTGAAGGACGACAAGAACTCTCTGCCATTGAAAGTGGGCAAGGACGAGGATGTCCTGCTGGTGAATTTCGTGGACGCGGGAAGCGCGGAGTTCACGGACGCTCCAGGCGCTGCTTTTCGCGCGGAATTCTTGAAGCGGCACGATAAGGCGTTGTTCGCCCAGGTTACGCCCACCACCGCGCGCAGCGAAGCTGACTTGATTCGCCAGCTCGCCCAACGCTACAAAACGCTTGTCGTATCCTGTTCCATCCGCATCGCTTCCTCCAAGGGTTTCGTCGGCATCACCGAAGTCCAGCAGGGCCTCCTGCGATCGCTCGCGCAGCACGCGGGGCCTTTCGTCTTCGCGATGTTTGGAAGCCCCTATCTGCTGAACAACCTCCCGGAACTTCCCAGTTACGTCCTGGCCTACGAATTCTATCCCGGCGCGGAGGCGGCGATGGTCCGCGCGATTTTTGGCGAGATCAAGTTCCAGGGTCAGCTTCCCGTCACCGTGGGGGATTTCCCCAATGGCTTCAGCCTGAAGAAATAAGTCAGGCTTTCACAGGCAGAGGCGCCCGTCAAACCGTAGGAGGAACTATGGGGCATTTCAAAGTTCGATCGTTGAGGGCCCTCTTTGTGCTGACCCTCGCCGTGGCAGGATCAATCTTTGCGCACGCGTTGACAGCCCCGAGCGCCGTTCCTGCTGAATTCGAGGCCTTCTTTCCCGTGGCTGTTTGGTACGGCGGCGGCAAGGCCCGCGCGCCCATGCTCGAACGCGTCGATTCGACCAGCGCCGAACGCTGGGGCAAGGACCTGGACCATATCAAGGCCGTCGGTTTCAATACGATCAAGTGCTGGGTCGACTGGGCGACTGCCGAGCCAAAGCCGGGCGTTTTCAACTTTGAGAACCTCGACCTATTGCTGCGCCTCGCGCAGGAACGCGGGCTGCGTGTGGTCATCCAGGCCTATCTCGACTCTGCGCCGGATTGGGTGGGCGAACGCTATCCCGACGGCCGCTTCGTGGACCGAAGCGGCGCCGTGATCGAGTCCCAGGCCGCGCCGGGATTCTGCATCGACCATCCCGGCGTGCGCGCCGAAATCGTGAAGTTCTTGCATGCCCTCTCGGCGCAGGCCAACCGCTCCACGGCGCTTTACGGTTGGGATGTGTGGAGCGAGCCTCACGTCATCAACTGGGCGGAATTCCCTTATCTCTCCAATCCGGAGTTCTGCTTCTGCCCCTCGAGCCAGGCGCGCTTTCGGGAATGGCTGAAGGCGAAGTACCAAACCCTCGACGCGCTGAACGCGGCCTGGTATCGCGGTTTCGAGCGCTGGGAGCAGGTGGAGCCGCCGCGCTCCAGTACGATCCTTTCCTACACCGACTACCTCGACTGGCGGGCATTTATCGCCGACAAGATTGCAGGCGATTTGAAAACTCGCGTCGACTCCATGCGCAGCGTAGATTCAGCCCATCCCGTCACCAGCCACGCGGCGGTCCCCGGCTTGTTCACTGACCCCACCGACGGATATGGCGAGCCGGACGACTGGCAGATGGCTGCGAGCGCTGACTTCTTTGGCACGTCGATGTACCCGAAGCACGCTGCCTCCACGCGTCCGTGGCCTTACCAGATGCTTTCTGCCGGCCTGGATTTCACACGCTCCTCGGGACGGAGCTTTGGCAAGAGATGGTGGATTGGCGAGCTGCAAGCCGGGCAGGGCGTAACAGGAATGCGCATCGCCGATCCCGTGAACTCTCACGACCTGGAATACTGGATGTGGAAGGTGATCGCGCATGGGGCGCGGGAAATCGCGGTGTACGCCTGGTATCCGATGAATGCCGGCTTCGAGTCGAACGGCTACGGCCTCATCAATCTGGATGGAACACTCACCGACCGCGCGCGCGCCGCCGGAAAAGTCGCCCAGATCATCAGCCGGAACGGCGGCGAGATTCTCAAGGCGGAACCCGCGTCCGCCCAGGTGGCGATCCTTTACAATCGCCTCTCTTACATGGTAGGCGGAGCGCAGCCCTCGTTGTCCAAGCTGGGCAACGCCCCGCGGGATTCCCTGGAGGGTTTGCACCGGGCATTCTCCGAACAGCAAATTCCCGTGGACTTTGTCCATCCCGACGATGTTCTTCAGAACAAGCTCGGCCCGTACAAAATCCTTTACCTGCCCTTCCCCGTGATGCTCTCGAGAGACGTGGCCAGGGCGGTGGCGCAGTACATCCAAAACGGAGGAAGCGTGGTGGCGGAAGCTCGCCTCGCCTGGAATGACGAGCGGGGGTTTTCCAGCGATATCGTTCCAGGCTTCGGGCTGGCGGAAGTTTTTGGCGCGCGGGAGAAGGTCATCCGGCCTGTCGAGAAGGCGCAGATTCAGCTCGAGGCTTCCTCCGGACTCGCCGGCTTGAAGGCCGGAGAAACGGTGGTGGGGGAGGCTTTCGAGGAAGACCTGGAACCCCAAGCGGGCACGCGGGTGCTGGGGCGATTTTCGAATGGCCAGCCGGCGATCGTCGAGAAATCCTATGGCAAGGGCAAGGCCATCCTGGTGGGTTCTTTTCTGGCCGTGGCCTATCAGCGCCACCTGACAGCCTCGACAAAGAACTTGTTGCTGGCCTTTGCCAGGTCTGCCGGGGTCACCCCGGAAGTTGAGGTCTCAGGCCCCGGCACTTCCGAAGTGGAAGTGCGGCAACTGGTGGACGACCGCTTCCAGATTCTGTTCGCCTTCAATCACTCGGAGAAACCCGCCGCCGCCACTTTCTCCGTTCGGATCCCATGGGCGGTGGAAGGTATTCGGACTTTGAGCGATGACAAACCTGTGCCCTTCCATTTAACAGCAGGGAAGACGGTTTTCCAGAAAAACCTGGCTGGAGGCGAAGTTTACGCGCTCCGCCTCAAACGGCGGGAATGATGAATACATGGCGGCTGGAAGCTGGCACGATGGCTTGATTCAGGCAGCCGTTCGAGGTCATCGCCACGCTTGCCCTGCCGACGGCGGACCATCACCTTCCTGCTTCCCTCTTATCACGAAATAAGATATGGCTTTGGCGAGCGGCAGGGGCTACCAGTTCTTGCCGACAAAGGCGACGTAGGTCCGGAGATGGCCGGTTTGTTCCGTATTGACGCGGTCGATGTAACTCCCATACTGGAACCGAAAGCCCGCGTTCATACCCTCCCGGAAGCGATAGTCAAGCAACGAGCTCAGGGAACCTTGGGGCACACTGACGCGCGAGAATTCACTCGCCCAGAATACAATAGGAAAGAAGTCGTTGGCCAACTGTGGCCGGAAATCACTGCGAGACGCCACGTGGCCACCATCCACCTGCCAGGCAAGCCTCTTCTTGAACACATAGGTCGACGAGACGGTGTAACTCTGGCTGAGAGCTTTGAAAGGCACCAGGCTCTCCTGATAGAAGGGATCGGTGCCGTAAATGAGGTCCGTCCTGAGATTATTCTGGAAGTAGGCGTAGCCGACCCCCAGCGACCAATCGGAAACAGGCTTGAGCGTCACATAGCTGGTGTTGAGGATGAACCGATTATGCCGCTGAATATTGGAAAAGTTAGATTGCGAGAGAACACTGAAATCATTCGTCAAACTGAACCAAGAAACGGGCGCCAATGTGGCCGCGGCAAAGACGCGCCCGGCGGCGCCGGGGTCGGTAACATAACCGGGGGCGTGCGTGCCCACCCACTCGTAACCGGAACGCACATTCCAGAGCTCGCCGCGCCGGTAGGAGGCGGAAAAGCCGGCGGTATTGGAGAACGTGCTCGGGATCACCCGCCGCACGTCAGCGTTGTCAGGAGAGTAAAACTGCGGGAAGAGGTCGGCATTCGTCCGGGTGACATTGGTGCGGCGATAGTGGGCTTCCACGCCCCAGTGAGAACTGGCTCGGTATTCCACTCGCGCGCCCAACCAGTATCGGTGAAAAGAAGGATTGGCGAATAAAGGATAGAGCGGGGTAAATTCGTTGAGGGTGTTCTGCTGGTGGTAGTCCAGCAGGGTGGAAAGCCGGTCCCGGTATTTCCAGTTCAGGGTGGCGTCGGCGCTCAGAAAATTCTGCGGGTTCGTCGTGAAGACATTTCGCGTCCAGCCATTCGTGAGGCTGCCGTTGAAGGTGAGGGAGTGGGCGAGAGGCGCCCGCATCCGCAAAGTATCTGAAAAGGACCGGTGGCGCGGCAGGACGTTATGAATGTAGTAGCCCTGGATGGTGTCCGGAACACCCGCCGGTAATTCATCCCCGGGGATGCTGAGCGTTGAGCCGTAAAGATCAAAAGGATTCTGAAGCCGATCCACGAAGCTGCGGAAATCGTGTTCGTAGGTCAGCGAGGCTCGCCCCAATTTTACGTCGGCCCCAAAGCCGACGTTGCGGGTGGTGTAATTCACCGTGCGGAACTGCGCGGCAGAATGACACGATCCGCAGCTTGCGTCGCCCCCCATGTCATAGTATTGCAACTGGGTGTGTCCCCGCCGCGCTTGCCAGCCGCCTTTCACAAACAGCGTGACCGGCACTTGAGGAACCTTCAGCCGGAGGTTCACGGCGTTTTGCGTCCTCTTGATCCCAAACAGCGTCCCCGCGGGAATGGTCTCGCTGCGGATGAGGTCGTCGGGGCTGAGGTTGGTCCCGAAGGGTACGTTATCGAGGTGTCGGATAAAGCTTCGGGAGTCCACGCCCAGAGTGAAGTACTGGCCCAGGCGGAGTTGCGAATTGATATCGTACTCGTCGCGACTGAGGAAGTTGGCGCGATATCGCCAGGAGGCCCGCCGCGGGTGATTGATGAGCGTGAGTGTAAGGTCCCCCCCGATCGACTGCCGCAAGCTGTCATACTCGGCTACCCTGCCCAGGAAGCCGCTGCCACTCACGAAACGGTACTGAAGGGGGAAAACCACCAGGTGATAAGTTGTTTCGGGGGCTCCCTTTTCGGGAGCAGCGGATGCGGTGGCAGACTGGGAAGAAGCATCGCTCTGGGCCAGGCCGGGTGAAGGCACACCCCCAACGAGGAGCCAGCAAAGAAAGAGGCTTGTCGCTCGTCTCATCGTCGCCCTACTTCCGGCGGCCAGGCCGCCTCCGCCCAATCGAGGTCGCACCCCTTCTACGGCTTGTCGATGAAAACGCTCCCTCCTGTGGCGGAGGGAACATCGCTGCCATGAATGGAGCTGTGGCAGTTCGTGCAACGGTTCAACAACGGCACGCCGGAACCGTTGTGGTGTCCGGGATGACATTGCAAGCACAACATGGGCTCGCTCACCTGGAGCATGTTCCGATGCATCGACCCGTGCGAGGTGTGGCACTTCAAGCAGCTTTCGGTCACGGGGATGTGTTGGTAGGTAAACGGCCCTTGAAATTCCGCGTGGCACTGGAAACAGAGCTCATTGAGGTTGTCAGCGCGCAGATTGTTGGCCGCGGTCCCGCCATGAGGGTCATGGCAGTCCGCGCAGCTCATCTTGGCTTCGCGAACCGGGTGATGATAGGGGAGATTGCCTTCTGCGGCTTGTTTGCGGTGACAGCGGATGCAGGCCTCATTTCGCTCACGGCGGGAGTCCAGCTTCGCTTCCTTGACGTGCATGCGGTGGCAGTTGATGCACCGGACGTCATGCATCTGGTGCGAACCGGCAGACCAGTTTTGCAACGCGGCCGTGCGGGCATGACAACTCAAGCAGACTCCGTTTGCCGCTTCGGTGGGTTGCGCGCTGAACTTGACGATCTTGGCGTAACTGTTTTCGCTCTTGAGGTGCAGGCTGGCAGAACCGTGACACTCTTCGCACGCCACGGCTTCTTGAGAATGGACTGTCCGCCGGTAGGTCTTGTACTCCTCCGGATGGCAGCTCAGGCATTGCTCCGAGCCGACCCTTTCTGCGCCCGGGATCTCCAGGTACTTCGCAAAATCCTTCTCTCGGGAAGAATGATCACCCGTCGGCTTGTGGTTCTCCTTGGCAAGAAGACCAGAAGGGCAATCTGTGCAAAGACAGGCCAGGAAGAGGCTGATGCCTAAGAAACGGCTAAGAACCCACATGATGGCCTCCCAGGTCGAAGCTGCGTACCCAAAGTGGCCGTCGACCGGATGCCTTATGTCGCTGCGTCAGCATTTGCCTCGCCAGAGGCAGCCACATTTGGCATCGAGCTAGAACGTCGCGGCAAATCACCACAAAAAAAGGCTGATGGGACTGACGAGTTCGCGCTCATCTAATGCGGCGGGAATCATTCAATCCAACACGCGGTCATCCTTTCAGGCGAATTGTCGTCTGAAGGATGAATCTTTGTCGCTTATAGGACGTCGAAGGCCGGACTGAATGCGAAAGCCAACCTGTGAGTTTTTCCAGCGTTGAGGAATTTGACGCTGAGGTATGGAGGGATTCAACGCCGATCTATGATGGACCAAGAGCGCGGTGCAGTCTTTCGGGAACTCCCTACTGGAAGATAAGTCTCAGTCCACCAAACCGATGTTCGGTTGGCGCGGAGCACACTACTGAGCTACGCTGGAATCGGTTGACGATGCCGTCCCCGTGATGTTGCCACGGATCACATCGGTCTGGTCCGTGTAGTAGTAGGTGCTCCCACTGGTCCCCGGCTGGGCGGGACTACCCGTTACCCTGTATCCCTGATAGTTGCCCTTGGGATCGGCGGCCCCAGGTGAATACGAGAAAGCGTAGCCGCTTTTGAATCCTCCCGCCAGGACGCTGTCGACCAATCCGGCTGCCGCGGAGGATGCACTCGCCCCGCTTGCTGGAGGTCCAAGCTGGAGCAGCGTGCTCGAGAACCCTGCCCCGTAAGTCGAGCTATAGGCGACCTCGGCCGTGTTCACCATGCGGAGGCTTTGTATGGCGGAGGCCTGGTTGGCGGCAGCGCGGCTCCGCATGAGGTTTGGAATAGCGATCGCGGCAATCACCAGAATGATCGCCACCACGATCAGCAGCTCGATGAGTGAGAACCCTCGATGTTCAGAATTCTTGGTCATTTCATCACCTCCTGGCCGAATGCCCTGGGCGGCAGTCCAAGAGCCTGAGCAGCGAGCCGTCTGTGGACAGGCCTCTTCGCGCTCATCGCGGGTCGTGGACTCTTTCCATCTAGCTATTCTTGAGACCCGGGAGCCCAATTCTGCGCCGGATTGTACCACAGCCGCCGCTGTTAGCAATGACGAATGAGAAAGAACCCAGAGACGATAGTTCGGTACTAGTTAATGACACAGATTCAAGCCCGGACGGCCTTCTCCATGGTGCGCGTCGATGCGCATTGCGAGGGGCGCTGTCATCAGGGGCGTGTTGACCGGCCTATCGGGGGATTTCCACTTCTGCGCCTCGCCGCTCCGCCGAGAGGTAGGCGCTGTAGAGCACCGCGACCGCGTCGCGCGCCAGCTCTGCGCCGGAGAGCGGCTCGCGGTTTCCGGCGATGCTCTCCATGAAATCCTGGAACTCGCGCGGGTAGCCATGCTGCCAGTCCTCATCGGGCGCGGGATGGCTCCAGCCCTGCTTGGTGCCGATCTTCTCCGTAACGTAGACGTCCTTCAGGAATTCTTCCTTGGGGTTGTAGGTTTCGAGGGCGTTCATGGGGTTCAGGTTGCAGCGCGTGCGGTGGTTGTTGGCGAAAACTTCCAGCCAGTTGTGCACGCCCCCCATGACGAGTTCCGAAGAAAAGATATCGGCGACGGTGCCATCGGCGAAGGTGACGTGCACCTGGCCATAGTCTTCCACGTCGTCGTAGCTGGTGCGCAGGAATCCGGCGTCGCGGAAATTCTTGCGCCGCGTGATCTCGTGGGTGCGGGCGGAGACCGTGGCGGGGCGGATGGGTTTGCCGTCGCGCGCTTCGCCTTCCACGCGCTTCAGGTGCAGCGCGGCGGTCAGGGGATGGCACCCTTTGCCGACCAGCGAACCGCCGCCGGAAAATTTCCAGATGCCGTAGTAGGGCGAATGCGACCCGCTGTGCGATTCGTCGCCGGTGATCCAGAGGATCTGGCCGCCGCTCTTGGTGAGAATTTCGCGCTCTTTTTCAATGGCCGGCGCGTAAACCCAATTCTCAGCGTAACAGATGCGCTTTCCAGACTCGCGGGCAGCGCTCAGAATGCGGTCGCAGCTCGCCAGCGCCTCGCGCAGCATGACTTCCTTGGAAAACGTGTTGCCGCGAAAATCCGGTGTGCCGGGGCCATAGTAACCCGTAAAAGGTTTCTCAATCACCACGTGCTTGCCGCGTCGCAGCGCCTGAACCGCCAGCGGCTCGTGAGTCGATCCCGGAGTGCACAGGTCGATGACGTCCGAGGCGCCGCACAGCTCTTCAAACGACGCAAAGGCGCGGATGCCACGCTCTTGCGCGAAGGCTTCACGGGACTCTGGGGATTTTGAGGTGACGCCCACCACTTGCACCGGGACGCCGTAAACGCGCCGGTATCCTTCCCAGTGAAAGCGCGCGGCGAAGCGCGCGCCGACGATCCCTACTCGAATGGTCTCTGCCATGCCTGACTCCTTCGATGCTGCATCTCGCCCCTGAGAGCTGGCCCAGGTTTGTCTTGACGCTGGGTGGAAAGACAGAGGATTCTATCACCGTGCTGGATGTGCCAAAACGAATTCATCTTAATGAAGACCTCATGGGAGGAGAAACGCACAATGCAGAAATCTTCGCGTCGCAGTTTTTTGAAGCAGTCCACGGCTTTTGTCGCAGCCTCGGCGACTTTCATGTGGAACCGCAACCTCCGGCCTTTTCCTTCCCGGCCGGACCTGAAGTTCCCGACGCAGCCGCGCGAGCGGCTGGCGGTAGCTTCGTGGCCGTTCCGGGAGTTCATCGAGAGCCCCACCAACAAATGGGCTCGCAATCCCCAGAAGCCGGGCATGGATTTGAAAGAGTTCGGCGCCATGGTCGTGAAGAGGTTCGGCCTGCACAACATCGAGCCCCTCGACCAACACTTCGCCTCGACTGACATTGCCTACGTACACGAGGTGCGTGCAGCCACGGAGAAGGCCGGCGCGCGTGTCATCAACGTTCCGGTGGACGCTCAGCACAGTTTCTACGACCCCGACGCTGCAAAGCGAAAGAAAGCCGTCGAGACCAGCAAGAAATGGATCGACATTGCCGTGGCGCTCGGCTCGCCGAGCGTTCGGCTCCACATCGCCGGGGCGCGCAAGGTAAAACCCGACGTCGCGCGAACCGCCGAAACCCTTAAGGAGATCGCCGCCTACGGCGCTGAGAAGAATATCCTGATGAATCTCGAGAACGACGACAACTACACGGAGGATCCCTTCTTTATCGTCGCAGTTCTGGAGAAGGTGAACAATCCCTGCCTTCGCGCCCTGCCTGACTTCTGCAATTCCATGCTCACCCACGACCAGGAGTTTAATAACCGGGCCATGGAAGCGATGTTCAAGCACGCCTATAGCATCGCCCACGTGAAAGATTCCGAAGGGGACGAGAAAGGGAAGTTCCATACTGTGGACGTCGCGAAGTGCTTTGAGATCGCCAAGGCCTCGGGCTACCGGGGCTACTTCTCTATGGAGTGGGAAGGCCAGGGCGAGCCTTACGCCGGCACGCAACGGTTGATCGATTTAAGCCTGAAGTATTTGTCGTAGCCCCTCGATTAAGTCGTGTAGAGCCGGCGCAGGGCGCGGCAGGATTTGGGCAGCTTGATTTGCCACGGGATGAAATTTGGCCTTAATATTGGTGCCTAAAGGGGCGGAAGAGTTCAAGTCTCGCCGTGAGCAGAAAGAGGCGTTCCTGGAAGATCTCTGGCAACATAAGCGAATCACCTTGATCGGTCCCCCTTGAGGAAACTGAAGACGCAGCCCATCGACTTCGACCAGATCGGGCGCTTCCTGGCGAGCGCCACCAAGAAACTGGCTGCTGCCAGGAAGACACTCGTCATCGATGAGGAAGCATCCTACCAACTCGCTTATGAAGCCATGCTGAAGGCTTCGCTGGGCTTCATGTTGCGTTTCGGTGTCCGCCCGCGCAGCTTGCCGGGCCATCACGTCACCATCATCGAGTTCGCGCAACGGCATTTGGGGAAAGAACTCCAAAGCCTGATTGCCATGTTCGACCGCATGTGGCGTAAGCGACCCCAGGCAATTTATGACGTGAATCGATTCATCTCCAAGTTGGAAGCCCAACAAGCATTGGATACAGGCGAAAAGTACCTGACTTTAATCCGCGAGGCGATACACAAGAAGAACCCGCAAGCGAGACTTCTCTGACCCGAGGGATTCTCATTCCCGGCCGAAGTAAAGAGTCGGAGACCCAAAGGGCGAGTCTCTCCTCCCCCCCGCGCTCATCCTGGAGTATCATGTACGAGGAGAGGATTGTTATCCTCGCGAGAAGTGAAGAGGCCGGATCCTGGGCCCGGCGGCCAGGGGGGAAGAAGGAACTATGGCTGAAGAAAGATTGAAGATGGCGGTGTTCGTCGATTTCGACAACATCCAGATTGGCGTCAAGGACACGCTGGGGAAGGATTTTGATGTTTCCATCGTGCTGGAAGCGCTGAAAGAACGCGGCGAGGTGGTGACCAAGTATGCTTACGGCGACTGGCCGCGGGCCGGCGAGCAGAGCCGCCAGATGACGCAGCACGCCGTGCAGATGGTACAGCGCAACGTGACGCCGCGCGGCGACAAGAACGGGGCGGACATCAACCTGGCTCTCGACGCGCTGGAAATGGCCTTTACCCGCGACCACATCAATGCTTTCGTGATCGTGGGTGGCGACAGCGACTTCATCGCGCTCGTGGAAAAGCTCAAGCAGTATGACAAGCGGGTGTTTGTAGTGGGCGGCCGGCAGTTCACCAGCGGCATCCTCCAGCGGAACTGTCACGAGTTTATTGCCTACGAGAACCTGCTGAAGAGCGGAGGGGGAGGCGACGGCCCGAGGGCCGCGCGCTCGGCGCGAGGGTCCGGTCGAGCGAGCGCGGAAAGCCGCCCGCTTTCCGCGGCGATGCCGAACATCCAGCGTGCCCTCAAGGTCCTGGCCGAGCGCGAGGTTGCCCCCCAGGTCGGCCTGCTGAAGAGCACCTTGCTTCAACTCGACGCGACGTTCAGCGAGCGCGATTATGGGAGAGGGTCGTTCCTGGAGTTCATTCAAAAGCTCGCAAAGGCGCACCTGGTTCGCCTGCGCAAGACCGAGCGCGGCTACCTGGTGGAGCCGATGGAAGCAGAGGCTGGCGGCGCGGAAGCGCCCGAAGCACCGGAAACAGCCGAAGAGCTGCCAGTGCCTGCCGCCACCAGCGCGCCTGAGCCCGCGGCGAGTGAAGTGTCGCCGGGCAGTCCTAGCGTCGATCCCATGGCCCTGTTGAAGCAGGCTCTCTCGAGTGGCTGGGAGAAGTCGCCCAGCCGACCTCTCTATCTGCGCCAGGTCCGCCAGATGATGCGCGCCTTGGACAGCCGCTTCGATGAGCGGCAAGCCGGTTTCCGCGGCCTGCTGGACCTCCTTCACCAGGCGCAGCGGGAAGGTCTGTTGCGCTTGCACCGAGACCGCAAGGGAACTTGGCGCGCCTTCCCGGTCTCCTCAACTCCCGCGGCTCCACCCAGTGCGGCCGAGGCGGTTGCGGAAACTCAGGTGACTCCTGAGGTCGAGCCGGCGCCGGCAGAAGGGGAAGGCGTTCGAGAAAGCGTTGCGGAGGCTGAGGCGTTTGTGGCCTCAGAGCCGGAAGCGGTCATGGTCCCGGCCGCGGAAGAAGCCGTGGCCGTCGAAGCATCCGGCGCGCGCAAAGCGCGCAAGCCTCGCGCCCGGGCCGCCACCGGCAAGACGACGAGGCGTAAGACCTCGAGACGGAGTAAAGCCAAAGAGCCCGCCGAGCAATAGGCGCCGGGCTGGCCGAGCAGATTCGCGCCGGAACAAAACTCGCGCGGTTACTCCAGCACCACCACACGATGGGTTTCCACGCGCGGCAGCTTCGCCGTGACGAACCCACTCTGATAGGACCAGTCGATGGGCATGTCCGCCGGCACCACGGACACCGACTTTGGCCGTGTGTCCCGACGGATCCGCACCACCACATTTTCAACCGGCGCGAGCTCCTCGACGATCACCCGGCTAGGTGAGAGGGTCTCGCCAGCCCCGCGATTAATCAGGTTAACCAGCAGCTTGCCATCTTTCTGCCGGAGAACCATCTCCAGGCGCGGTGGCGCTTCGACGGTCGCCGCCCAGGGGATGTCCAGCCCTTGCACCAAATCTCCGATGAAACGCCGTAGCGAAGGGTAGTGCGCGCGATCGTAGTCGCGGAAGATCGGGCCATGCACCGCGATGATGGCGCCCTTGCCCAGCCGCCGTCTGGTGACCACAGCCTGGTCGGTTGCATCCTTCTTCGGTTCCTGTTGGGACAGGCGGTAAGTCAAAACCTGGGTTCCTTCCGCAGGGGTCACCGGCTGCCAGGGCGGGGAAACCGGCACAACCTCACTGCCAACCGGGAGGTAGATTCTTTCAGTAAGGGGTTGACCCTCCGCCGAGGCCCCGACCAGAGCGGGGTAATCCCGTGCCAGGTGCTCCCCGCTCACCAGCACATAACCTCCGGCATGCGCGTAAGCTCCCAGCGCTTTGAGCATTTCCCGGCTCAGGCACATCTGTTCCGGCACCACCACCAGCTTGTATTCGTTCATCCGGCGGAGCGCGGCATCTTCCGCCAGCAGGTCGGTCGAGTGATGCGTTTCGAGCAGCGTCTGGAGCGCCCCCTGCACCGGCTGCACCGCCTCACCATAATTGAAGAGGGGGGAGTTGTGCAGGTAGTACGACTCAGCCAGGTGCAGCACTGCTGCCTGCGGCACGCTCTTTGACTTCCAGCACGTGTCCTGGCGCGCGCGGCAGAAGCGGGCGACTTCGGCCATCAGGTCGTTGTGCCAGCCGGTGAGCCAGCCGGAGCGCTGCGGGTTCTCGTACACCATCACAGACCCGCCCAACGCCACCACTTCCGAAATCTCCTGCTCGAGGTGCGTTGCCGTTTTGGTGACCCAGGGTGGCGGCTCCTCCATGTTCCCGGTCTTGGTGAACGTCCAGGCCATCAGGTCCCAGCTCATGTTGCGTCCATCGTACATGCGGCCTTCGAGCGCGGCGGAGTCCCCGCCCCACTGGTGTTCGAAATCCCCGGTAAGGTAGTCGATGGGAGCGGTCACTGGATCGGGCTCGCGCGCGCTGTACATCCAGTTGCTCGTGACAAGGCACGTGGGTTTGCGGGCGTGGACGGCGTTGCTGTATCTCGCGACCTGCTCCACAAAAAGCTGGCGATGGAAAGCCAGCCACTCTTCCCAGTGCGGTTGGCCGGTCTTAGTGGGGATGTCTCTGTTGCCGGTGCGCCGGGAAAACTCGGCTTTGCACCGCTCACACCAGCACGGAGCGTCCGCCCAGTTTTCGCCGTCCACCCAAAAGCCATCGACATCATACTTGTCGATGATCTCCATCATCTGCGGGATCATGAGTTGTGCGTCGTAATTGCTCAGCAGGCACACGGCCTGCTTGTTGCGCTGGCCTTGCGCATCGAGGCGCGCCCACTCCGGGTGGAGTTCCACGGCCCGGAAGTCCCACACACCTGAGTAGTGCACGCCCAGCTTGATGCCCAGTTCCTTCGTGACGTCGCGGTAGATGCGCAGGGAATCTTTCACCACGCCTGGCGAAGTTGAACCCACCTGGGAGGGCCAACTCGTGTACCCCGGGTGCCCTTTGCAGTCGGTCTGAACCCAGTCGGGCCGAGTCCGTAGCAAACGCTCGCGGAGATGCTCCGGCGTCAGTTCGCGACCCAGCTCGGTGTCCTGCGCATCGGCGTGAAGGTCGTAGTGGATTCCGAAGAAGACGTCCTGGTGCCAATTGGGACGCGAGCTTGGGATTTGGGAATAAGTCGAAATGAACGGAACTGCGAGGCAGAGGGCTGCTCCGGCTAAGAATGCGATTATGCCTGGCTTATTCATGAGGGCGCCTCCAACGGTTGGAAGGGTTGGGTCAGCTTTGGGTCGCAAGACGCTGTGACCACCTACACTCACTCCGCGGGGAGATACTCGAGGCGCAGACGCGCGCCAGAAGGAAAGGCCGCGCCAAGTCGAACCTTGCACCGCCCGCCGTGAACGGCCGCCTACATTTTACCCTCTCGCCAGGCCCAATCAACCTTTCCGAATCGCGTGGCCAATCCGCGGACATGCATGGGCTGGTTACACCATTCCGCCGGAATCCCCGCGCCGATGACCAGGGGGGCGAGGAGTAGGGCCAGGGCAAGGGTTCGAACGACGAACTCCTCTGCTTCTCGTAGTTGCTTCACATCACCTGATCGCCAGACAGCCGCTTCGTCTCTCTCAGCCCTCTCACTTCTCGGCCAGTTCGAGCACGACAATCGTATCAAAGTCGTCGCGGGCGTCGGGTGGAACCTTGAGCATCAAGCCGTAGTCGTTTTCGGCAAATTCAGTTTTGCTGCTGTCCTTCAGAAGGTAGGCCGACTTGACCGGCTTGGGCAAACGCGGTAAGAGCAACGAGGAATCCTGCCACTCGAGGATGTGCACGTAAACCTTGTTTCCCTTGCGGGTGGTCACGCCCCACGTGCGGGGTGTGAGGGGCCCGCCCCGCGTTCCATAAATGCCCTCGCCGTTTTTGGCAAGCCACTGCCCTATCTCTCTCAGGCGGGAGACGAACTCGGGCTGAATCTTCCCGTTGGGCATCGGGCCGATGTTCAGGAGGAAGTTGGCGTTGTATCCCGCCGCCCGCACCAGGTAACGGATGAGCTCACGGGTGCTCTTGTAGTTCGTGTCGTTGATATTGAACCCCCATGAGGAATTGATGGTCTCGCAGGTCTCGAGGGCCAGGTCGCCGCTGATCACCGAGGTCTGGTTGAAGCCGGCCGTGTTCTGGCCGGGAAGGTCCTTCTCGAACATCTGAAAGTCCTCGCCGGGAAACGGGCTGTGATGGTGGTTCGAGCCGATCAGGGCCTGGGGTTGAAGGTCATGGATCAGCTTGTAGGTTCGCTCGAGCCGCCAGTCGGCCTCGGGCTTGTCCCACATGCCGTCAAACCAGATGCCGCTGATTTCACCGTAGTTCGTCAAGAGTTCTTTGAGTTGCGCATCCATGTAATCGAGGTATTTGTTCCAGTCTCCCCCCGCAGGGCGTCCGGCGTAATGGCCCTCTCGCCCCAGTGGAAAGTAGTCCGTGTGGTGCCAGTCGAGTTGCGAGTGGTAGAAACACAGCTTGATCTCCTGCTTGTGACATTCCTCGGCAAGCATCTTGAGCACGTCCTTCTTATAAGGCGTGCGGTCCACGATGTTCCAATCCGATTGCTTGGTGGCAAACATGGCAAAGCCATCGTGATGCTTGCTGGTAATGGTGATGTATTTCATCCCCGCGGCCTTCGCCAGCGCCACCCACTCGGCGGGGTCAAACTCCGTGGGGTTAAAGAAGGCGGGTAACTTTTCGTATTCACGGACGGCGATTTGCCGGTTGTTCATCACCCACTCGCCGTCGCCCAGAACGCTGTAAACGCCCCAGTGAATGAAGAGTCCGAACTTCGCATCCTGAAACCAGCGCCGGGCTTCCAGATTGGCAGAGCTTGGCTGGTAAGATAACTGGGCGTTCACCGAAACAGGCAACACGAGCAACAGCAGCCCCAGTGCGAGGGCTGTGTGAGTGGCCGATCTCGATTGATCTCGTTTGAATTGCATGTGTGACTCCCTCCCTGAAAAAGTCGTCTCTATAGGTCGTCGACGGCGCCCAGGCCGGGCTTGTCGAGGCGCGACGTATCCATCGTGCCGTCGGTCGACGTAGCGCCGCCGTCCCGGCGGCTATCCAGTAGGCATCCCTACCCGCGGCGTGATCGTGAGCCGGAGTAGGAATGGCCAGCCGGCAAGATGCCGGCGCTACCCTGCCCCCAGTCCCGGGCCAGTCAGGCCGGATGTGTCCATGTAGCCGTCTTTGATGATGAAGAGCCCGGGGAATTTTGATTCCCAGGGCCGGTTGGCAGCGGGGACGTACTGGAGCGCATTGGCTTCGATCGCCGCAACGCCGGGGACGTGTGCCGCCAGTCCGGCCGAGTGGACGAGCGAAGCGCCCGGGCAGGTGAGGTCCTGCACGCAAAGGAACATCCCATATTTCTGCGCGGCGGCGGCCATCAGCAGCGCCTGGCTCTGTCCTTTGCAGGCTTTCAGCGCCACCCCCGTATACCCCATTTCACGCGCCAGGAGCAAGCTTTCGAGATCCGTTAGAGATTCGTCGATCACCACGGGCCGCAATTTCGCCGCCTCGTGCATCGTGTTCGTCCGGTGCGCCTTCAGGTCGCGCGCCGTCGGCTGCTCGATATACTGGACGCGGTCGAATCCAGCCGGGGCTTCTTCTTTCAGCCGGTGAAGGAATTCCAGCAAATAATCTACGCTGGGACACCTCTCATTGAAATCAAGCGAGTACACCCATTTCTCGACGCCGCGCCTTTTTGGGGTTTCGGCGGTTACCCGGTCCACGTGCACGACCCGTTCAACGTCCCACTTCAAGTCGTTGCCATTCAGTTTGATCTTGAGATGCGTCAGGCCGTTGTAGTTGATCCACTCCGGCAGCGTTTCAGGCAGCCCATCGTTAATGCGCCGCTTGATGTCCGCCTCAACGATCGGGTCCACCGCTCCTACCAGGTGATACATCGGCAGGCGCCGCTTCGGTTCCTTCAAGACGTACTGACTGAGGTACTCACCCTTGAACTCGGGCGCCAGGTACCGTGCAAGGTCGTGCGTCATGAACTCCGGTCCGTAGGTGTGATAGCAGTTGAGGCCATGGACCTTTCCGAACGCATCGTGCACGGCGGCATCAAACGGGCTGGCGGTGACCAGCGTGCAAAGCTTGGGAATGGGCTCGGCGAGGTTGAGTTCTTTCGAGACCTCGGCCGCAGCCCGAAGGTATTGGGGTTCCAGCGCCTGGTTGATGTCAATGGGATGACCGGCCTCCGTGTGCGCTGCTGTTGACTTTCGAATGCGTGCCGCCAGTGCCTTCATGGCGCCCAGCGTGGTCTCATACGACATCACTGCGGAGGGGAAGGACCACACGTTGCCGAGTGGCATCGAGCCGAAACCTTTGGCCACATGGCCGTTGACCGTGCGCACAACGCAGTTGACATTCAGGAGGGTGACGCGGTCCACAATCGTCCCGCCGAACTTGAGCGGAGCCCGATAGAGAAAGTCCTCGTAGCTATAGGAGACGTCCGCAATGCGAACGTCCGTCGGCTTCGCGGTGGTGGCCGGGCGAAGGTAGCCAGCGCCTCGCGCGAACCCGAGCAGGGGGGCGGCCAAGGCGCCGCGAAGGAGATCCCGCCGTCGGAGGTTTCTCATGGACATTGAATTTTCCGGGTTCGCCTCGATTTAAGCCTCACCGTAAGCTTCCCGCACCCGGGCTTTCAGGAATTCCAGGTCGCGATGGGTGGCCGCCAGGATTTTCTCTTCGTTGGCAGGAGTGGAATGGGCGACCTCCTCGTCCAAATACTCAATGTGCAAGGATATCGGTCCCTGAAAGCCTGCTTGCGCGATCGTCTTAAAGAAGTATTTCCAATCCACCATGCCCTCACCCAGCGGGCAGTTCACGGCCTGCCATCCTTTCGTGGGGGTTTTCTCCCAGTAGAAATCCTTCACCGCGACCATTTTCAGACGAGGCATCACCAGGTTGGTGGCAATTTTCCAACCCCCGACGCCGCCCTCGGCCACCGCGTGGCGTGGGTCGAAGTAATAGCCAGCCCATTTCGGATCGAGCGGCTCAATCACCCTCGCCATATCCCACACCGGCGCTCCCATGTATTCTTGGTGGTTGTGATAGCCCACCTGAATGCCGTATTGCCCGCCGAGCGCAGCGAGCCGGCGAAACTCGGCGCCCGCCCTTTCCAGTTCCTTGCGCACATCGATGAAATCATACATGTAATAGCCGGGCTTGTAATACGGAATTGAGAGCTTAGCAGCAGTAGAAAGAATGGGGCGCGTGGTGGGGTCGTCAGCCGAGGTGAGCGCCGTGGTGATCATCGGCACTTCCAGGCCTTCCTCGCGGATGGCGGCCACAGCTTTCGGCAGGTCTTCGGCGGCTTTCTCCGGGAGGACGTGTCCGCCCGTGCGCACCGTCAGATCAATCCCTCCGAAGCCGACGCGCTTCGCATTCTGCGCAAGCCGACGCCAGTCCATTTCCGGCAAGGGTTTGGAGAAAAAGCAAAGCTTGCCTTTGTAAGGACCGGCCGAAGGTCGGCTCTGGAGCGTGTTTGACGGCAACGCGACAGCCGCAGCGCAGGCGGCGGCAGAAGCGAAAAAGTCACGACGGGAAAGCCCTTTCCTTCGACCTGAGAGACTATGCGTGTCAAGTGAATGTTCCATGGACCGCTCCCACGTGCATGCTGATAGGTCGGGCGGGCACCGCGGCCCGCCCCTACGGACTAAACCTCGGGCAGCTTATACGGAGCCCGGTACCTGTAACTGAGAAGCTGGTTGGCTGCCGGGTTGTTTGTGAACCTTTCGGCTTTGCTGTCCCACTCGAGGTACGACTTAGTCTTGTGAGCAATGTTGCCGATGAGGGTGGCAGCCGTGCTGCGGTGACCCGTCTCGATGTCGCAGTTGCACTGCTGCCGGCTGCGGACGCAGTCCAGGAAATTGCGCGCGTGCAGAGGGGTAGGATCTTCTCCCTCGGACTTCCTGGCTTGGATGAGGGGCTTGCGGCGGGATTCCCACTGGTGGCTGAGCGACCGGTCGAGGGGCGTGAGGGCCGGGAAATCGAGGTCGGTGAGGTCTTCCGGCACCACCTCGTATCCGTTCCAGGTGAGATAAACCGTGCCCTCCGTCCCACGAACCTCGATGGTGCTGCTTCGCCGGTCAGCCGGGGCGGCGTTGGTGTTGAACTGCGAGAAGGTCACGAGCGTCCCGCCCGGGTACGTCCACAGAGCCTCGAGGGTGTCGGGGATCTCGCGGTTATCCTCAACCGCCAGCTTTCCACCCATCACCGTCACCGCCAGGGGCGCGTCATGACCCAGCGCCCAGTGGGTGAAATCGAGGTAATGCGCGCCGTAATTGGTGACCTGCCCGCCCGAGTAGTCGTAAAACCAGCGAAAGCGGTAAAGAGCGCGGTTACGGTTGTACCGGACCTTGGGCGCGGGACCGAGCCAAGCCTCCCAGTCGAACCCCGCGGGTGGGTCTTCATCGGGAGGATTGCCGATGCCCTTCGGCCATTCGTTCTGAATGTGGAAAGAACGCACCGTGGTGACTTTCCCAATCCCGCCCCCGCGCACTAACTCCGCAGCCTCCTTCATCAGCGGGGCGGACCGCCGCATCAGTCCGACTTGAGTCACGCGCTTGTGGCGTCGTGCCGCTTCGACCATCCGGCGGCCTTCCTGGACGCACAGTGACAGGGGCTTCTCGACGTAGACGTCTTTTTCTGCCTGGCAGGCGTGGATGGTTTGGAAAGCATGCCAGTGGTCCGGCGTGGAGATGACCACCGCATCGACATCCTTCAGTTCGAGCAGTTTCCTGTAGTCCTTGAATTGCTTGGGGCTGCCGCCAATCTTCTTCGCCGCGAAATCCAGGTAGGGCTGATAGAGATCACAGATCGCCACGACCTCCGCACCCTGGTGTTGCAGAAAGCCGTCCAAGACCTGGTCGCCGCGGTTGCCCAGTCCGATGAAACCGAGGCGAATGCGGTCGTTCGCGCCCAGCACACGCGCGCTGCTGAGCGCGCTGGCGACGCCGGCCGCCGCCACGGATTTGGTGAATTCTCTTCGAGTCATGATGTTCATCGTGAGACCTCGTCTTTCGTTTGTGCAATTACCGATAATCTTGAATCTCCGGCAAGGCGTCCACTCCCGGATCTGTCCCGAGCACCACCACCTTCTCCCTGCCCACCGGCGATTCGACAATCGCCGCCTGCCCCGCGGCCATGCCATTGGCGTATCGCGCCCCGCCGCCCAGGGTCACAAAGAGAACGGCGGCCAAGCAAGCGCGGGAAACCATCTTGAGGGGGGTTTCCGACGCATTCACAAGTTCACCTCCGAAGGCCGGGGTGGAGCCGGCAAGACGTGCGGCACGGAAAGAGGGCCTTTTGCGGCCAGCGGGAATGGGCACCAGAGGTTCGGGAAGTCGTCCCGCTGGCGCGAGGTTCGGTCGGGGCCCGAGAGCCTCGTCTTCCAGATTCCAGGGCGTGTCGCCGCGAGGATTATACCTTCGGACTCGGGATGAGAAGTAGCGATTTGTGGCGGTGGAGCGGCCTTGATGGGCAAAGGTTCCAGAGCCTCGCGCGTTGCCGGCAAAGAAAATCTGGGAGGTTTGCGAACGCTTCGCGGCATACGGCAAGCCGCTGCATTTTACCGAAGCGACGATCCTTTCCGGCAAGCGGGGATGGGAACTGAAGAGGAAAGACCCGAAATTCATTTGGGAGAGTACGCCGGAAGGGGAGAAGCGGCAGCGCGAGGAAGTGGAGCGATTCTACACCGTCCTGTTCAGCCATCCGACCGTGCAAGCCATCACCTGGTGGGATTTCAGCGACCAGGATGCATGGCAGGGAGCCCCCGCCGGCCTCGTGCGGGAAGACATGACTCCCAAGCCCGCCTACGAGGCGCTGAAGCAGCTCATCAGGGGGAAATGGTGGACGAAGACTGAGGCGGCGATTGGCAGTCGCGGCGAGGCGCGCTTTCGCGGGTTCTTTGGCGAGTACAAGATCACCGCCAGCGAAGCCGGTCAGGAATTCACGGGCAGCTTCGCCTTCGACAAGACCACCCAAGGGCCCATCGAGGTTCGGTTGAAGTGAGTCTCGGGTAGGGGAGCCCTCTGGGCTCCCGAATTGCCAAGACGAAACGGGAGCGCAGAGCGCTCCCCTACTAAAGCTGCCAACTCCTCAGAGTTTCTAACGAGGACTCTTTCTAGAGAAATCTACTTCCTCCCCATCGCCCGATGGAGCGTCTGGAGCAGTTCGCGCGAGGGCTGCCAGCGACCCTGCGCATTGACGACGCAGAAGTTGAGTTCTGTTCCATCCTGGAAACGGATGTGGAAAGCATCGATCGCCGAAAGGTAAACGGGATTGTTATCCGCCTCCTGGACGGCACTCAGGGACACGCTGAACGAGTGGGCCGGAAACGACATGCTCGCGAACTGGAGCGTGCCATTGCCGATCGTCATCCAGCCGAGGCAGTAGTTGGTGCCGTTGAGGCCGTGATCATGTTCAACCGCAAAGCGCCCCGCCACCTGGTTCTGGGCGGCGGTTCCAGTGTCGCCACCCGGCGTCGTCGCGCGCTGCGATGAAGGCGCAGTGGTACGAACCGCTGGCGTTGCGGCCTCAAGACTGGGTGCAACCCGCGTAGTTTCACCCGCCGCCAGTGTGACGGATTCCTCGTGATCCTTGTAACCCGCCAGCGCCACGCGAACCCGATGCTTCCCAGGCGCAAACTGCGAAAGCTTCAGGCGGCCCTGCGCGCTGGTGGTTCCAACCGGCTCGTCATCCACATAAACCTGGGCGTTCCCGGGGTTCGACTCGATGAGTAGCACCGCAGGGCCCGTTGGGCGGGATTGGCCGGCCGGAGATCGGACAGCGGGAGCGGGGCGCACAGCCGGCGAGGAGGCGCGCGCTGCGGACTGACGAAGCGCTTTCAGCAACGCCTCGTCGGCGCCCGCTTGCCGCAATTGCTTCTCGGCTTCCCTGGTCAGTTGAAACGCGATGCCGTACTGGCCCGCCAGATCGGCAATCCGCGCCGGTGTCACGCCACTCTGGAGCAGGTCAATGACTTCACTCTTGGCCAGCGGCCGGCGCGGAGCGGCGCCACCCTCGACCGTGAAGGCGACAAAGGAGAGCACCACAAGCGCGGCGGTCATGAAAACCGAGTTGCAGATTGGTAGCGCCGACAGCTTGGAACCCCTCATAGAATCCTCGTTCATCAATGGCTTTACAAGTTCGGCTGCCTCCTCAGGGTACATCGTCAAGGACGGCAACTCAGATAAGCCCTCCAGAGCACGGCTATTCCGGCGGGGGCAAGCGTCGCCCCTATTTCCCTGCGGCGTACTGCTGATACGCTTCGGCGACTTTGGCGTCGGCGGCGTCACCGTGGTGAATCAGCACACGATAACAGAAAGTGAGGGATTTGCCGGGCTGGATGGTCAGGCTGCCGTCGCGCTTCGAATCGTTGTAATAGTCGTGCTCACCGAAGGGGTTCACGGCAAACAGGCCATAACCGCGAGCGTGCCAGTAGGTTGGGTGCTTGGGGTTTGAGGGATTGTCGAAAATGGCGACCCCCAGCTTTTCTCCTGCCACGCTTCCGGAATAATCCACCCAGTTCGCCCGCTTCCCCCAGATATTCTTCTCCCCGACTTTGCCCTCGGAGTTCAACATTTTGCCGGTGGGTTCCTGCAAAGCTTTCACCACGCGGATGGCGAACGTCCCTTCCTTGGTGTCCCCCAGCTTTACGGGCACTTTGAGGGCGTGAATCGTAAATTCACAGTCGATGATCCTGGCTGACTTGTCGCCGCGGAAGGTGTAAGCCTGCGTCTGCTCGGCAAGCACTTTGCCGTCAGGTCCCACCAGGTTGAAGAGTGCGCGCAGGCTGCCCGAATTCGGCCCGCTCTTGATTTCCTCCAGCTTGCTGAACACGGTGCGGCCGTTCGGCAAGCTCTCGGACGCTGAGTATTGCTTCCCTTTTATCTCGACCGGGGCTTTCTCCTGAAATTCCGCCTCGCTCCAGAAATCGATCCCGTTGACGTCGCCGTGAGCGAAATACAAGGCGCGGTGGTGTGGATGATCCCGGCTTTCGCCCGGGATGTCCTCGCGCATGGGGAAGCCGCGGGTGACGATGGTTCCCTGGGCGCTGCGCAGCGGGTGGAGATAAGGCTTGGGGGCTTCCGGACCGAAGTAGTATGTCGAGAAGGACTTGCCGCCAATGAGGACTTCGATTTGATTGCCGCGGGGTTTAAGTTCGACAGGTTCCTGCGCGTTGAGCCAGACGGCGCACAGCGCCACCAGCACGCAGGCAAGAAGCAGAAGACGCAGTTTCTTCATTGTTCTACCTCAAGGAGAATCGCTTTGACCTCACGATGGCGAGCGCACCGGAACCGTGAAGGCAACTGATTTTACTGCGTTTTGGCCTAGGGCGAACAGGATTGAAAGCAGCGGGGAGGCGCGCGTTCAAGAGGCCAGCTCAACCAAGGCATCGGAACCACAACCTTTCCCATGCAAGGCGAATCCGGAATGTGGCAGAATAGGAAACTTCAAGGAAACTCTGTGCTCGCTGCTCCGGGTTGGGTGGTTTCACTGATCGCAATACGTTCGGTAGCCCGGTGAAAGGAAAACGAAATGAGAAACCTTGTGGGAGTAGTTCTTCTCGTCACTTTGTCTGCTTCCCTGCTGGCGGCGAAACTGGACAAGGAAGTGGAACGGTTGGAAACTGCGGCTTCGGTGATCAACGAAATCATGGGGACGCCGGAAAAAGGCATCCCGACCGACCTGCTGAATAAGGCGGTTTGCGTCGGGGTCATCCCCTCACAGAAGAAGGTGGCCATCGGGATTGGCGGCAGTTTTGGCCGGGGAGCGCTGGTCTGCCGGCGGGGCGGAACCGGCCCCTGGGGTGGGCCCTCCATGTTCACGGTGGGTGGAGCGAACATCGGTTTCCAACTGGGCGGACAGGCCACCGACTTCGTCCTGGTGGTCGTGAATCCCAAGGGCGCGATCAAATTGCTGCAAAGCAAGGCGAAGCTGGGCGCGGATGCCTCGGTGGCCGGCGGGCCGGTAGGCCGCACAGCGGAAGGCGCCACGGACCTCCAGATGCACGCCGAGATCCTCACCTATTCGCGTTCGCGCGGCCTCTTCGCGGGCCTCTCTCTGGAAGGCCAGGTGGTGAAGCAAGACAATGATGCCAACGAGCGCCTGTACGGCCGGAAGGTGGACGCGAAGGACATCCTTATTTACGGCAAACTGGGTGTTCCCGCGGCGGGCCGATCGCTGGCGGCGGCGCTCACCAGGTACTCACCGCGCGGAGGAGAGAAGTTCCCGGCGGAGAAAAAATAGGCTGGGTACGGCAGGGCCGGAACCTGTCCTGATTTTGTCGGGATGGCCCTCCCGCTCATCTTCATTTCGGGAGCAGCGCGAGCATACTCCACGGCACAAGAACGCCGCAGACCCGCCGCGGCGGGTCTGCGCTACCAGAGCTGGCGCCGGCCACCGCTACAGAAACCCGCCGCTACTTCATTTCCCCGGCGTAGATCTTCATGATGGTTTCGAGGAACTTCAGGGCGTGTTCCTTGGGGCGCTGGAAGGAGTTGCGACCGATGATGGAGCCGAAGCCGCCGCCGTCGCGGATGGCGCGGGCCTCGTCGAACACCGCTTCGTCGCTCTCCTTCTTGGGGCCACCGGAGAAGATCACAATCCGCCTCCCGTTGAAGGCGCTTTGCACCACATGGCGGACGCGCTCGGGTAAGGTGGCAATCGGGACCTTCGCCTTTTCGTAAGCCTTCTTGGCTTCCGGCTGCTCGATGTGCTCGGTGGGCAGCTTCACCTTGATAAGGTGCGCGCCCAGTTGCGCAGCAATGTGGGCGGCGTAGGCGGCGACGTCGATAGCGGTCTCACCTTCCTTGCTCAAGCTTGTACCACGCGGGTAGGACCAGACCACGACGGCTAGGCCGTGGCTCTTGGCCTCTTCCGCCAGCTCCCGCAGTTGCGCGTACATCGTCTGCGCGTGTGCCGAACCGGGATAGATGGTGAAACCCATGGCGACGCAACCCAGACGCAGCGCGTCGCGGACGCTGGCCGTCACCGCCGGGATGGGATCTTTCTCGTCGTGCAGCAGTTCGTGGCTGTTGAGTTTCAGGATGAGCGGGATTTCCCCGGCGTGCCGGGCCGCTGCGGCCTCAATGAATCCGAGCGGGGCCGCGTAAGCGTTGCATCCTGCCTCAATCGCCAACTCGAAGTGATAATTGGGATCGTAGCCGGGCGGGTTCACAGCAAAACTACGCGCCGGGCCGTGCTCAAAACCTTGGTCCACCGGCAGAATCACCATTTTCCCGGTTCCCGCCAGTCGGCCGTGAGTAAGCATCCTCGCCAGGTTGGCCTTCGTTCCCGGGTTATCGCTTTCGTACCAGCTCAGAATTTCACGAACTCGATCCGTATACGCTCCAGCCACGGTTGCTACGGTCTTCGCTACTGCCATTTCATTGCCTCCAGCTTAAGAAATGGAATTTTGGATACCACAACAAGATTACAGGCCACTACAAGGGGCTGCAAGGGTAAATTTGATTGTGGTCAAGATGTCGGCTGGGATTGGCTGAGAGGTGGTTTCTAACGCACGCGCGGCTTGTCGGTCTGCTTTTCTTTCTCGGCTTTGGCGGGTGTCGCGTGGTTGCGACTGCGACGTGACGGGATCTCTCGCGCGATCAAATCTCGCGGACATCCCAAGGGGAGGAGAGTATAATCCTCCCAAAAATTGAAAGGAGCTTTAGCCTTCATGTTAAAGGAATCGGAAATCAGTCGTCGAGAGTTCTTGAAGAGGGGCGCCAGGACCAGTGCCGGGCTGGCAGCGTTGAGCGGCATCAGCTTCCTGGCCCGCCCGGAAAGGGTGTTTGGCGCAAACGACCGCGTCCGGGTGGCGGTGGTGGGGCTGCACGGGCAGGGATGGTCGCACGTCGAGGAATACTCCAAGCTGCCGAATGTGGAGCTGGCGGCCTTCTGCGACGTGGATGAGAATGTGTTGAAGCAACGCCTGGACGAAGCCCAGAAGATGGGGCTGAAGAAGCCCGCGACCTTCATCGATTTGCGGAAGCTTTTGGAGGACAAGTCCATCGATGCCATTTCCATCGCCACGCCTAACCACTGGCATTCATTGCAGGCAATCTGGGGCTGCCAGGCGGGCAAAGACGTTTACGTGGAGAAGCCCATGTCGCACCACTGGTGGGAAGGGCGCCAACTGGTGCGCGCCGCGCAGAAGTACAACCGCATCGTGCAACACGGCACCAATAGCCGTTCCGGCCCCGCCATCCGGGAAGGGATTCAGAAGATGGGAGAAGGCCTGCTCGGCGAGGTCTACCTGTCGCGCGGCCTGTGTTACAAGTGGCGGAAGAGCATCGGGAAGACTCCGCCCGAGCCGGTGCCGGCGGGCGTGCACTACGACCTGTGGACGGGCCCGGCGCCGTTCAAGCCGTTCACCAAGAACCGCTTCCACTATAACTGGCACTGGATTTGGGACACGGGGAACGGGGACTTTGGCAACCAGGGGATCCACGAGCTGGACCTCGCGCGTTGGGGGCTGGGCGTGAAGTTCCCTAAGAAGGTGGCGGCCATCGGCGGCCACTTCCTGTTCGACGACGACCAGGAAACTCCCAACACCCTGAACGTCGCCTATGAGTTCGACTTGGGCGACGGCAAGCGGAAGATGCTCGAGTTCGAAGTCCGCCACTGGATCACGAACCACGAGGCGGGGATCGGCACACCCGCATTCGGCACGGGGGAAGTGCCGGCGGCGCTCGGCAACGTCAATCAGCCGCAAAAGGGCAAGGGGCCGCAGAACACCATCGGCAACATTTTCTATGGCTCCAAGGGCTACCTGGCGATGGGCGGCTACGGCTCCTATCGCACCTGGCTCGGCGAGGAGCAGGAGCCGGGTCCGCACGCCGAAGGCGAGGGCGATAACTGGGCGAACTTCATCGACTGCGTGCGCAGCCGAAAGAAGGAAGACCTGAACGCGCCTATCGAGGACGGACACATCTCCTGCACGCTGCTGCACCTGGGCAACGTGGCCTATCGCCTGGGCCGGACGCTGAACTTCGATCCTGAGAAGGAAATGGTGATCGGCGACGACGAGGCCAACCGCCTGCTGCGCGGGACCTGCCGCGCGCCGTACGTCGTGCCGGAGAATGTGTAGTGTTGGGTACCGGCCGGCTCTGCCGCCCTTTTGCATTGGAGCGGCAGCAGTGTGGTGGCTGCGATTTGCCGCAGCGCAAAGCTTGCTCCCAGGCTCCCGTTTTCCCTGTAGCCCGGCTCAGCGCCCCCCTGCACGGCGGGGCCGATCTCATTTTCGCGAGGGTCAGGGGCCGCCGTCGCAAGGGGGCGCGGCCCGCCGTGCCCCTACGGGCGAGCCGAGGGAGATTGTGTAGTAACTCTTCTGTGTCTTGACTTCACAGCCGAGCCACCTTAGGCTGGAATGTCTCAGGGTGAAATTCCATAGTCTCGTTTGGAAAAAGCTTTTTGAGTTGTAAGGAGGCAGCCATGAGTCTCCTCAAGATTGTGCACGTTCCTCCCGCCGCGGTAGAGCCGACGGCAACCGTGCTGGAAGCCGTCGAGGTGATGGCGGAAAACGGCGTGGGGGCCGTGGCCGTGGTGGAGAAGGAGCAGTTGCGGGGAATCTTTACCGAACGCGATGTGATGCTGCGCGTCGTACTCAGGGGCCGCAACCCTCAGCAAACCAGAATTGCCGAGGTGATGACTTCCCCTGCCGAGACAGTTTCCGAAGACACCACGGAAGAGGAAGCCCTTGTCCACATGGTGGAGCGCCACGTCCGGCACCTGCCGATTGTCGGGCAGGACGGACAGCTCAAGGGGATGCTTTCCATTCGCAACCTGCTCGAACACCGGGTGGATGAGCTGGCGCGTGAACTCCATTCCCTCGATCAGTACCTCTCCAACGACGGCCCCGGTGGGTAGGCCCCCGGCGGCATCCACAATCGGAATAGGCTCGCTTAAGATCACCTGCCCCGGCCCCGCCATCTCGATCCTCATCAGTAAAGACCGGCTGGCGCGAGAAGCGTTCGGATTAATTTTCCTGGAAATCTTAACCCCAATGGCGAGGCGTGGTCGGTGCGCCGGCGGCCGCCTCCCCCGGCACGAAATCGAGCGGACGAGGTGCCGGGAGGCTTGGTTGCTCGGAAGGCCTCGGAAAAAACGGGAACTTTTGGCCATGAGGATACGTTCGTACGATTGAGAGCAAGGAAGGAGTCTGCCCACGATGAAACGAACATTACCTGGACTAGTCATTATGATTTTGGCCAGCGCCGTGTTGGCTGCCGCCGCTGACCGCTGGCTGCACATCCGAGTGGATGAGGCGGGACCCCACGGGGAGCGGGTGCGCGTCAACATTCCGATGGAAGTCGCAGAGAAAGTCTTGCCGGCAATCCACACCGAAGATCTGCACAACGGAAAAGTAAAAGTCAACGAGGCGGAGTTTGACGGGGTGGATCTCCGTGTCCTACTGGAGGCCGTGCGCACCACCAAGGACAACGAATTCGTTACCGTGGAAAGTGACCATGAGAACCTGCGGGTCGCCAAGGCGGGTGGCAACCTGCTGATTCAGGTTCGGGAAAACAAGGGGCACGCCAAGAATACGGAGCAGGTCGAGAAGGTGGACATCTCGGTTCCGCTTCAAGTGGTGGAGGCGCTGCTAGCCGGCGGCAAGGACGAACTTGACCTGTTGGGCGCGATTCGCGCGCTGAGCGCCTACGGCGATGTCACCCTCGTCACCGTGCAGGATGAATCAAGCAAGGTGCGGATCTGGGTGGATTCGCAGAACGCTTCAGAATAAGGCGGTTGAGATGATCACAAGAATCGGAGCTCTTGCGGGCGCCGCCGGTGTCATGCTCTATGGATCCATGATCGGAGCCAGCGTGGCCATCTACGACGCGGGAGCGGTGCGGGTCTCCGTCCATGAGAAAAGTGCGGACGGCAAGAGCATCAACCTGGTGTTGCCCGCGGTCGTGGTCCCCATGGGCCTCGGATTTGTCCCAGAGGAGGAGTTGCGAAAAGCCTCCAGGGAGATGCAGCCGTGGCTGCCGGTCATCCTGGAGGCGAGCCAAGCGCTGGCGGATTCGCCGGATGGGGTGCTGGTGGAGGTGGTGAGTTCGGAGGAGCACGTCAACATCGCCAAGCGTGGCGGCTCGTTGTACGTAGACGTCGACGACTCGGACGCCACCGTGCACGTTTCCTTCCCGGTGAAGACGGTGGCGGTGGTTGCGAGTAAGCTGGCGACAATCGAGCCGGACGGCGAGAAGGCCGCGGAAAGGTCGCACGCTTCCAGCAGCGCGCCGGGTGTTTAGAGAGGGGGGCGGTTCCCCAACCGTCCTTCATGCCTAATCCTGGGCGATGGTGTGGCCCTTGAACACTTCTAGTGAAGCCCCTTCCAGTCGTAACTGGCCAGCACTTCGCCTTTCACGCCTACCAGCAGCAAAGCGGCGCGGCCGGGCTCGAGCTTCCCGGCAAATTCCTTTCCGCTCGCAGCATCCCGAAAGAAGGCATTGGCGGAAGAGGATTCCGACGTCAGCACGTACAACGTGGCCTTCTCCATTTGAGTTGGGCAGATCAGTATTCCCGGGTCTGGCAGGTCAGTTGTGTATACCGGAGCAACTTTCGCCACGCCCAGCACATACCGGTAGATTTCTCCAATTGCCTTCAAGTCATCGTTAAGTTCGAGGGGCCAGGCCACTTCCTCCCGGTGTAAAGAGCACGGCGATGCAAACCTTGCCGGTCTTTTGGCTAAGTCGAATAATCATGTTCTGGACGTCCGGCTGCTGTGCCTGAGGAGGCGGTGGGTTCGCGGGAATGACCTCGAAGTGGGCTCCTTCCGGCGAGAGAATACGGGCTTCGAGTGTCGCACTTCCCTGCGGCAGAGTCGCGGTGTTTCCTTTCAGACCGCCCCTGGCGCGGGTGTGAAAGTTCCAGCCGATGTTGACGCGCTGTTTCAGTTCCAGCTCGTCCTGCACCGGCACCTGCCGACGATTGAGCAGGGCCACGCAACGCGCGGCTTGCTTTGGGCGCATATGCGGTGATGAGATCCGCCACGGCGAAGGCGCGTGACGGTGTGGAAAGGACGGTTGAAGGGCGGTCCTCAGGGGAAAGCATGCGCATGGCTTGTCGCTGCTTGAGTGCTTGATCGACGAGCGCGCCGAATGCTCGCGCCGAAAAAGCACGCCAGCTCCAACAACTTGTGAACTTGCTTCCCGGTTGGGCCAGGCAGGAATGCTCGCCGGGTCGGGACTTGCTGCAAGCCTAATGATCTGCCAGGCCCTCGAGCTGGCTCTGGCGTTCCTCCCTGGGGTACTTTCGGATCTCTGTCATCGCCGCTTGATCGGCGCCGGCAACGGGCGGAATCTGAAATTCTTCGGCCGTCAGGAGGAAGTGCCACAACTCCATCCTGGAAGGGTTCCCAACATGATAGCGAGCGTTGGAGTGTTCCAGGTAAGGCCAAAGGTCAGTGGAGATCCTCCGCTCGGAGGCTCGCGCCAGCAAAGCATCCAGGCCCTGGGGCACCAGGACCAGGTCGCCCAACAGGCTGACGGCGCGCGGCAGTTCGATACCCCTCAGGACAGCAGCTACTTTTGGATTGGCGTCCATTTCCCTGAATCTTGAGTAGTCCAACTCAAGCGGCGAGCGAGAAGCGACGAGCATACCGCTGCCGCCTCCCACGTAGAGCGCGACGTAAGGGAAAACCTGCCTTACCGTGCGCGCGATAATCAGCGTTTCCGGGATGGAGAGACTAAACAAGGGAACCCATTGTTGCATCACGCCGTGGTCGGTCAAGCGCGCCGAGCAGACTTCATAGAACTCGCGGGTATAGAGGTCGCCCTCGCCAGCCGTGTACAGGCGGTTGACTTCGATGGTCAGGAGGCTCAGTTTTGCGGGGTGGGTGAGCAGGTAATGCCGGCCATCAGCAACATGCATCTTGACACGCGGATCTTTGAAGATGCGGAAATTGATGTCGGGGAAGAATTCCTCCGCCGCGTCCATCACCCGCGGCGAGAAATCCACCACGTCAATGGCTGTAAATGGGTATTGCCCCATAATTCCGGCGGTCTGACCCGTGCCGACGCCGATCACCATGGTCCGCTCGAACTCGTGCGTGTACAGCAGGGGCACAAGCGCGATGCGGGCTTGGTCACGCTGTTCCCGGGAGGTCCCGCCATTGAACAAATCGTTCACGAAAATGTTCCGGTCGTTCCCGTCACGCAAGACGGTGGTTAACCCCGCGTTCAAATCTTCTCGGGCATACACCACTTCGCCGGCGTGATCGAGAAAATGGAGGGTCTGGGAGAAATCCCAGGGGCGGAGGTAGTGGCTCCACGCCAGGGCGGGAAGCATCGCCAGGGCGACTGCCCAGCGCCACCGGGTCAGACGACGCCCGAGCAGAACCAAACCCAACGCAAAGAACCCCAGGCCCACCGCCCGGCCGCTTCGTTCCACCCCCACCCGGGGGAGAACCAGGAAAGTCGCCACCAAAATTCCTGCTAAACAGCCCAGAGTATTCAGGGCGTATACCGGCGCCACCGACTGTGATGCGCTCCTTGCCTCTGCCAGGTACCAGCGCAGGACCAGCGGGAAGATCATCCCCATCAAAGCCGCCGGCCCCACCATGAATAAAGCCGACACGGAGAAGTCCACTCCGTGCAGAACCCAGAACTCAGCTCCCTGCGGATCAAGCCAGCGACGACACAGGATGGCGAAGACCAGCCCCAGGGATACCCCTATATACCAGGACGCCGTTTTGGCACGCGCATCCACCGCGAGCACCAAGGCGCCCACAAGAGCCACAGCAAACGCCACGCACCATGCGGGATGCTCCTCGGCCATGAGTCGCGAGCCGTCCCAGAAGGGGATCAGCGCTGTCACCATCAGTCCCGCACCCAGGCAGGCACGAGGGAGAAGGTCGGAGGCTGCTCTGGTGGGCAATTGCCGGGTGACGATAGCCGCCCCGACGCCCAACCCGGCAATCACCGCAAAGAGGGTGACCGCGAAACCGTACACGGTGCTGTCCAGGAACCGTCCCACCATGTTGGTCCAGACGAGCTCCAGGAAAAGCACCAGGAAGCCGCCGCAAAAGGCTACGAGCAAGATCACGCGGCTGCCCCCGCCACCCGTTGGGGTCATCTCTCCCGCTTTCTTGGTTACCGGCGCAGGAGCCTGCTGGCGGCTCTGCAAAACCATCGCGCAGGCGGCGACTGAGGCGTTGATGACGGCCACGAGAATCAAGGTATTCCCGAGTCCCCAGAAACGGATCAGCAGGAAATCGCTGAGCAGGGTTCCCAGGGCCGCGCCCGCGAGGTTCGCGTAATAGAGTTTCTCGGCGACGTCCGTGCGATCTGCAACCGCTTGCGATGCCGCCCGCACTACAACCGGGTAGGTTGCCCCCATCAGAAGCGTGGGCAACAAAAGCAAGGTTACGGCCATGGTGAAGTGGCCCAGGAGCGCCAGGTTTGTGTCCGGCCCCATCCGGAAGGTCAGCTTCAAGTAGGGGGGCTTGAACTGTGCCATGAGCCAGGGGAGGCTCACCGAATACAAGCCCACCAGGAGCTCCATACTCCCGTAGAGAGCCAGCAAGGGCCTCCAGCGCACCAACCACTTCCCCGCCGCAAAGCTGCCCGCCGCCAGCCCTGCCATGTAAGCGCAAAGAACGGCTGCCACAGCGTAGGCGGTGTTGCCAGCCCAGTAGCGCAGCAGCTTCACATAGACCACCTCCAGCAAGAGAGCGGAAAACCCGGAAACGAAAAGTAGAGTTTGAACTTGCGCCACCAGCGGTGCGGATGGGGGAAGGATTGCCGTTTCGGTTAGCCCTTCAAGGGCGCGCGTGGAAGGCATGGTGACTCAGCCTCCGACAAAGCGGGAGTCCAAGAGCCAGCGAAAAAAACCCCGGCTGAGCTTGCCCGGGGGTTCTGAAACAAGCAGGTATGCAACACCGGCAGGTTGGCAAGCCGGGATAGAGAACAGACAGGGGGTCTACATGCCGGGCTTCGCTTCTTCCTTCTTTTCTCCCTTCTTCTTCTTCCCGCCTTTCTTCTTCTTCTCCGCCTTCTTCTCTTCCTTCTTCTCTTGCGGCGCCGAGGTTGCCCCGACAAACGCCGGCATTGTCAGAGAGAACGCCACGGCCACGGTGAATAGCAATACGAGCACCTTTTTCATGGTCGATGGACCTACTTTCGGAAGGGTTAGTCGCTCCTTCATTATCACATCAATTGACGGATTGGAAGATGGAAATTGCCGGGCAGACCGTTTCTCAGCGCACGCATTGGCAACAGCATGAAGCGAATCCGCCGGACTCGCTTAAGGCCGCAGGGGGCGCGCCAGATAACGTGCTGCCTCTTGGTGGCATCGGGGCGGGTGGCGACTCACGGCCCGCAAGGCTGACGGGCGTCTTTTCCACGGCTAGATGAGTCCTCGCCGGATCGCCTGCATGACCGCTTCGAGGCGGTTGTGGGTATGAAGCTTCTTATTGGCATTGTGTATGTGATTGCGCAGTGTCTCCAGCCGGATCCCCAGGCCGTGCGCAACCTCTGCCGGGCTGTTCCCTTCCGCCAGCAGACCCAAGACTCTCCGTTCCTGTTCAGTCAAGGGAGAAGCTGGCGGCAGGGGCCCGGGATCGCTCGAGAGGGCGGAGACCTGCTTAGCTACCTGCACGAGCTTTTGAGTTAGCTGTTCGCTCTTTTTCCTCAGGCCAATGTTGCGAGCCAGGTGCACCACCAGGTGGCGATTGGTACGCTCGTTGTGAAACACCAAAATGGAGACGTTAACCCACATCCTTCGCCCAGATCGGACCTTGACCTCCATATCGTAGTTGGGGATCTCGCGGTGATCGAGCGCGCAGTCAATGACGCAGCAGGCCTCGGTGCAAACCTGCGTGCTGAGTGCCCCGCGACCTTGGAACAGTGGCGCGCAAGGCTTGCGCAAAACCTCCGAAGCAGGATAGCCGAAAAGCTTTTCTGCAGCGCGGTTCCACGAGCAGATCAGTCCCTGCTCGTCTATAGTAAAAGCCGTGTCAGTGGTGCCCTTCAGCAGCCTGAACAATTCGCTTTCCAGCACGAGAATCCCCTGTGATAAACGTCATTTCGACCGTGACGAACGGACGATTGACCGAAAGGACGACCAACGGCATAAATCAGACTTGAGGATACGAAAGTCCGTTAAAGGTGTGAACACTTGCTCTTTTCTCGTCCATGCACTTACGCGATCCGCGCCCTGACTTACTTGGCGATGCAGCCCCCAGGCAAGCTGTCCGGCACGCAGGAGATCTCCGCGCACGAACACATTCCGGGCTCCTTCCTCGCTAAAGTACTTCTCCAGGTCCGTCGCGGGCGTCTGGTGCGCTCGTATAAGGGGATCGGGGGCGGGTACGAGCTGGCTCTGCCACCCGACAAGATCAACCTCCTCATGATCGTACGGTGTTTTGAGGGAGACGTACCTTTCCATCAGTGCGTTCTCGCCGACCGGGAGTGTTCGATTCATGGAGAGTGCGCGCTTCACGAAGCCTGGATCGGTTTCCGGGACCAGCTGGTGTGCTTCTTGGAAGGACAGACCCTGGCGAAACTTGTTCAAATGGGCCGGGACAAAGGAGATTTCGCTCCCCAGCGGGGCGCGCTGGGAAACCCCAGTGGACCACCGGACCAACAGAGCGTTTGGTCCAGTAAAGACCAAAGTTGACCTTTCGAACCAAAGCGGCCTGAGCAGCCGAGGGATCGAAGAAAGGAGGCCGACATGAATCTCATCCAAGAATTCCACGCGGACCATCAAAAAGTAGTTGGGGCGCTCTTTGAATTGCGCCAAGCCATTGCCAGCCGTGATATCGCTCGCGTCCGATCAATTCTGAACGCGGCCGAAGATTTGGTCAGGCCGCATTTCAAGTTTGAGGAACTGTATCTGTACCCCGCACTCGAACGCTTCCTCGGGGAAACCTACACCAAGAAGCTTTACAACGAGCACGATGGGGTCTTCCGCAGTGTCCGGCGGATCGCGCAACTGGCTCAGAAGGAGTCCTGGTCGGAGGCCGAACATCAATCGGCTATGGCCAACCTGGAACTGATTTATGAACACCCCATCAGTTGTGACGGCCTGAGCCTCTGGATGGAACGCATCTCCCCAGGAGAACAGGATCAACTCCTGGAGAAGGTGCGCTTCGTGCGCGGGCAGAGAACCAAACTATCGGACTACTACCGTGAACGCCACAATGCCTAAAGCGAGCCGTGTAGGTCAAACCCTCTTGGGACTGTGCGCACTGGTTCTGCTCCTGGGCTCCCCCTCTCCGGCACAAACCCCCGAGGCCGTGGGATTCTTCCGACAGAATTGTATCAATTGCCACACGATTGGCGGCGGTCGGCTGACCGGCCCGGATCTGAAGGACGTCACCCAGCGAAAGGACCGCGCCTGGCTGGCGCAATTCCTCACGAACCCCAGGGCGATGATCGACAGTGGCGATCCTTATGCCCTCAAGCTCCAGCAGGACGCGCGCGGGGTGGTCATGCCCACCGTTGCCGGAATGAACAAGGCGCAGGCAGAAGCCCTCCTGAACCTGATCGAGGCGGAATCGAAGCTCCCCAAATCCCAATTTGCCGGGCTCCAGATCAGCAACAAGCCATTTACGCCGCAGGATATCGCCGCGGGGAGAATATTGTTCCTGGGCGCCACCCCTCTCCAGAATGGCGGTCCCTCCCGCGTGTCCTGCCACACTGTAAGAGCAATCGGGGGGCTGGGCGGGGGAAGGCTGGGACCGGACCTGAGTCTGGTGTTCGAACGCTTGCAAGGACGCAAGGGCCTAGCCTCGTGTCTGCTCGCGCCGGCCAGTCCCACCATGCAGCCCATCTTCAAGACTCGACCGCTTCAACCCGAAGAAATCCTTTTCCTGGTCGCGCTCTTTGAAGACTTGGCGAGAAAAGGGGGCGTGGATGATTCCCCCGCCACGCTCAACTTTTTCCTGGCCGGGCTCGGGGGAGCCGTTTTGGGGCTTGTTTCCCTGGACGCGATCTGGAGGCGCAGATTTCGCGGCGTCCGCCGCGCGCTGGTTCAGGGTATTAAACCGCGAGGTGAACGATGAAGCCGCACGGCGCCAAAGGTTGGATCAAGGATGAAGTGGATCCGAAGCTGCGAAGCTGGGAGGAGTTCTACCGCAACCGCTGGCAGCACGACAAGATCGTGCGCAGCACTCACGGCGTGAACTGCACGGGCAGTTGTAGCTGGCAGATCTACGTCAAGGACGGCATCGTCACCTGGGAGATGCAGGCCCTGGACTATCCCTCTCTGGAAGCCGGGCTGCCCTCTTATGAGCCTCGCGGGTGCCAGCGGGGGATTTCTTTCTCCTGGTATCTCTATAGCCCTTTGCGAGTGAAATATCCTTATACCCGAGGGGCGCTGCTCGATCTCTGGAAGGAAGCCCGCGCCGAACACGAGGACCCCGTCGAGGCCTGGAAATCTCTGGTGGAGAACCCGGAAGCGCGCACACGCTGGCAGCGCGCCCGCGGCAAGGGCGGTTTCCGCCGGGTGGAATGGGACACGGTGCTGGAACTCATCGCGGCGGCCAACATTTACACCATCAAAAAACATGGTCCTGACCGCATTGCCGGTTTTTCACCCATCCCGGCCATGTCGATGATCAGCTACGCCTCGGGCGCCCGCCTGCTGCAACTCATGGGCGGGGTCTCGCTCTCCTTTTACGACTGGTACTGCGACCTTCCTCCCGCCTCGCCTGAAACCTGGGGCGAGCAGACCGACGTCCATGAGTCTGCGGACTGGTACAACGCCAAGTTGCTGGCGGTGGTGGGCTCCAATCTGAACATGACCCGCACTCCAGACTGCCACTTCGCCGCCGAGGCTCGCCACAACGGCTCCAAGATGTGGGTCTTCTCCCCGGACTTTAGCCAGGTTTCCAAGTACGCCGACGAGTGGGTGAGCATCAACGCCGGCCAGGACGGCGCCTGGTGGATGGCCGTGAACCACGTCCTCCTCAAGGAGTTTCACCACGACAGACAGGTTCCCTACTTCCTTGATTACACCAAGAAGCACAGTGACGCGCCCTACCTGGTGGAGCTCCAGGAAGTCGATGGCGCTTACCAGCCCGGCCAGCTTCTCCGCGCCAACCGTTTGAAACCCTATGCGGGCGTGGAGAACGGCGATTGGAAGTTCCTGATGTGGGACGCGTCCACGAACGCGCCCAAGATGCCCATGGGCAGTTCCGGTTTCCGGTGGGGGAGCGAGCCGGGGAAATGGAACCTCTTGTTGAAGGACGGGCTGGAGGGCAGCGATATCAACCCCCTGCTGACCTTCCTTCCAGCCAACGACGGTGTGGCGCAGGTGCGCCTGGATGACTTCGGCGAGGGCCGGAGCCTGTTACGCGGCGTGCCCTTCAAGCGCCTGGAGACAGCCAGGGGTGAGGTGGTCACCGTGGCGACGGTCTATGACCTGCTGATGGCGCAGTATGGCGTGCCTCGCGGCCTGGAGGGCCAGTACCCTGCCGACTACAACGATGAGAACCTGCCTTATACCCCGGCCTGGGCGGAGAAATACACCGGAATCGGACGCGACGTGCTGATTCGTTTTGCCCGAGAGTGGGGGACGACGGCCGCACTGACGAAAGGCAAATGTCTGATTATCATCGGTGCAGGCATCAACCACTGGTACCACAATAACCTGATGTATCGGGCGGGGATCCACGCCCTGATGTTTTGCGGCTGTGTGGGGGTGAATGGGGGCGGGCTGGCCCACTATGTGGGGCAGGAAAAGCTCGCCCCTATGGAATCCTGGTCGGCGATCGCTTTTGCCCGCGACTGGTTCCCGGCAGCGCGGCTGCAAAACGCTCCGAGCTGGCACTACGTACACACCGACCAGTGGCGGTACGAGAAGGATTTCACTGACTACCACACGGTCCCTGGCCGGCAGCCTCAGGGCTCCCTGGCTCAGGGGCACAGCATGGACATCCAGGCGCGGGCCGTGCGCAGCGGCTGGCTGCCGTTTTATCCCCAGTTCAACAAGAATCCCCTGGAAGTTGTGAAAGAAGGGGAGGCCGCCGGGGCCAAGACACCGGAAGACGCGGTTCGCCACACCGTCAATCAACTGCAAGAAGGGGAGCTCAAGTTTGCCGTGGAGGATCCTGACGCGCCGGAGAACTGGCCGCGCATCTGGTTCATCTGGCGCGGCAACGCCCTGATGGCCAGCGCCAAGGGCCACGAGTACTTCCTGAAGCACTACCTGGGAACCCACACCAATACCATCGCCGAGGACTTAGCGCAGGACACGGTGAAAGAAGTCAAATGGCACGAGCAGGCGCCCGAGGGGAAGATGGACCTGGTGGTGGACCTGAACTTCCGCATGGATACCTCCGCGCTGTACTCGGACATCGTCCTTCCTGCCGCCACCTGGTATGAGAAGGCGGACCTCAACTCCACGGACATGCACAGCTTCATCCATCCCCTGTCCGCCGCCGTTCCGCCCTGTTGGGAATCAAAGAGCGACTGGCAGATTTTCCGCGAGATCGCCAGGAAATTCTCCGAGCTTGCGGTGAAGCACTTCCCGGAGCCGGTGCGGGACCTGGTGGCGTCGCCTCTGGCCCACGATACTCCTGCGGAGGTCGCGCAACCGGACCTGAAAGACTGGCGGCGTGGAGAAGTGGAGCCAATCCCAGGAAAGACCATGCCGGGTTTGAGAGTCGTCACCCGGGATTACAGGAACCTTTACAACCAGTTTATTTCCTTTGGTCCGCTCGTCCGCGCCAACGGCCTGGGAGCGCACGGAACGCATTACGCCGTGGACGACCTCTACGACGAGACGCTCCGCGACCGGCCCAGCGTATCCTGGGAGGGAAAGAACTATCCTTCACTCCTGGCGGATGAGCACGTCTGCGATCTGGTCCTGCGTTTTGCCACCGTGACCAGCGGCGAACTGGCCTACCGTTCTTACAAGAACATGGAAAGCAAAGTTGGGCTGCCCCTGGTCCAGTTGGCGGAGAAGAGCCGGAGCGTGCGCGCCAGCTACGAGGCCCTGCAGGCGCGGCCGCAGCGCCTGGTGAACAGCCCCATGTGGTCGGGGCTGACCGAAAATGGGCGCGCCTATTCCCCCTTCACTTACAACGTGGAAATGAGCGTTCCCTGGCGAACGCTCACCGGGCGCCAGCACTTCTATCTTGATCACCCGCTCTACATCCAGTTCGGCGAGCACCTGCCCACCTATAAGCCGAAGCCCTTGCCGACCCAGTATGCCGACCTGCGGTTCAGCCGGGAGGCGGGGCCCACGAAAATGCTCAGTTACCTGACGCCGCACGGCAAGTGGCACATCCACTCCACCTACGCGGACAACCAGCGGATGACCACGCTCTCCCGCGGGGTGGAACCTTTCTGGATCAACGATCAGGACGCCGCCAGCCTGGGCATCGCCGACAACGACTGGGTGGAGGTCTACAACGACCACGGCGTGGTGGTGACGCGTGCAGCGGTGAGTGCGCGCATTCCGCGCGGCATCTCGATCCAGTATCACTCACCCGAGCGCACCTATTCGGTCCCCACCTCGCCGCTGCGCGGCTATCGCCGGGCCGGCGGGCACAACAGCCTGACTCGCACCCGCCTCAAGCCCAACCTGATGGCCGGGGGATACGGACAATTCACTTTCCATTTCAACTACTGGGGCCCCACGGGATGCAATCGCGACACGCACATTCTGGTGCGCAAGCTCCCCGAGCTGAGGTGGTAAGGAGGCAGCTCAACCATGGACGTACGTTCGCAGATCTCGATGGTCTTCCACCTGGACAAGTGCATCGGCTGTCACACTTGCAGTATTGCCTGCAAGAACATCTGGACCGATTGCAAGGGAGCCGAATACATGTGGTGGAACAACGTGGAGACCAAGCCCGGCACCGGTTTCCCCACTCTCTGGGAGGATCAGGATAAATACAAAGGCGGCTGGGAAACCCACAACGGGAAGCTGCGTTTGAAATACACCGGCAAGGCGTCTCGAAAAAGGTCTCCCTCCAAGCAGAGTTTGCCGAATTCAAAGAGCACGTCAGGGTTGTCGGGTTCCAGCGTTTTGGCTTTGATCAAGAACGATAACGCCTTTTCCTTTTCTCCCTCGCGTTGCGCAATCTTGGCCATCTGCCGAAAACACAGGACGCAGCGATCATTGAGGTTCGCCGCCTGCTCGTAGTGTTCGCTTGCGCGCTTGGAATCGCCATTGGCCAGATAGGCGCCACCGAGCGCGAACGCCAAGTCAAACGACACAGGACCAGTGCCTTTGGCCTTCTCGAGCACCTGGATCGCTTCCAGGGCGAGCCCCTGGTCGATCAAAAGCTTGCTGAATTCGATCGACAGGGCGGGAGGAACACCCTCACCTAGAGTCATCCAGTCGGCAACCAGTGCCCGGGCCGAGTCTTTCTGTTCCAGACCCAGATGGTCCATCAACAAAAGCAGAAGGCCGTCTGGGGAACTGCGAAGGGTTGCCGATATGGGCTCGACCAGTTCGAGGGAGGCCTTGTAGTTCCCGTTAGTCGCTTCCAGTTGGGCAAGGTTCAAGCGCGGGATGGGGTTTGTGGGAGCCAGTTCCAGCGCCTTCTGGAACATTTGCCTTGCCCGGGCCGTTTTCCCCTGAAGGGCATAGACCTGGCCTAGACTGAGTCGTGCACCGACAAGGCTGGGACTGAGTTGGAGGGCCTTTTCGAGATACTGGCTGCTATCAGCCAGTTTCTTCTGCTGGAGTCGAATCGTGCCCAGTGTTGCCCACGCCACGGCGCGGGTGGAAGGTTTGGCCAGGGCTAGCCGAGCTTCTTTTTCGGCTCCGTTCAGATCGCCCTGAGTAATGAGCGCCACGGCGCGTTCAAGGTGGTTAGTGGAGGAATTGGTCGCCGAGACGGAATACGCCGGCAGGCCGAGCAAGGCTACGAGTAACACACAAGAGCCTAGTGTCAAGCTACAGTTCGAGCGCGCTCGGCGGACAATCCACTTGCAATCAGCTTTGGCACCCATCCTCTGCATTTGAATCGGCCGGAAGGCCAAGCGAAAGAGAATAAGACGCAGCGTCAAGCGAGCGCCCACCGGTTGTTGGAGCCCCACCCACATCTTCGCGTATCACGGAGCAAGAGCCGAGTCGAGAATGTTGCCGTGAGAGGGCACCAACGGAGGTGGCGCGTAAGGTACGTGGCGTAGTCAAACAGCCAGGAATCAGAACTGACCTTGCGGTATAAGCACGACCGGGCACTTGACCAGCGACCGCAAGCCTGTAAGGATGCACCTCGACCATTGTGCGAAACATGCCCGCAGTCCGTGGTCTTTTCACCGAGTGTTCGTGAATGTTCTTGTATGATAAGAAACCGTGGGGTGCAATTCCAATGAAATACAAAACCTTTGCAATCCTTTCTCTATGTCTCGCGACCTTGATCCCCTGGCCCGGCCTCGGGTCAACATCTCCGAATCAGAGGAAACCCATGATTAAGAAGGAAGCTTTCGGAACGACCCACGATGGTAAAGCCGTTGATCTGTACACCCTGACCAACTCCCATGGTGTGGAGGTGCGCGTCACCAATTACGGCGGGATCATCACCTCGTTGCGAGTCCCGGACAAGGATGGTCAGTCCGACGACGTCGTCCTCGGCTACAATTCGCTGGACGGCTACCTGAAGAGCACTCCCTATTTCGGCGCAATCATCGGGCGTTACGGAAACCGGATCGCCAACGGCAAGTTCACTCTCGACGGCAAGGAATACACGCTCGCGAAAAACGATGGCCCGAACAGCTTGCACGGGGGCATTAAGGGCTTCGACAAGGTCGTGTGGGGAGCAGAACCTTTCGAGAACAAGGACGGAGTCGGCGTCATCTTCAAGTATATCAGTCCAGACGGTGAAGACGGTTACCCCGGAAACCTGAAAACGACGGTCACCTATACCCTGACCGACAAGAACGAACTCATCTTCGAATATCACGCTACGACGGACAAGGCCACTCCGGTCAACCTCACCAACCACACTTATTTCAACCTAGCCGGAGACGGGAAGCGCGACATCCTCAGCCACGAACTCATGCTGAATGCCGATCGCTTTACTCCGGTAGATAAGACGCTGATCCCTACAGGCGAGCTCCATAGAGTATCAGGAACGCCGCTCGATTTCACTAAGCCGACGGCCATTGGTGCCCGTATCGCTCAGAATGATGAGCAGCTGACTTTCGGGCGTGGTTACGATCACAACTTTGTGCTCAACCGAGAAGGCGAAGGCCTGAGACTAGCGGCGCGGGTCCATGAGCTGTCCACTGGACGCATGATGGAGGTTTACACGACGGAGCCGGGCGTGCAGTTCTATTCAGGCAACTTCCTGGATGGGACGATCACCGGAAAGGGTGGGCACGTCTATAAGCAGCGCTACGGCTTCTGCCTGGAGACCCAGGATTATCCGGACTCTCCGAACAAGCCGGATTTCCCTTCAACGATCCTGAGGCCCGGGCAGATCTACCAGTCGCGCACGGTCTATCAGTTCTCCGTGCAGAGGGGCTCGGGGAACTAATCCTTGCGAAGGCTGGCCGTGCCTGCGCACGGACGAGAATTGAGCGCCGGGGCTTGATGGGCGGCAAGGCGCCAGAGTTCGGCCCTCGCGCCCCGGCGCCAACTTGGGCCAGCACACAATAGTTGGATAACCTCGCTTTCACGCCTTCACTTCCAGTTCCACGGCGCTGACCGACGCCGGCGGAAAGCGCCAGGTGGCTCCGAAACCCGCAGGCAGCGTTCTTTCTTTAGCCTCGAACACATCCGGACGATCCTCGCTCACAGACTCACGCAAGTCCGCTGGCGCGATTTCGAATACCTTTCCTCCCGTAATGGACATTCCCTCGACGGTGAATGTCACTCCAACGGACCTGCGGTGGTTGAGGTTGGCTACGTGAAGATACACCCCGCCTTCATTGCGGCTGGCAGCGATATCAAGATCCGAGGGAGATGCCTTGACCGCAATGCCCTGCTTCCCATTGTGCTTCTTGAACAGCTTCATGACGGAGCCCACCGGCATCAGGTAGCTGACGCCGCATGGGACCTGCATCATCACCGCGTTGACGGTCCAGCATGTGCCACAGAAGTCGGCAGCAGTCGCAATTCTTACCCGCGCTCCGTGGCGTTGATAAATGTTCAGAGCCTGCGCATGATAGACGCCAGTCAGCCATTCGTGAAGGATCGGGTTCGTGTTGTGAGGGCGCAGGCTAAGATGTCCTTCGGTGACCGCTATCCCAGCCCTCGATTTGTGCAAGGAGAGGACTTCCTCGAGTTCTGCGATTCTCGCTTCGATGGCACCGGAAAGCTCCAGCAATTCTTGCCAAGCCTGCTCGGGTTCTCGCTGATAGCGCAAGCCGCTCAGAAGGGTGTTTACCCTTTTGGGACGTTGCCCCATCATGTGGATGGCGATGCAATCGAGGTGCTCCCCCGCCCTGTTCAGAAGATCTCCCGCCCACAGAGGTGAGTTCTCTCCTGGCTGCCGGTCTCCCCATCCGATGAGTTGGATGGAACGATCCCTCTGTTTCATGGCTTTTGCGAACTCGACAGTGTGGGCAACTGACTCTTCTTTACTGAATCCATCGTTACCGTAGGAGGTTTCATTCCCGAGCTGCCATAATTTGATATTGTAGGGCTCCCGGACCCCATGGCGCCGTCGCTCCCGGTTGTCGGGATCGTTCGCGTACGATACCCACTCCGCTGCTTCCTTGGCGTCTCCGGCCCGGTTCAATCGCCAAAACGGGAGCCGCCCGTCACTTAAGAAATTCACACAATACAACGGTTCGCCCCCAACCCTCCGGCAGAAGTTCACAAATTCGTCCGTCCCCACGCGGTTGGTTTCTATCCCGCCCCATGCATAATTCCGCATCGGTGGTCTCGCGTTCACCGGCCCCACTCCTTCGTGCCACTTGTAATACCGGCTGAAAAGGCCACCGAAACGAACCACGCCGGGAGCTAGATCTCTTGTCAAATCGATCAACTCTTTCCGCCAATCGTCAGCGTCGTAGTCCCAAGCGGCCGCAACGGAACCATCGGTGACTCCAAGCGGCTCCATGAACTGCATGTACAGGTAAGGTGAAAGGTTGAAAACGGGACGTGGGTCAATGACAACCCTTTCCCCGGGTGCGGAGGAAGCGTTGGCGTGGGTCGCGAAGGCTGATCCCATCGCCGCAACACAACAGTCTTCCAAAAACCCCCTCCGGTTCTTCATATCGTATGCCTCCGCTTCTCCCCTTGCTCTTTTCGCTGGGCCCTTCTCATGGTCTGAGCTGCCTCTGTTCAAACGCCAGATCCTTACCGATGGTTCTAGGGCTGACTGACCTGCCCCCCTTCTTTGTACCAATCATAATGTGAGTTCCTGGGCATAAGTCAAGGGTTCTTGCCTCAGGGCGAGGGGCGTGGGGGGAGGCGCCCCTCGCGCCGCCTGCGCCGCGAACTCCTCCGGTGTTTGATATCCCAGGGCGCTATGCGGTCGCACCTGGTTGTAGTCCCTCCGCCATGCTTCGATCCGCTCCCGCGCATCCTGTAAGCTCACAAACCAGTTCTCGTTCAAGCATTCGTCCCGAAACTTGCCGTTGAAGCTCTCGATGGAGGCATTCTGCACCGGCTTGCCGGGATCGATGAAGTGCAGTTCCACCCCGTGCCGGTGCGCCCACTGGTGCATCACCCGGCTGATAAACTCCGGGCCGTTGTCCACCACGATCTCGGCCGGCAGGCCCCGCCTCTCCCGCAACTCCTCCAGCACCCGCACCACCCGCGCCCCGGGCAGCGAGGTGTCCACCTCGATGGCCAGCGCCTCGCGCGTGCAGCCGTCCATCAGATTCAGCGTCCGGAATTTCCGCCCGCTCGCCAAGGCGTCTTCGGTGAAGTCCATCGTCCACACCTGGTTGGCTTCTGTCGGCAACAGCAGCGGCACCCGCGCCGCCCCCGCCAGCCGCTTGCCTTTCCTCTTCCTGCGCACCGCCAGCCCTTCCGCCCGATACAGTCGATACACCCGCTGGGGATTCACCACCCAACCTTCCCGTCGCAACAGCACCGTCAGCCGCCGATACCCTAACCGCCGCCGCTCGGCGGCCAGACTGCGCAACCGCTCCCGCAGCCCGGCGGCCTCTCGCGGGTGCGCGCCGTAACGATAGCTGGAGCGACCGACCCCGGCCAGCTCACAGGCCCGCCGCTCACTTCGCTCGTACGCTTCTTTCATCACGCCCACGGCTTCCCGCCGCGCCCCGGGCGTCAGAACTTTTTTCCCAGCACCGCCTTCAGCGCTTGAACGTCTAACGCCTGCTCGGCCACCATCTCCTTCAGCCGCCGGTTTTCCTCTTCCAGGCTCCTCAACCTTCGGGCCTCGTTGACCTCCAACCCTCCGTACTTCGCCTTCCAGCGGTAGTACGTCTGGTCGCAGATCCCCTGCTTCCGGCAAATCTCCTTCACCGGCACTCCCGCTTCTCCCTCTTTCAACACCCCAATGATCTGCTCCTCCGTGAATCGGCTTTGCCTCATGCCTCGTCCTCCTTTCGGGTTTATACCCCAGGAGAACTCACCTTTTCACTGGTCCAGTTTTCGGGGGGCAGGTCAATCCCCTATCTCATCCAGCCCGAAGAAATCACACCCGGCCGCGCGCTGTTCTACACCTCCACGTGTGGAGGGTGTAACGCCGGCTGTGGGCTGCTGGTAAAGAACCGCGACGGCCGCCCCATCAAGCTGGAAGGAAATCCCGATCATCTCCTATCGCGTGGAGGCCTGTGCGCGGTCGGTCAGGCCTCCCTGCTGGGCCTTTACGACTCGCTGCGCTTGAAGCAACCGCTGAAGGACGGGAAGCCGGCCACCTGGGAAGAGGTGGATCGAGCCATCCTGGCGCAGCTCGAGAGCTTCCGCAGAGACGGCAGCGCGGTGCGCTGGCTCACCCGAACCACGACCAGCCCCACCACCCGCGCGGTGATTGAGAGTTTCCTGAAGAGCTTCCCCAACGCTCGCCAGGTAGTATACGATCCACTCTCCAATTCAGCCATCCTCGAGGCTCACGAACTCACCCACGGCGTTCGGCTCCTCCCTCAGTTCCGGTTTGAGAATGCGGAAGTTGTGGTCAGCTTCGACGCGGATTTTCTGGGTACCTGGATCTCGCCGGTCCGGTTCACCCGTGGTTACCGCGCCGGGCGCAGCCTTGAAGGAAAACCTCCCAGGCTTTCCTACCACGTGCAGTTTGAATCCTGCCTGTCGTTGACCGGGAGCAAGGCCGATGAGCGATTTCGCCTGGCCCCATACGAGCTGGGACTGGTGATGACTCACCTGGCGGCGCGTCTGGCAAAGAACGCCGGTATTACCATGAACGCCAGCGGTCCTGAGGAATCCCCGGTTCCAGGAAGTTCCCTCGATGCCCTGGCGAACCGGCTCTGGCGGGCACACGGGCGCAGCCTGGTGGTTTGCGGTCGCCAGGATGTGCAGACCCAGGCGCTGTGCAACTTCCTGAATCATCTCCTGGGTAATTACGGTTCCACTCTGGACCTGGAGCACCCTTCGCTTCAAAGTCAGGGGAGCGACAGGGAACTCGAGAGCCTGGTTCGAGAACTCCACGAGGGAAAGGTCGCGGCGCTATTGATCGATGACCTGAACCCTGCCTATGAGCTTCCCGATTCCGAGGCGCTCGCCGAAGCCCTCCGGCGTGTTCCATTGCTGGTGAGCTTTGCCGAGAGACTGGATGAAACGGCAAGTCTGGCGCGCTATGTGTGCCCCAACCACCACTACCTCGAGTCCTGGAGTGACGCCGAGCCGGTCAGCGGGATCCTGAGCCTGAGACAACCGGCGATTCACCACCTTGGAAACACGCGCCCCGTGCTCGAAAGCCTCGCCCTGTGGAGTGGCGCGCCGAACCGCGCTTACGACCTCATCCGCGACTACTGGAAAGCCAGGATTTTTCCGCGCCAGACCCGCCAAGGCGACTTCGAAGCCTTCTGGGAAGGGGTTTTACAGGATGGCTACGTCGAGGTTGCGGCTGAACCGATTCGGGCCAAACCCTTCGATCGGTCTCCGGTCCGACCAGTCACGGGAGCGCCGCGGCCGCCAGCGGACGCCTTTGCGCTGGTTCTCTACCCCAAGGTCGGGATGCTGGATGGCCGTCACTCTTACAACCCCTGGTTGCAGGAGCTGCCGGACCCGATCAGCAAGGTAACGTGGGACAACTATGCCTGCCTCTCCCCTGCTGCCGCGGGACGTCTCAGCGTCCGCGACGGCGACGTGGTCCGGCTGGAGGCGCAAGGGCCGAACGCGCAACCTCGGGTGTTGGAGCTCCCGACGCTCGTTCAGCCCGGCCAGCACGATGCGGTGGTGGCGGTGGCTCTGGGTTACGGCAGCAACTTGAGCGCGCGATTCAGCAAGGTCGGTCCCACCTGGATCGAGGCGCGGCCGAGCGTGGGAGAGGACGGCGTGGTGGGGAAAAACGCCGCGCCGTTCTTGGAGCTGGCGGGCGGCATCCTCTCCTCCCCGCGAGGCTTCGTGAAGGTCTCGAAAACGGGGAAATTCCGCGAACTCGCTTCCACACAGAGCCATCACGCGCTGAAGGTGCCGGAGCGTCTCTGGCCACGGTAGTGAGCGAACGGCGGCCCATCGTCCGCGAAACGACCCTGGAGGCGTTCCAGAAGAATCCTTCCGCCGGCAACGAACGGCCGGAACGAGAGAAAGAAGACCTCTGGCCCGCTGACCATCCTTAGACCGGGCGTCGCTGGGGCATGGTCATTGACCTTACCGCCTGCACGGGCTGCTCCGCCTGCATCATCGCCTGCCAGGCGGAAAACAATGTGCCGGTCGTGGGTAAAGACGAGGTGCGACGCCGGCGCGAGCTGCATTGGATCCGCCTGGACCGCTACTACTCGGGAGCGGGTGACGACGTGGATGTGGTTCAGCAACCCATGCTCTGCCAGCAGTGCGAGAATGCCCCCTGCGAGACGGTCTGTCCGGTCCTCGCCACCGTGCACAGCGAGGAGGGTCTGAACGAGCAGGTCTACAACCGCTGCGTGGGTACCCGCTACTGCGCCAACAATTGTCCCTACAAGGTCCGCCGTTTCAACTGGTTTGACTATCCGCGCGATGACCGGCTGCAAAACCTGGCGCTCAACCCGGACGTGACCGTGCGCTCGCGCGGCATCATGGAGAAGTGCACGTTCTGCGTGCAGCGCATCCAGGAAGCCAAGATCGAGGCGAAACGCCGGGGCGAGAAGCTGGCGGACAGCGCCGTTCAGCCCGCCTGCCAGCAGTCGTGTCCCGCCCAGGCCATCATCTTCGGCGACCTGAATGACCCGAAGAGCCGGGTTGCGCAACTGGCGGCGAGCGGCCGTTACTATCGCGTGCTCGAGGAGATCAACGTGCGGCCGGCGGTGGGCTATCTCGCCGTGGTTCGCAACCGAGTGAAGGGTTAAAGGATATCGCGTTATGGCTGTTATCTACTCAGTTTTGCGCCGGCCCCTGATCGAAGGCGACAAGTCCCTGGCTCAAGTTACCGAAGACGTTTGCTCGGCCGTCGCAAGCCGGCCAACCCGGATGTGGTGGACAGCTTTCCTGACTGCCTTCACAGTTCTGCTGATGGGGACGGCGGCGGTCTCTTATCAGCTTGCTACCGGAATTGGCACCTGGGGCTTGAACAAGACAGTGGGCTGGGCGTTCGACATTACCAACTTCGTGTTCTGGATCGGAATCGGCCATGCCGGGACGCTGATCTCGGCCATCCTTTTCCTGCTTCGCCAAAAGTGGCGCACTTCCGTGAACCGCTCGGCGGAAGCCATGACGCTGTTTGCCGTGATGTGCGCCGGTCTATTTCCCGTTATCCACATGGGGCGTCCGTGGCTCGCCCACTGGATGTTTCCCTACCCCAACACCCGCGGCACGCTGTGGATCAACTTCCGCTCGCCTCTGGTGTGGGACGCCTTTGCCATCTTCACTTACTTCACCATCTCCCTCACCTTCTGGTACGTGGGGCTGATCCCGGACCTGGCCACTCTTAGGGACCGCTGCCAGTCCGGCTTGCGTCGCTGGTTGTACGGATTCTTCAGTCTGGGTTGGGACGGTTCTTATCGCACCTGGCAGCGCTACGAGACCGTGTACACCCTTCTGGCGGGCCTGGCTACGCCGCTGGTGGTTTCGGTGCACACCATCGTCAGTTGGGACTTCGCCACGGCCATCATCCCGGGCTGGCACACGACCATCTTCCCGCCCTACTTCGTGGCAGGAGCCATCTTCTCCGGCATGGCAATGGTGCTGACGCTCATGATCATTGTGCGGAAAGTCATGCGCCTCGAGAAATACATCACGCCCCGGCACGTCGATGCCATGTGCAAGATTGTGGTCGCCACGAGCGGGATGGTCGGTCTGGCTTATGCCACCGAATTCTTTACCGCCGTGTACTCCCGCAATCCCTACGAGGAGTTTGTCTTCCTCAATCGCGCGCTGGGGCCGCTGGCCTGGGGATACTGGATTATGGTGGCATGCAATGTTCTCATCCCGCACCTTCTGTGGCTGAAGAAGCTCCGCGCCAATCTGGCGGTTGTGTTTCCCATTTCTATCTTTGTTGACATCGGCATGTGGTTTGAGCGATTTATTATTATCGTCACCTCACTCGAACGGGATTTCCTGCCCTCGAGCTGGGCTGGGTACGCTCCCACGGCAATCGAGGCCGCCACGCTGGTGGGAAGCTTTGGCCTGTTCTTTACATGTTTCCTGCTCTTCTGCCGCTTCCTGCCGGTGATTGCTATCGCGGAAGTCAAAGGGGTGTTGAGCTATGGAAAGAACACCCAGGGGGTGCACTCGTGAGCCGGCGGCTCTTTCTTGCTGCTTTTGAACGCGAGGAGGACGCCCTCGGCGCCACACAGGCTTCGCGGGAATACGGCTTCCGGATCGTGGACGTCTATGCGCCCTACGCGGTGCACGGCATGGAAAGGGCTATGCGGTTGCAGCCCTCCCGGCTGCCCTGGGTCTGTTTCCTGCTGGGGTTGATCGGAGCGACCTTCAAGGTCTGGTTCGAATACTGGACGACCTGGATCGACTGGCCGCTCAACGTGGGAGGCAAACCCTGGGATTCGCTCCCCGCTTTTGTGCCGGTAACCTTTGAGGTCATGGTGTTGCTGGCCGGGGTCAGCACGGTGTTCGCCTTCTTTCTGGTGTGTCGCCTCATTCCCGGCAAGAAGCCGACTCTCCCCATTGCCGGCATCACCGACAACCGCTTCCTTCTGGTGCTAGAGGAAACCGACGCGGCCTTTGATCCCCACAGAGTTCGCCGCTTGTTTGAAGAGTTCAACGCCGTCCAGGTGGAAGAGCGGGTGGAGGAGACGCGGTGAAGTCCCGAGTTCTGCTGAACACGTTTTTGCTGGTGGTGTTTATCGTGTCGGTGACGCTGAACTGGTTGGGGCCACCCGATCCCGGCCGGCGCAACATCGAGTATTTCCCCAACATGGCCCACTCGGCACGCTACGCCGCCTTCTCGCCCAATCCGGAATTCCCGGATGGGAAGACATTACAGCAGCCGGAGCCCGGCGCGATCCCGCGGGGCTACCGTCCGGTTCACTATAAACCCACTCCGGAAGATGCTCTCCGCGCGGGCGAGGAACTCCAGAACCCGTTTGCGGCCGCCCCAGCGCGCCATCTCGACCGGGGGACATTCGTGTTTACCACTTTCTGCCAGGCGTGCCACGGCGCCGGCGGGACGGGGAACGGCACGGTGGCGCTGCGACGTTTCCCGGCGCCGGCGTCGTTGGTGGCAGTGAAGGCCGTGAAGATGAAGGACGGCCAAATGTTCCACGTGCTCACGTACGGGCAGGGCAATATGCCGTCCTACGCAACGCAACTCTCACCGGAGGACCGCTGGAACGTGATTCTTTACGTGCGCTCGCTGCAAGAGCAGGCGGCGGGGCAAGCCCCAACACTCTCTCCGGCGCAACCGGCATTGACACCCTCGCACGGAGGGCAACCATGAGCGCAGAAAACCTCAAGCTGCCGGAAGGTGTGGCGCGTCTCCTCAAGGTATTGATCGCGGTAGGAGGCGTCACCTTTCTTGCCGGTGTTTTCCAGGCGCCGCAGCGTGTCTGGCCGGACCTGCTGATGGCGAGTTTCTTCCTCCTGGGGCTCTCCCTGGCTGGAACCTTTTTTGTAGCTTTGCAGTACATCACTGGCGCCGGATGGAGCGTGGCTTTTCGGCGGATTCCGGAAGCTATGGCAGCTCTGCTGCCGATGGGGGCTTTGGGGCTGGGTGTGGTCCTGCTCCTTCACCCCAGGCTATACCCTTGGGTTGGGACTTCTGCGGTGGGCGGCGAACCCTTCCGGGGATTCAAACAGGTTTGGTTGAGCCTGCCGTTTTTCCTCGCTCGCTCCGCCATCTACCTGGCAAGCTGGATCGCCTTCACCCTGGCCATCGTGCGTACTTCCCGGCGGCAGGACCAGGACGGCGACCCCTCTCATACTCATCGCAACGTTCGGCTTTCGGCCGGGTTTCTCGTGGTCTTCGGGGTCACTTTCACGCTGGCCAGCTTTGACTGGATTATGTCTCTGGAGCCTCGCTGGTACAGCACTATTTTCGGAATCTACAATTTTGCTGGCATGTTCCTGGGCGGTCTGGCAGCGCTCATTCTGCTGCTTATATGGGTTCAGCGTTTGGCTCCTGCGCAGGTAGTGGTCACCGATGGTCACCTCCATGACCTGGGCAAGCTGCTTTTTGCTTTCAGTACCTTCTGGGCTTACATCTGGTTTTGCCAATACATGCTCATCTGGTATGCCAACATCCCCGAAGAAACGTCGTATTTCGTTCAACGGGTGCATGGGGCATGGGGGCCGCTCTTCCTCCTCAACTTGCTCCTGAATTGGGCCGTGCCCTTCCTGGTGCTCCTGCCGCGAAGGACCCAGCAGAGCCCCAGCGTGATGGTGAAAGTCACGACCGTGATTCTGGTTGGAAGGTGGCTCGACCTGTATTTGATGATCCTGCCGCCCTTTGTGGGGCCGAGACCGGTCCTGGGGGTTTGGGAGATCGGCCTGATGGCCGGGGCGACCGCGCTGTTCGCCCTCCTGCTTTTCGACGCCCTGCACAAGGCACCACTGGTCCCCTGGAAAGATCCCTACTTAGGGGAAAGCCTTCATTACCACACATGATTCAGCTTATCGGCTGCCTGAAAAGAGGCCTCCCAGATTGAGAACAATGACCGAGAGGAGGGTTATCGCGACGCCGGCGGCCAGCAGCCTCTTCGTTCCCGGCGAAGTAGCCTTCCATTCTCCCGTGAGGAACCCCAGCACGTTCGAAGCGAGGATCGTCGCGGCAATGTAAAGCGTAAATCCCACGGACGTGCCATATTTGCCCACAAAGGTGGCGCCTATCCCGTAGCTGACGATTGCCGTCACCCACAAGAGCGCCATGGCGACGGCGAGACCCATCTCCCGGGGCCAGTTCTCCTGGCTGAACAAGCGCCAGGTGCGACGGCGAAACAATAGGAACACACAATAAAGGAAATTGGGGACAAAGCCTGCGGAGAGCACCAGCGCCCAAACCGCGTAAGTGGCGGTGACTGGACTGGCTCCCAGTTCTAGGCTCCTGCGAAGGATGTTTCCGCTAAATGCGAAACCCAAGTTCCAATTCGAACCAAAGATGCCAGTGAAGATACAGATCGCGAGGCCAGCCTTGAAGCTTCCTCGCACTTCGTTTCCTCCACTCTGCGGCGGCGCTTGTTCGTTCTGCCTCCGGTGGCCCGCTTTCCCGTAAAGAGCCAGGCCGAACAAGAGAATAGGCATGCTGATCAGCAACATGAGGCCCTGTGGACGGAGGAGGTCGGTGGAATTGAATGCCAGCAGGGGTACGAGCGAGCCGGTGAGGCAAACCAAGCCGCAAACAATGGCGAAGGCCAGCGCCATCCCAACCGCTCGGATGGCCAGGCCGAAGGTGGTCTGCGCGATGCCCCAAAGAAACCCAAAGATCATCGGGTAGAGGAGAGTACGCCAGCCAACTCCGCGGTAGACCTGGGACAGTTGAGGGACAAACCCCGCCGCCAGCACCCACGGCAAGACGAGCAAAGATCCCAAAGCGAACGCCAACCAAGTATTTTCCCACGCCCACTGGCGCGAGTACTTCATGGGCAGTGTGAAACTTCCGTTCAAGACGCCGGCAAAGAAAACGACTGCCATGCCCAACCAGAAGTGTTCAACCATAGGTCCTTACACCCGAAAGCTATTTTTCAAGAATCCCTTCCGCTCGCCTTGAGGACATACCTTCCTCCCACAGGAAACGAAACTCATAAAACCGCGCCCGCAGTCTACGTCGTTAGCTTCGGCGAAGTGGTGGATTTCTCCGACGTTCTTCGGAGGCTGCCATGCTCGTGGCAGGCGCTCTTCCGCCTGCCTGGCTTTCAAGGCCATAGGGGAGAAGGAGTGTGTGGACCGGAGCGGCGGGCCGGCGTGGCGTGCTCCGTGGACGATGCACTGGTTACCCCACGCGCGCTGGATTGGATTCCCGCCCTCGCTCATAGTAGTATTCGCCGGAAAAAGGAGGAGGGGCCAATATGAAATACGGCGTCAACATGATGGTCTGGACGACGCGCGTGGGCGAGGATCGCGCGCCCCTATTTACCCGCATCCGGGAGTGGGGCTTCGACGGCGTGGAACTCTTTCTTTCTCCGCAGGAGCCTGCCAATGTTCCCGCAGTGAAGCGGATGCTCGATCAAACGAATCTGGAGTGCACGACTTGCAGCGTTCTACCGCGCGATGCCCACCTGGTGAGTTCCCAACCGGAGGTTCGCGCCCGGGGAGTGGAGTTCCTGAAGAAGTGTGTGGACCGGACGGCGCAGCTGGGGGCACGTCTGATGTGCGGGCCGATATACGCCGGTCTGGGAGTGATGAGCGGTGGCCGGCGCACTCCCACGGAATGGAAGTGGGCGGTGGAAGGTCTTCAGGGTGTGGCGCGTCACGCCCAACCGCGCGGCGTCACTTTGTGCCTGGAACCGCTGAATCGTTTCGAGACCTATTTCCTCAACACCCTGGAAGATGCGGCCCGGCTGGTCCACGACATCGGGGCTCCCAACGTGAAAATCCACTTTGACACCTTCCACGCCAATATCGAGGAGCGGAATTCCGCTGCGGCCCTGCGCTCCGTGGCCAGGGAGCTCGGGCACGTCCACATTTCCGAAAACGACCGAGGTATTCCCGGGACCGGCCACAACGACTGGCGGGGAATTCTCCAGGCGCTCCAGGAAATCGGCTACGACGGCTGGCTGACTATCGAATCTTTCGCGCAGCCTGAACCCGACCTTGCCGCCGCTGCCGCCATTTGGCGCGACTTGGCTCCCTCCGGCGATGAGCTGGCCCTGAGGGGACTTCGATTCATTAAGGGCCTGGCCCGGGAGCTGGGGATTCCGTAGCCGCAACAGGATCCCCGGCACACCTCGGCATTGGCCCCGCCTCATTTCCTTATCTGGAGGAGGACTTCATGATTTCGTTCATCAGCAAAGTGCGTGGAAGTTTCAGGCGCGCGGGGCGTTCGGTGAGCCTGCTGCTGGCGCTCCTTGTGGCGGCGACCCCGCTTCTATGGTTTGCGGGGCGGGGCGGCGCTCAGGGCTCCGGCGAGATCCCTTTCCGCAAACACACGCTGGACCTGGGCCCCAGTGAAACTGTTGCCATTGCCGACGTTAACCGGGATGGAAGGCTCGACATCATTTCCGGCGAGAACTGGTACGAGCAAGCACCGCCCTCGCCGCCTGGCAGCGGTCCCCGCTGGATCAAACACCAGTTTCGCAATCTGCCTTACACCGAATTCTACCTGGAAGACTTGAGCGACCTGGCCATCGACGTCAACGCTGACGGCTATCCCGACGTGGTGAGCTGTTCATACTGGTCCAAGCCTCTCACGTGGTGGGAGAACCCGGGTGGCCAGGGCAAGCCCTGGCGCGAGAGGGTTATTGAATCTCGCTCGCCGGTGGAATTTGCCTTTCTCGTGGACATCCTCAACACCGGTCAACCCCTCCAACTCTTGCCCCAGTTCGGTGACGAGAACTTTCCGCTGACCTGGTATGAGTTGTCAGGCAAGGGGGGCGACGCGGCATGGGTGAAACATGAAATCAGCCCGAAGAGCTACGGCCACGGCATCGGGGCTGGCGATGTCAACCAGGACGGGCGCACTGACATCATCACCCCCAAGGGGTGGTTCGAAGCTCCTCCGGACCCACGCAATGGCCACTGGGTGTTTCATCCGGAGTTCGATTTGGGAACCACCGGATTCATCTACACACTGGACGTGAACGGCGACGGGCTGGTGGACCTGGTCACTTCCGCGGCGCACGACTACGGCATCTTCTGGTACGAGCAGAAGAAAGACGCGGCGGGCAAGCGCACCTGGATCAAGCATGTCATCGACAATAGCTGGTCGCAGGCCCACGCCGTGACGCTCGTGGACTTGAACGGCGATGGCCGCACAGACCTGGTCACGGGCAAACGCTACATGGCGCACAACGGCCACGATCCGGGCGAACGCGAGCCCCTCGGCCTCTACTGGTATGAACCCATCAAGGGCGAGGGGGGCCTGGAATGGAGAAGGCACGTCATCGACTACAGCACGCGCACAGGCGGGGGCATGCAGATCCCGGTGGTGGATATTGACGGGGATGGCGACCTGGATATTGTGGTGGCCGGCAAATCCGGACTCTTCCTTTTTGAAAACCTCACCGTCTCGCGCTAAACCACCAGGCGGGCGAGGCATGCCTCCTCCCCTACCCTGATGGTCAACGTGGTAACTAACGACCGGCAGGCAGGGAGCGGCTTGCCGTCGCGCCACGCTGTACCCAAGCTAGTGTTCCCTATGAGTGGTCGATGTCCAGTGTCACCGGGATCATCCATAGGCCGTACAAGCCATGGGTGGTCTCGCTGGTTGTCCAATCGCCCGCGACAAAGATCCAAAAACTCCGTCCATCAGGGCTGATGAATTTGCCTGGGATACAGGGGTTGTACCAGCCTTGGGGTTCGAAATCCTGGGTGTGGAAAAGAGTCCACGGCCCCCAGGGGGCGGGCGCCTGATAAAACTCCAGGCAGGTTGCTTTCCATCGCCGCGCTTGATCATCGAGGCGGGTGTAGTACCACTGGGGCAGTATATAAAGGTCCAGCGGGGCGATGTAATGGATACCCGTGATGCTCGTGTGCCCGGGATTGCGGAACGTTTGCAGAGCATTATCTGAACGGGGCTGCCAGAAGACGCCGCCCTTGCCATCGTAGCCGTGCACAAATTCCCAGTCCCGGGGGGTCCAACCGCGCGATGCGGTCGCGCCGCACACGTCCCAGCGTCATCCAATTGCCGTTATTCCACGTTCCATCGTTCGAAACCGCGTATACGAACTGGTCGGCGCGGTCTCTGGTTCCTTGGCCGTCCTTGCCGTACTGCAAGAAAAACGGAGTGCTGAAAACTCGTCCGGGGAACATCGCCTGGTTCAGTCGGGGCGTTGCGCTCCACGTCTTGCCGTGGTCCGTGGACTTGATGATCGTCGCGTCCCAGGTCTGCTGGATCCAGGGATCGTAGTCGGGGTTGAGGTGGCGGCTCACCGAGAGATAAAGCACCCCGTCCACCGAGATCAGCCCGCAGGCCTTCCACATGGCCCCGTCGTCCTGGCGAATTTCCCCCCAGCCTCCGAATTCCTTCATCGGGTTAATCGTGACGCCGTGAATATCCGGAGGCATGCGCCCGCTAATCCGGTTAACGGCGAGATTGCTGCTGCAAGCCTTGTCGAGCCACCTCGTGTCGTGCACCTGGGCGTCGAGTGGAAGTTTTAGCAGATGGGGCGTCGCGGTTGTCATTTAATTTTGATGTCATCACTGAGAGGCCTGTCAAGCGATCATTAGTCGTCGCGGTCGAGACACCGAGATATAACCCTCAGTTTTCAGGCTGAGGAAAAATCTTGGGAGCATAGCGCGCCATCTGCTCGCGACCTCACTGCTTTACGGACAACAAGCCAACTCACTTTAGAGTATTCCCATCCAACCGAACAGCGAACATATATTCGCAACAGGTTCGGGCGTCGTGGCAGGGTGAGCAGCGCCGATTTTTTAGTGGAGGCGAAATCAATGAAGAAAATTCCGTTGGTGTCTTTGGCACTCGCTTTCTGTTCAACGCTTGTGCCGGCAAAGGAACCGTCGAAGCCGGCAGACCTCTCGGGCACCTGGGTTTTGGATTTCGGCGAGACAAAAAACCCACCCGTAGGTCTGCAGGGCTATAGCATGGTTGTAAAGCAGGATCAGCAGCAACTCAAAGTGGAGACATCGCTCCAAGGCGATTTGCAGTCCACTCAGATCATACCTCGTCCCGAAAGCTACCCGGGAGGCTCGCCGGGTGGCTATCCCAGCAGGAGAGGAGGCCTGGGCGGCGGCATGGGCCGCGTGGGTGTGGGTATGCCGGGGGGCGGAATGGGAATGCCTGGTGGCAGGGGAGGTGGAAGGTCCCGCGGAGTGGAGGCACCGCAAGCAAACGTTGCCGCTTACAAGCTTTATCCCCATAGCGCCATCTACAAGCTAGATGGCAGCCAATCGACCGTGCAGCTTGGCGACCCAGATCAGACCGACGCGACATCAAAAGTAGAGTGGGCGAAGGACGGCAAGCAACTGAAGTTTTCCCTGGTGGGAAACGGAGGCTCTGGCCAGGGGAGTGGCAAGATTCAGGTAAAAGACCATTGGAAACTTTCCGAGGATGGGAGATCTTTGAGAGTTGACCGGAGCATCGAATCCCCGGAAGGTTCAGGCACTGTGCACCTCGTCTTTTTCAAGAAATAAGTTGGTTTGACCAACGGTAATGGCCATACTCCTAAAGACTGAAGGATTAAACTTGGATTCAATGCGAACGGGGTTTTGGGTATGGACAGAAGCTCAAATTGGAGATTCTGGTTAGAATGTCATCCAACAGCCGGGAAACCAAAATCCCGGATAAAACGGAGATGAAGGGGCGATACGAGTTGAACAGAAACTTTAAGCTTAAAGCGCGAGTCAGCAGCTCTAATGCTCGGATCATCCGGCATGCTCTTGACGCATTGGTTCCGAAAGGCTCTGTCCGAAAAGTGGATGACGAATTCGTTGTCGAAACTGAGATGGAAGGAGCTAGTGCAAAGGAATTGAACCGCACACTTCTTTCTGCTTTAAGAAAAGCAGAGAAAAAGACGACGCTTCGTGCAGAATGGACTTCCAATAACAATACCACTGAAAGATTCTTCGACTATGTTTTGAAGAAGACAATTAAGAATTAAACTGCTTTAAAATCGGCCGGATGGCGCAGGCCGAATCCCGGACATACGCTACTTCCATGGTTCTGATGCGGCAAGGAGTGAAGATGGGCACTGCATCTTGCGACGGCGTCTCAAGACGCGGGGCAAGTGGCTGGCTAAGACTCTGCCTTCTGCTCTCGGTGGTTTCCCTCTTACTGCCAGGTCGGCCGCTGCGAAGCCAGCAGCTGCCGACCATCTCCGTCGACGTCAAAGTGGTCAACGTGCTTGCCACGGTGCGGAACAAGGCCGGAGAGATCGTCCGCAACTTAACCAAGGATGATTTCCTATTGGCGGAGGACGGTCGTCCGCAAGCGATTCGCTATTTTGCGCAAGAGACCGATCTTCCCCTGACGCTCGGTCTGCTCGTCGACACCAGCATGAGCCAGAGGCGTGTTCTCGACCAGGAACGTAGCGCCAGCTCCACCTTCCTCGATCAGGTGCTGCGCGTAAACAGAGACCTGGCCTTCGTGATTCACTTCGACCGGGAAGTGGAACTCCTGCAGGACCTCACTTCTTCGCGCCAGAAGTTGCAGTCGGCGCTCGCGTTGCTGCAGACGCCGCGGCCCACCCAGGAACAGGGAGCCAATTCGCCGGGCTCCCGGCTTGGCTCGCGCCGGAGGGGCGGCGGTGGTGGTGGCACTTTGCTCTATGATGGGGTCTACCTCGCGTCGAACGAACTGATGAAGAAGCAGCAGGGCCGCAAAGCGCTCATTGTCCTCTCCGATGGGGTGGACCGCGGCAGCAAAGAGACTCTCGCGAACGCCATCGAGGCGGCCCAGCGCGCCGATACGCTGGTCTACTCTATTCTATTTGCCGAGGAGCAGGCATACGGGAATCGAGGAGGTTTTGGTGGTCGCGGTATGGGCGGCATGGGGGGAATGCGTCGGCGCGGCGGTGGACGTGGGCGATACCCCCAGGAAGCGCGTCCGGATGGCAAGAAAATTCTCGAGCGAATTTCCAAGGAAACGGGCGGTCGTCTTTTTGAAGTTTCCAAGAAGCAGCCGATCGAGCAGATTTACGATCGCATCGAAGAGGAACTGCGCAATCAGTACAATCTGGGCTACACGCCTGACAGAGCGAATGCCGGACCCGGCTATCACAAGATAACCCTGACGACCAAAGAGAAACATCTGATTGTGCAGGCCAGAGACGGATATTATACGGAGCAGTAGAGGCCTATTCGCATTTTCTGCCTGTCCATGCCAAAAATCCCGTTCAGATTGAAATCATTGATCTTATCGAGTGCCCTTGTTAATCTTCGCGGCCCATGTTTGCTCCTCTTCTTTCCGCGTTTGTCAGCATCCGATCGTGGTTCCGATCTCGCGCAGCGCTGCAGGTTGA
>Ga0315280_10000426_pt1 | contig 78272 bp, 69 predicted proteins | sample YL17G06_40_MG_FD_203697 | JGI IMG/M metagenome (GOLD analysis project Ga0315280, IMG submission 203697) | Sediment microbial communities from Yellowstone Lake, YNP, Wyoming, USA - YL17G06_40 | ecosystem: Environmental > Aquatic > Freshwater > Lake > Sediment | place: USA: Wyoming | collected... | reverse complement strand
TTCTGCGGAGAAGCAACATATACCTTTGCCTGCTGGTCGCTTTGCTGCCAGCGCGAGGACCGCGCCTGGGAGCAATGCTATTCAGTTTAGGCATCATGCTGAGCGCGGCGAGGTTTACCTGCCAGGGGCGGGCAAGTCTCAGCGTCGTCGCACAGATTCTTCACTTCGTTCAGAATCACGTGGTCACGGCTTAGAGCCTGTCCTAAGAGGCCTGTGATAAATGCCGTTGCGCCCTGCGATCAACCAGCTCTGTAGGGGCGGCCCCCTGTGGCCGCCCAGGGAGCTGCAGGGGCGCTGCACACGTATGTGCGCTACTGAGCACCAGGCGGTTTCCTCCGCCTTCCCTGAAAATCTACAAGAACGTAGGGGCGAAGCGCCGCTTCGCCCTCGCACCTCGGCCTGTCGGATGACAATGCCGCTGCATGTTTCTGTCCTGGCGAGTAGTGCGAGGCTCGTGTGGAGCCGCCGGATGAGATTCGGCGGACGCTCGAACGCAGCGTCGGGAGCTGACCCTCGTAGGTGCTTTTCTCGATGTCACAGAAGTCTCCCCCGGGATGCGATGCGCCGAGGGCACGGCGTGCCGTGCCCCTACCGGGACGGCCAGGTGGTGAAAGCTAAACCTGCTCGATGGGCGATCGGTCTTGATGTGGGAGCCACCAAGCTGGCCGGCGGCCTGGTGAATTCGCTCGGGGAAGTGGCTTTCAGGGAGCGCTTGCCTACTCCTTCTGGCCGCGAAGCTATTATGCAAGGGCTGATGAGGTTATGCAGCCGGCTTCTGGAGAAGGCGAAAGGAAGAGGCATAGAGCCGGCGAGCATAGGCGTGGCAACTGCTGGCCAGGTTGATGTTGCCACGGGGCGCATAGTATCCGTGACTTCAAACATCCCAGGCTGGGGCGGATCGGCGGTGGGCGACGAGCTTCAGAAGCGCTTCGGCCTTCCGGTTCTGGTCGAAAACGACGGCAACGCTTTCGCTCTGGGCGAGGCCCTTTTCGGAGCGGGAAAGGCCGCTCCGCCCTGCGAAGCAGGGCTACGATCCAGCCTTCGTCCGCCGTTGGCGGACTTCGGCGGAGCAGGCAGCCTGCGAAGCAGGGGCTGCGGCTGCGTCGTGGGCATCGTTGTTGGCACAGGTATTGGGGGAGGCGTGGTCGTCAATGGAAAGCCGGTTCGGGGAGCGCATTTCTGGGCTGGCAGCGTCGGCCACATCTGTCTCGCCGCGCGGGGGCGGCTTTGCACCTGCGGCGCCAGGGGATGCCTCGAAGCATATTCTGGCGGATGGGCCATTGCCGCTCGCTACAGGGAGCTAACAGGCGCGAGTCTGACTTCGCAAGAAGTGGCGCGAAGAGCTTCTTCGGGCGATCAAATCGCGCTCGCTGTTCTCAGGGAAGCCGGCCGCCATCTGGGCCGAGGTATTGCGATCGTTGGCAACCTGCTCGACCCCGACTGTCTCGTTCTCGGAGGGCCTGTTATACGCTCTCATCCTATCTTTCTCGAGTCGTGCGCGAAGGCGCTTCGAGCGGCGACGAGTCGGGCAGCCGACTTTTCAGAATCCGTCCGCCAGTCGGAGCTTGGAGACGACGCTGTTTTCATAGGTTCGGCAGCCGCATCCCTGCTTTCGAAAGGCTAAGCTCGTCTCTTGTCGCGCGGCGCAGCGGCCATTTATGGCTGTCTGCTCACAAGGGTGCCGTCGAGGTCCACAATAGCCACATAGAAGCCCCAGGCCGCGCCCCAGTTCTCGACCTTGAGCAGCACCTGGTTCGGCCCTTCGCGCAGCTTGATGTGGAGGAGTTCCTCGTGCGGCTGCGCCCCCCGGCCGATGTGCTTCGAATAGACCTGGCTGCCATTAACCCAGAGCTTTGCTCCGTCATTGCTGCCCAGTGTGAGCAGCGCGTCGCCCGACCGCTTTGCTGTAACCGTGGTTACAGCATAGGCGACCATCTGATGCGACGGCTGGACGTGCGCGCGCAGGTCAACATAGCCGTCGGCCCCGGCAGCCACCGGCGTCCAGGCTACTTCGCCTGCTGCGCCCTGATAGCGCTGGCTCAAGTCCACGGCCAGTTCGGGCGGGTAGGCCTTCGTGAATCCTGGCGGCTCGACGCCTGCTTTCTCACCCTCCGGCCACAACTCAAACGGGCCGATAACCATCCATTGGCGCAGGAACCAGTCGTTCAGTATGGTCAAGGGCCGCGAGTCGGTCGAGAAGGCGCCAGGGCCCCACCATGCGGTGAGGGTGCATTCCGGAACCGGGAAAATGCCTGGGTCGTTTACCGTCGCCGTGAATGTGAGGCTCGCTGACTCGCCTGGCCGCAGCGTCAGGGGCACGGCCGCGGGCTCAATGCGCCAGCTACCGGGCGCCTTCCAGACCACAGACCCCTGTAGTGGAGCTGAATGCTCGTTCCGTGCGACGAGCAGAATCTGGAAAGGCTGATTGACGCCCGGAATAGCGACCGCCGCATCCTTCAGCCCCTCGCGCAGCGCTTCGATTGCCGCCAGCGAACGCTCCGAAACCGCATCTGTCGAGAGCACATTGCCTGTCCTCACGACCGCGTAGCGCACGTCGTGGCCGCGGACGCTCACCGCCATGTGGTGAAAGAACCCGCCCTCCGCCGGGCCGCCGCCAAGTTCCGCCCCGCCGCCCCCCGCGATGAAATGGCGCACCCCGTCAAACGGCCCATACTCCTGATACCGGTGGTCGTGGCCGGCGAAAACCGCGTCCACGCCGTATTTGACCAGCAGCGGGTGAACATCGGCTTTCCAGTTGCTCTGCCTGGCGTCAGATGTCCAGAGCGGCTTGTGGAGGAATACGAAGATATGAGCCGCGTCCTTGTGCGCCTCCAGGTCATCCTTCAGCCACTCCAACTGCTTGCCCCGGATGTAATCCACGTCGTTCGGGGCATCGTCGCTGTTGAGCACGATGAAATGGCAGCTTGCCATGTCGAAGGAATAAGTTGGGTCGCCGTAGCGACGACGATAGATCGTGTTGCTCGCGGCGTTCCAGATGTCGTGGTTCCCCGCCACGATCTTGGCAGGCATCGCGAACTGGCGCCAGGCTGCGTCGAAGCTATCCCACATCCGCTCGATGTCGGCCGTCTGGTCCGCATTGCCAAGAATCAAGTCGCCCACATCGAGCACCAGGTCGTAATCGAGCAGGTTGATCTCTCGAATCGCGTCCAGAAACACCTGCGGCTGCTCAAACTGGTTGGACCGATCTGGCAGCCCCGGGATCCGCGTATCGCCGATCACCGCGAAACGAAACGCCTGTGCCTCTGCGGCTGAAGCTGCGCCCGCCGCCACCACGACAATCGCGACCGCGCATGCCGCAGCCATCCTGACCCAACTTGACCGGTTGTCTCTCATGGCGCAACCCTCTCTCGACAGCATCTGCTTTCCAGGTTATCCATGGAAGGTCCCCTCTCCTTCACGAAGCGCAGCCGGCGTCCTGGATGTGTGGTGCTCCATTACCTGTGCGGGGCTGGGCCGCACCACTGATGCTCGCAAAGCAGTGTCTTGTAGCGCAAACTGTCAGTTTGCGCTACTTATGCCGGTTCGCATTGCGCGGGTTGCCCCTGAGCGCGAGCCCGGCCTGCGAGGCGCTTCGATGCTGGCGAGGGGGCCTGGTTCACAAGGCAGCGGCCTGTGGCGCAAACCGACACTTTGCGTTACTTATCCCGGTTCGCATTGCGCGGGTTGCCCCTGAGCGCGAGCCCGGCCTGCGAGGCGCTTCGATGCTGGCGAGGGGGCCTGGTTCACAAGGCAGCGGCCTGTGGCGCAAACCGACACTTTGCGTTACTTATCCCGGTTCACATTGGGCGGGTTGCCCCTGAGCGCGAGCCCGGCCCGCGAGGCGCTTCGATGCTGGCAAGCCAGAGCGAGAGGCAGCACGGGCTCCCAGCGCCAATCTGTCCGTGACCCTGATATGCGAGGCTCAGTGAGCCCCTGCTCCTTGCAGCATGAAGGGGCTTGCAGCGCAGCCTCCGAAACTGGTAGCGGCATGAAAGTTGTGAAGGGCATCGTGATTTCCTGGGCGGTTCTGCTTGCCTTTGTCGTCTTACTCTTGGGGGGCGCTGACATCCAGCCCTTTCCCGTGCGCGGCTGGGCCTGGCTCTATCTGGCAGGTTTTGTTCTATCAGGAGCGGTTCTCGGCCGCTATAATCGCCGCAGCGCCTTGGCCCTCATCCCTGCTTTACCAACGGCAGCCCTGTGGGCTGTGCTGGACTTCGCCATAGAACCGGGCCAGCCGGATGTCCCGACACTCATTTTCATCGGCCTGGCCCTATGGTCTTCACTATGGGCTGCCAGGAGATTTCGGCGAAGAAGCGACTGAAGCATTCCACCGATCGAGCTTCTGCATCTCCCAGTCGAGGTTGAAGTGCGCCGCGCCGGGCCCGATTGATACCCAGAAGTCTCTGGTCGAGGGCTGAAAAACAACCTTGAAGACAACTCCCGGCCTGCCAGGGCGGCCCGAGGCCGTGCCGTATCCTCCATTGCCGGGCAGAATTTCAAGGAGAGAGTAGGCGTCGAGCGGACCGCGCTCTGCCGCATGCCTCATTGATTGTTCGAGCGCCCCGAGGCGAGCCACTGCGCTCGAGGAGACGCGCAGCTTTGCCGCCTCGGCTGGCGTTGGGAATATGGGCTCATTCGTGCGCCATAAGTCGCGCTCAACCTCGTATCCAAGACAGCTCAGCCGTGCCTTTTCATTCGTCACTTGCAGCGCAGCCATAGAGGAGACTGGGCCGCTGTGAATTTTGCCTGGCCAGACAGGCGAGTCGAGAAGGTATCCCACCTGAGATAGAACTGTCGTTTCGACGGGCAGACGCGGCTGCGCGGACCTGGGCCAGATGCTGAAGGAAGTGGCTGACGGCCTGCCGGCTGCATTTCTTGTAAGGGCCATTCCGCAGGGCCAGCCTATCATCCCCGGCCACGCTGCCGCCGCAAGCAGCGAGGCTCGCCTGCGTCCTGTTCCTGAGAAAAAGACGGTGGTGTTCTCCCGAAGTAAGTCGGCCATCGGCGAGCCAAAGCTGAAGGTGAGCAGAATTGGAGGGGCGGTGCGCGAGCGCGGCGGCATGCCTCTCTTCCATTCCTTCAAACAGGCCATCGCTGAAGATATATCGTCTGGGCCGAGCCGACTCTGAAGAAATGGGAGAGCGGCGAGTTCCGTCGCGAACTGATGAAACAGCGCATCCTCGTGCGATATGCCAGCCGCCCGCGCCAGCTCGTGAAGCTCCAGCACCTGGCCGGGCGTCAAGCGCGATTCCATCATGAAAAGGTGGCGGCGGAAATACAGACGAAGGATAGCCCGCCAGCCGGCGGGCAACCCGGTCGCTTCCGCAAACCAACGCTTCTCTTGAGCCACAAGTTCGTTGATTTCCTCGCGCATGAGGTTGCCATGCTGATAGCCTCGCTCGGCCGGGCCTCCGATAAGGCGAAGACACTCCACCCCCTGCTCCGTCCAGCGGCTCGCGGCCCCGCAGCTTGCCCATTGCTGCCCTCTCACGATAACTGGCCTATCACTGCAAGCGCTCGACAGCGTCATGGCTGAAGAGATAAGTGCGCCCTGAAGAACCTCGGCCAGCTCGGGTCCGTGAAATGACATCTTCGCTTCATACCCGCCGCGCATGAACTGCTCGCGCGTCAGGACATAACCTATGTAGTCGTTCGCCAATCCAACAACGACGGGCTGCCGAATTCCCAGGGCTCGCGCCTCCCGAGCGACTCTCGACGCGCAGGCTTGCGTGATCTCGCCGGGCACGCATAGCATCATGACATTGCCGATCACCGCCGCTTGCACCAGCGCGCTGCGAGTCGTGAAGAGACTGCGAACAGTGCGCGGGAGAGCGACGCGGAATTCCACGCTTCCCAGCCTCGTTCGCCCGGGTGCCCGCTGCAAAGGTCGGCTGGATGCAGCGGCTTCAGCGAGCGCCTCGCCTATTTCCCTGGCCGCGGCGAAACCAGAGCTGCCGCTTGGGCTGCTTGGAGCAACATCAGCTTCTGCGCCGTTCAGAAATAGCGCGGTTGCCCCAGAGCCGAGCTTCCTCTCGAGCGCCTGGCAGAAATAGCCCGGGAAATCCGCAGAAACCAGCACATTCTCCGGCCCAAGGCAGGTTGGATGGGCGGCGAAGATGCCAACTAATGCCAGGGCGCGATGGTCGAGCCTTTCAACTCTGATGATGCGCCCGCTTCTGATATCGAAGCTGATGCCATCCTGGCGCCGTCGGCTCCTGCTGAACGGAACCCGCGTGCTGACAGTCGCGCTGGCGAGACGAGCAGGCCTGAGTCTTGAGCAGGCAAGCCGCACAGCCTTTTCTACCTGCCGCAAAATCGCCTCTCTCACCCAGGGGCGCAGTCGGCCGCACGCTAATTGCCATGGAATCTGCCGCGCCATGGCGCCTATACCGGAGTGAGTATGGGCAGCGCAGAGTATCAACCGCCTGCTGGAAAGCTGGCCAAGCGGTCCCAGAGACCTGCTGTTCAGGCGCCTCAATAGCTGAAGCTTGAACTCCTTGTCAACCGCCACAAGGTCAATGCCTATTATCGCGAGCCTTTCTTGCCCGTTACGGAGAACCAGCGCCCTGGCGAAGAGCGGGTCATGGACGCCTTGCGACGGCCTGCCCATCCTGGCTGCGTAGCCGGCCAGTGGGAGGCCCTGGGGGTATTTGAGGCGCACCTTCGCTGCGCCAGCTTCAAGCGGGCCATCGCCGACGATGATGCTCCCGCCGCGCTGCCACCAGCTTCGGAAGTGCCCAAAACGCGAGGCCGAATAAGAATCCATCCATGGAGCGGACCACCAATACCAGCCGAGCAGCGCTGCGTTTGCCGCAGCGACGAGCAGCAGGGCCGCAAGCCACGCTGCCTGGCTCAGACCCGCCGCTCGCCTCATTTTATGAGAACGCGCTGTTTTGGCTGGCCTGCTCATGGCTCAAGCCGCGCTCCGTCGCTGTGCCTGTTCGGTCCGCCGAGAAGTCTGGCGGACTTCGAAGGGTTCAAGCTTTGGAGCGTCGGCGACCCGCGCCAGGTGCACAACAGCCGCGCCTTTCGCAAGCCGCATTATGCCAACAGGCGCCAGCCCGCTTTCGGCCATGATTTGACCTATCTCCTCCGGCTCTGCAAACTCGAGAACCGTTCGGGCCAGATACTCGTAGGCAGACCTGTCTATCATGCTGCCCAGGACCGGAAGAACGCGGCGCATATAGAAGCTGTGCGCTGCTCGAAGCATGGGATGCACGGGTCTTGAAGCCTCGAGAGACATGAACAGCCCACCTGGCTTGAGAACTCGCCTGAACTCAGTGAAAAGGGAGCCGAGGCTGGAGCGCCAAGCCCCCTGACTTGCGGCTGTCGGGCTCGTTCGCCAGACCCCGGGCGGGCAAGCAACGTTCCGCAGCGAAAAGCCGATGGTGCAAAAGTCGAATACGCCGCTGGGGAATGGCAGGCTCAAAGCATCGCCGGCAACCAGCCGGATCATCCTGGAGGTTTCGGAGCCGGGCTTCGCCGTGACTTTTCGCTTTGCAATGCGCAGCATAGGGAGGCTGAAATCCACGGCCACCACTCTTGCTGCCATCCTCGCCGTCATCATTGCCAGGTCGCCGGTTCCCGAGCATACATCCAGGCCAAGCCTTCCCTCGGCCGCGGGCAGCAGCGCCAGGGCCTTCCGCCGCCAGATTCTGTGGAGGCCGGCCGTCATAATGGTGTTCATGAGGTCGTAGCGATCGGCGATGCGGGAGAACATCTCGCCCACGGAGTGCGCGCAGGCCTGCCCGCCTGCCCGAGCCCGCCACAAGCCAGGCGGGCCAGGGGCCAGGGCCTGCCCGGCCAGGAAATGCTTGGTCGCAGCCTTTTGCTTGGAGCCTATCCTAAAGATCCCCTTTGCATAAATGTTGTGGGAGGTTTGTAGGGGCGGAGCGACGCTCCGCCCGCAGGAGTCCGCCGGTTGGCGGAGCAGTTGGCGGGCTGCTCCCCTATGACGGGGTCCTGAGCAAGAGTCACCGAAAGCAGCGCCAGCAATTTTGGGATAGGCTCTCAGCCTGCTTCTCGCGGCAGGAAATAAGAGAGAACCTCAAGCTCTTGAGTCAGGTCAACGTTGCGCACTACCACCCCGGCAGGAGGCTTCAGGCGAACAGGCGCGAAGTTCAATATCGCTTTCACCCCTGCGTTCGCCAAAAGCTCGCACACCTCCTGAGCCGTTGAGGCCGGAGTAGCTATGACGCCTATCTCGACCCCGGCTCCGCTGTTGAAGCTGGCGAGCTGGGCCGTATCCTTGATCTCGTGCTGCCACAGCTTCTTCCCGATCTTCTTCTCATCCTTGTCGAAGATGGCAGCAATCCGAAATCCCGATTCGCCGAACCCCAGATAACCTGCCAGGGCGCTCCCCAGGTTTCCGCCCCCAACGATGATGACCTTCTGCTCGCGGTCCAGCCTCATTATCTTCGACAGGCGCGCGAGCAAGGGCCCGACGGCATATCCCAGACCAGGCTTGCCGAACTCGCCAAAGTAGGAGAGGTCTTTTCTAACCTGGCCCGAAGTTATCCCGGTTCTCTGCTCTATGTCGGCAGAGGAGATAGTCTGCAATCCTTCCTTTGCCGCCTGCCTCAAGCAGCGAAGGTATATGGCCAGACGGCCAATCGTTGGCTCAGGCGCCTCATAAGGTGACAACTTTCTCCACCCCCTTGCCCGGCCGCGCTTTGGGGCGCCAAACTGCCGCCGGGCTGGCCCGCCCGACATGCCGATTCCGGGTCGGGGCCTTGGGAGTTACGCGCCTCCGCCGGACATGCTGTTTAAGCCGTGGCGGCGAAATGTCCAGCTTCTCTTCCCTGCTGAACCCCGAAAATCACCCCCTGCCGCGCTTGCCGTGGGGCCTGAAGTCCTCTGCGTAGCTCCATCGGAGTTGTGAAGATGCCCTCGCCGCCTCTGCCCGACCCGCCTGCAAATACCAAAGCCCCAGGAAACGCGCAGGCTGCGGGGACCACCCTCGCGCCAGATTCTATCAGCAGCCTTAGGCTGCGTCAATATCAGCAGGCCGACGCCGCCGTTCTCTCTGCGGCGGGTGCCGGTTGAGCCGTAGAGCGCGGTCTCGTGCCCTTCAGCACCGGGCTGACGATCTCGACCGGGACGTAACCTGGCCGGTCGAGCGCAGGCCTCACCGCCCCGGAGCAAACAGTGACCTGGCAGTCTGAACGCAGGGAAGCAATCAGGGCCCGCCGAAGATGGCTTCGAGTAGGGAGGGTTTTGGAGATCGCGTCCTGACTGTCAAGCCCCAGGCCGTTCACCCCGCGAAAAGGAGACCCGCGCCATGGTGAAACCGCTGTTCCTTGCAGTAGTCATGCTCGTGTTCGCAGCCGAGGCCCTGGCCGAGCACCCCCTGCGGGTGCCCATCAAGGTGAGGGAGAGCGCAGGGATAGCCCGGACCAACGAAGTGGTTTCGGTCGGAGTGCCCTTCGCAGCAGGGGCGATTCAGGGCGAGTTCTGTGTGGCGCTCACCGACGCTGAGGGGAGGGCCGTTCCGGTGCAAGGCCACCCCCTGTGCGACTGGCATCCGGGCGCCGGACATCGGTGGGCCCTGGTGCAGTTTCCAGCCAGCGCGAAGGCGAACGGGACGGCTGGCTACAGGCTGGAGGTCGCCCCGGGCCGTGAGTCCGCGCAGGCCGGGCTCAGCGTGGAGCCGACCCCCGAGGCCATCGTCGTCCACACCGGCGTGATGGACGCCGCGGTGAGCCGCAAGGCCTGGGGGCTGCATCTGCGCGGATTGAGCGACGATTCGGTGGAGGCGGAACTCTACGATGCCGTGACCGTGGCTCTGGACGGCACCGTCCACCACGCCAACCGGCCGCAGGCTGCCTACAAGGTGACGGTGGAGGAGCGGGGACCGGTTCGCGCCGTGGTCAAGTTGGAGGGTGATTACTTGAGCAGCGAGGATGAGATCCTCCTCAGTTATGTCACTCGCCTCTACTTCTTCGTCAACGACACCAGGGTGCGGGTGCAGCACACATTCATCAACTGGGGCAAGGAGCGGTTCATGATCGGGGATATCCGGCTGCTGGCCCGGGTTGGCGGCGATCAGCAGACCGTCGGCGCCTTCGGCCTGGAGCATGGCGAGCAGGTCGAGGGGAAACTGGTTCCCGGGGAATCGGTGTGGCTGCTGCAGGACGGCGGCGACCGCTATTCGGTCACCAAGCGGGAGACGGGCGAATGGGTGGAGCGGCTGGGCAAGTATCACGTCCGCCCTATCGCTTGCGGCGCCGGTTTCGGCCGGCGCGCCCCAGGGTGGGCCGCCCTGTCGCGCGGAAAGGGCACGCTGCTCTGCCAGGTACAGGACTTCTGGAAGTTATGGCCCAAGGAACTGGTGGTCAACGCAGACGGAACCATGGAAATCGCGCTCTGGCCCCAGCGGGCCGCCGACCACGTGGCATCCTATCCGCAGTTGGACATGGACCCGCCCCCGATCGTGTGGGATGGCAAGGAGCCCAAACCGGTTAACTACGAGGCCCACACCATCCACCCATACGTCTCTGGCTTCTCAGCCCAGAACAAGGCCTTCTTCCCGAACAGCGGAATGGCCAAGACCCACGAGATTCTGCTGGATCTGATGCCTGAGTGGGACGTGGACGATCTGGCCGCGCGGGCCAAGAGTCTGGATCAGCCGCTCGTGGCCGCGCCGGACCCCGAATATATCCACGCCGCCAAGGCGATTCACAACTTCTATCCCCGCCGGCCGGGACGCTACGAGGCGGCCTGGCGGATGCTGGACGAGGCCTTCGACTGGTACTGCCGCTACCCGGACATCTTCGGCTACTACGGCATGCTGGACTATGGCGACGTCCCGCGCATGGTGTGGACCGAGAAGTGGGGCTTCGATCTCATCCTGAAGAGCCACCTGCGCTGGGCGCACCCGCGAGGAGGGTGGTGGAACAACCACGAGAAGGACCTGTATCAGGGCTTTCTGCTCCAGTGGCTGCGAACCAACGACCCGCGCTATCTCCGAGAGGGAATCGCTGCCGCTTACCATTCGGCGGACGTGGACACCAGGTGGTGGCGCAACTCAGACGGCGGTTATCGCTGCGGCCAATATGCCCACTGCGAGGGGCACTGCTACCGCGGATGGGGGGCCCCTACGGATCCGGGCCTGGATATCGCCCACACCTGGCTGGTAGGTCTGTGCTACGCCTACCTCATCACCGGCGACCGCCGGCCTTTCGAGGCGGCGCGAGGGATAGCCGACTGGCTGCTGGATCGGGCGCCCAAATTTAGCAAGATACAGACCGATATGCGGACAGTGGCGCGTGAAATCCAGGGCCTGGCGTTCTTCTACGAGATGACGGGGGAAAAGAAGTACCTCGACGCAGCGATGATGGTATCCAAGGCGGCCGTGGAGGCGCGGAAGCCTGACGGGAGTTTCGGCGTAGGTCATTGGGATTGGGCCCCTATCTTCTCGGCCGGAGTTAGCCACGCAGTGCTGGAAGTCTTCCGGATCACAGGGGACGAATCCCTGGCCGTGGCCCGCCTGCCCGTGCCGGTCGGCCAGGGGCTCGGGCAGGCCCTTCGAGAGCCCATCATCGGGAGCCTGAAATGGCTGATAACGGATCCCAAGACCGGCCGGCAGTACAAGCCAAATGAGAAGGGGTGGGTCGAAGATGGTTCGGCAGGTGGAGTCCTGGGAACCCAGACGCTGGAATTGATGGGCGATCTCTACGGCCTCAGCGGCGACGAGAGCGTCGTGGAGTGGGGACGAGGTTCGCTGGCCCGGTGGCAAGCCCAGCAGGACAGGTCCAGCGACCCGCGCCGTCGGGGCAACTGGTGGCACGGCGGCGCGACCAGTTACACCTGGGACATCGCCAACAGCCTGATCCACGTGCCTGCGTTCCTGGGCTACCTGGACGCGCTCGACCGGGCCCACGGCCGAGATCCCGTTATCTACGACACAACCCGGCGGGAATGACGGCGGCCGGTGCGCCCCTCGGACCCTGCCCCTCCAAGAGGGACCCTGAAGGAACCCTCTTCTCGGGGTCCTGAACGGGAAGGGCCTTCGGGGTCCTGAAGGGCAGGCTGCCGTCTCGCTCTGCCGTTCATCCCCGTTCGCTTCGCTCAGGGCAGGCCTGCGGGAAGGGCGCGGGCAGCGGGTGACCGTGGTGGCCTGCCCTGAGCTCGCCGAAGGGTAGGCGCCGAGCCTACCTCGCCCAAGCGGCTGCGAAGGCTGAATGCTGATGCCGTGCTCCCTGATCGCCCGCTCGGGCAGGTCGCCGACGCACCATAGCCTCCCCGACCCGTCGGGGTATGGCGACGGCGCGAAACACTCGATCTCGACTCCCCACCTGCCTGCCCTGAGCGTTCACCCGCCTCGGGCGGGTTCACCCTGAGTGCAATCGAAGGGAAGTCGAAGGGTAGGCTTCCGCCTCGTGGCTAGGCCCCGATTTCATCGGGGCCGCCACCCCGGCTCGAAGAGCTCAGGGGCTGCTTGCTATCTGCGTCTGTCCCATTCTCTGCCTCGCTATCACACATGCGTCTGCCATGACATTCATGCCTGGTTTGGCGCGGAAGTCAAGGCCGAAGTGAGTGATTTCCTGGGGAGGTGAGGCGGAAAGAAGGACCCCACTGCGGCTTAGTGTTCTGTCAGGATACATATGAGACTGGATTGAGGGCTGAGCAGGGGCCTGTCGAATCCGCCAGGAGGCGGATGGACAGGAGGCCCTATGCGATACGCCATTCGATTCGGTCGCTGGCGAGCAAGGACGCATGGCGGAACAGAACCCAACTTTCAGATTCTCACCCTCGCCAGCCGCCGCAAGGAGCCTGCGCCCGATGCCGGCCGAGTGAGGGTGGCGCAGGTGGTGCTTACGGTGCGGCTGGGCACCGGGTGGGGCGTGCAGCGCATCGCGAAGGAGCTGGCGGCCCAGGGAATTGGCCGTGCGGCAGAGAAGGTGGCCGACGAGCATGAACTGAGGAGGGCCACGCTTTTCCGATGGCGTGCCCTCTGGCACGTGGATGCCAAGGGCCCTATCTATCTGAAGGGAGAGGGGCGGGTGTATGTAGTGGGAGTTCTCGATGACCACTCCCGCTTCGCTCTGGCGGCTCGGTTCATGCGGCGCAAAGACCCTCAAGTTGCTGCGGACCTGGTGGCGGAGGCCGTTGCTCGCTGCGGCAAGCCGCGGGAGCTCATGACGGACAACGGCAGCCAATTCGTGAATCGCCCGCACGAACCGCCTTCTCCCCTGCAGAAGCTGTGCATGGAGCTGGGAATCAGGCTCCGTCCCACCGCAAGAGCGAGCCCGGAGACCAACGGGAAAATCGAGGCGTTCTGGAAGACCTTCGAGCGGGAGCTGCTGGACCGGTGGTTCTTCACCTGCCTTGCAGAGGCCCAGGCGGCTCTTGACCGCATGCGAGACGAGTACAACTACCACCGTCTGCACTCCGGCATCAAATGGACTACTCCCGCCAGCCGTTACATGGCACAGCAAAGCTACGACACTGGCTTTGCCGGCAACCTGGACATGGAGGATCTCGGCGATTGGCTGAAACAACTCAAGGCCTCCGCTCAAGCCCGATCGTGAGTCTCAAATGTCCCCTGATAGAACACTTAGCGGGACTTATGTGGGACTATCACGCCTGTAGAGACTTCGTTGGGAGGGACGGGATTCGGGCCAATGGGCCGTAGGCACCTCTCCCGCTCGAGGACCTCATTCCGGATGCGGGGGATCAGCACCAACCGACACGGGCCTTAGTCTCGCTCCATCCTTCGAAGAAATGTCCGAGCATCGGCAGCAAGACGTGGGCGGTCAGCTCCGATATCTAGCTGCTATGCGTTCAGGCTCCATCCCAGACGCTAGCAGGGATGAGGACTCCACGCCCCAGAACCAGTCCTCAAAGAAGCGAGTGACGTCCACCGGTACGCGTTTGCCGACGTATTCCGCGAAGTCGGTGAGATCAGCGCCTTTCTCCCTGAAAGCCAGCAAGAAGCCGCCCAGAAGCGAGCGGAACTCTTCGTCACCTATGACTTGGCGTAGCACATGCAACACCCAAGGCCCCTTGCCTCGAGCTATCTCATCTCGCCCTTCGGCGCGTCCGGCTTCAGCCAAGGGCCTGCCCGCCGCCGGCCCTGCTGAAACGAACCATTTGCGGAACTGCTCCATACGCTCTGTCAGTGCGTGTGCCCCGATGAAATCCTCGAGGAGCATCGCCTCCAGGTAATGGGTGATTCCTTCGTCCAGCCACCTGCTCACGCAGGTTTCGCGCGAGGGCACGCCCCACAGATGAAGCAGTTCGTGACCGGCCGTGAGTAGACAACCATGGACCCACTGGTTGGACGCGTCGACCTCGTCGGGGAAACCGTCCCTGCTGAGCAACACGAGACCTGGCCCCGCTTCTGATCCCCAGCGCGCCGGAATCTCCACAACGCGCAGGGCCTCCTGCTCGAACTGCAGCGGACCGAGCCAGTTGGTAGCCCAGGCCGCGACCTTCTCGAGCACGCTTACCATGGCTTCCGCATTCGCGGCGCCGACTGTTGAGGTGTGAAGAGCAATCGGCATCCCCGGGATCTTGCGCTCTTGGAAAAGCCCTGCAGCGACCGTCATTTTCCAAGTTGGGCGGTGCATCTGATAGACATAGATGGGTTGGCCTGCTCGCGCCGCTGTTCCCATCTCCAGATCCCCCGCGCACACTGCCACCAGGGGCTGAGGCACCTCGACTTCTAGGCGATACTGGAAACCGGGAGGTATGCTGCCGAGGTGATCGAGCAAGACCGGGTACCAGAGACACTCAAGACGCAGGAGCGTGTACTCCAGCGATACGTGGTCGCGGACGTACGGCCACACCTCCGCGTAGCCGCACACGGGGCCTCGATATCGCAGACGCACCGAAGGCCCAAATCCTCGCGCGGGAGGAATGATGCGGACGCGGTTGATCTGACGCCGAGGGTTAAACGGGTCAGTGGTGACCGACTGCTCAAAGCATAACGACCGCCCCGTCTCCCCTTGAACGGATGCCACGTCCAGCAGCCGGTAGAGAGCAAACTCCAAAGGCTTAGCCGGCCCGTGGATGTTGAGTGCAACCGACATGGTTACACGGATCTCACCGCCATAGAGCTCCTCCCACGAGTGCGTGGCACAGGGCAGTATCTGCACGTGTGCGTCGTAGCTTGTGACGGCTACTTTTGAAGATGAAACCTCCAACCTCGACGACCTTCCTTACACCTTCTGGCCTCTTCCCCGGTCAGTCGTCAAACTACTTCTCCATCTCTACCATGTCAAGCCAAGCGGGATCAGAGCGACTCCCCGGGACACGAGAGCAAACGCCCCGCCGCGGCTGCGCGGGGCCTGTGTGCCGTCCGGGGACAGGGAGCGCCCTGCTCGGTCAGGGTGTCCAGCCCCCAGACGAAGGCCGGCAGGCCCCTCCTGAGGCGGGCAAGCCTCGGTGAAGCGCGGCCTCCTTCGCCCTAGTAGCCTACGGCTACGAAGCCTGAACCTGCTCATCGGGCGGGCAAGCTTCTGGACCCTGGGGTCGCTCAGGACAGCGGCCCGTACGGGTTAGAAAGTCGTTCTGCGGGCCCGTCCGCTGCGGATCGAACAGTCACCCTACTGTCCCTACCGCAGGAGCACCGTTTTAAGGGCAGAACGTCCAGACACGGCTCGTGAAGCGCCCAGAATCAGGCACTGAAGCCATCCGTCACGCCTCTGCCGCCTGCCGCATGAGCCAGAATGCAGTCCGCGGCAGCCCGTTGGAGTGCTGATCGCGCCTCGGGAGACGGTTTCCGCCGCCGTTCTGGCACCCTCAGAGTGCCCTTTCACGTTCGGAACGCTTAAAATGGTGCTCCTGGCCCCTACCGTTGGCTGATTGACATCCGGCGATTTTGTGCTATAATTTCGTGAGGAACTTGAGGAGGCTCAAGTGGGCTTGCCCTGAAGGGGTCTCGCCCTGAGGGGTTTGCCCCTTTGAGTCTTTTTTGTGCCTGGGCTGGCCCGATGGCGGGCTCGCGCCAGGGCAGGAGGGATGAGAAAGTGGCGGCAACCGTCGTGGTAGGCGCGCAGTGGGGCGATGAAGGGAAAGGCCGGGTGGTGGATATTCTCGCAGAGCGAGCCGACCTGGTGGTTCGATTCCAGGGCGGGAGCAACGCGGGGCACACGGTTTGGGTGGGAGAGGAGCATTTCGCGCTCCATCTCATTCCAACTGGCATTCTCCGAGGCAAGAAGTGCGTCATCGGGAACGGCGTCGTGGTTGATCCGCACGCTCTCAGCGAGGAGGCGGACAACCTCGAGAACCGGGGCGTCAGCGTCTGGAATAACCTCGTTATCAGCGAAAACGCTCACCTCATCCTGCCTTACCACCGGCTGCTCGACGAGGCGCACGAGAGATCGCTTGGCGATGGGAAAATAGGCACGACCCTGCGAGGTATCGGCCAGGCTTATGCGGACAAGGCTGCAAGAGTGGGGCTGCGCGTGGGCGACATGGCGGACGAGAAGGAATTCTGCGCGAAGCTGGAGCGGCTGGCCGATTCCAAGAACCAGATACTCAAACAAGTGTACGGAGGCGAGAACCTGCCGTGGGAGAAGGTGTGCGAGGAGTATCTGAGATACGCCGAGCGGCTGAGGCCCTTGATAACCGACACCTCGCTGTTGATAAACAGCGCTTTAGATGATGGAAAGCACGTGCTTTTCGAGGGCGCGCAGGGAGCGCTACTGGACATAGATTTTGGGACTTACCCTTACTGCACCAGCTCGAACTCAACTGCCGGCGGCGCTTGCACGGGCACTGGCGTAAGCCCCAAGAGGATTGACACGATCGTGGGGGTGATGAAGGCATACACGACGCGGGTAGGGGAGGGGCCTTTCCCGACGGAGTTGGAAGGCTCTGGCGTCGAAGGCGACATTGCGGAGGCAATGCGAAAGCCCGGGCGCGAATACGGCAGCACGACGGGCCGTCCCCGGAGAATTGGCTGGTTCGACGCCCTGGTTGTGCGCCGGGCCGTCATGCTCAGCGGCATCGAGGAGCTTGCTGTAACGCATCTGGACGTGCTGGATCAGTTCGAGAAGATTCCTGTCTGCGTCGGCTATGAGTACGACGGCGAGAGGATGGACATATTCCCGGCGTCGAGCGCCAAGCTCAGAAAGTGCCGGCCGATTTATGAAGAGCTGCCCGGCTGGAAGCAGGACACGAGCAGAGCGAAGAAGTTTGCTGAGCTGCCGGCGAATGGCAGGCGGTATCTGGATAGGATCTCAGAGCTCACGGGCGTTGCAGTCAAGATGGTCCTTGTTGGGCCGAGGCGAGATCAGACGGTGGTCGGTTAGCCCGAACTATCATAGAAGCGGCTTGCCCTGGCTTTTCCGGGTGGGGCAGTCCGCCAGCCGGCGGATCGTCTCCTGCCCCAAGATATGCTCTGTTGTGCGAAAAGGCGGTCCTGCGTCAAGCGCCCGGGATGCCCTCGTTACACCTGCGCTGTTATCCTCTCCATCCCGCCCATGTAAGGGCGAAGGACCTCGGGGATTGCGACAGAGCCGTCAGGCTGCTGGAAGGTTTCGAGTATTGCGATGACTGTTCTGGGAAGCGCGACTCCCGAGCCGTTCATCGTGTGAACGAACCTCGGTCTGTCCCCTCTGGACGTGCGGTAGCGAATATTTGCCCGCCGCGCCTGGAAATCGCCGAAATGGGAGCAGCTTGAGACCTCAAGCCATTCCCCGCAGCCCGGAGCCCAGGCCTCGAGGTCATACTTCAGCGAGGCTTTGAAGCTCAGGTCTCCGGTGCACATTTGAACGACCCTGTAGCAGAGGCCGAGCCTTCGCAGCACATTCTCGGCATCAGCCACAAGGCCATCCAGCTCCTCATCCGAGGTCTCGGGCGTTGTGTGCTTCACCAGCTCCACCTTATCGAACTGGTGAACCCGCTTTATACCGCGCGTGTCCCTGCCGGCCGCTGCTCTCTCCCTTCTGAAACAGGGGGTATAGGCAACCTGCTTTACGGGCAGCCGGCCCGCCTCCAATATCTCGCCGCTGTAAAGGTTGGTCAGCGGCACCTCGGCAGTAGGAATGAGCCACAGATCGTCCTCCTCGTCGCGGTAGAGGTTATCCTCGAATTTTGGCAGGTCTCCCGTCGCCACTATGCATTCGCGCCGCACGAGGAATGGGGGCCAGATCTCCGTGTAGCCGTGCTCGTTCACATGCAGGTCGAGCATGAAGCTAATCAGGGCGCGCTCCAGCTTCGCGCCGGCGCCGCGCAGAACGAAAAAGCGGCTGCCCGAAATTTTCGCGCCTCGCTCCAGGTCGAGTATGCCGAGTTCGGGGCCCAGCTCCCAATGAGGCTTCGGGTCGAAATCGAACTCCTTCGGCTGACCCCAGGTGCGCAAAACCACATTTTCGCTCTCATCCTTGCCGATCGGCGTCCGCGGGTGGGGCATGTTCGGGACGAGGAGCAAGAGCTGGTTGATTTCGGCCTCTATTTGCTGAAGCTGCGCGTCGAGCGCTTTTATCTCGTCGCCCAGCCGCCTCGTCTCGTCTATCAGTGCCTCGCGGTCCTGATGAGGGGTCTTCCCTATGTGCTTCGAGCGCAGGTTAAGCTCGTGTTTCACCGCCTCGACTTTCGCGAGCAGGTCGCGCCGCTGCGCATCGAGATTGAGTATCTCATCAATGGGAGCGGCAGCGCCCAGCTTGTCGAGCGCGTGCTTAACGAGCTCTGGATTCTCTCTTATGAACTTCAGGTCAAGCATCGGCGCAGCGATTCAAAGGGGCGTCACCCCGGTCGTGCTTCGCGGCCAGGCGACAAGGCCATCGGCCGGCTGCCGGAAGAGAAGCAAGTAGCGCGGCGTCTTCAATCCCGAGGTCGCCGCCCTCCAATGACATGTTTGTGCACAGGTCAGAATCGTCCGAGGGGCCGTCATCATGGCAGGCCCGGATTGGCCTGGGTCCTGAGTGCGTCCGCCATGTCACAGGTCCCAGACGCTGACCAGGCGGGAATAGGGGACAAGGCAATGGAGGGCCTTGTTCTCAGCGGGAATGCCCGATTCGACGACTGCAGCCATCGGGTTAAGGCCCGCTGCCACAACAGCGCCAACCGTCTCCAGGTCAACCGGGACCTCGAAAAGCGGCTGGCTCGGACGCCCCACGGCTATGAAGCCGATGAGCCTGCGCGCGGTCAGTTTATTGATGACCTCGTTGAGCTTCGCGCGGCACACCGCTGGCACCTCGCGAAAGGCCGCGCCAATAACGCCGCTTCCGGTCGTGGCCGCGCGTCTTACCGAGGTCAGCTTGCCCGCGATGAAAATCTCCAGCGGGTCCCAGGTGGTGCCCGAATAGTCAATAAGTTCAACGAATCGCAACGGCTGCCCGCCTTGAATCTGGAGCAGGCCTCCGAACCTCGAACGCATGGGTACTGCGTGCTTCAAAAGAACTCCGTTCATGGTCACGTTGCACACAGTGCCTATTGCGACCTGACCCTCGGCGACGGTCGTATCGCCTATCCTCTCGCCGGCGCGGGCCACGCAAACCAATTCGCCCATGCAGAATCCCGCCTTGCAGGCCTCCCTCATGACCAGCACAGCTTCCTTGAGGTGCTTGTCTGCGATGAGAGAAACATTGACGATGATCTCACCCACGCCGGTGTCCAGGTCGAGGCTCGTCTGGTAGGCCAAGGCGTCAATTCGGGATACGACAAAGCCGACGCGGTCGGAGATGAGGGCGTTGCGAAGCTCTTCTCTGCCCTGCTCGGTGAGGACGCGGCCAGGCTCTCCGAGGCCCTTGGTGAGACCCCTATGGTCGAGGAGCTGCAAGTGGTAGCGCACAGCGCGCTCGCTTAACTCTATTCCCTGGTCGGTAAGCCTGGCAGCAATCGTCCGAGCTCCGATGGGCCCTTCCGCCTCGGCGAGGATGCGAAGGATAGCCAGGATTTTCCTTTCAACAGCCCGATCTGCGCCAGGTATCTGCTGCATCGCGGTCTATGTGGCCCGAAGGCAGATTCGGGAACAGGCGGCAATACTGCCGGCCTGTTTTTCCCGCGGTGTATGGTAGCCTCGTTGCCCGGCGGTGTCAACTTGACCGGCGCCCGGGGGGAGCGCAATATTTTCTGGGAGGGGCGTTGACATCCGGCAGTTTTGCGGCGTGGCCGGAGGTGGTGGAAAGTGGTGGCGGCCACCACGAGAATCGCCGCTTTCACGAAAAAGGCGGCGTTCGGGGCAATGGCTGAGTCGAGCAGGTTGAAGCGGGCGCCGCGTTCGAGACCGGCGGCCCAGTTGCCCGGGTCCATACAGCCGACGCTCACCAGGCGAGCTGCATGGGGTCTGCTCGAAGCGGGCTCGACTGATTGAAGCAAGGGCTGCCCTATATATGAACAAAATCCCCCGCCCGCCGATTCTGGGCAGGCCGAGGGATTGAATTTTGTGGTGCGCGGACAGGGACTCGAACCCTGAAGGGCGCTATTGCCCACTGGCCCCTCAAGCCAGCGCGTCTACCAATTCCGCCATCCGCGCAACTATCTGGCCAGCCTGGCTATGGCCGCAAGAAGAGAAGCGACCAGGAATGCCACAGCCGCGTATGTAGTTAGCCGGTCCAGGTGCTCCTCCACGCCCCAACGCGTTCGTATGCTGGCGGTGCTCTTGCCCCCGATTATTCCCCAGCCCATTCCTCCTCCGCCGCCAGACTGCTCGCTCTTGGTCGTCTGCAAAACAATGCAAACGATGAGCGCTATGGAAGCCAGAACCTGGAGCACTTGTAATACGGCCAACATTTTCAGCGAAAGCTATTCTACCACAAAAACCCACGGAACGCTACAACCTGCCGCGCGAACCGATTGTTCATTTCGGGCTGCCGGATCCTGTGGGGGCTGGAGAGGGCCCCTGCATGGCCGCTGGGGCAACGAGATATCTGGGACTGAACATTTACCGCTGCCGCCGTCCCTTGCTTGCAGTCGCAGCGAGGTGCTATCCTGGCCTCCGAGGATATCTCTCGAAGGAGAGCGAGCCATGTTGTATCGGCGAGTCATGGTAGGGCTGCTTTCCGCCGCAGTCTCAGCCGCCCTGTGCTTCGGAGCTGCGGCGCAGGACACGGTCAATCTTGAGCTCAAATTCAAAGAAGGGCAGCGGCTCGTCTATCGCTTCGGAGCCACGGCTGACATCACGTTCACACTTGAAGGCTTCATGCCCCTTCCACCTGTTATGGCTGGGCCTGGGCCCATGCAAGGGAAGCTCTCAGCGCAAGTGAACCTTGAGGCGCTTGAGGTCGAGCCCGACGGTTCCGCCTGGCTCAAGACGAGTGTTGGCCCTGCTGCGGCCTCATTTGAGGGGGGCGGCACGACGACTGCTATGTCCCTGAACGAGGGACGAATTGTTATGAAGTCCGGCGACAAAGAGTTTGTCAGTCCCATGCCCGCGATTCCGCCCAGCGTGGAAATGAAAATGTCGAAGAGGGGGACGATCCTGGGGCTGCGCGGCAAGGGAGTTGATGAGGTGACATCGCGCGTCAAAGAAATGGGCGGGTTAGACCTTGACCAGATTTTGCAAACTCTTGTCTTCGCTTTGCCCGACGAGCCTTTGAGGCTTGGCGAGGAGTTGAAAAAGAAGAGCGAAGTGAAACTGCCCGGCGGCCAGATGCCCATTCCCGTGGAATATTCTTTCGTTCTGCTGGGGTTCGAGAGAGGTGAGGGGAATCGAGCGCGAGTTGGCTTCACTATGAAGGCTTCGGCTCCGCAGATTGACATGGGCGCGCTGGCGCCGCGAGTGCCTCCAAGAGCTTCCGCCCCCGCGATTGGCCTGAAGCTCTCCGCGGCTCATACGATGAAAGGCGAGATGATCTTCGACCTGGACATGGGCCAGGTGCGGAGTTCCACTTTCGAGATAAGGGACGAGTTCAGCATGAGCGGGGCGCCGTCAGATCAGGCAGGTGACGGAAAGATAACAGCCTTCAAGGGAACGCTGGCGCTCAACATAAAGGGCGCCGTCGTGCTTGTTGAGCCGCCTAAGGTTGCGGTGATCGAGCAATCTTTACGCGCAGGCGCGTAGCGCGTTTGCGCAGGGTGCTTGCTGCGGCGGTCAGTGCAGGGCGGGCCGACACTTTGGGGCGCAAGCGGCGGGCTCAGGCGAGCCCACCCTACAGCGCCAACCCGCCGACAATTCCGCGAGAAAGCGCCGGGACGCCGCCAAAAGAGCTTGTGGGTCTCAGGCCTTCCCCGGGAGAAGCCCGAGGATCTTCTCGACGATCTCCTCCACGGTTAGCGTTGTAGTGTCAATGACGACGGCGTCGTCGGCTGCTCGAAGGGGCGAAGCCGCGCGGGTTGAGTCGCGGGCGTCGCGGTCCTGAATAATCTGTCTGGCCTCTTCGAGGTCGGCAGCTTTTCCACGCGCCGCAAGGTCTCGCAGCAGCCTTTTTGCGCGTTCCTCGAGGGAGGCAGTCAGGAAGACCTTCAGGTCCGCGTCGGGCAGCACGATCGTCTGGATGTCTCTCCCCTCCATGACGACGCCGCCGCGCGCTGCAAAATCTCGCTGCTTTCGAACTAAAGGCTCGCGCACCTCCGGCAGGACCGATATTTCGGAGGCGAGCCGCGCAATCTCGTCCGAGCGCAGTTGCTCAGTTACATCTTCTCCGCCCAGCAGAACTCGCTGCTGACCACTTTCGGCCTGCTTTAGCTCGATGGGCAGTTTCTGGCACAGGTCTGCGAGGGCCTGACGGTCTTGCGGTCCGAGTCCGTTGAGGTGAGCCGCCAGAGCCGCGGCTCTATACATCGCGCCCGTCTCTATGTGAGCAAATCCGAGGCGCTCGGCCAAAGCCGACGCCACGGTGCTCTTGCCCGAGCCGGCGGGACCGTCAATGGCTATCACTGGCCGCTTCGAAAGGATGAAGGATGAATTATGAAGGATGAAAATCATCCCTTGTTCACGCTGCGCGTTCGCATGAGCCGCAGTGCGAGCAGCCGCAGGGCAAGCCCTGCCCTCGCCCCCCAAACCGTCGCCCAGTAAGAAGCCCAACAGACTTTTCCGGCGTAATGCTTTCTGTAGAAATCAACAAGGCTTCGATGAGATTCCCTGAGGGCGAACTCTCTGACCTGTCTCGTGCTGGCCCCACCCGTGTGAACCACCACGGCGTCGGGGAGATAGTATATCTTCCACCCGGCCTGCTTCAAGCGATAGCACATGTCAACATCGTTGAAGAACAGGGAGAAGCGCTCATCGAAGAATCCTACCTGTTCAAGAGCTTTCCTCCTCAACATGAGCGCTGAGGCCATGGGCTGATCCACCTCTCGCATATCTTGCTGATCCCAGAAAAGCATCCTGTATCTCGAGAGAAATGGGAAACGGCGGAAGAGCCTCGCCAGGCCCAGGGCGTCGAACCACAGAGCCGCTGGCGTGGGAAAGCTCCTGACAGACCTCTGCGTCGGGCCATCTGGTGAAATGAGCATAGGAGCGGCGCCGGCAGCTTCGGGCCTTACCTGAAGAAAGGCAGCGAGCCGCTCCACAGCGCCTTCGAGCACTCGCGTATCCGGGTTCAGCAGGAAGATGAAATCGCCCCTGCTCGCTTCTATCGCCTGATTGTTTGCTCGAGCATAGCCCTCATTCTTCTCGTTTGCGATAAGCTTGACCCCGGGAAATTCCCGGGCCACGGTCGCGGGGCTGCCGTCGGGGGAACCGTTGTCAACCACTATTATTTCGTTCGCTATTCTGATTCCGGGATGATCGAGCAGGGACCGCAGGCAATATCGAAGCTCTTCGCGGGTGTTCCAGTTCACGATGCAGATGGAGACGAGGGGACTGTGCGGGGACTCGCCCAACGGCCTGCCCTCACTCCCCATAGACTTCTTCGGGAGAGAAGACTTTTTCTTCGACCACCTTCAGCTCCCCGTTTTCGAGCCGTCTGAAGAAGCAGGTGCGATAGCCCTCGTGACACGCTCCACCTTCCTGCCTGACGCGCAGAAGCAGCGCATCGCCGTCGCAGTCTGCCCTTATCTCCACCACCTTCTGCCTGTGGCCGCTGGTCTCGCCCTTCGTCCACAACTCTTGCCGCGACCGGCTCCAGTATGTGGCAAAGCCGCTCTTCAGCGTCGCTCGCAGCGCCTCCTGGTTCATATACGCGAGCATGAGAAGTTGACCCGTGTCTGCATCCTGCACCGCCACGGGCACAATCCCGGCCCTGTCGTATTTCAGCTCAGGAAGCTTCATGTCATCCGGCCCTTCGGTCCGCCGGCTGGCGGACTCGGGGCGGCCCCAGGGCTCTGCAAGGGCCGCACCTGCACGCCGCGCTCGGAAAGATAGCTCTTTATCTGAGCGATTGTCGTCTCGCCGTAGTGAACGATGCTGGCCACGAGGGCGGCCTCTGCCTTTCCCTGGGCGAGCGCCTCGTAGATGTGCTGCGCACTGCCTGCTCCCCCGGAGGCTATGACAGGTATGTCAACAACTTCAGCCACAGCGGCAGTAAGCTCGAGGTCGTAGCCGTCTTTCGTGCCGTCGCGGTCCATGCTGGTCAGGAGTATCTCGCCCGCTCCAAGTCTCTGCGCCTCAACCGCCCACGAAACTGCGTCGAGGCCCGTTGGCCTTCTGCCGCCGAAAATGTAAACCTCCCACTTCGACCGCTGGGTCATTATGTCCAGCGCGTCCCACTTGAGCACGACGAAATCTTCTGGCCTGTGCCACTGCCTGGTCTTCGCGTCAATCGCCACCACTACGCACTGGCTTCCGTAGAGTTCCGCCGCCTGAGTTATCAGCGTGGGCACCTGCACGGCGCCCGTGTTTATCGAGACTTTGTCTGCGCCAGCCTTCAGAACATCCCTTATGTCGCCCACAGTCCTCAGGCCGCCGCCGACAGTGAAGGGGATGAAGACCTTCTCTGCCACCCGCGCGGCCACAGCCACCGCCGTCTTCCTTGACTCCGCTGAAGCGGTTATGTCCAGGAAGGTGAGTTCGTCCGCGCCCTGTTCGCTGTAGTAAGCGCCAAGCTCAACTGGGTCGCCGGCGTCGCGCAGGTTGAGAAAGTGAGTGCCCTTCACGACGCGGCCCGTGCGAACATCGAGACAGGGGATTATTCGCTTCGCCAGCATCTGTCACCAGAGGCGCCGGAATATCTCCGGGCCCAGGTCGCCGGTATAGAGCGCTCGCCCTACAATGCAGCCCGCCGCCCCTCCTCTTGCAAGCGCAGCTATGTGCTCCATGCGAGAAATGCCTCCGCTGGCAATAACAGGCACCCCGGTTTCTTCGGCCAGTATTTTCACTCCCGCCACATCCGGGCCCACGAGGGCGCCGTCACGAGCGATATCGGTATAGATGAAAAGCGGCGCTCCGGCCTTGGCAAGCCTAATGCCCAGCTCCAGAACGGTCTCTTCAGTTTCCCGCAGCCACCCCTCAACTGCCACGTTACCGTCTCGTCCGTCCAGGCTCACAGCCACCCTGTCGCCGAAACGCATGAAAATATCGTGGGCGAACTTCATGTCCTGCGCCGCCGCTGTCCCTACGATAGCGCGGTCGGCGCCAAGCTCGAGGGCCACCTCGATGTCGCTGGCCGTTCTCAGTCCTCCTCCGACCTGAACAGGAATCGTGACCGCGCTCGTAATCTTCTCCACCGCATCGAGCTGCTTGGGTTCGCCCTCCCTCGCGCCATCGAGGTCAACCACATGCAGGCGAGGAGCGCCGCTGTTCTGCCAGCGCAGGGCTACCTCGACGGGGTCGGGGCTGAAGACCGTCTCGGCATCGAATCTGCCCTGAAAGAGTCGGACGCACTGGCCCCCCCTCAGGTCAATGGCAGCTATTACTTCCATCCATTCCTCCGCAGAATAGGTCGGCGCCAGGTTGGATCGCCTCTGCCAAGCCTTCGCGTCTCCGCCGCCTCCAATGCTACGCTGCTGGACTCGCCGTAAACGGCTCTGCCAAAGTTCTCCAGAATCCTCAGCCCGGGCCCGGCGCTCTTCTCCGGGTGAAACTGGCAGGCGAGAATATTGCCTTTCTGCACGGCGCAGGCGAATTCAACGCCGTGCGTGCAGGTGGCCACCACAATTTCTTCTTGCGTCGGCAGGGGGAGATAGGCGTGAACAAAATACATCATCGCGCCGTCCTCTACCCCCTCGAAAAATGGGCTGGGCCGCCGGAGATGAATGCTGTTCCATCCCATGTGCGGAACCTTCAGCCCGCCGTGCGCAAACTGCTCGCCAGCGAATCGCACGACCCTGCCAGGCAGAACACCGAGCCCCTTGCTGGGCCCGAACTCTTCGCTTTCCTCGAAAAGCAACTGAAGCCCCAGGCAGATTCCCAGAAAGGGTTTCCCCTCGCGTATCGAGTCGAGTATTGCCGCGTCGAGGTTTCTCCTGCGAAGGTTATTCATCGCGCCGGCGAAAGCCCCAACGCCAGGCAGGACGACGGCTGATGCGCTGCGCACGGCCGTCGGGCTTTCGCTCACGCTCGCAGGAAAGCCCAGGTAATGAAAAGCTTTCTCCACACTGCGCAGATTCCCCACGCCGTAGTCGGCGATTGCTATCACGGCTTCTCCCCTGCGGTTGCCTCGGGCGAAACCTCGCCGTGTTCTGTGCCTGTCGGCGGCGGCTGGCCCAAGGGTTCGCCCAAGGGGCTGGCGCCAGGGCGCCACAGTCGCGCCTCCAGGGAAAAGGAGACCTGCGCGTCAGGCCTGAGCGCGGCCTCTCTCAGCTCGGTTCCCACGGTGTCGGGGCTGCGCGCTATCGCCCACTGCACAAGCTCCCACAGGATGTCAAGCCTGCGCCGCTGCCAGGGAAGAAGATGAGCCTGGGTGAGGGTCTGACCCGAGGCGAGCGCAGCGAGCTGCGCATCGCCCAGGCTCGCCAACATCCGCGCCGCCTCGAGCCTCTCCTGCTCGCTCAGCAGAATCCACTGCTCCATCTCGTCGAGGTTGGGCGCCCAGCCGTGTTTCCATCCTGCGGGACTTACTACGAAATAGGTTCCGCTGACCTCAGCCCTCATGCCGGCCGCTGAGCAGATACGCTCGAGGGCCTCAGCCGCGCTGACGCCCTGCAGCGAAAGGCTGAGCCCTCTCGCTGAAGGAAGGCCCGCAGCCACGATCCGCGCGCCTGTCGCCCAGTGGATCTCGAGCAGCATGTCGGCAATGCTGCCGTTCTGTATCTGGAAGGTCACCAGAGGTGGGCGCGGTCGCTCTTTCGGGCTGTCGCCTGGGCCAGGAGCCTGCCCTTCGGAGGCTGTGGGCGCCTGCCCATGAGAAGCATCGAGAGCAAGCAGCGCGCACAAGCTAAAGGCGGCGATAAGCTTTCTGGCCGTCTTCATAGAGGTCAGCGCCATGGATATCGTTCACCACGATAGTGGGGAAGTCTTCCACTTCCAGAATGCGGATCGCCTCAGTCCCAAGCTCGGGGTATGCGACGACCTCGCTCTTGCGAATCCGCTTCCGCAGAAGCGCCCCGGCGCCCCCAACAGCCGCGAAATAGACAGCCCGGTGCTGCACCATAGCCTGGCGCACTTCTTCGCTCCTGCTGCCCTTACCTATCATCCCTTTCAGCCCAAGCGCCAGCAGCGCAGGAGTATATGCGTCCACGCGTCCGGAAGTTGTGGGACCAGCAGAGCCTATGACCTCGCCTGGCTTTCCAGGCGTTGGGCCGACGTAATAGATTACCTGGCCGCGAAGGTCAACGGGCAGATTCTGCCCAGCTTTGGCCAGCTCGAAGAGCCTCTTGTGGGCAGCGTCGCGGGCGGTCAGAAGGCGTCCGCTTATCAACACCCGGTCGCCCGCTCGCAGCTTCGCCACCTGCTCATCGGAAAGGGGTGTGGTCAGTCTTGCAGCCTCGCTCACAGCGTAATCTCCTTGTGTCTTGCGGCGTGGCACTGGATGTTCACCGCCGCAGGCAAGCTGGCTATATGGCACGGGAAAGTCTCAACATGCACCGCCATTGCGGTGAATCGCCCGCCGAGCCCTCCAGGCCCGACGCCGGTATCATTCACGAGGGCAAGCAGTTCTCCCTCCAGACGGGCAACATCCTGGTCCGGATTCGGCTGGCCCAAAGGCCTCACAAGCGCCTTCTTCGCCAGAATGGCGGCCTTTTCCATTGTTCCCCCAAGCCCAACCCCAACGACAATCGGAGGACACGGATTTGACCCCGCCTTCATCACCTGCTCGACAACGAACTGCTTCACGCCCTCCTCGCCTTCTGCCGGCTTCAGCATGCGAACCGCGCTCATGTTCTCGCTTCCGCCGCCCTTCGGGGCGATGGTGAGCTTGAGACGGTCTCCCGGAACGATCTCCACGTGCACTACGGCTGGCGTGTTGTCGCCCGTGTTCTTTCTGCGCAGGGGATCGTTCACTATCGAGGCGCGAAGATATGCGCCTCTGTAGCCGCGCCGGACACCCTCATCAATCGCAGTCTGAAGGTCGCCTCCGGTTATGTGCACATCCTGCCCAAGGTTCACAAAAATAACGGCGACGCCGGTGTCCTGGCATATGGGCACTCGCTCCTGGGCCGCGATGCGAGCATTCTCCAGAATCTGGTCGAGAACTTCCCGGCCCAGGGGCGATTCTTCTTTCTCGCGGCCAGCCTTCAGCGCATCTGCCACATCTTGCGGCAGGTCAATGTTGCTTTCCGCCGCCATCTTCGCTACGGCTTCCGTTATCTGAGAGGCGTGAATTTCGCGCAACCGTTTCTCCTTCCGCGTGTCATTATAGCACAGGCGGCGGCGGGGAGCTTAACGGGCCTGTGATAAATGCGGTTGCGCCTTGCGATCGGCCAGCTCCGTAGGGGCGGCCCCCTGTGGCCGCCCAGGGAGCCCGCAGAGGGGCTCCCCTACGAAGAATCGCCTGACGCTGCCGCACGTCTCTCCGCAAAGGGACAGACGCAGGCTTTTTCACAGGCCTGTTAATTGGGCGTCTCGGGTGCTGACTTCTGAGAAATAAGTTGACCGCGATGACGGCTTCGCGGCGCCGCGAGCGGCGCAAGTGACGCAATCTGTCAGATTGCGCCACCCGAGGCGTCTCTCTCGACGCGAACCAGGTCGCCTCGGTCTTCTCTCTACCGCCTGTCGCAGACAGGAAGGCAGGCAGAAAATCCAGAAATCCCTTTTCCAGAGAGGGCAACTCCCTGCGCATCCCTCGAAACAGGGAGGTCCGGGGGGGAGCTCCGCGGTCAGAGGGGAACCCGCATGGGCGCGAGAACTGTGCGCATTGGCACCATCAACATCGGCCCTGGTCAGCGGCTCGCGGTGATCGCCGGGCCCTGTGTCATCGAGAGCGGTGAGCTTTGCCTCGAGGTCGGGAGCAGGCTAAAGGAAATATGTGACGGGTTAGGCCTCGGCGTCATCTTCAAGGTGTCTTTCGATAAGGCCAATCGGGCGTCGCTGAAGTCCTTCCGCGGTCCTGGGCTGGAGAAGGGCCTTGAGATATTGGCCGAACTCAAAGCAAAGACGGGCCTGCCGGTTGACACCGACATTCACGAACCCTGGCAGGCGGAGGCCGCCGCAGCGGTTGCCGACATGATTCAGATTCCCGCCTTTCTGTGCCGCCAGACCGACCTGCTGGTTGCGGCGGGCAAGACAGGCAAGCCAGTCTTCATAAAGAAGGGGCAATTCATGAACCCGCTCGACATGAGACTGGCGGCGGAGAAAGTGGAGTCGCAAGGCAACAGCCAAATCTTGATGGGGGAAAGGGGCACTTTCTTTGGCTACGGGAACCTTGTGGTTGACATGCGCTCGCTCGCGATCATGCGCGGCCTGGGCTATCCGGTCATCTTCGACGCGACGCACAGCGTCCAGCTCCCCGGGGGCGCGGGGACTGCCTCCGGCGGCCAGCGGGAGTTCGTCGCGCCCCTGGCGCGGGCGGCAGTTGCGGCTGGAGTTGACGGAGTATTCCTCGAGGTCCACCCCGAACCTCAGAAAGCCCTGAGCGATGCGGCGACGATGCTTCCGCTCGCGGACGTGGCCGGGCTGTTGGCCCAGCTCAAGAAATTTCACGAGCTCAGGCTCAGCTTCGACAGCCCTCAGCAGAGCGAGGGCTCACGCTCGTCCGCCGACCTCGGCGGCGCCGAGAAGGCAAGGTGAAATGGTGAGCAAGCCGACTAAGACCTCGCCGGCCGTCGTGGAGGCGCGCCGGGTGTTGAACCTGGAAGCGCGGGCTGTGGCGCAACTGGCCAAGAGAGTGGGAAAGGAATTCGACAGCGCGGTCAAGCTGATTCTCTCCTGCGAGGGGCGGGCGGTGGTGACGGGTATCGGCAAGGCAGGCGCGGTGGCGCGCAAGCTCGCCAGCACGCTCGCGAGCACGGGCACTCCTGCTTTATTCCTTCACCCGGCGGAGGGCGTGCACGGCGACCTGGGCATGGTGGTGCAGGGAGATGTGCTCGTAACGCTGTCATACAGTGGTGAAAGCGACGAGATCATCGCGATTCTGCCAGCGGTCAAGCGGATTGGCGTGTCTGTCATCGCGCTCACGGGCCGACCAGATTCGCATCTCGCTCAAAGGGCGGATGTCGTGCTTGATGTCGCCGTGAGGAGGGAGGCATGCCCTCACAATCTGGCGCCGACGACGAGCACGACAGCAATGCTGGCGATGGGCGACGCTCTTGCGCTTGCAGTGATGCGCGCTCGCAAGTTCAGCCCGGCGGACTTCGCGCGGCTTCATCCCGCAGGCGCCCTCGGGCGCAGGCTGCTGCTGACCGCCAGAGATTTGATGCGGACCGGAGAGATGGTGGCCGAGGTGAGGGAAGACTCGCTGATGAGAGATGTGCTGTTCGCCATCACGGCAGCTCACGCTGGGGCAGCCTGCGTTCTCAACCGCCGCGGCCAGTTGGCGGGAATTGTGACCGACGGCGATATCCGGCGCTACTTGCTGACCTGCGAAGAGGGCCTATCGCACTCGTCAAAGCGGGCAATGACCCGGAATCCGAAGATAATCGCGCCGGAACGACTGGCGGTAGAGGCAATGCGCGTGATGCAGGATTATCAGATTGGGGAGATGCCTGTCGTGGAGGGAGGCCGCCCGATAGGGGTGCTCAACCTGAAGGACTTGCTTCGAGCAGGAATCGTCTGATATGCAGAACCGAGAAAAGCTGGCCAGAGTGAAGCTGCTGGTGCTCGACGTGGACGGGGTGCTAACCGAGGGGGATGTGACCTACGGAACCGAAGGCCTGGAGCTGAAAACCTTCAATGTCAAAGACGGGCTGGGAATCCGGCTTGCGATGAATTTCGGTTTAGCGGTAGCGATCGCGACAGGGCGGAAATCGGATGCGGTGGCGCGGCGAGCGCGCGAGTTGGGCGTGACGCAAGTCTTGCAGAACGCCTCTGACAAGGAGTCAGCACTGCGGCGGCTCTGTGAGTCTCTGGCAGTGCCCCTCGAGCACACCGCCTTCCTGGCCGACGACCTCAACGACCTGCCTGGGCTGAAGATGGTCGGGGCGCCAATGGCGGTTGCTGACGCCGCGCCCGAGGTGAGGGCTGCCGCTGTCTATGTCACCCGGGCGCGAGGCGGCCGGGGGGCAGCCAGGGAGGCGATCGAAGCGATCCTCAGCTCGCAAGGCAAGTGGCAGGAAGCGGTCGCTTCGTATCTGAACTCGCTCAAGAAAAAATCCGCCGGCACGACGCGCTGAGAAGTGGGGAAGGCCGGGTTGCTCCCCCTTCAGCGAACCCGGCGAGCGCTTTTTTGCATGATTGTTGTTGCACCCCAAACTGTAGGCGGGGGGTTCCGGAGGTTGTTGCATAACGCGATTCGACGATGCGGCCGGGCGCCAGGGCCCATCTCCTCCCCCTTGATGGGGGAGGAGGCAAGGTGGGGGTGGATGCAGGCCGTATCACACATGCGCTGCGGCTTCAGGCCCCCACCCGGACCTCCCCCGTCCGCCGGCCGGCGGACGGGGGGAGGGGCTGTCATCTTGGGCCAGCCGCAGGGCGCGTTTGAGCCAATTACGCAGCAGCCTCTCCATCCCCCGCCGCTTGGCTCAAAGTTGTCAGCGACCCTCGCGGCTTCACCTTGGGGGACCCGCAGTAGATGGTGTCGCCGGGGCTCCCGCGGTAGGGCCAACCGTGGCTGCCGTGCCTGCGGTTCCCGCGCTTGGCATTCCCGCAGGCGCTCCATAGGGCTCGGCCGAGGTCGCCGTGGCTCCCGGCATGCCCGCCGCGCCCGGTAGAGCAGGGGCCCCGCTCTCAATCTGCATGTAAACCCAGGCGTAGCCCGCTGCGAAGAGAATAACAAAAAGCGCCAAAAGCCCTATCAGAACCGTCTCCGCACTTGACCGCCTCATTTGCTCACCTCAATCAGAGACGGACAGAGGCGAGAAGCCACAGCAGTATCTCGCAGGGCACATACCCTACTAAATCACATCACCTGCTCAAGCCGAGCATGCGGCTTCTCGGAAGTCCCATCTGTCCTTCTTGCTGCCACATTTCTATCACAGAGGGCCAATCGCGTCAACCTGCTCTCGACCCCAGGACAATAGGCTGGCCGAAGCGGAGGGTTCGAGATGCATGTCGTCTCTGACGCCCGCCAGGAGCCTGTAGTAGCCGGCGCACGCTGTCATGGCGGCGTTGTCGGTGCACAAAGAGATGGGCGGAATCAAGAGCGGCATGTCCAGGCGCTCAGCCTCTTGACTGATCAATTCCCTGAGGCGGCTGTTAGCGGCCACGCCGCCGCACATACAAACAGATTTGACCTTGATATGAGCCGCCGCCGCCATCGTTTTCTGCACCAGCGGTTCTACGATGGCTTCCTGGAAGCTGGCTGCAATATCCTCCTTGCCAAAATTGGCTGCTTCTTTCGTCATCAGAAACCGCGCCAGCGCAGCCTTCAACCCGCTGAAGCTGAAATCCCACTTGCCGAAAGACCTGGCACGACCCTGCGAGCGCTCACGGCGCCGCCCTGGACGGCCGGAAGTCAGGCGAGCAAGAGGGAACTTCATGGCTTCGCGGTTGCCTTCGCGGGCCAACCTGTCAATCTCCGGCCCCCCTGGGTATCCCATGCCAAGCAGCCTGCCGGCCTTGTCAAACGCTTCGCCGGCTGCGTCATCTCTCGTCCTGCCAAGGACCTCGTATTGTCCGTGCGCCCGCATGAGAACGAGGTCGCTGTGACCCCCCGATACGATGAGGAAAAGGGCTGGAAAGCGCACCTCCCCAGACAGGAAAGCGGAGTAGATGTGCCCTTCAAGATGATTCGCGCCCACCAGGGGAATGCCGCGAGCGAGTGCAATGGCCTTTGCGGCGCTCACGCCCACGAGAAGAGAACCTATAAGGCCCGGCCCCGTCGTGACTGCAACCGCTTCGATTTCATCCAGGCCAACTCCAGCCTCTTCGAGCGCGCCGGTCAAGACGGCGCCGATCAGCTCCACCTGCTTGCGGGCTGCAATCTCCGGCACCACCCCGCCAAAGCGCTGATGGAAAGCCGCAGAAGAAGAAACGACATTCGACAGTATCTGTGTGCCGCCGCGCACCACGGCGGCGGAAGTTTCATCGCAGGAAGTCTCGATGCCAAGGATGAGCGCACTGTTTTCCCTCATCGTGGACGTCGCCAACACCACTCAGGGCAGCAGGAACGCGGGCTCTCTGGAGTCTCCGTGCCAGCATCACTGCTGCTGTCCCAGTTCGGCCAACTTCTGACGAATTTGCGCCACCAGCGGACCTGGTCGCGTGATCTGGAGGCCCAGTCCGGGTGCTCGGTAGTGTCGAACATTGAAAGTTACGAGGAAGTCGCAGCCATTTTGAAGCGCCGCTGCAAGGATCGGCGCGTCGTCGGGGGCTGCCCAAGCCTCTGGCGGCAATTCGGCCGTGAGAGGGTCGGCGACTATCTCCAGTGCTGATTGCACCAGGGTCTCGAATGCGGGCTCGCCGGCCGGCAACTCGGACTGGATATACCCGCGCGCTTCGCTGTGGACTTGTTCAGAAATGACGCCCCTGATGAGACCCGACTCCGAGAGGCGAAGGAGGAAATGGCTTGCGCCCCTTGTGGACCGCGAACCGGCAATCAGCACATCAGCGTCGAAGAAGACCCGCAGGGGCGCGGCCTGTAGCACGTCGGGCAGCCGCCTCCTTTCTGCGACGGCGAAGACCCCTGAGCATATCGCTTCGCGTGAGGCCGGCCTCCTTCGCATGGCGGCCGATCCGCGCGGCCATCGCGCCGACGACTGAAGGCTTGGGGCTCAGCACAAGCACGCCGTTCAGGTCCAGGATGTTGACCTCCGCGCCCTGCGTCAGAGAGTATCTCGCCGCGACGTCGGGAGGCAGGGCAATCACCCCGCTCTGTCCTATCCGGATTGTCGCCGTCTTCATTTTGGTACCCGCTCGAATCCAGACTGCTCACGTCACATTGTAAGGCTGCTTGCAGACGGGGTCAAGCCCACAATGTGCACGTAACTGTTCGGTGGCCGGAGGGGTAGCGCGTGGAACCCCTCAGGGGGTCCGCAGATACCCTTGTGCGGGGTTACCCGCCACATTTCGAACAGTTACGTGTGCACTCCGGCTGCGGGGCGCCTCCGGCCAGCCTGCCGATAGGATACGGGGCGCGGCCCCGATGTGTTGCGGCGCCCGGCGGGCGCTAAGCGTCGGCAGCCGGCGCCGGGCAGGTCTCCGCGGCCTGTCCAGCCGCAACACGTGAGCAGCCCGCGCAGGTGCATCTTCCTTCCGCCGCTCCTGGCATCAGCCATCCCGGCTCCATCGAGTAATACCGTCGCCAGGTGTCGGAATCATAGTCTCCGTTCAATCTCAACCACGCCTCGTCGGCGATCTGCCTGAGCCTCGGGCTGTATTCATTCATCAACCACTCGTGAAGCGACCCCAGGATCTCCTGCCCCTCCTCGGTCGGCTGAGCGCCCGAGGCCTCGATTGCCTCGCGCAAAACCCAGGGGTTGTCCACAATAGTGCATGGAGAAAGGGGGTTGCGATGCCTGTCGCCATCTCTTATGCGCACGAACAGGGGGTCGAGAAGAGCGTCTATTATGCGCGAGCCGTCGTGAACATTGCGGGTTGCATATTTGATGAAAACGCAGGGCTCTATGTCGCCCATGTGGTTGACATGACCGTAGCGGCCAGCGGCTATGCAGCCATGGGTGAGGCACCCAAGGTTCCAGAAATCTGCTATGAACATCCCCTTACTCATGAGGGCACGCCAGTTGCGATCTCTCACAACGGCCCTCTGTTCAGGTGTGCACATCAAGCCCTTGTCGGGCATGCGCCCTATCGGCACATACATGAAATACCAGGCGAATATGCATCCCTTATCGAGCAGGAACCGGTAGAACTCCTCGCTCGTCGCCTCGTCCCAGTTCATGGAAGTGTAGGTTACTGAGCCGCCAAAGAGAATGCCCTTAGAACGCAGGAGGTCGAACTTCTCGCACACCACATCGAAAAGCGGTTTGCCTTGCCACCTTCCCCTGCGTCCATTGGTCTTGCCAGCGAAGCCTTCAAGGCTTATGGCGGGCGCCAGATTGCCCAGCTCCAACATGCGCTGCGCGCGCCGCTCGGTTATCAGCGTGCCGTTTGTGTACATGAGGAAGGCCGCGTCGCGGTGTCTTTCCAGAAGAGGCTCGATGGTCTGATCCCAGACGAGCATTGGCTCCCCGCCGCTTATTACGAAAAGGGAAGTTCCGTATGATTTCAGCTCGCTGACGAGCCTGTCCAGGGTGTCCACATCGAGTTCCTGGCGGTTTGAGTCGGCGTTGTAGGCTCCCGAATAGCACCCGACGCAGCGCAGGTTGCACCTGTTTGTGGGGCTGAAAACCCAGAGCCTGGGAGGAGATAACCCGTATTGCTGCTCGAAGCGAGCGCTTCTCTCATCGCCAAGCCAGGGCTGCCGCCCAAAAATGTTCCAGATAAAACCATCCAGATAACTGGGATGAAGCTGGCGAGCCATCCGGTGAACCAGACGCGCACTCGGATGACGCTGCGAGACAGCCCTGAAAATGCTGTCGAGCTGGTCTCTCAACCCGGGGTCTGAGGGCACTCTTCGGGCAGCTTCAAGAAACCAGCGCGCCAGGCCGAAGGTTAACCTCTCGGAGGGACTTATCGCGTGCAGAGCTCGCAGAAGACTGCGTGCCCCATACCTGTAGAAGCTCTGGGGACGAACCACACCTGCTCACCTCCTTGTCATGCTGCCTCCAACCAAGCACTACGCGGAGGGCTCTCCCGCTAAGCGTAGCAGGCAAACCTTCCCCGTGCAAGCCGGGGGCCGCTCAGTAACTGTTCGGTGGCCGGAGGGGCAGCGCGTGGAGCCCCTCAGGAGGCCGGCAGATACCGTTGTGCGGGGTTACCCGCCGCAGTTCGAACAGTTACCCGCTCATGGTGAGCGGCCCCCGCTCTTGACCCTACCGAAGCGAGATCAATGTCGCGTAGCTCGTGCCGTCGTCCAGTTGAACCTCGATCTTCCATGTCCCCGCAGAAGCCCACTGCGCCTTTGTGGCCAAGTTGAACTGATAGTGGTCGGCGGCCCATCGGAAAATATTCCCAGCATTACGGCCTCCCACAGAAGGTGGGGCGATGGGGTTTCCGACGGCGCCGTTCAGCACCTTCTGAACATACAGCCTGGCAACTGCGTTGGTCACCGACTGGCCGTCAGGGTCATAGATACAGAACTTGACCGGGATCACGCTTCCCAGCTTGAACCTGCTGCGGGCATTGGCTGTGATCGGCGGGAGGAAGCCGCTGAACCTATACACCCAGGTCCAGGCGGCGCCGTCGGCAGCCTCGACGGCAGGGTCAGTGATTGGGGTCATGTTCGAACCGTCAGCGTCCAGCGTCCACAATTGAAGCGGGGCCGAGACGCAGGGGTCCCATGCCGTGCAAACGATCTTGCGCCCGTCTCCTCGCCACCTGGCGGCCGATTCGCGCATCGCTGTGTGCGTGATCCGCCGATTTGTCGAGCCGTCGGCAGCGAAGACGAACAGCTCCGTGTAGGCTATGCTCCATTCAGAACACCGAGAGCACGGCATCTCAACTTTGTCGGAATGGCACACGAAACTCGCGCCGTCTGGCGAGAAGTGCGGCAGAAGGGCCCAGTAAACAGGATCGGTGACGCGGACCAAGTTGCTCCCGTCGAGGTCGCAGGCATAGATGGCGTAGTTCAGCGGGTAGCCCCACTGCTGGCACCGCTGGAGAACGCCGTCGCGCTGGCTGCAAAAATAAACGCGCGTGCCTGTGCGGTCGAAGGTCGGCCAGGTGTCTGGCTCTGGGTCGTCGGTCACGCGGGTTACATTCGAGCCATCAGCGTCCATGATGTATATCTCGGGGTTCCCATCGCGGCTGCTGCCGAAGACAATCTTCTTTCCATCTGGAGACCAGTCGCCAACCGTTGCCTGTGCGGTCGGGGTCAGGGCGCGAACATTCGAGCCGTCTGCATTCATCACAAAAAGGTGGCTGGTCCACCCAGTTCGCTGGAACAGGACCTTGCGCCCGTCGGGCGAGGGCCGGGGATAGAAGTCATCACCCTGCGTCCCGTCTGTCAACCGGACCTTTTCGGTCCCGTCGGCCTTCATCATCCAGATGGAGCCCCATCCGCCGCCGGCGGATCTTGAGTGGTAGATGATTCGCCCTGGTGGAAGCCTTCCCCCGGCCAAGGGAGCCGACTGTCCGCCGAGACAAACCAGAACTATGACGCCTGCCAAGAACAGGCTCCAACTGCACCTTTGAACCATAGCGCACCTCCTCGTCTGGAGTAGGTCGCCCCCGGCTATGACCCTTGACGCCCCCTATGCTGCGATAGCTGCTGATACGATTGAGCGACCAATCTTCATAGAAGATTCTGCCTGTCCCCTTGCTTTCCCTTCTGCCTGCCGCGCGCTGCGGCGCGATACTGCTCACCACGGCGGCCCCTTTGGCCTTGGCTCGGCCTCGAGCGGGTTCAGCCACATGAGGTGGCCATCCTCGCCAGTGTCGCTGTAGTATCCCTGCAAGTAGGCCACCGTCACAAATCCATACTTCTCATAAAGGCGCTGGGCCGCTGTGTTCCCAGCTCTCACCTCCAGGGTTGCTCGCGTTGCGCATCGTTGAAAAGCCGTTCGCAGAAGGTGAACAAGAAGGGCTTCCCCAATTCTCTTTCTCCTGTGTTCGGGGTGCACGGCCATGGTTGTGATGTGAGCCTCATCCACCATCACCCACATGCCCGCGAACCCCACCACCCTGGCGCCCAGCGCGCCAGAAGTCCCTGGCCTCTGGCCCGCCTGACTTCTGGCGGGCTCGGGCAAGCGGGCAGGCAGTCGGGCCACAACATAGTAGGATGCGGCGTTGCGAAGTTCCGTCTCAAAAGCGCCGCGATGCCAGGGCGTGGGAAAGCAAAGGCGGTCAATCTCGCAGACAGCGTCAAGGTCCGCCGGCGTCATCGGGCCTATCGTCAGGCTCTCTGCCGCAGCCTCTTTTGGCGTGTCGGACATCAGTCACCCTCCCGCAGCCGGGAACTGTAGGGCAGGTTTGAAACCTGCCCCCACCCTCGCGGATTCAGAGCTATCATAAAAGCGGCTTGCTCGCGCTGTCTGCAATGGCACCCTCAGGATGCCGTCTCTCTCGGGACAAGCTCTTAGCATCCTCGCATTATTTCGCGCTCTGCTCTTGGCCACCCTTGGTTTCTTTCTTGCCCAGAACCACCTCGGCCGCCGACGGTCTCAGGTACCGAGGGGCGAGAGTTACAGGATCGTCTGCCTCGCCCCTGCGCAGCCTGTCAAGGGCAAGAGCGCCAACAGCTCTCGCCTGGGGAGCCTCCACCGGCGCCCACAGCGCTCCTGCAAGCGACAGGCCGGGCTCAATGTGCTTCCGAAAAGTTGAGGCCTCGCCGCAGAACACGACCGGGCCTTGGCTTTCCGCGACGAGGGCGCCAATCTCTCCCGCTGGGATGAGCAAGTCATCGCTGAGCCTAATGACCGCCTCACCTTCGGCCCTGAAAAGCGCAGCGAAAACATCCTCCTTATAGGCCCTGATCATGGCGCACACACACCAGCCTTCGAGAGAGCGCTTTTCATACGCAAGGGCCTCGAGAGATGTTACTCCGACAATCTTACACGGGACGCTCAACGCCAGGCCCTTTGCAGTCGCCACAGCGATTCGCAGCGAAGTGTAACCCCCGGGGCCGAGGCCGACAGCCACCGCGCGCAATCCAGCAGCCGACCTCCCGACGCCTTTCAGCATCGCTTCGATGTGGGCTATCAGGTTCGCGCACAGGGTCTGCTCCTCAAGCGAGCTGTGTTCAGCGAGCAGATTTTCGCCCTCGAAAAGCGCAACGCTCGCCAGCGCAGTTGAAGCCTCTATTGCGAGGAGCATAGCTACAGGTCTCCACAACGTGCGAGCGGCAAGTCCGGGCTCGTCACGGTGTGTCATGAAGCCCGAAAACGGTGCCTGCCTCTGGAGCAAGCCCCAAGGCTATATCGAGTTCCCCGTCTCGGATCTTGCGCTTCTCCGCCAGGGGGTAGGCCTGACAAATGGCCGCCTCGTGAGGGCGCCGCGCAGCGGCCGCTTGGATGGCATGGTTCTTCTGTGCGACGCCTTCGGGTATAAGCCAGCGATGCCCGGTTCAGTGAGTCCTGCTAACCCTGAGCCAATATCCGCCGGATCTGCTCGGGCGATATGTCGCCTTGGTCTATCTTCGAATAGATCGTGACCAAAAATGACGTTTGTGGCCGTCTTGCGGTGGTAGATGACACGGTACCCGGAGCGCTTACCCTTCTGAATGTCGCTGTTACGCACCCGCACCTTGTAGATAGCACAGCTCGTCCCCCTCACCCGGTCGCCGACGATCTCGCCAGCGGAGAGCTGGTTGATCACGGGCTCAACGTCAGAGCGAGTGTGGCGATGTCTCTTCCACAGCGCCCGAAGGTCGCGCTTGAATTCTGGTGTGTACTCGACGCGCAAGTCTCGGCCTCAGCATGCGCTCAGCTTAAGGCACGCTCACCTGGCCCCGATGCCCTGCCACAGCTCACAGACCGACCTGGCCTCGCCTGCCGCAGCTTCCGTCCAGCCTTGCCTGAAGCTCGCCTCGGCCGGCTTGAGTGAGACGCTGTCGCGGAATAGCCGGACAATCTCCAACAGGTTCGGCAGATACTCTTCCGGCGTCCGCCTGATTTCGCAGACGACTTGCTCCAGGTAGGTCGCTCGGCTGCCAGTAGCAGGCCCAGATCGTGCCGCCATGGTGATGTCCCCTCTCTTCCAGAGGCCAACGCGCCTGAGTGGTTTGTCGCCGAGCCACGCCTCGGCCGGCGACAGGCCGGCATAGCGCTCGGGCGACTCCTGCGCTCCGTGGTTGCCAGACTCGATGTCATTCTACCTAAAAGGCCGCTTGGAAGGAATGCCTGTCCTTCGGGGATATTTTGCTGGCGTGGGTTTTTTCTTGGCAATGCAGATGAGAAGCCTTCTCAGGCTCTCGCAAGAGGCACCGCTCGAAGCAGGCGCGGCTATGTCAAATTCAAGTGCCCCTTCTTCCTCCCCGCCCAGGACGGAAAGTGCGGCCTGTGCCTCAGAAAGTTCATCGCGGCCCGCGGGCCCCTTCATCGCAACCATCAGGCCCCCGACCCGGACGAGCGGAAGGCAATACTCTGCCGCGACAATCAGCCGGGCGACCGCCCGGCACACAGCCATGTCGAAGCCCTCGCGCAGAGTTGCGTCTCGTCCTGCTTCTTCAGCTCGCATGCAGACGACACGGACATTGCCAAGCTCAAGCCCTCTCACGGCGTCCTCAAGGAACCCGCACCCTTTTTTCGAGGACTCCAGAAGGCAGAACTCGAGGTCAGGCCGGGCGATAGCGAGCGGAATGCCTGGCAGACCGGCTCCTGAGCCCACATCTACGACCTTCCGCCCGGGCGCAAGCTTCTCCATGACCTTGAGACAGGTCAGGGAGTCCAGCAGGTGCTTTGTGGCGGCTGAAACGGGATCCGCGATGGCTGTCAGACCCAGACGCGCCGCTCGCCCCACAAGAAGGTCAACGAACTTGTCCAGTCGGGGAAGCCAGGAAAGAGATACCGAGAGCCCTATTCCGTTCGCCTGCGCGAGAAAAGCGGGCCAATTGGGCCAAACCGGCTGGTTGACCTCCTGATGTGGCACCTGAGAGAGCCCATCCACCGTTCGGATTCGCTCGGGCCAAGTCGCTGCAGCGCCGCCGCGTGGAAGACACAAGCCCGCACGCAGCCGAGGACCACCGCTGAGTGTGGCAGGCCCTATTCAGACCCGGGCTGCGACTCTTCCTCCTCGGTAGGCGAGGGCTGCCCGGACGGTCGGTCCTGCCCTGCGCCATACTCGGGGGTTCGCTGCGGTCCCTGCGACTCGCGCGACGGGCCCCAGGGCTGCCCTGCTTCTCGGCGCTCTCCTGCATCGCCTGGTCTGCCCCGCCTCGCGGTCGGCACAACCACAACCCTGCGCGAAGGGTCTGTGCCCACGCTTCTCGTTGTCACGCCGGGCTCGTCGGCAAGGGCCATGTGGATTATCCTGCGCTCGTTGGCTGCCAGCGCGTCGAGCGTCACCTCCCGCCCCGTCTCTCTCGCCGTGCGGGCTGCTCGCTTCGCCATGCCCGTAAGAGAGCTTTCGCGCTTCGCCCTGTAGCCCTCGGCGTCAACAATGATGCGTTTCCTCTCGTCCTGAGGCAGGCGCCGATTCGTGATGATGTTCACCAGGTGCTGAAGGGCGCCGAGCGTCTGGCCGTGCTTGCCGATCAGGACGCCAAGGTTCTCCCCCTGCAAGTCCAGCACGACCTCCTCCTCGTTCTCGGAGACGAGCTTCGCCTCGACATCCGTTTCCATTGCCTCGAGCACCTGCTGGAGAAGCTCCAAGGCTTGCTGACCGATTGCTCCGCGAGGCGGCGGGGCCTTCAGAGTAACTCTCACTCGAGTCTGAGAATGTCCGAGGATGCCCAGCAGGCCCCGGCTCTCCTCGCCCAACACCTCGACTTCCACCTCTTCTCTGCTGGCGCCCAATTCTCGCAGAGCGGCCTCGACTGCTCCGTCCGCGGTGCGGCCCGTCTTCTCGATAACCGTCGGTCGCTCAGGCGGCGGCGTCTCAGATTGCTGCTGCTCGGGTTCTGTCATGGCATTTCACCGTTTCTTCTTCTTAGGACGCCTTGGCGGCCCTGGAGGGCTGTTGCGATCCGGTTTGGGCTGGGCAAGCGCCGCATCGGCGGCAGTTGGTCCCTCTTCGGTCCGCCGCAGCATATACCACTGATGAGCCGTGAAAAACACATTGAAGCTGAACCAGTAAAGTATGAAAGCCGACGGAAGAGTCCACAGAAAGCTCACCAACATGACCGGCATGAGCAAGCCCATCATGCGCTGCGTCTGCTGCTGCTGCGGGTCGGCGGAGGGGATTGTGGTGAACTTCTGCGACAGAAACATGCTCACGCCGTAAAGCACCAGAAGGGGCATATCTGGCTGAGCCAGGCTGCGAATCCACAGGAAGCGCGCCTCTGTGAACCGGTAAGCGTAGAACCTTATGGCGCTGTACAAATAGATGAGTACCGGCATCTGTATCAGAAGAGGAAGACATCCGCCTGCCGGGTTAACCTTGTATCTGCGCATAAGATTCCACTGTTCGCGCGCCAGGGCCTGCTTGTCATCGCCGTATCGCTTCTGAAGCTCCTTAATGTGGGGTTGGAGCTCCTGCATTTTCTTCATGCTGCGAAGCGATATGTTTGTGAGAGGCGTGGTTGCAATTCTCACCAGCAGAGCGAGAAGTATGAGAGCCAGAGCATGGCTGTAGGACGGGTTGCCGCCCGTGAACCTCACGAGCGAATCCAGCATGTTGTAGGCCCATTTGTGCCTGTGGATCCTGTCGAGCCGAATTGCAGCTACCAGCTTGAGAGGACGAAGACGAAGCTCGCCGCGCGCATCCGACGCCAGGACCGACTTCTCCCCCTCTATACTGTCTGGCGATGAGGGGTCCACTCGCACCCATCCGTCGCTGGGCCCCATCGCCGTTGACACAACCTGATATGCCTTCTCCGCCGCCTTATCGTCGTTCTTTTCCAGGCGGCATATCTCGCCTTGTCGGAAAGCGGCAAGGAGCGAATAGCCGGTCCTGCGCGCGTTCTGATACGCGCGAAGGCTCCGGTCGAAATTTCCCAGCCTCTCTTCTGCATATCCCATCAGGAAAGAGAGGCGCCCCAGGGCCTGGCTGTTCTGAGCCGAGCGCTTTGCGCCCTCCATGAGGCTGTAAGCTTCGCTGCGCCATTTTCGAATCTGCTCTCGCACGATGCCGTCCGGCATCCGCTCGAGCCGCCGCATCTCCTCGCCAACTCTCTGGACATCCTGGGACAAAAGTGGAGGCGCGACTCTTGCGCAGCCCGTCAGTGCCAGGAGCAAGGCCGCGGCCAGAACTGCCCAGCGCTGGCTCCGGGTTTGGCGGGCCATTCCAGTAACGCAATATGCGCGAGCTGCTTTCAGCATAGAGTTATGCTTCAGACAAGCGGATCGTATCCCCCGCGGCTCAGCGGATGGCAGCGCAGCAGCCGCAAAATTGCCTTGCCCAACCCTGCTTTGAGGCCATAGCGGGTGACTGCCTGGGCTGCGTACTCCGAGCAGGTTGGCTGGAATCGGCAAACTGACGGCTTCAGCGCGGAGAGCCAGCGCTGGTAAAAGCGAATGCTCGTCAGGACCGACCGGATCAGAGCAGCGCTAACACGTCCCTGCCATCTTGAGAAGACTTCCCAGCGACTCGTAGATTTGCGCATATGTGGCCTGTCCGCATCCGGCTTTCGCCACGACTACAATGTCCAGGGCTGTCGGGCAGCCCTCGCTGTCTGATCCGCCGGAAATCAGGCGCACAGTCTGAGACAGCAGCGACCGTATCGCCTCCCTTGCCCTGCGCCGCGCCCTGTTCCTCACGACAGCCTTGCCCACATAAGCAGGCGTGGCAACGGCCAGCCGAACCGGGGGCCCGGGCCTCTGGCTTGCCGCGAGCCGCATAGTGAAGAGCTCGTTTTCGAGACGCCTGCCCGCCCGGGCTATCCTGCGGAAGTCAGCCGTCCGACGAAGCCTTCCAATGCGCCGGTGCCCGCTTGCAACGACAATTGTCATCCTGATTTGCGAACCTCAATAGAACCCTCTATCCATTGCCCTCTTCAGCGCCTCCCGCCCAGCCCAACTCTTTGCGAGCGGTCCCCTCGTGCCCGACTGCCAACTCATTCCCGCAGAGCTGTATGTCAAACGGTCACGCGCTGGCGCCCTCTCAGGCGCCGCCTCTTCAGAACATTTCTGCCTCCGGGCGTGGCCATACGGCTGCGAAAACCGTGAGTTCGCTTCCTCTTCAGGACTTTGGGTTGATAAGTGCGCTTCATTTCCGCCGCTGTCCGGCGTAATTATAGCAGCAAGCCGGTGCAGACTCAAGCCGCTGGCGGTTTGAGTTGCCGGTGGAATGCGCCGGTGCTATACTCAATTGAGGCCGGAATGTGGGGAGAATCATAAGAGGGAAATGTTCCTGCCCGGGCCCTCCGGTTTCGAGCGGCTGGACGGGACCTGGGATACAGAGGAGATAGAGATGTCTTATCGGACCGAGAATCTGGCAAGCAATGGCTGCGTCACGCAGATGCATTTTGCCAAGCGGGGAATCGTCACGGAAGAGATGAAGAGGGTGGCCGAGAAGGAGAATCTCGACGCCGAGCTGGTGAGAGGCGAGGTCGCTCGCGGCAGGCTCATCATTCCAGCGAATCTGAACCACAAGAGCCTCGACCCGATAGGCATAGGAAGAGTTGCCTCGGTCAAGATAAACGCCAATATAGGCAATTCCGCCGTCACATCGGAGGTGGAGGAGGAGCTGGAAAAGCTGCACACGGCTGTTCACTACGGCGCCGACACGGTGATGGACCTGAGCACCGGAGGCGACCTCGACGAGATCCGCAGCGCTATCATTGACCGAAGCCCCGTGCCTATCGGGACCGTGCCCATATATCACGCTGTCACGATGGTAAGGCGAGCGGCCGACCTGACGGCCGAGCTTCTGCTCGAGGTAATAGAGCGCCAGGCCGCTCAGGGCGTTGACTACATGACGATACATGCTGGCGTGCTCACCGAACACCTGCCGCTGGCGAGTGGGCGCTTAACGGGAATTGTGAGCCGGGGGGGCGCCATCCTGGCAGAGTGGATGGTCGAGCACCACGAGCAGAACCCCCTTTACGAGCGTTTCGATGACCTGCTGGAGATATGCCGCCGCTGCGATGTGGCAATAAGCCTTGGCGATGGCCTTCGGCCCGGCTGTCTCGCTGATGCCAGTGATGAAGCCCAGTTCGCGGAGCTGCGAACGCTTGGCGAACTGACCCTTCGCGCGTGGGAAAAGGATGTGCAGGTGATGATAGAGGGCCCTGGGCACATACCCATGGACCAGTTGAAGATGCAGGTTGACCTTGAGCAGGAGTGGTGTCACGAGGCGCCGTTCTACACGCTGGGCCCACTGGTAACGGACATAGCGCCGGGCTACGATCATATTACTTCGGCCATAGGGGCGGCAATGGTGGGCTGGTATGGCGCCAGCCTGCTGTGCTATGTGACACCGAAGGAGCACCTCGGGCTGCCGAACACGGATGATGTGAGACAGGGAGTGATCGCCTACAAGATAGCGGCGCACGCAGCCGATGTGGCGAGGGGAAGACCGGGCGCTCGGGACCGGGATGATGAGATTTCGCGCGCTCGCTACGCTTTCGACTGGAACAAGCAGTTCGAGCTTGCGCTTGACCCGGACCTGGCTCGCGCAATGCACGACGAGACTCTGCCCGAAGAGCACTTCAAGACTGCAAAATTCTGCTCGATGTGCGGGCCGAATTTCTGCTCCATGCGCATCTCGAGAGCCGTCGAGAATCTCGAGCTCAAGTGCAAACGCGCCCCGACTGCTCAGCAGGTAGCTGCCCGGCCAGAAGCAGGTGAACCCCGCCCTTGATGGGAGGGGCAAGGGGAGGGTGAACGTGTCTCCTGGAAGCAACTCCACCCCCACCTCACTCCTCCCCCGTCCGAGGGGGAGGAAGGCCCGCGGTGGAAGGGCCTGCCCAAGGAGCCGCTGAACCGTGCTGAGCGTTACCAGGCTCCTCTGCGGAACTGCCACGCCTGGCGATGCCCTGCGGTACGGCAGGCGCACCTCCGACTTACCCTCGCACCTGCTCCACTACTCGCGGGACAAGAAGCCCGTTGTGGCTTGGAATCTCACAAGGACATGCAACCTGCGCTGCGCCCACTGTTACGCATCCTCGGATAGCAAATCCTATCCGGGCGAGCTGACAACGGGTGAGTGCCAGAGCGTCATTGACGACCTGGCCCGATTCGGGGCGCCGGCCATTCTTCTTTCTGGAGGCGAGCCCTTGATGAGGCCGGACGCCGTTGGGCTGGCCGCATACGCAGCAGAAAAGGGAATCCGCTGCGTCCTGTCAACGAATGGAACGCTCATCACTCAGGAGACGGCTCGGAAGATAAAAGAGGCGAGGATCTCTTATGTGGGCATAAGCCTCGACGGCACGCGCGAAGTGAACGACCGAATAAGAGGAAAGCAGGGAGCCTTTGATGAGGCAATGCGCGGGATTCGTGTATGCCAGGAGGCAGGGCTGAGAGTGGGCCTGCGGTTCACGGCTCACAGGCTGAACATGGCGGAGGTTCCCAAGATTTTCGACCTTCTGGAGGAGCATGGCATTCCCCGGCTCTGCATCTATCACCTCGCGTATGCGGGGAGAGGCGCAGAAATGAAGCGTTATGACCTCGAGCCGCGGGAGACGAGAAAGCTCGTCGAGTATATTTTCGAAAGGGCCGAGGATTTCCACCGCCGAGGGATAGAGAAGGACATATTGACTGTTGACAACCACGCCGATGCGGCCTTCTTATGGATGAGGGTCAATGAGCAGCAACCGGAGAGGGCAGATGAGGTGCGGCGCATGTTGGCCTGGAATGGGGGAAACCAGTCGGGCGTTGCTGTAGGCTGTATTGACAGCACGGGTGAAGTGCACGCCGACCAGTTCTCATGGGATTACAGCTTCGGGAATGTGAAGAAGCGGCGTTTTTCTGAAATCTGGACGGACACTTCCGACCCGAGGATGGCCATATTGAAGGACCGGAAGAAACACCTGAAAGGCCGGTGCGCCGCGTGCAAATATCTCGAGATATGCAACGGCAACCTGCGCGCGAGAGCTGAGAAGCACTACGGCGACTTCCTCGCCCCCGACCCCGCCTGCTACCTGACGGATGAGGAGATAGGGCTGCGCGAGCTCACAGAGAAAAGCGGTTCAGGAACTTCAGCCTCTGCGAGATAAGCGCAAGACTATTGGTCGCAATCAAAACTCCCACAGCCACGAGCAGAATTCCGCCAGCGATTTCGATTGCCCTCAGCCATCTTCTGGCGCGTGCCGTCAAGGAAAGGAAGGCCTGGAGCGCGAGGGCTGCTGCGATGAACGGCGCTCCCAGGCCGAGCGAATAGGCCCCCAGAAGAAGCATGCCCCGGGCGATGCCTTCCTGAGTTGCTGCCAGCGCGAGTATTGAGGCGAGAAAGGGGCCGATGCAGGGCGTCCAGCCAAAACCGAAGGCGAGGCCCATGAGGACAGCTCCCACCGCTCCCAGGGGCAGCTTCTTCAGGTGAAATCGCTTTTCCCGATACAGAGCCGACCAGCGCAGAATTCCCGCCATGTGCAGACCGAAGAGAATCAGGATGGCCCCGCCGACCCTGCCGAGGATGGTCCTGTGCTGCTTGAGAACCTCGCCTATGGCGGACGCGCCTGCGCCCATAGCGACAAAGACGATGGAGAAGCCAATGACGAAGAGAAGCGACCTCCAGGCCACAACGCTCAGGACGCGAGCCCTGTCTTCGGCCTCTCGCATCTGGTCCACCGACAGGCCTGATACGAAAGAGAGATAGCCTGGCACGAGCGGAAGGACGCAGGGCGAGAGGAACGAAAGCAAGCCCGCCAGCGCAGCGTAGAGCATATCGAGAGTCAGGACTCTGGTGAGTTCTTGAGGCATTTCCATCACCATGCAGCACAGCCGCCGCCCGCTGTTCTGCGACCAGGCCCCAGTATCACGCGTAAAGACCGAAACGGCCAGCTCCCGGTTCCATCGGGATCCTGTGGGGCAAACTGTTAGTTTGCCATGACACGCAATCTAACAGATTGCGCTACTTTGGCTGGGTCCCGCCGCGCGGCAGTATCAGCACCCGCCGGCCCTGGATTTTCAGCCGCCCTTGCGCGAAGAGCTGGATTGCCTCGGAATAAACCTGGTGCTCGTGGGGCAGGATCCGATTGGCGAGCGTCTCGGGGGTATCCTCATCGAGCACGGCCACTGCTCGCTGCAAGATGATCGGGCCGCCGTCAACGGTCTCGTCAACGAAGTGAACCGTGCAGCCGGAAATTTTCGCGCCGTGCTCAATGACAGCCTGGTGAACTTTCAGGCCAGTCATGCCTCGCCCTCCGAAGGAAGGCAGAAGGGCAGGATGTATATTCACCATGCGCCCCCGGTAAGGCTCAAGCAATTCTTTGCCAACTATGCGCATGTATCCAGCCAGAACGACAAGGTCCACATTCCGCTGTTGGAGCTCGGCCAGGATAGCCCGGTCGAATTCGGCCTTGGCTGAGAACTCGGCCCTGTTCACCGTTACTGCCGGAATTGAAGCGCGCCGCGCCCGCTCGAGCGCATAAGCTTCCGGGTTGTCGCTTATGACGACCACGACTTCCGCATCCAGTCTGCCTTCGCGGCAGTTGTCAATGATGGCCTGGAGGTTTGTGCCATGCCCAGAGACCAACACTCCGAGGCGCAATCGGTTCATGGTTCGCTCTTACCCTTTCCGCGCCCTGGGCAGGAGGCGAGCTCCTGCCCTACGGCTCCCTTTCTCTCTCGCGGCACCGCCAGCCTTCGCCGCTGGTGGCTTCCTGTCCAATTCCGTCATGTATTCCAGAAACCGCCGTGCGCAACGGTCCAGGTTCTTCTCCGATCCTCCCCCGCTCAGAGGGGAGCACATCTCATAGGCCGCGAAGCCGTTGTAGCCTACCTGCGACAGAGCCTTGAAGAAGGTCGGGTAATCCACGATGCCCTCACCCATCGGAACGGCAGTCACGGCAGGAGGCTGCGGGATGAAATTCACAAGTGGGCTCTCGTAGCGAAAGCGAGGTCGGCGCACATAGTCAGCAGCAGTTGTGTGAACGATGAGGCCGCCCAGCTTGCGCACTGCCTCCGTGAGGTCCGCGCCTTGCAGCGCAGGAGCCCAGGCGTCGAAGGCAGCTCGGCAGTTGGGCTCGTCAACTTCCGAGAGAAGTTCGAGAAGGGCTTCGTGGTGGTTCGCAACGTCGTGATGATTCTGAACTGCGAGGGTCACGCCGAAATGTGCGGCTCGGCGAGCAGCTTCCTTCAGCCCTGCAACGCACCGCTGCCATGCCTGCGAATGGGAAAGCGCTGAGTGCTCGTAGCCAGTGAAGACGCGCACGAGGTTTCCGCCGAGGTCTGCCGCCAGTCGAGCGAGCTGCTCGATATAGATAATCTGGGCCTCAAGCAAAGGAATATCAGGTCGGTCGGCGCCTGCGGTGAAGTCGTTGTAAGCGGCCAGGCAAGCGAGGGCAAGGTCGGCGTCCTCGAGGCGGGCGCGCAGCTCTTTTCGCTGGGCCTCGTCGAGATCGAGCGGAGAAGCGTGAGGCCGTTTTGCCATGAGCATCAGGCCATCGTAGCCCAGACGGCTCGCCTTCTCTACGATCGCATCGAGGCCCAGGCAGACCTGGCCTGGCCAGACACCAGCGTAGCTTACTGTATGCAGGGCTGTCTTCATTGGCCGCCGTCACAGGATTGTATCACGCAAAGTCCTGTAGGGGCGTATGGCCATACGCCCCTACGCGTTTGATACCAGGCAGCGGAAGACTTGCTCGACAAGCTCAACATCTTCCGCAGAATCCTCTCCGCTGGAAAGCGGCTGCTGACCTGCGAGGATGCAATCGAGGAAATGGTCGGCTTCGGCCTCGAAGGCCCACCGCCATTCTGGCCGCGGCTGGATTATCTCCTGTCGGCCTGCGACATACAGGCGCACGCGGGCCGGAACATTTCGCAGAAGCGGGGGAGGCGTTTCCATTCTCAGCCAGCCGGACTGGAAACACACGAGGGTTTCCTCTTCCCACAGGCGGCTGTTCATGCTTCCAGCCTCAAGCGAAGCCAGAACGCCGTCGAAATCGAGGGTGACGAGGTGAACGCCTCCCTGTCTGTGGGCATCCAGAACGCGGCCGGCGCCGAGAAGGAACCGCAGGAGATTCAGTTGGTGCGTATATACATTGTTGAAGCCGGAGTAGTTCCCTTTTTCATCCTGCGGCAGCCAGGATGGGAACCGCGGCTCTGCTCGCGGAGCAGGCTCTTCTGTGCGAAGCTCTGTTCTCGGGTAGCCGGCACTCCAGTCGCCTCCGAAGCAGTGGACGCGCGCGAATGTGCGCTGGCCGAGCTCGCCCTGCGAGAGCTGCTGGACAATATGCCTCGCCCACTGGACGCCGGGATCGTAGCGCTTCATGTAGGCCACCATGAGAATTCGCGCAGCCTCTCTGGCAGCCGCAGCCATCCGCCGGGCATCGTCAACGCTGTCCGCCATCGGCTTCTCGATAAAGACATGCTTGCCCGCGTTCAGCAGCCGCATGACTATGGCGGGGTGCCCGGCGTGCTGAACGATAGCGGCCACAGCCTCTACTTCGGGGTCTTGCGCGAGCTCCTCATCGTCGGCCCAGACGCGCCGGAGCCCAAGACGCTGCGCAACCTTGGCCGCAAGCTCCTTTCTTACGTCGCAGACGCCCAGGACCTCGCACTTCGAATTTGAGAGAAAATTGGGCAGGTGCACTGCCTGGCCCATGAAGCCGCAACCCAGAACCGCAAGCTTTACTTTTCTCATGCGCATATCTCCAAGTTTATTGAGGGTCGCATAATTGGGCGCCCCGCTCTGTTGTCATTGCGAGGCCGATGGCTAAGTCCCGACACGTCGGGACCGCCATGGCGGCCGCAGGCCTAGCCAAGGCCGTGGCAATCTCACGGCCGGAGCCAGATTGCTTCGCTTCGCTCGCAATGACGGCCGTCACGTTATTTTGAGGGTCTCAATAGCAGGCAGATTTCACGCCCGCTCAGAAAAGGAAGGCACCTTTTCCTTCGAGAAGCGTGCGTGATAGTAAGGAGGTAGGACATGAACATTATTATTATCGTTTCAGACACCCTGCGCCGCGATCACCTCGGCTGCTACGGAAACGACTGGATAAGAACGCCCAACATTGACCGGCTGGCGAAGGAGTCTGTGGTATTCGATGCGGCATATACCGGCTCCTTCCCGACGATTCCGCAGCGCACAGACCTTTTCTCCGGGCGGTTCAGCTTCACCTATTGCGACTGGCAGCCTCTTCAGAAAAATGAAGTGGTGCTGGCGCAGGTCCTGGGCGAAGCTGGCTACACGAGCTACTTCGTGGCCGACACGCCGCACCTCGTGAAAGATGGTTTTCACTTCGACCGCGCTTTCTCGGGCTGGACATGGAACAGGGGCCAGGAGAACGACAGGTATATGACCGACCCCATCGAGGTGAAGATGCCGTGCGACCCGCAGAAGCTCAGGAACACGATCCGCACGGTCACGCAGTATCAGAGGAACGTGTCGCAGCGCAAGCATGAAGAAGACTATTTCCCCGCTCAGACCATGGGCGCCGCCGCGCGCTGGCTGGAGCGCAACTACAAATGGGACAAGTTCTTCCTCTATGCAGATACATTCGATCCCCACGAGCCCTGGGACCCGCCTTCTTACTACACGGATATGTATGATCCCGGATATGATGGTGAGGAGGTCATATATCCGGTCTATGGGCCCTGCGACTACCTGAGCGAAAGGGAGCTGAGGCATGTGCGCGCGCTTTATGCGGGCGAGGTGACAATGGTTGACAGGTGGGTCGGGAAGCTGCTTCAGAAGGTGGAGGACCTGGGCCTTCTCGACAACACATGCATCGTTTTCACGACTGACCACGGATTCTACTTTGGCGAGCACGGCCTCATAGGCAAGGTCACGCTTCTATACGAGGAGGTGAATCATATTCCGCTCATAATTCGCCTGCCCGGGCAGAGGCAGGGCTGGAGGAGCGGCGCGATATGCCAGCCTGCGGATATTATGCCCACGCTGCTGGAGCTAACTGGAGTGGACATTCCTGAAACTGTTCACGGCCGATCCCTCGCTCCAGTCCTCGAGCGAAAACAGGAGCACCACAGGGACATAGCTGTCTCCTCGTGGTCAATAATACATGAGCCGGCCGGGGTCGAGCATGCGAGCTTGAATCCTTACACGTGGGCGGAACTGGCGTGGAGGCTCAAGCCGAGCACGGTTCTCGACGGCGAGTGGTCTCTGATAATTGGAGCCGGAGACCTGAAGCCGGAGCTGTATCACCTGCCCTCAGACCCCAGGCAGCAGAAGAATGTATTTGAGCAGAACCCCGAGGTGGCGCAGCGACTTCATTCCGCATACATCGGCTTCCTCGAATCAGTGGGCACGAACCCGAAGTATGTGGACTGGAGGAGGAAGCTGTAGGCGACAGGCTTGTGCCAGCATGTGGCAGAGCCGCTTACTGATGCTCGGATAACCGGGCCGTTTGCCGTTGGAAGGCCTGTAGCGCAATCTGACAGATTGCGTTACTCAGGCCGCCCTCCCCTGTTCCTTGTTGCCTTCAATGCGGGAGGGCGAAGGCTAGAACCAGGAACTTAGCCATCTGGTCGCGCGTCACGCTCAGGTTGGGACAGAAAGTGCTGGCAGCGCAGCCTGAGGTGGGAGCAGTGCCGCCCCAGGAACCTGGATCGGCCAACCTCTCTATCCATCCGTAGAATGGATGTGCTGCGGGCACATCGGAGAAGGTGGGCGTGGGCCTGACAAGCTGCGTCTTCCCTCTGGCTATGCAGAGGAACTTCGCAATCTGCGCGCGCGTTACGCTCAGGTTGGGGCAGTATCTGCCTGCTCCGCAGCCCGAGGTCGGAGCATTGCCGGCCCATGAGGCAGGATCGGCCAGCCTCTCTATCCATCCATAGAAGGGATGTGTCGCCGAGACATCGGAGAAGGTGGGAGTCGCCCTGTTCAGCTCGGTCTTCCCTGCTGCCTTGCAGATGAACTTCGCCATCTCGCCTCTCGTGACAGCATATTCCGGGCAGTAGGCAGGAGGGGAAGCTTGGCAGCCGCTCGTGACGCCGGCCACGACAAGGGCCTGTATGAAGGGCCAGAACGGCTGCAGCGGCGACACATCCGTGAAGGCGAGGTTGTTCACGGTCACGGTTACGCTGGTGGCATCGGCGAAGTTGCCGGCCATGTCCACGGCCCTCGCGCCGAGAATGTGCGAGCCATTCCCCGACAGCAGCGTATCCCAGACCCATTCGTAAGGCGGGGCGGCGCAGGTCTTTACAGGGTTCCCGTCGAGGCTGAAGGTCACCCTCGCCATGCCAGATACCGCGTCGGAAGCGTCAGCCATGACCGTCACTATGCCTCTGAGGGCCCACCCTGACAGCGGCCTCAGAAGGATGACCCCCGGGTTCGACAGGTCGAGGATGATGCTGTCGGACACATCTGCTATTATATCCCCTGCAAAGGCGCAGCAGCGGCGATAGCGGGCTACGATGGTTCGGTTGCCCTCCACCGGGGTGAAAGTATAGGTTCGCCTGGCAGAATAGTTCTCACGGATGGGCCACTCTGTCCCGGTTTCAGAGAACTCCACAGTGGCAGCCCCGATCACGGGGAGCAGCAGTTGTACTGTGGTGTTATTCGTGGCGAACTTCCCTCCCGGAATAGGCGGTGGATTGATGACGATGCTGGGCCCCAGGGCCGCAATGGCCCAGGCGTGCGCCTCGGGGGCGTATGGAGGGGGGACATCGCGGGATGGGGCGCCCACGATGACCTCTGCCAGCCCATCGCCGTTCAGATCTCCCCCACCGGCCACGGAGAAGCCCACCTTCTGGGAGCCGACCGTCCCTTGATAGACTGGCGTCTGCCCGGGAGGGGGGGTGCCTGAGAAGGCATAAGCGGCGCCTATATCTCTGTTGTCCTGGTCCAGATCCACGCCAGGCGCGCCCGCGATGAAGTCCGGCTCTCCGTCTCCGTTCACATCGCCGCCGGCGGAAGCCACGGACCGGCCCAGCGCGTCATTGTTGGCGATGCCGCGAACGACGCCCAGCCTCGCCCCGCTCGCGCTCGAGTAGATCGCGGCCATGCCCGCATTCAGGCAGTAGCCACCAGGGCAGCCACCATCCGCGCCAGGAGCGCCGACGATGAAATCGGGCGCTCCATCGCCGTCAACATCTCCGCCACTCGCCACGGAAAAGCCGAACACGTCGAGTTCGGCTGCGCCGTCAAGGCGCAGCAACTGGCTTGCATCCCGGCTGGAGAACAGGAAGACGCTGCCGGCCTCGAAGCGGCCGCCCGGGTTCGCGCCCGGGGCGCCGACAAGCACATCATCTAACCCATCGCCGTTCACATCTCCCGCACCGGCCACGGACCAACCGAGCGCGTCGTAGGGTTCGAGACCGTTGAAGCGGCGCAAGGTTGCGCCAGTCGCCCCGGAGAAAACGAAGGCGCTGCCCGCGCTGATGCCGGCAGCCGTATCCGCGCCAGGAGCGCCGACGAGGATATCGGGAACCCCGTTCCCATTCACGTCTCCCGCACCCGCGACTGAGAAGCCCAAGAGCTCGCCATCCTGGGTGCCGTCGAAGCGGCGCAAGACGGCGCCGGTCGCTCCAGAGATTACGAAGGCGCTCCCCACATCCGCGTGCAACCCTATGTCCGCGTATGGGGCGCCCACGATCAGATCAGGAATGCCGTCGCGGTTCACATCCCCCGCCGGGGCAACGGAGAAACCGAACTGATCGCCAGGGGCTGATCCATTAAGACGGCGCAGCAAGGCGCCGTCTATGCACGAAAAGAGATAAACCCTGCCTGCCCTGGCGCGGCCGTCGGGGCTGGCGAATGGAGCGCCCACGGCCACATCGCCTATCCCGTCGTCGTCCACATCCCCCGCGCTGGCCACAGAGGCGCCAAACAACTCCCCCCCCATGAGGCCATCAAACCTCAGGCCAACATCGGCTGCGGCAGCGTCACGAGTCGCAAGACCACCCAGCGAGAAACAGGCAGCCGCGAGCACTGCCCAACGCACCTTCCCCATTTACTTTCCCCTCCGGCGTCCGGCCGAAAAGATGTGCTAAAGACGGAACACGGCCTCGACGCCAATTTGCCTGCGGATGGGAGGCTCCTGTTGTTCCTCGCCTGGAGAAACGAGCCTTACCTTGTCCCGCGTGAGAGCAAAGCGCGCGTGTCTCAGATATCTACTCAGTTGCGGCCCCCTTCGGGCGGCCCCCTTCTGCGGCCCCCGTCGGCAGGATTCTCACAGAATTATAACACGCCACGCCGCTCTTCGCAAGTGGCTGGGCCCCCGCGTGGTATGATAACGGCGGAGAAGGTCTTGAAAGATGAGCAACGCCTGGAACGGGCCTCTGGAGAGAATAGGCGGATCGCGGTGGCGCTCGGCCGGTCCCGGTCGAAGGCCTCGGGGTGGGCCGCCGAGCCCACGAATAGTTCCCCAGGGCAGCTCTTAATCTCAGCACAGGTCTTCTATCGCGCCCGGCGGTAACGGAATACGCGCTCGCCGTCATACAACCTGAGGAATAGGCCCCAGTCATCTCCCACATTCACGACTTTGGCCAGGATGCGGTTCCAGCCAGCTCGCAGTTGCACAGCCGCAACTTCCTCGTCGGGCGAGGCGTGCCGCGCGATGTCATGATGGAGCACCACCTTGCCGTCGAGGAGCACGCGCACCCCGTCGTCGCTTCCCACCAGCAACCATGCCTGCCGTTCCTGCGGCGACCAAACCTCCAGGGCGGCATAGGCGAGGGCATCACTCTTCTTGCCCAGAAGGCTCGCCAGGTCCAGGAATCCCGTGGCATCCGCGCGCACTGCGTTCCATCCGCGAAAGTTCAGGGCATCAGGCGGGAAGACTGCGCCGAGGTCGCGCGTCGGGTCGTCGTAGGGACCTGCCACGAACCATTCGTTGGGAAACACCCCTCCACAGGCGAGATAGAGTAGGCGCCCCGACAGGTCGGGGTTCACGCTCCACTCGGAGCGCGCCGATGGCACGCTTTGCACACCCAGGTCCACACGCCACGCTTCCGGCCCAACACGGACAGCATTCACCTGGCCGAACCGCCGCCCGGCGACCCTCACAGCCAGCGCCGGCCGGCTTGCCTGCCGCACGTAGACGTGCACGCGATAGCGCCCCGGGCTGAGCCCGCGCGGCGTGAAGCTGGTTTCTCCCGTCAGACGGCGGGCGGGCGAGCCCGTCACGGGCAGGCCCAATTCGACGACCCTGCCGGTGGGTATGCCGGGGCTCACCTGTGAGGGGGACGAACCCCAATAGGCGTTCGTCCAGTAGCCCAGCAGGGAGGGCGGCTGCCATCCGCTGACATATGGCGCCGGACCCCGCGCAGCCGCGAGCGCCTTATTGGCCGCTCGGATGGCAGCCGACCACTCGGCAGGCGAGCCAGGGATCCTGGCCTCATCAGCCCTGTCGGGATCGCGTTCCACGAGGATGTCCTGCCACGGCAGTCCCTCGTAAAGCCAGTAGCCGCCGAAGAGCTGCCCCACCTGGTAGGCAAAGGCCCGCGTCATCTCAGGCGACTGCTGGGAAGGCAGCAGCCCTGCCAGGGGCACGCATGGCAATCCGCGTTCCAGCAGGCCCATCATGATTTTCAGTTCCTTGGGGCTGAGGCCGCGCCGGCCGTAGGTGAATTCATTCAGGCTGTACATCGGCGCCTGCCGCGTCCCGAAGCCGCGCACCAGGTCGTCGCCGAAGAAGTCCTGGTAGGGCAGCACGCCGAATCGCAGGCGCGGGTTGATCTTCTGTGCGCTGCGCCGGATCGCGGCGCAGGCCTGCGTCACTCGCTGGTGCTGGAATGCCTCGAACGCTTTCGCCAGATAATGCGTCGCGAGCCAGCCCGCCCTGCGGCTGGCGGACACCTCCGGCACGCGCCCAGCCTGCGCCGCGCGAAACTCGCGCCAACACTCATCGCCGTAGCAAGGCCCCAGCCAGCCGGCGTCGGCAACATACAGCTCCACATCGAACGCGACCCCTGCCAGCCCCGGCGCGCGCCGCGACAACTGCGCCACCTTCAGGGCCGCTTCGCCTACCGTTCGTTCCCAGTAGAGCGCATCGAGAGGGCAGGGTGTCCGTTCCGTGCGCCGGCCGTCGGCAAGTGTCATGCGCCGCTCATTGTCTGCAAACCCTCGGTCCGCCTCCGGCCCGCCGTTATAGTACACAGACCAGATGACCTGCATCCCGCGGCTGGCGGCCAGGCCGCTCACGCGGGCGACCTGATCGGTGTCAACGCCGTGGCTGGTGACGATCAGCGTGTTCAGGCCTACGCTGCGCAGGGCGTCGAGCCCTTCGGGCGTGCATCCGGGCACTGGGACATACACTGCGGCCACCAGGTCCACGGCCGCAGCGGGGGCTGCGAAAGGCGCCAGCAGACCCACGAGGATCAACGCGCGGCTCCGCGCGGTTGGCTTCATTCCGGCCCGCACGAGACCCGTGCGAATGGAAGGGAAATTGCCCATCTCCGTCCGCCCGTGATTCGGCGCCTGCCCTGCTCCTACCTCCCGCAAAGGTCCCATCGGCTCAGTCCTAAAGCCAATCCGTGCTATCACTTGCCCTCAGACGCCGCATAGCAGAGGAATGCGCTTGAACAGAATCGGGAGGGGTGGCTGAGGGGCCTGACTCCGTGTGCGCAGGCTTCCCGCAATCTGTGGGCACGGCCCGACGGTATGTAGAGTGGGGGCGGAGCTGTAAGTTGAGACCTGATTCTGTCAGGCGCGACTCGCGCCGGCTGCGGAGCGCCGTGGAGGCCAAATCGCTGACACGAGGAGCGCAGCATATATAAGCCCGCCCCGTGATATAATAGCCGGGGGAAGGTGCGGAAAGATGAGCACTGCCTGGAATGGGCCTCTGGAGAGAATAAGTGAATCGCGGTGGCGCATACCCCGGTCCTACAAGCCGCAGATGCGCACCGATGGGATCATATACGCCACTGACGGGATGATAGAGGAGATAAAGGCCGACCAGTCGCCCGAGCAGGTGGCGAATGTGGCCTGCCTTCCGGGGATAGTCGGCTATTCGATGGCGATGCCGGACATCCACTACGGCTACGGCTTTCCCATCGGCGGCGTGGCAGCCACAGATGCGGAAAAGGGAGTCGTGTCGCCTGGCGGCGTGGGGTATGACATAAACTGCGGCGTGCGGCTGCTGCGCACCGACCTCGATAGACCGCAAGTGGAGCCAAAGGTGAGAGACCTGGTGAACCAGATGTTCCGCGATGTGCCGAGCGGAGTGGGGTCCGAGGGACGCGTGAGAGTTGACCGCAGAGAGCTGGAGAAAGTCCTGGTGCGTGGCGCTCAATGGGCTGTAGCAAAGGGCTTCGGCTCACAGGAAGACCTGGACCACACCGAGAGCATGGGAAGGCTTGAGGGGGCTGACCCGAGCAACGTCTCCGACAGAGCCATGAAGCGCGGAGCGCCGCAGCTTGGCACTCTTGGATCGGGCAACCATTTCCTGGAAGTCCAGTTTGTTGACCAGATCTTCGACGAGCGACTCGCGAGAGCCCTGGGAATTGACAGGGTTGGCCAGGTCACGGTGATGATTCACACCGGTTCGAGAGGCTTTGGCTACCAGGTTTGCGATGACTATCTTGTGGTGATGCGCCAGGCCGTAAAGAAATACGGCATCTGGCTTCCGGACGAGCAGCTCGCCTGCGCGCCGATCAATACGCCGGAGGCGGCGAGCTACCTGGCAGGCATGGCCTGCGCCGCCAACTATGCCTGGGCAAATCGTCAGTGCATCGTCCACTGGGTGCGAGAAGCCTTCGAGCGAGTCCTCCAGGCAAGCACGGCGAGCCTTGGGCTGCGCCAGATCTACGATGTGGCCCACAACATAGCCAAGTTCGAAGAGCACGAGGTTGATGGCAAGAAGCTGAAGGTGTGCGTGCACCGGAAGGGAGCTACTCGCGCTTTTCCGGCGGGCAGCCCGGATATCCCAAAGGACTACCGCGAGATCGGGCAGCCGGTTCTTGTGCCGGGGGACATGGGCAGCGCCTCCTATATCCTCGTCGGGCTGGACACGGCGATGCGCGAAACTTTTGGCTCCGCCTGCCATGGGGCCGGCAGGAGGTTGAGCCGCCACGCGGCCGTGCGCGAGGCAAGGGGCCGCGACCTCGTGCGCGAGATGGAGCAGAGGGGCGTTTACGCCCGCGCTGCCAGCCGCGACGGGCTTGCAGAGGAAATGCCCGGCGCTTACAAGGATGTGGACTCAGTCGTCGAGGCGTGCGAGAAAGCCGGCATCTCGAAGAGGGTTGTCCGCGTTCGCCCCATGGGCGTGATGAAGGGATAATCCTTGCGCGTGATCAATGGCTGCAGGGGCGCGGCATGCCGTGCCCCTACTTCCCTTTGCGCGCGCCCCGGTGTGGCCGTTCAAGCTGATCATGCTCAGATCTGTCACCAGAACCTATCTCGAAATCTTTCGTCTTTACCCGATCCTCATTCCACTTGCCGTGGTGATATTTTGCGGCGAGGCTGGCTATTCATCGCTGAACAATCTTCTCGTGCCGCTGTATGTGAAAGAGCGCGGAGGTTTTCTCGGCGTGCCGCCGGCGATGATGGGAAGGGCTGTAGGCCTGGTGGCGGCTGGTTTCCTGCTCGGCGAGACTCTCCTGCGGATTCCCACGGGACGCCTCTCTGATCGCCTGGGCAGGCGCCCCCTCATGATCGTGGGACCAATCATTTCCTGCCTCTCACCTGTATTCGCAACGACCGTGCGGAGGTGGCACTATCTTCTGGCTCTTCGTCTTGGCGATGGCTGCGGCGCAGCCTGTCTCTGGCCGTCCGTCTATGCTCTCATAGGCGACACCGTGAGCCCAGGCTTCAGGGCCACGGCAATGAGCGTAGCGAACATGCTCTACTTCGCGGCCGTGACGCTTGGGCCGTGGGCTGCCAGCACAATAGTGGGAGCGACGGGCTCGTATCCAGTCGCGTTCAGGAGCGTTACGATACTCTTTCTGGTGGCAGCCGCCGTATCCACCTGGGGAGTGGGAGCTTTTCTTGCACGAAAGCCAGCGGCGTTTGAACGCGAGCCCCAGCTTGCCAGTGAACCAGCCCGAGCAGAGTCGGGCGTGAACCCTGGCGTGTCCCCCGCCACGCTTGTTGCCATGCTGGCCATAACCTTTGCTCAGAACTTTGCGATCATAATGCTGGCGCCTTTTCTGAGTCTTTACGCCCGGGTCGTGCTGGGGGTTCCGGTTGGGAAGATTGGAAGGTTGTATCTTCTTCCAGGCCTGGTTCTGGCCTCTCTGGCCGTTCCCATGGGCAGGCTGGCGGACGCATGGCCGAGAGCCAGGTCTGTGCGGGTCGCGCTTCTCGTCAGCACGATTGGCATGGCTTGCGTGCCGCTGGCAGGGAGCCTTGAAACTCTGATGGGCCTGGCGATACTTATGGGAGCTGCGTATGCTCTGGGGATGGGCGCATGGCTTGCGGTCATAACGGAGATTGCGCCTGAGAAAGAAAGAGGTGCAACGGTAGGGCGCTTCGGAGCAGCCCAGGGGCTCGGGGCCGTCATGGCGCCGCTCGTCGGCGGCCACATGTGGGACTTGAATCATGCCTACGCTTTCTGGCTGTCGGCCGGCGTTCTTGGCATTTCGACTTTGATCGCGGCTTTCGGGCTGCGCAACCTACCCGCCGGGCTGATGAGAAGAAGAGAACAAATGCCGCCGGTATAGATGGGGGTTGCGACAGCGTGTCGGGACGCCTCTGAACTGCTGCCCCCCCAACAGCAGTCGCAAATTGCGTTTGACATGGCAGCACTCGAAGTGACAGCCTGTCCGAAGATAGAGAAGGCTCGATCCGGGCCTTGCCGCGCTCGGGCTGAGCTCACTCGCTGGCCCACCCAGGTGAGACGCTTGGCCCCGTCTGAGCCGAGACTTCACTTCGCAGTCAAGAGCCCCCGGAGCAATCTCTCCGCGAGGCGAAAGAACTTCGTAAGCGCAGCCACCGCAGATGTGTGCCGACGGCAGAGCTTGACGTAAGGAAAAGGCGCAGTACTGATGACCACGCCTGTTGCATTCTGGATTGCCTTCATCACCTTCCTGCTTGCGATGTTGGCCTTAGACCTCGGCGTCTTCCATCGCAGGGCTCATCTCATTGGTTTGGCAGAGGCCCTGAAGTGGAGCGCTATGTGGGTCTTTCTGGCCCTTCTTTTTGACGGCATAGTCTACTTCTGGCGTGGTCCAGAGCGCGCCCTGGAATTCCTTACAGGCTACTTGATTGAGTTGTCTCTCAGTATGGACAACCTCTTCGTATTTTTGCTGATCTTCACCTATTTCCGCGTGCCTCGCGTTCACCAGCATAGAGTCCTTTTTTGGGGGATTCTCGGCGCGCTGACGATGCGTGGGATCTTTATCGGCGCAGGGGTAACGCTTGTTCAGAAGTTTCACTGGGTCATCTATATTTTTGGAGCTTTTCTGATCGTCACCGGCATAAGAATGGCCTTCGAGAGGGACAAAGAAATCCATCCGGAGAGGAACCCGGTCCTGCGACTGTTCAGGCGATTCATGCCAGTTACGGACCGCTACGAAGACGGCAGGTTTTTCGCGAAGAGAAACGGCCGTTATTTCGCAACCCCGCTGTTGGTGGTGCTGCTGGTCCTGGAAACGACAGACGTGATCTTCGCGACAGACTCAGTTCCGGCAATTCTCGCCATCACTTTGGATCCTTTCGTTGTCTATACCTCGAATGCGTTCGCTATCCTGGGATTGCGATCGCTCTTTTTTGCGTTGGCCGGGCTGATGCGAGCGTTCCACTATCTCCACTATGGCCTTTCGGCCGTCCTCGTTTTCATTGGAGCGAAAATGCTACTTGGGTACATCTATCACATTCCCGTTGGCGTTGCCCTGGGCGTGGTAGTCTGCATATTGCTTCTCTCGGTCGCGGCCTCCATCGTGCGGCCGTCGGCGGTGCAGACTATCTCAGGAGCCAGCGATCCTCCCGCGAGAGAGAGCAGCGCTGGACAGCGGGGAAGCGAATAGCCAAAACCTCAGCACCTGCGTTCGCTGCGACTGTGCGCCCGCGCGAGATGCTGCAGCTCCGCCTCCGGGCAACGGTCGGAAAGGTGAGAACCCAAAAATGAGGAAATGGCGGGGCGCAAACAACATGGACGACCAGTCGTGGAGGGTCTTGTGACCTGGCGCCGCCGTGCAGAGGACCGATGAGATGCTGCTTGACGTGGCTGGTGTTGCTGCAAGCCTCATCATGATATTTGCGTCAGCAGAGCTTTTCACAAATGGCGTGGAATGGCTGGGAGCCCGTCTGAATGTTGGGAGGCACGTCGTGGGCAGCATCATGGCTGCCATTGGCACGGCTCTGCCAGAATCCATGATAGCGGTGGTGGGCATACTCGTCGGGACAGCCAGGAGCAAGGAAGTGGGCGTGGGCGCGACGTTGGGCGCTCCCTTTGTTCTTTCCACCCTCGCATTCATGGTGACAGGGCTGGCAGTCCTTGGATATTCGAGGCGGCGCAAAGGCGGCACCAGACTCGACATTGACTGCTCGACTCTGAAGCGCGACATGCGGTCGTTCATGAGCATGTATGCGTTAGCTCTCGCGGCGGCCTTCATTCCTTTTCGAGGCGCGCGAATCGCGATTTCTCTGGCGCTGGTCGCGGGCTATGCCTTATATCTCCGCGCCAATCTCTCCGAGACGGGGCTTCCACAGGAGCAGCTTAAGCCGCTCCACCTAACGAGGGTTTTCGGTTCGCTGAGGCGCAATATCGCAGCGCAGAGGCCTTCAGACAACGACCCGCCGCCGACCGTTCACATCCTCCTTCAGTTCTCGATTTCACTCGCCATCATAGTGGGCGCAGCCCACTACTTCGTTCACGCCGCGCAAGCCGTGGCCCTTCAGTTGGGCATGTCGGCCGTAGTTTTCTCGATGATTGTGGCGCCCATTATGACGGAGCTTCCAGAGAAGGCCAATAGCGTCGTGTGGGTCAGGCAGGGCAAGGACACACTCGCACTCGGCAACATAACTGGCGCGATGGTCTTTCAGAGTTCTTTGATACCCGCTCTTGGAATCTCTCTCACTCCCTGGGCGCTCAGGGAACATTCCTCGGCGCTGCTCTCTATGGGCATAGCCTTATTCAACAGTCTCGTCGTTCTTCTCTCCAGTCGGCGGGTAAAGCCAGACGCGGATGACCGGACAACGGTGAGCGCCTGGTTCATGGTTGGACCCGGGCTTCTCTACTTCGTGTGGTTGGTCGAGGCCCTGTGGACCCGGTGACGGCGCATTTTCCCGGCAGCTCGAGGCGGGAGCAGGGGCGGGCTCAGTTCCTGGCCCGCATTATTCTTGAACCCTAACCGGACCTCCTACTCGTAGGGCAGTCCGCCAGCCGGCGGATTGTCTCCTGCCCGGCTTACCTGGGGCAGGACGCCAGGTCCTGCCCTACGGGATACATTTGCAGCCGCCGCAGAAGCCCGGGCTGCTCTTGACACTGCGTGAATTCCGGTTGGCCGGGGGGCTCCGAGATCCCGCGTGCTGCTTCGGTCCTTCGCCATCGAGCGCCCACCCTCCGCATTGCTCGTGAATAATCCAGGCTCACTCGGACCATCGACCAGGCCGGTGGCAGAAAGGCGCGCTCGGCCCTTGAGGTGTAGAGGCAGACCGGAAATCCAGAGGGCAACGAGAAGAGTTCTCCACGACAGACTGTCGGAGCGGCTTTTGGAGGCGCGTGCGCACTTTCGCAGCCTGAAGGCTGCGGCTACAGTTGTATGGTGTAGCGGCAGGCTTCACCCTCGGCCTCCTATCTTCCGGCCGCCCAGATGCCGGGTGACCGAAGTCGCCGCTGTCTTCATTCCTCTACCGGAGCATCCTCCGGCAAGTTCCTGAATCTGCGCAGGGCTCTGCGAAACGCCGAGAGTTCCTGGTCGGTGATGGGGCCCATGCGCTTGAACTTCTCCAGATGCGGTCCTGGGGGGCGTCCCGGCACATCAGACAGAAGGACGCTCTCCAATAGCTTCTGTTCGCAGTATGCCTCGCCTGTGCGCCTACAGCGGGGGCACAAGAAGCGGAAGCAGACATAGCTTTCGCCCAGCAGCCCTTCATAGGGCCAGTGCTCCAAAAAGTCGCCGGGCGAAATGACCTGCCCGCAGTCGCATTTTGGAAAAGCGTTTCTCGTGTCAGCCTCCTGTATCCGGCAAAGGTTTCTACGCGGGAGCGCCGACTTCCTCCAACGCGAACTTGCTCACCTTCATGTCTCTCGGGACTCTGATGGGGTAATCGCCCGTGAAGCAGGCCACGCAGAACTTGCTGCGCGGAACGTTCACGGCTTTCATGAGACCCTGGATACTCAGGAAACCGAGGCTGTCGGTCCCCAGGAACTGCCTCATCTGTTCCACGGACATTTTTGCAGCCAGAAGCGATCTTCGGTCCGGAGTGTCTATGCCATAGAAGCAGGGGAAAGCGTAGGGCGGCGCGCTTATGCGCATATGCACCTCCACCGCGCCGGCCTCTCTTATCATCTTCACGATCTGCTTGCTGGTGGTTCCGCGGACTATCGTGTCTTCGACAATCACGACTCTCTTGCCCGCGACCGTCTCGCGCAGCGGAGTCAGCTTCATGCGAACCCCGAGTTCCCTCATTCTCTGTTCGGGCTGAATGAAGGTGCGGTGGATATAGCGGTTCTTTATGAGTCCTTCGCCAAAGGGAATGTGAGAGGCCTCGGCAAAGCCAATGGCCGCCGGCCAGCCTGTGTCTGGAACAGGTATCACCACGTCCGCCGCCACAGGATGCTCTGCGGCCAGAAGCTGGCCCATCCGCCTGCGCACCATGTGCAATGTCTTGCCGTATATCTCGCTGTCGGGCCGCGCGAAATAGACAAACTCGAACATGCACATGCTGGGATGCCGCTCCACTGGAGCGTACAGGGAACGCATCTCATTGCCATCAATGACGACGACCTCACCAGCATCTATCTCCTGAATCATCCTTGCGCCCACCACATTCAGCGCGCAGGTTTCGCTTGCGATTACCAGGCCGTTGGAATCGAATGAGCCCACGCACAGGGGCCTTACGCCGTAAGGGTCCCTGAAGCCAATCAGCTTATTCTGCGTGATCAGGCAGACAGAGTAAGCCCCCATGAGCCGCGGGATGACCTTTACGACCGCTTCCTCGATGCTCTCAGTATGCCCGACCTCGATGGCTATCAGCCATGCGATCAGTTCGCTGTCGGTGGTGGATTCTGGCTGAATGCCAAAGGCCCTGACCTCCTTATCAAGCTCGAGCGAGTTGACGAGGTTGCCGTTGTGGGCCAGGGCTATCGTGCCAATCCTTGAGTCGACGAGGATGGGCTGGGCGTTGCTGATGAGACTCGAGCCAGTGGTCGAATACCTGCTGTGGCCGACAGCAATGTGACCCTTCAGCCGCGACAGCTTCTCCTCGTCGAAAACCTGTGAGACCAGCCCCATCTCCTTGTAGCAGGAGATTCCCTCGCCGTCGGAAACCGCGATGCCTGCGCTCTCCTGCCCGCGGTGCTGCAAGGCGTATAGGCCAAAGAAGGTTAGGCGCGCAACATCCTCGCCGCGGGCATAAACGCCGAAGACGCCGCAGGCTTCCCTGAGAATGTCGTCAGGCATTCTGTCAGACCGGAGTTTCGTGTCTTGCATCTGGCGTCCTGTCTCTTAGGTCGGCTGCCCTGTAGCGGCGCAGCAAGCTGCGCCCCTGCGTCTCATCAACGCCGAACACTTCGCACTGATGCGCCGCCTATTCAATTATACTCTCAATCGCCTCGTCATACACCTTTGCCATCTCTTGGATGGCTAGGCTGAAGACTTGCTTCCCGCCAAGTTGGGCCTGAAGAATTGTTCCCTCCACCTTCCCCAGGGCACTCGCCTCAACCCCGTGCTTCTCGGCCACCCCCAGGACCCTATTCACATTACCCGGCGGCACGGAGAGAACGATTCGGCTTTGCGATTCGCTGAAAAGCCACTCGTGGGCCTGGAGGGCGCCAGGAAGTTCCACGCTGGCTCCTATGCCACCCAGGATGCAGCTTTCGGCCAGGGCCACGCCCAGCCCTCCGTCGGAGCAGTCGTGAGCGCTCGAGACCCAGCCGTTGGATATGGCTTCGAGGCAGCATGCCTGAACGGCGGCTTCAAGCTTCAGGTCGAGCCGAGGCGGCCGGCCCTTCTCAAGCCCATGCAAGACCTTCAGATATTCGCTGGCGCCCAGCTCAGCCAGCGTGCGCCCCAGGAGGATGATAATCTCGCCGGGCCTCTTGAAGCCCGCCGTGCAGCGACGCTGCACATCCTTCAGCAGGCCTACGGCCCCGATTATCGGTGTGGGCGCGATGGGCCCTTCGGCCCCTTCGTTGTAGAAGCTGACATTGCCGCTCACCACGGCCAGCCTGAGAGCCCGGCAAGCCTCGGCGATTCCCTCCACGCACCGCGCAAACTGCCAGAACCTGTCCGGCTTCTCGGGATTCCCGAAGTTCAAGCAGTCAGTGATTGCCACAGGTTCTGCGCCGGAGCACGCCACATTCCTCGCAGCCTCGGCCACGGCTATCTGGGCGCCCAGGTAGGGGTCGAGCAGGCAGTAACGGCCGTTGCCGTCCATTGCGGCGGCTATGCCTGATAGGGGCAATTCATGAATTGCCCCTACACCCTTTACCCTGAGAACCGCCGCGTCGGAGCCGGGCAGCACGACCGTGCTTGTCTGCACCATGTGGTCATATTGCTCATAGACCCATTTCTTGCTGGCTATGTTGGGGCTTGAGAGCAATTGAAGGAGAGCTGCGCCCAGATCCTCCGGAGCGGGCAGAGAATTGATATCGAGGGCCTGGGCTTCCTTGAGCCACGAGGGCTCAGCTTCTTCCATCACATAGCTCGGCGCGCCAGCAAGGTGCTCGGCATTCAGTTCGGCGGCAGGCCTGCCTCCATCCGTCAGGCGCAGAAGCCCGTCGTCAGTTACTCTGCCCAGGACAACAGCGTTCAGCCCCCACTTGCGAAAGATGTCCTCAACCTCTTTCTCCCGTCCCTTCTGAACCACGGCCAGCATTCTCTCCTGCGATTCAGACATCATGAGCTCCCAGGGCTCCATGCCTGCCTCGCGGCGAGGGACGAGAGAAAGGTCAAGCTCCATGCCGACGCCGCCTTCCGCCGCCATCTCTGCGCTGCTGCAAGTGAGGCCTGCCGCCCCCATGTCCTTCATGGCTACAATCGCTCCGGACGCGATAGCCTCGAGGCACGCTTCGAGCAGGCATTTCTCTGCGAAAGGGTCGCCTATCTGCACCGAAGGCCGCTTGGCGAGCTCCTGGGAAAGCTCGTGGCTGGCAAGAACGCTGCACCCTCCGATTCCGTCTCTTCCAGTGCTCGCCCCAAGATACATGACGCTGTTTCCCGGCCCGCGCGCCCTGGCCTCTATGAGTTTCCCAACATCGGCCAGCCCTATGCACATTACATTGACAAGGCAGTTTCCCCGATAGGAGCTGTGGAACATCACTTCGCCCCCAACCGTTGGCACGCCCAAGCAGTTGCCATAGAACTGGATGCCATCCACCACTCCGCGGAAAAGGTAGCGGGCTCGGGGGTCGGACAGCTCCCCGAAGCGGAGAGAGTTCAGAAGAGCGATAGGCCTGGCGCCTGTTGTGAATATATCGCGCAGTATGCCTCCGACGCCTGTGGCAGCGCCCTGCTTCGGCTCGACCTGCGATGGGTGGTTGTGGCTCTCCACCTTGAAAAGAACTGCCAGCCCCCGCGCGATCTCGATTCCCCCGCAGTCGCCGCCCACGATGACCTTCGCCTTTCCTTCCCTGGGCAGAAGGCTGAGCTTCCTGCGGGAGCGCGGATAGCCGCAGTGCTCAGACCACTCGACCGAGAACATGGCCAGCTCGGTCGGCGTCGGCTCGCGGCCGAGGAGCTGCTCGATGCGGCGATACTCCTCGTCGGAGAGGCCGAGCTGCCTGTATACCGAGGGGTCTGTCATTTTCTCACTCGTGCATCATTCGACTTCCGGTCTCAAAAGACTGGCAGGCCACCGCAGTTCATGTCTCACTCTGCTTGCAAGGGGATTTGAAGATGCTCGCGCTTGAGATGCAAATCGAGTTCGAGAAACCCTAACAGCCGTGACCCAAGCGAAGTCAACACAACCTGCTCATGATAACGGTGCTGTCCTCTAAGCCTCTCAACCAACCCTAATTCTTCACATTGATTACACGTAAAGGCGAGGAACTCCCTCAACGTCCCCCAGGCATACTGTTTGCCGAGCAGCGCGGTGACCAATTGCCGATAGAGATATGCCGGGTCGTTTGACGAGGATGGCTCAGGAGCGCTCGCCTTCGGCACCCACAGGCCCTCGGTGATATGCAGGAACCTGAGGAAGTAGTAGATGTTTGATTTGCAGGGCAGTATACGCCCATTGGTCAACGACTCGAGAAGGATACGCCTTTGCTCTGCGGAGAGAGGCGGGACTTGCGCGTGGCCAACCAAGACGTCAGGGACCAAGCCGCCCGCAAATCTTTCGCCGAGCTCGGTCAAGGCAAGCACCTTCCGGCGATTGACACCCTTCTCGACTATCAATTCAAAGTCCTCGGCCAGTCTCTTGCGCACGCCGTAGGTGGTTCTACTCCGGAAGACCGACGAGCCTCCGGGCCGAAAGAACACAGTAACAGGCAGCTCTGTGGCACCCCTGTCCACGAAGGGCTTGATGAGCGTGTTAATCCAGCGCAGGTAGCACACATCCATTGCGGCTGTCGGCCCCAGTGGTATGCCAGCATTCCTTGTCAGTTCTCTCATGAGGCGCTGGTAGATGTGCTCGACTTTCTCAATCTGGTAGGTCCGTAACGTCGCTCCCAGCCGCTTATTTTCGTGGCGCAGCTCCTGTGCAAAGCGGTTAGGCGTCAGGTCGCTCGCGTATAGAACCACATGAGACACGGTGTACGGCGGGAATGTAACGCGCTTGTAGCGTTCGACCTGCTCGATGCACTGCTCCAACTTCGCCCGCGAGTTGATCCCCGTCTCGAGCTCCACAACGGCCAGCTTGGCCATAGGGTCCGAAGTCTCAAGGACAAAGTCGAGCCTTCCCTGTTCGGTGGGGTGATTCTCTGCGAAGCGGCGGACAAGGGTGAAATCCAAACGTTGCTGCAAGTAGTCCCAGTCTCGCAGCAGAACCCATTGGACGATCCTTTCATTCATCGCGTCCATCCTGTAACGGTTTCGCCCTTGGGCGCGGGCCGTACGACATCCAGTATTCCTCCGTCTGTCGCTGCTGCCCTCCCGGCACGCTTGGGTGAAGGCTTGTGCGTGCTGTTCCTACGGCTCCATCTTGCTCCCGAGGACTTCCAGGAACCTCCGCATCCATTCGGGGTGAGCGGGCCAGGCGGCTGCGGTTACAAGGTTGCCGTCCACGAAGGCATCAGAAAAAGCCTCGTTCGGGTCGCGCCAGTTCGCGCCCGCCCGGACAAGATCAGGCTTCAGCGCGGGGTAGGCGGTGCAGGTCTTCCCCTTGACCGCGTCTGCCGCAATCAGCACTTGCTGGCCGTGGCAGATTGAAGCAATCGGCTTGTTGGCCTGCGCGAAATGGCGAACTATCTCCAACACTCTCTCATCGAGGCGTATGTATTCCGGCGAGCGGCCGCCAGGAATCACAAGCGCATCGTAATCTTCCGGCCTGACATCGTCGAAATTCGTATTGAGAGCAAAATTGTGGCCTCGCTTCTCGGTGTATGTCTGGTCGCCCTCGAAATCGTGGACGGCAGTGCGAACCGTTTCGCCGGCCTTCTTCCCAGGGCAGACGGCGTGAACCGTATGCCCCACCATCGTCAGCATCTGGAAGGGAACCATGGCCTCGTAATCCTCTACGAAATCGCCGACGAGCATCAGAATCTTTCTGGCAGCCATCTTGGCCCTCCGTTATTCTCTGTAGGGCGCGGGCTCCGTCCCGCGCCGCGGCGAGGGTGGAACCCCCGCCTCTATAAGACGGGCACAGCCAAGGCGGTTGTGCTACACAGCGCACCCATAAAGGGTGCGGCTACATCTTTGACACCTACCCCACGCCCGCAGCTCCCACTGGCGCGCCCAGGATGCTCTCGAATATTAGCCTGCCATCGCTCGATCCCAGTATGGGGTCGCAGCACCGCTCGGGATGCGGCATCATTCCAAGGATATTTCCTTCCTCGTTACAAATGCCCGCTATATTGCCGACGGAGCCGTTCGGGTTGGCCTCGGGAGTCGCATCGCCCCGGGCATCGCAATAGCGCAGAACAATCTGCCCATTCCTCTCAAGTTGCGAGATGGTCTCAGGAGAGGCGAAGTAGTTTCCCTCGCCGTGGGCAATGGGTATTCGCCACACCGCTCCTGGCCTGGCAGCCCGGGTGAAAATTGTCCTCGCGTTCTCCACCCGCACATGCACATACTTGCAGGCAAACCGCTGATGGCTGTTGCGAAGCATGGCGCCTGGAAGAAGCCCCGCTTCCAGGAGTATCTGGAAGCCGTTGCAGATGCCGAGCACGAGCCCTCCTTTTCGGGCGTGTTCGGCCACGGCCTCCATAACCGGGGAAAAGCGCGCTATTGCTCCGGCGCGCAGATAATCGCCGTAGCTGAAGCCGCCGGGAAGTATCACGCAGTCCACGCCAGCCAGGTCGCGCTGCTCATGCCAGATGTAGTCAACCGGCGCTCCAACCAAATCCCTGACGGCGTGATAGACATCTGCGTCGCAGTTGGAACCTGGAAAAATGACGACGCCGAATCTTTTCATTGTCTGTCGCTCTGCCGCTGTAGGGCAGGTTTCCCTGGCGGGCAGGCAAACCTGCCGCTGCGATGCAGCGTTCAGCCTTCGTCCGCCGGACGTGAGGCGGACGAAGGCGAAGTAGGCTCGGCGACCGTGATTTCCACCTCGTAGTCCTCTATCACGGGGTTCGCGAGAAGCTTCTGGCACATCTCCTCGACTCTGCGCCTGACCTCTTGCTCCTGTTGGCCGTCGAGCTTAACGACTATTTGCCTGCCAATTCGCAGGTCGGAAACTTCCTCGTAGCCCAGGTTCTTGAGAGCCTTCTCGACGGTGGCGCCCTGGGCGTCGCGAACCGTGGGTTTCAGCATGATTCTTATTCGCGCGATGAACATATCTCTGATCTGACTCCCATAGAGGGCTAGGCTACATGCCGTGTCGCGGCCTGCACGATCTCACGGCCGCAAGCGGCCAGGCCACATGCTATTTCTCGCTGCGCAATCCGAGCCGCTCGAAAACGACATCCACGTGCTTCAAATGCCTCTTGAGGTCGCCTGCCCGGTAGGGCCAACGGCCAGGGAAGCAGTGGGCCAGCTCCTGCGGCGATAGCTTCTCGGCGACTCGCGGGTCTTTCTCGAGCATCTGGCGGAAGTCCAGGCCCTCGCTCCAGTCCGATCTCCCCTCGACAAACCTCAGGATGGGCACCGTGCTCCACGCGCGCTCGGCATTCTCCTGGACGATCGCATAAGCCTCGCTTCTGTCCAGCCCCTTATCAATGAGAGCCAGCATCACAGCTTCTGAGAAGACGAGGCCCTTCAGCCTGTTCAAGTTCTCCATCATGCGCTCGGGATACACGACCATTCCCTCTACCACGTCGCGAAACTTGCGAAGCATGTAATCGCACAGGATATTGCAGTCGGGCAGTATGAGCCGCTCGACTGAGCTCTGGGTGAGGTCGCGCTCGTGCCAGGTTGCCACATTCTCAAGAGCCGCCAGCAGGTGTGACCGGACAATGCGGGCAAGGCCGGTTATCCGTTCACAGACCATCGGGTTTCTCTTGTGAGGCATGGCCGAGGAACCCTTCTGGCCCGCGCGGAAAGGCTCCTCCACTTCGCGAATCTCGGTGCGCTGGAGGTTCCTTATCTCTGTGGCGAACTGCTCGAGGGAGGCCGCGAGCACCGCCAGGGCCGAGATGTATTGAGCGTGGCGGTCGCGCTGAAGAATCTGGGTGCTGGCTTCGGCGGGCTTCAGGCCAAGCCTCTTGCAGACGATGGTCTCAACTCTCGGGTCTATATTCCCGTAGGCGCCGACGGCCCCCGAAATCTTTCCGCAGCTCATCACCTCTTTGGCCTGGCGCAGTCGTTCCCGGCCCCGGCGCAAGGCTGCAATCCAGACAGCAAGCTTGAGGCCGAAGGTGGTAGGCTCGGCGTGGACGCCGTGGGTTCTGCCCATCATAGGGGTGTCTTTGTGCTCGAGGGCCCTTTTGCTCGCAACCTCGATAAGCTCCTCGATATCCTTATCAAGCAGCTCGGCGGATTCGCGCAGGAGAAGCCCAAGGGCCGTGTCCTCGATGTCGTAAGATGTCACGCCGAAGTGGAGATATTTGCGCTCGGGCCCGAGGTTCTCCGATACGGCTTCCAGGAAAGCCATGAGGTCGTGCCGCGAGCCCTCCTTCGCTGAAGCGCGTCCGGCCGGGGCTTGCGTCGCCGGCGCCTCGCCTTCCAGCTCATCAACCCGCTTGGCGTCGAACCTGGCGTTGCGCCGGAGCGCCTGAGCGGTATCCTTGGGTATGCGCCCTATCTCCGCCAGGGCGTCGGCTACCGCAAGCTCTACCTCAAGCCATTTGCGATATTTGTTTGCAGGCTCCCATATCGCCCGCATCTTAGGGTAGGAATAGCGTTCAATCATCCTATGCTCCCGGGCGGCAAATCGCTGGGCAGGAGGCAAGCCTGACCGGCCAGGGCTCCTGCCCTACGGTTATTCCTCCATGAGCTCGAGCTGCCTCGATTTCTCTTCTATCTCCTGCTCCATGCGGCGCCGCATATTCCGCAGCTCCTCTGCCAAGCCGGGGTCGCTGAGCGCGAGCATTTGCGCTGCCAGCAGGGCGGCGTTTCTGGCCCCATTTATCGCCACCGTCGCCACAGGAACGCCTTTCGGCATCTGAAGAGTCGAGAGAAGCGAATCGAGCCCTTCCAGCTCCTGGGTCTTGATAGGAACGCCTATCACCGGCAGAACTGTTCTGGCCGCAATGGCTCCGGCGAGATGAGCAGCCCCACCTGCCCCTGCGATGATGACCTTTATTCCCCGCGCAGCAGCTTCTTCAGCAAGTTCTGCCGCTCGCTGTGGACTCCTGTGCGCCGATATGATGTGCAACTCATAGGGTATTTGCAGCTCCTCGAGAGCCTTGGCGGCCTCTCTCATGATTGGCATGTCAGATTCGCTGCCCAGGGCTATGGCGACTACTGGCGCGTGAGCCTGCCGCTGACCTTTACAGGACTTACGATCCTTCATGATTCATCTTCGCCCAGTTTATCCTCACCGCCGCAGCCGGGGGCGGCTGCGCCACATTCCTTCTCCCCTTCGGCAGCGCGCAGCGCTATATCTGTCCTGAAATGCGCCCCTTCGAATTCTATGGTTCTGACCGCCTCGTAGGCGTGCTCGCGGGCCTTCTCGAATGTCTCGCCAAGCCCCACAACGCCCAACACTCTCCCTCCACTCGTAACTATTTCCCCGTCTTTCTTCGCTGTGCCCGCGTGGAAGACGACGACATTTTTCATTTTCGACGCGGTGTCCAGCCCCTTTATGGGCTTGCCGGTCTCATACTTGCCCGGGTAGCCGCCAGAGGCCATGACGACGCAAACGCACCTCATGGCGGAGAAGGAAACCTTCCGCTGGCCCATCTTGCCCTCGATGCAGGCAAGGAGAAGGTCAACCAGGTCGTCTTCGAGCCTGGGCAGGGCTGCCTGCGCTTCCGGGTCGCCGAAGCGGCAGTTGAACTCCAGAACTTTGGGGCCTTTCCGGGTCAGTATGAGTCCGCCGTACAGGATTCCAGAGTATGGGTTGCCATCTTGCGCCATCGCCTCCAGGGCGGGGCGCATTATCTTCTTCACGCTCTCCTGCTGCACCATCTGCGTCGCAAAGGGAACCGGCGAATAACATCCCATGCCCCCTGTATTCGGGCCGCGGTCGCCGTCGAAGACGGGCTTGTAATCTTGCACGGGCTCCATTGGAAGAAGCTCTTGGCCGTTTGCGAAAGCCATGAGCGTGAACTCTTGCCCCTCAAGATACTCCTCGACTAAAATCCGCAGCCCCGCATCGCCGAATATCCTTTTGACCATGGCCGCCTCGATGGCTTCTCTGGCTTCCTCCAGCGAGCGGCACACGGTTACGCCCTTTCCAGCAGCCAGGCCGTCAGCTTTTATGACGACGGGAGGCTTCTGCTTTCCGAGATACTCGAGCGCGCGCTCGGGCAAACCGAAAACGCCGGCGCGGGCTGTGGGGATTCGCCGCCGAAGGCTGAGGTCTTTCGCATAGACCTTGCTCGCCTCTATCCGCGCTGCCGAACGAGACGGCCCGAAAATAGCGAGCCCCCTGTTCCTGAAAGCGTCGGCGATGCCTGCTGCAAGAGGGGCTTCGGGGCCCACTACTGTGAGGCCGACCCGCTGGGAATGAGCGAAGTCAGTCAGCCTCTCGATATCGCTCGCCTGAATATCAATGCACTCGCCGAGCTCGGCCATGCCTGCGTTTCCTGGCGCGCAGAAGAGCTTACTGAGAGCAGGGCTTTGGGCAATCTTCCAGGCGAGGGCGTGTTCTCTGCCGCCGGATCCAATGACCAGGACCCTCATTCTGTCTTCTCCCGCGCTCTTTCCCTCCGGCTTCCCTGGCCGGGCAGGCGCTCGGGGCAAGCCTTCAGTTTCTCAAGATATGCCTGCATCTCGGCTTCCAAGGCCTGGCGGCGCTGGGCAAGCTCCGCGAGCCGCGAGCGCGTCTCCAGCACGGCGAAGACGATTGCTGCTGCCATCGAGAGCACAAAAACGCCCAGGAGAGCCAGCTTTGCAAGCGCCAGATGCCCTGGAAGCATCAGGTCTGCGCCGAGGGCGATAAAGGCCGCGCCCAGGAAAAGCAGATACAGCCCGCCCGGGGAAATCTGTTGCGACCTCTCTACCTGCTCAGGCACAACCGGAGAGACGAGGCGCGCATGTAGTAGCCTGCCCCGGAAAGTCTGTAGCCACCCCACCACCCAGCAAACGCCGAGAAAGGCCAGCACCGCGCCTGCAAACCGAGCCAGCACGAGCCTATATCTCCTCCGCCGCCCTCAGTTCTTCTATGGGCCTGAAGCGTATGTAATCGCCTTTCCACGCAAGGTGCACCGTGTCTGTCGGGCCGTTCCGCTGCTTCGCCACAATTATCTCCGTAAGGGCGTGGTCGGTTTCGCGGTGGCCGGCTAGCCTGAGCTCTTGTTCGCCGTAATATCTTGGGCGGTAGATGAAAAGCACCGCATCAGCCTCTGCTTCGATGGAGCCGCTGTCGCGCAGGTCAGAAAGCATGGGCCTTCGCGGTGTTCTGTCCTCAACTTTCCTGCTCAACTGCGAAAGGGCCAGGACAGGAACAGTCAGCTCCTTCGCCAGGCTCTTGAGCCCTCTTGCAATTTGCGATATCTCATGCTGCCGGCTCTCGAAGCGGCCGTGCCCTTTCATGAGCTGCAAATAGTCAACTATTATGAGGCCGAGGCCTCCCACCTCAGCCTTGAGCCGGCGGGCCCGTCCTTTGAGCGCAAGGACGCTGAGGTCTGGCGTGTCATCAATCCAGATGGGCGCGTCATATAGAACCTCGGTCGCGTGCATCAGTCTTTTTAGACTTTCCTCGCGATCCATCGGGAAGCCGCTTCGAAATGCGTGCAGCGAAACTGAGGCCTCCGAGCACAGAAGCCTCATTGCCAGGTGCTGCTTGCCCATTTCGAGGCTGAACACCGCGACGGGCACCTGTTCCTGCTTGGCCGCCTGCACCGCGATATTCAGGGCCAAGGCGGTCTTCCCCATCGAGGGCCTTCCAGCAAGAATCACAAGCTCCGAGGGGTTGAGCCCGCTGATCACTTGGTCAATCTCGCGGAAGCCAGTTCTCACGCCGACGCCCGGCGCCCGCTCGCGCGTCATATCCTCCATGGCGTCGTAAGTCTCTGTAACAAGCTGCCTCAAGGGCGTGAAACTGCTCCCCAGAGGCCGCTCAGCCACCGAGAAGACGAGCCTCTCAGCCTCGTCAACCACCTCCTCGGCTTCCCTCTCTGTCTCGTTGGCTATTGCGGTGATCTTGTGGCCTGCAAACATCAGCCCCCTCAGAATCGCCTTCTCTCTCACAATCCGGACATAGTGCTCGACATTCGCCGAAGTCGGACAGGAATCCATCAGCATGATGAGATAAGGCATCCCCCCCACTTTCTCCAGTTCGCCCGCGTCGCTGAGCCGCTGCGAGACGGCCAACTGATCCACCGGCTCGGCCCGCCCGAAAAGATAACCCATCGCCTCGAAGATGCTCTGATGGTGCTGGTGATAGAAGTCGCTCTTTTCCAGGAGCGTCGTGGCAGCGGCTACTGCTTCTCTGTCCAGCAGCATGGCGCCCAGAACCGCCTGCTCGGCCTCCTGGCTGTGAGGGGGAACACGGTCCTCAAGCGCTTGCGATGGCCTCGCGTCCATTTGCTGCCTCCCTTTTCTGACTGCTGACCCCCACGTGCATTAGACCGATCGAGTGCGCTCCGAAGCCTCTCAGGGCGCACCTTCAGGCTCAACCTCCTGCCCTGTTTCCGACTCTTCAGGCTTTTCTTCCTGAGGAGCCTCCACGACAACTCTCAGCCTGACTCTCTTCTCCGGGCCCACGCGCACAATGGCCTCATGCTCCCCCAAAACCTTTATGGCGTCGGGCAGCTCTATGTTATGCCGATCAATCGCTACGCCATGCTGATTCTCGAGCTCCTGCGCAATGTCCGTAGGCGTCACCGACCCGTAAAGCCGACCGGCCTCGCCCGCCTTTGCTCTAACTGTAACCAGGGTTGCATCGAGGCGCTCCGCCATGTGCTCTGCCTGCTGGAGCCTTTTCGCCTGCTGCCGCTCTATCTCCCTTTTCCTGTGGGCGAGCTGTTTCACGCTGGCCTGATCAGCGGGCACGGCAAGACGCTTCGGTATGAGGTAGTTGCGGGCGTATCCGTCCGCCACCTCCACTGTCTCTCCAGGTTCTCCAACCTTTGCCACGGACTCGACAAGTATGACCTTCATGGTCAAAGCCTCCCGTCGCCAGCGACACGAAAAACGAACCGCGCCGCTGGAGCCTATGATGGCAACCTACGCGGTCACCCTCGCCCCACCGATTTGCCGGAGAGAGCGCCCCTCACCTCATACGAGATTGCGGCCGGCTCCGGTAGCTGCTTGGAAGCATCCAGAAGCTCCAACGAAATCATGCGTCCTTCCGAGTCGTAATCAACTATCACATCAGGCCGCAATTCGTCGCTCTCCGCCACATCCCCTTCGCGGAGAATCAAGACGAGCGTGTCAGTCTCCTGATCGTAGGTGGCCTTCACCCTTGTCCCTCCATTTCGGCAGGTTCTGCGGTGATCTGCCAGTATCTACCGGGGCTCTTGTATCACGGGGGGGCCTCACACTTGACACACATGTGGCACAACCGCCTCGCCTGTGCGCACCCCGACTTGTCGGGGCGCCACATGGCTGCGCACAACGGAGGCCCTCCTGCAATGCAAGAGACTCATTAAGAGCTTTTAACAAAACCCCCATGCCCCTGAAAGGCTCCGAACACGCCGCGAGGCCTGTAGGGCGGAGCCTCCGCGCCCCGCCGGGCATGGTTCGGCGCGGGGTGCCTGCCCGAGCCAGGCCACGGCCAGGGGAACCCGCGCCCTACAATTCGCCCCATCGGCAACCGGTTTCGTTACGGGCTCTAAGTTTATGGCCATTCCTTCTGTACTCGTCGGCGACTTCTCAGCAGGCTTCTGCGTGGCCTATGGCTGAGGAGAGCAGGGCAGCCCGTTGAGGAACACAACCCTCCACTCTCCCTTCTCTTTCACAAGCCTCACTTCTGTCCACGCAGGGTCCTCGACATGGGGCAGGGCGACGCTGGCATTGTCTCCCTCCCAGAACTGAAGCCGCGCCCCCTCCACATCATAGACTATGCCGCCTCTCCTCGCTGCTTTCTCGAACTTCTCGATGCTTCGCTTGCGGCGCGACTCTTCCGAGATCAGCGCGTATGCGCTGCGGTAATGCCCGGCCTGCAAATGGCGCATATATGCCTGAGCGGCTTCCACGGCGTCTCTCGCAGTCGCAGGTCTTGGAGCGGGCTTTGCAGGCAGCTTGACGGGAGGCTGCATCCTTCGTGCGCAGCCCGCAAGTGGCAGCAATAGAAAGGGAAGACAAATCAGAAGAAGGCGAAACCGAGCCACGGCCCTGTACCTCCGGAAGGCAACACCAGATTTTAACAGAGCCCAACAAAGGGGTCAAAGCATTTCTCTCCGGTGTCCAGGACATGCTATACACTCCCGGGTCCTCGCATACGAGGAGTACGTTCGGCGTGCGTTGGAATTGGCAGGTCGTAAGCCGCTGACAGAAGAGGACATGAAGCCGCATGCCTGCCCGGCCAGGGAATCCTGGACCCCTTATAGATTACAAACAGCTGCGCAGGATTAACGCAGAGGCCGCCAGAAGGGCGGTCTTGGAATACC
>Ga0315280_10000424_pt1 | contig 78331 bp, 59 predicted proteins | sample YL17G06_40_MG_FD_203697 | JGI IMG/M metagenome (GOLD analysis project Ga0315280, IMG submission 203697) | Sediment microbial communities from Yellowstone Lake, YNP, Wyoming, USA - YL17G06_40 | ecosystem: Environmental > Aquatic > Freshwater > Lake > Sediment | place: USA: Wyoming | collected... | reverse complement strand
GCCTTTCCGCAATACGTGTCTTTGGCATCCCTTGCCCATGCAGCTCCCAGCAAAGAGTGATCAGCGTGCTGTTTTGCATGTCCATGATTCTACATGGACTGTCGGATTTCTACGGAAACATTGCGTGCCTCTGCGAGGCCGAGCGTTCTGATATAATATCAGACGACAAGTTGTGTAGGTGAGGCGTTATGAAGAGTATTGGACGTTGGAAACTGGCGCAGCGGATAGAAGTGGGCGTCTATCCTCCGAAAACCTCCTATACGGAGGAAGAGGCAGAGCAAGTCCAGCGCCGGCTGTCAGGAGAGATAACGAATTGGGAGTCGTATGTGGAGGAAAGAACGGGAGTGAAGCCAGCAGACATGCGGACAATGTGTGTTATGGAAATCGGGGGCGTATTGTTTGCAGACCAATTACTCTTTCAGAGCAAGGCGCTTCACAAGCTGATCCTGGACCCTCTTATTAGGCCCAGGATGAGTGACGATTGTGAGTTTGTTCGCGGCGTGGCTGAATACATCCCACAGAAGTCATCAACGCTGCGTGTTTGCTGGATGACGAATACGATTGATCACTGCGCTGATCCGCTCCTGGCGCTGGAGGAAGTGAGACGGGTGCTCACCGATAATGGCCGTTTGTACATCACCTGCAACACTTTCACCTCATGGACGCGTCCGCTTTTCCCCGCGTTTGACCGCCTCGACGGACCTCATCCGCATCATTTTACGCGCTCGTCACTTCTCAGCCTGTTGACCAAGGCCGGTTTCACAGTCGAAGCCGAGATTCCGCCATGGACGCCGCCGTTGAGAGGATGGAATCAGACCGTCCGCACCGTGAAAGTGCTGTTGGGGAGAATGTGCGGACTGACGCAGATTAAGTTCCGATGCCGCGTTGCCAAGAGCTCCTCATAGTGTTAGGTCTGGGATCGGGGGTTATCGCAACCGAGGTTGATTGCCGAATTGGTGATCGCTGGACGGGAGCAATGGTGGAGAAGGGGGAGAGTCGAAGTCCCCGTCCAAAGGAACTTGCCCAGGACTTGCTACATGCTTAGTTGATTCTCTTGTCTCGCCCGGCTGGCTTCAATCAACGGAGTCTCAGCTAGGCCAGTCGATTTCTACTTTGGCCATCCTGATCGACTTCGGATGGCTGTGCTCTGGTGTTGCCTCGCCCATCCCTGCCCCATCGAGGGGAGATCAGAGCGGACGGTAGCCAACTTTCGGTAACAGTCTATCCTGACGCAACACGCGCCTCATCAGGCACGATCAGTAGCGCACTCAGGTTATGCTCTCTACGGATAGTAGCATACTGACCGCCACTTCTGACGTGTAGCTTTGCGAAGGTTATGACAGAAGCGCAATACTCGAGAGTCTGTCCTCTATCTTGGCATATTTCGGTGACTCTAGCCGAGCGAATGACTCGCCTTCCGAGCGCTTGAAGTCTTAGCCACAACATACCTGCAAGTCTCCCGCAAGTCCTTGCAGGCGCCTTTGAAAAGATGCCCCAAAGCATCTCGAAAGGCCATTCTCACAGCCTCGGTGATGTGTCTACCGGCAATCTTCCTCCGTGAGGCCAACAGCAGATTCAATCCTATGTTCACGTGGTACCGGACCAAGAGCTTCCCATCCTTGGCGATATCTCCGTGATACAAGCTCATGATGTGCTCTGTGGCTCTACCGACTTTCTCCGCGTCTGCCGATAGGCTACCTGGGGTGATGAATAGCGTCACCAATGGTTCAGCAATATGCAAGAACTGATAGTGTCTAGACAGTCGCATGAAGAACTCGAGGTCTTCGAGGGCTGTCAGTTCCTGGTCGAGCAACCCAACCATGTCGAAGCACTCTCTCCGAAACATGGCTGTCTGGAAACGAAGGCCAATTCTTCCTACGTCGACCGGGAAAACGAGCGCCCTGTCATAGATCATGCCATCCTCGGGCACAATGCGCTGTGCGCGGCAATACTCCCTGCGGCCCTTCCTCGCAGTCCACACCATCCACATGTCCGAATAAGCAACTCCGACCTGGGCATCAGCTGTCCCAAGGACCTGCAACTGCCTCTCCAGCTTGTGGGGCAACCATTCATCATCGCTGTCATTGAACGCCAAGTAATCACCGGTCGCAATAGCGATGCCAGTGTTTCTGGCTGCAGCGCAGCCGCGGTTTGTTTCATGCTGAACGTATTTCACTCTTCCGTCATGGAACTGAGCTACCATATCCCTTGTATTGTCGGTGGAACCATCGTCCACAATGACGAGATCAAGATCGTGATGCGTCTGGCCCAGGACGCTGCGGATCGATCTCCCTAGAACGCCTGCTCGATTGTGCGTGGGAATAACGACGCTAACCTGCGGCATTCCGCTGCCCCTGAACTCCTCTGCAATGCAGATGGAAATGAAATCGCCTCCGAGAGTGTCGATCTTGCTTGGAGGCACCAACTCTTGGTGACATTCTCAAGTGCCAGAAGACGACAGCAAAGTGACTGGGCATACCTCAATCAAGTAAGGGTGGGCATCTCTTAGCCCACCCTCCTTGAGTCCTAATTGTCCTTGGCTGCTACTGCTGTGCCAGCCTCCCCCTGATAAAGAAGGCTGCAGCGCCCACTACGGCGACCCCCGCGATGGCAGTGATTACCCAGGCCCACGTCGGCATCCCACCGGAACTCGCGGCCGTGGTGAAGATTGCGTCTGCCGATACCGCCTGGTTGTTGGCGGCATCCTTGGATATGACCTGGTAATGGTAAGTCTTACCGGCTTTGAGACCGGTCAAATCCACACTGTGGCTGGTCACCAGGCTCGTGACCTCGGTCGTACTTAAGTCATACTCTTCCGTCAGACCGTACTTCACCTGAGTAGTCGCCGCCTCATTCGTAGTCCATGTGATGGTGGCACCGGAAACGGTGAGGTTGGAGGAGTTGACTGCGGATATCACCGGCGCCGTAGTGTCAACGAGGCTAGCAGTGGTGAAGGTCATATCGTCACCGTACACAGCGGAACCATCGCCCACCGCCTTAGCCCGGAAATGGTACGTAGTATGGGCAGTGAGGCCAGTCAGGTTGGCACTAAAGATGCCAATCGCCGATACCGATTGTGGTGTGGTCTCAGAGCCATAGCTTGTGGTAGTGCCCCACTGGAAGGAGACGTTGACACTGGTCGCCGTGCCCAGCGCGGTCAGGTTTCCCTTCAGAGTGGCTGAAGTGGTGGCCAGACTGGTGGTATTGTCTGTGGTCACTGAAGGTGGCATAGTGGAAGTGGTGAAGCTCATCTCGTCGCCACGAACAGTGGCATCCCCCACTGCCTTGGCCTTGTAGTAATAGGTGGTTCCTGGAGTGAGACCAGTCAAGTTGGCGGGGAAGGCTCCGGCGCTGGTCATCGTCTGGTTATCCGTCAGGCTAGTATACGGCCCACCGGCGGTGGTCCCCCATTCGAAGGACACGATGACACTGGTAGCCGTGCCCAGTGCGGTGAGGTTGCCGTTCAGAGTGGCCGAAATGGTGGCCACACTGGTGGCATTGTCTGTGGTCACCGAGGGCGCTGTAGTCAGCGTGGTGAAGCTCTTCTCAGTGCCATATTGGGGTGTGCCATCACCCACGGCCTTGGCTCTGTAATAGTAGGTGGTCCCAGGAGTGAGACCAGTCGTCAAGTTGGCGGAGAAGAGGCCAATGGCACTCAGCGTCTGATTGTCGGTCGTCTGAGTGTATGACCCTGTGTTGGTCCCCCATTCAAAGGACACGATGACGCTGCCGGCCGTGCCTAGGTCTGTGAGATTGCCGTTCAGAGTGGCTGAAGTAGTGGCCACATTGGTGGCATTGTCTGTCGTCACCGACGGTGCGGTTGTCAAAGCAGTGAAGGCCTTCTCTGCGCCACGAATGGTGCCATTCCCCACCGCCTTGGCCCTGTAGTAGTAGGTGGTTCCTGGAGTAAGACCAGTCAAGTTGGCGGAGAAGGCTACGGCGTCGGTCATCGTCTGGTTGTCCGTCAGGCTAGGATAGGGCCCACCAGCGGTGGTCCCCCATTCGAAAGACACGATCACACTGGTCGCCGTGCCCAGCGAGGTCAGGTTGCCGTTCAGAGTGGCTGAAGTGGTGGTGATGTTGCCCGCATCATTCGTGCTCACCCGCGGAGTCACGCTCAGCAGAGTGAAGTTGATGCCAGGGACATTGTCCGCACCAGCGACCGAGACGAGGGTGGCCGAAGAGATTTCAGACACGTTGTCGTAGTACTCCGTAACGAAACCACCCGCCTCTGCCTTCACGACGTAGTTGGCCGGATATACGTTGTATGACAAAGCGTAGCTGCCATCCAAGCCACTGACCTCATCATCCACCAGAGTGCCAGTGGCATTGTCATACGCCTTGACAAGAGCTCCTGGGATCGGCGTCACGTTGTCGCTCTCGTACACAGTACCCAAAATGGTGCCTCCTGCTGGGAGAGCGAAATTGATGCCGGAGACCGCATTCGGCGCAGTAACCGGGACCAAAGTGGCCGAAGCAGGGTCAGTGACGTTGTCATAGTATCTGGTCAAGTATCCCTCAGCCTTTGCCTCAATCCGGTAGTTAGCGGAGTATATGTCGTATAACAAGGCGTAGCTGCCGGCGCTGTCAGTGTACTCATCACACACCAGATCGCCAGTGGCGTTGTCATATGCACTGACCAGAGCCCCTTCGATCGGCGTCACGTTGTCGCTTTCGTACACGGTACCCGAAATGGAACCTCCCTGTGGGAGGTTGAAGTTGATGCCCGAGGTCTCACCCGGTACAGTAACCGTAACCAAATCGGCCGAAGCGAAGTCAGTGACATTGTCATAGTATCTTGTCAAGTATCCCTTAGCCTCCGCCTTGATCCGGTAGTCACCCGACTGCATATTCCTCGTTATGCTGTAGCTGCCGACGTTGTCGGTGTAGCTCCAGTCCACGTCCTCCCAGACACCTGTTGAATTATCGTAGGCCACGACCTGGGCTCCCTCTATTGGTGTCCCGTTGTCTGAATAGACGAAACCAGATACAGAACCACCCGGCGTCAAGTAGAAGTCGATGCCAGTGGTCTCGCCCGGAGCAGAGACCGCGACTGGTGTAGCGTTGTTCCAGGCAGTACCCAAGGGGTCACGCGTTTCTGTGACATTGTCATAGTACTGTCTCAGGTGTCCCTCAGCCTGTGACATCACCCGGTACTCGCGGGTGCTGAGGCCGGATATGGTGTAGCTGCCATCTGCTTCTGTAAGCGCCCAACCAACCCGTGTTCCTTCAGCCCATGTGTAGACATAGACTTCAGCTCCCTCAATTTGCGTCCCGTTGTCTGAATAGACGAAGCCTGTGACTGATCCTCCGCCCGCCGCAGAGGCAGCGCCGGTAATGCCCGAGATACACCCGAGCACCAACGCCATTGCAACGATGATCCGCATGATGTCACGCACGTCAGTCCTCCTTAGTTCATTATTCTGTTGAGACCTGGAATCCATTGATCATGGATCGTAGCGAACAAGGCTCACAACCCGAGGATTAGCATACCACATTCTGTCTTCTATCGCCGCTCCCAGTTCAAGATCAGCATGCGTCTGCGGTGCCAATATTGAGCTGGCCACTCTTCCACCCCCACTGACCAAACCGTGATGTTGTTTCGGCTGAACAGCAGCCATTGCGCTTCTGCTACCCACTGCGCTGGACACTTGAGTCTATAACCACCCCTTCAAGAAGCAACACTGAGGCTATCGCGTCGGCTTCGGTAGTGACTCGATGCTATGCCAGGGAACACATGCACGCAGTACTTCACCATCCCCTGTTTGAACCCGCTAGCGCGCGTTCCAAGCGCCATTGTGACACTTCATCGGCTTAGTCGCTCCACCGATGTCGAATCCCTCGTTTGGCATCGAAATCCTGCTGGTGCTCGATCAGCAGGTCGCTCCCGACGGCGTGAGGTGCTAACCCGTGCATAACGGCTCAGACGATGGCTATCCAACACGACACATGAGTGAGGTAGATTGCCTGTGGTAGCGTGCCGGTGGGAGACATTTCATTGCCCGGGGGAAGCATAGTATAATGGCGCACTGGTGCATCGGCATCCGATCGCCATTGGCACGTCGAAGGCAAATGTAATCATTAGCGCCAGCGCCGAGGTGGCGGAATTGGCAGACGCAACGGACTTAAAATCCGTTGGGCCTCACGGCCCATGCGGGTTCGACCCCCGCCCTCGGCAGGTACCAAGGCAGCTTGCACACTCTGCTTGACACTTCGGAATGTGCCACGGATGCTGCCAGCCACCAGCTTTCTGGGATCCAGGAGGCAACGATATCGTGGAGGACAATCGGTCAGCGTCGCGGCTGCTTGTCTGTGGTCGACATAGTCGTTGGTCTCCTCGCAAAGAGCCGGTGGATGAGACCGGACTATGATCGAAGGGAATGGCAAATCGCCGTAGCACGATCCGCAGATCGATGTCGAGTTCTCGGAGGTCGACTCGACTACGGATGATGAGTCGCCACCAAATCCGGGTCCACTCGCTGCTCGGTACTGAGAACCCTCTGCGCATCCTGGCGGAGCCTCTGGAGCGCTTCCGACAGTTCGCCAATATGGACTATCTGGTCCTTGTTTATGGCGACAAAGGAAAACGCTGATTCGCCGGTGAGCATGGGCGGTGAAATAAGCGCATCTGTCATCGGCAGAAACCTGTTGTCACCGTCAAGTACCTGGGCCAGCTCCTGCCACAAGCCGACATGCATCTTTCCCTCGATGGTGTACGGAGATATGTAAACCTTGGCACTCAGCGGCTTCTTGATCCTAGACAAGTGGGCCTTCGCCTCTTTGACGCCGTTTCTGTCGACTTGACCTGCACTCCTCTCGGCAACAAAAAGGATGCTCGACTTCCTGACATGGGTACACATGGCAACATCCTTCTCTCCACCGAGAAAGAGTATTCTCACTTCGGTAAGAGGCATGAATTCCTCTCCCAGGCGATGCAGGTTGGCCACGACGCCCGTGTTGAGCTCATCCAGGAGGCGCTGCTGAGACATGAGATGGGCAGTTCCAATGAGTGTGCAACTGGCAGTACAGACTACCACATTCGTCTGTCTCAGCCTGGGGTCACTCGACCAGTTGCCGTCTATCTTCCCTGGAGATTCGATCTTTATGATGCAAGCCTCCTCGGTGGTCTCCGAAACAGTACTGGCCCGCTCCCACTAGCAGAAACAGCGACTCTCATGGCAGGATGCAGTGGCGTCACGGAAACATCACTATGATAACTGGATCGCGTCACGGCAACGTCACAGCAAACCTGCACGTTCTCACAAACTCTTCTCTCACAACCTGCAGCAATACTCGTCTCCCTGTTATCAGGCAGCCAGTGGGAAACCGCCATCCAATAGTCCTCAAGAGTCAGGACAAAAGACTCAAGACAACAGGGTGACTGATGAGCAATACCGTGCGCGAATGAAGACCGACAAGCGGGGTTGAGATGCTGCATAACGTCCTCAGCAACCAGTCCAGAGGCCGGCAGACGGCGGTGTGGCATTTGGGCTTAGCTGTAGACCTTACGCACCTCTGAGCCATGTCTCGTCTTGCTCTGCAGCTTCATCGTAGCCCGGAAGGAGTTCACGTAGAGACGAAGGACATGGCAAACCCGATTCATGGATTCTAGAGCAGCCTGGGATGTATAGCGTTCATATTCCATCAAGCGCCTTACCACTGACTAGTTCTTTTGTCCCACATGGCAACTGTAGTTCTTCTTGTATGAGCGAGATCTGGTGAACACAATGTGCTCTCTCTGGCAATAAGTGAGGAGATGCTGATTGGCGAACTCACCATCACTGTCCGAGTCAGTGTCTAGGAGCGGGAAGGGAAGAAGCTGAAGCATCGTGTGGATGGCTGGGGACCATTGCAGGAGCTACTCGCCTGTCCAGACACAGACGATGCACGCTGTCCGCGGAGTCGTCAAACTGGCTGGTGTACCGACATGGAGTCAAGCCAGATAGTTGAGCTTGGACTCTCATTGACGATGGTACCAGGAACTGGGGAATGTCACTCGTGCGGCCTGCCATTTAGCCGAAAGTCTAAAGTCTCCTAACCTGGAGTCTAACGTCTTCTCTGGACAGTCCTTGGCCTCATCGGCGACAATACTTGCCGGGGGGGGAGGACGCAGAAGATGGAGAGAGACTCGTGAAACTTGTGAAGAGCGCAGTTCTTGCCCTGGTAGTGACTGCATCCTTGGTGCTGGGCCTTGTCGTTTCGCCGACAGCAACGGCAGCAGATCAGGGCAGTTCCATGACGATATATGTGGTCCCTGCCATAACTGATGAGAAGATACTGCCAACTACCTCTATTCCTTCCCAATATGTCTCCAGTCAAATCTCCATCGTTGCTTCCCCTGGGGAATACGAGCCAGCCAGTTTTGTCATTCGGGCCAACGAAGACATCGCCTCTCTGACAGTAGTAGCCACTGACCTCACGGGAGCTGCAGGTTCTATCGCTTCCACTAACGTAGATATCCGAGTTGTTAAGTGCTGGTACCAAGCTGGGACAGAGCACTGGGACCGGCGCCTAAGCGGCCCCAAGGCGCTAACTCCGGAACTCCTTCTCAAAGACGATTCTCTAGTGCGGGTTGATGGTGGCGAGAACTACCTCAAGCTGACCTCCGGACAGTATGTCTGGATAAGTCAGGAGAAGAACACCACCACATTCGAAACCCCTAGCATCCAGAACTTTGCGGTCAAAGACAGTTCGACCCTGCAACCAGTGAACATCTCCAGCGGAACAAACAAGCAGTTCTGGGTCACCGTGGAGGTGCCAAGTAGCTCGAGTGCCGGGATTTATAGCGGCAGGATTCAGTTAAGCACCTCTGCCGGGCTGGTAGGGGAAATCGAATTAGGGTTGCGAGTTCTTCCTATAGTACTCTCCAAACCCTATCTAGCCTATGGACTCACGTACTTTGGGGAACCTTCAGATGAGGGGAGCGTGTCCCCGTTCAACAAGAATCTGGAACAGTACAGGAAAGAAATAGAAGATCAAGCTGCTCATGGGGCAATAGATTGTGGTACCGCGCAGGGATTCAATGAAGAACTGGGGGAGGTTCTCGCCATCAGAAATGAACTTGGTATGAACAACCAGACCCTATTCTATGACGGATTGTATGGTTACCTGTGGGGAAATGGCATTAACACCGACCTAGCAGCCGTACAACAGACGGTAGCTGATTTGGTGGCGTTCACGGCTCCTTATGGAGTGAAGGAAATATACATTTACGCTATGGATGAACCTACCGAGGCAGAACTGCTGGCCCAGGTGCCCGTGTGGGAAGCGATCCATCGGGGAGGAGCCAAGGTGTACACTGGCGGAGGGGATGTCTACTCTCGGGCCTTCGACATAGTTGGCACTACCTTAGACTTGTATGTCTGGCCCTATGATCTCAGTTCCGCGCAGGCAGCGAAGTGGCACAGTGTCGGCCACAAGATATTATCCTACGGCAATCCTCAGACAGGAGTAGAGAAACCGGCGACCTACCGTAGCAACTATGGCCTGCTTCTCTGGCAGAAGGACTACGACGGCGCAATGGACTTCGCCTACCAGTGGGGGTACGGGAGCATCTGGAACGATTTCGATAACGCCATCTACAGAGATGAGGTAATGGCCTATCCTACGATAGATGGGGTGATTGACACTATCGAGTGGGAAGGATGGCGGGAGGGCGTAGACGACGTAAGGTACCTGACCACGCTTCTCAAGACAATCCAGGAAGCGAAGGCGAGTGGCAGAGATGCCTCTGCGGCAGAGGGCTGGCTAACTGAGCTGAAAGCATCGGACTTGGCGACGAAGGACTTAGATGCCGTTCGCGCCAAGATGGTTGATTATATCCTGTCTCTGACAGCAGGATCGTCCTCTGATGTTACACCACCGGTGATAACTTCCATTGCTAATTCGGTCATCACATCACCTTCAGTCACTGCCACCGTCACCTGGACTACTGACGAGCGAGCCAGCAGCCAGGTCGAATATGGCAAGACTTCGCAGTTGGGACTTTCAACCGCTCTTGATACTAACCTTTTGTATAGTCATTCGGTCACCTTGACTGGCCTGGATGCCAACAGCACGTACTACTTTAGAGTGAAATCCAAAGACGCCTCGGGCAACCTGACCACTAGCGGTATCCAGACCCTGAGCACCACGGTCCAGGTGCCTTCTAGTGAGGCGAGCCTGGTGGGATATTGGAGTCTCAACGAGAACTCCGGCTCGATAGCGTATGACAAGTCCACCTATGGCAATAATGGCACTTTGAAGAATGGCCCCCAGTGGACAACGGGAAAGTTCAGCTCCGCTTTGAGTTTCGACGGCGTAGATGATTACGTTGACTGCGGCAGCAATTCAAGTCTAGATGCCACCAATGCGGTAACGATTGAGGCCTGGGTGAAGACTTCGAAAGCTGGCTGGAACACCATAGCCTTGAAATTTGGTGGCACCCCCATGAACGGATACTGGCTTGGCACCAATTCGGGTGGGAAGCTATACATGTTCATCTACAACAATGGGAGTGCACGAGAATGCAGCACCGGCGCCTACATAAGCGATGGCGCATGGCATCATGTGGCCGGCATCTACGACGGTACCACGATGGCGTGCTATGTGGATGGGGAAGCCGTTTACACCAAGGAGTGGGGTAGCTTCATGGCCATTGGCGGCACCAGCGGAAGGAGCCTGTACATAAGCTCCACTGGAAGCGATAGACTCAACGGCCTGATCGACGAAGTCAGGATCTGGAGTGGGGCGCTATCGCCAGAAGAGGTAAAGGCCTCCTACAGCTCGAATACAAGCGTTCCGTCTCTTGTCCCTGGAGATCTAGCCGATGTCACAGCCCCGACAGACAACCTCGGCCCGGCCGGAAATGGAACAACAACAGTTGACTCCGCCAGCCAGCCGACTGATGTCAAGAGCGATGACCAGACCAATACAGCAGCGGAGATACCCGATGTGATTCCGCCGTCGGATCCGGTCAGCGACGCCAACCAGACCGAAACGAATGCCACACCCCAAACGGAGCCCATCGTAGTCCTGGCAGGCTCTGAACAGCCCGCTCGGGGCACTACGAATACTGTCATCATCACTGGGGCCAATATGGGCGAGGCTACAGCGGTCAGCTTTGGTCCGGGTATTACGGTAAACAGCTTCACCGTGCACGACCCCAATCAGGTCACGGCCCAAATCAGCATAGCCCGCAATGCTGTGATAGGAGCAAGGGACATAACCATCACCACACCGGATGGCTATCAGACCCTCACCGGATTCTTCACAGTGGTGAAAGAGCCTTCCAGTGAACTCCCTTCCTGGGCCTGGGTGCTGATTGTCCTAGGCGTGATGGCCTTCACGTTGGTGACATATGTGCCGCAGCGTCGTAAATGGGTAGTTGCCCTACAGGTTCGGCGTGCACTCCAAAGTCAAGAGGGAAATGAGGGGGCGCCAGCGACCAGGTTGACAGAGGGGTGCAGCAGGGACGACATCAAGCGCATAGATTCATGAGCTGAGCGGGGGTGTTGAATCGCTATCCGGGACGCGGGAACTGGATAGCGGGGAGTCAATAGTGAAACCGACCTTTTGAGGTCGGTTTCTTTCGTTTGTCCGATATCGTGTCAACCCTCACAGTCCGGAACCGGAGGTGACAGTTCCCAGACATAGGCTATGCAGCCCAATCTGGTCCGCAGAACGCTCGTATGTTGACATTACTCGGTGGGTTCTCTCCAAGGTTCAGGGTGGATAACCTTGAGAAGCTCAGGAACGTCCATGAGCACCGCTCCATAAGAGCTAGGTCCAAATCAAGAAAACAGAATTTCGATTTCGAGAAAAAGAAGGGAGGTGATTAAGAGATGAGGAGAGTACTGCTACTCAGAGCGGCAATCGCATTGGCGCTTGTGCTTGTTCTGCCCAGCGTGGCGTCTGCCGACAGCCCGGGTGGAACGACCACCTAGTTGAGCCTACATGCCGGACGGGATATGCAATTTGTCGGTGACCTGGAAGTGCGGGACAACGGTGAGACCATCCGGGTGACGTATCACGCTTAGGGTGGTGGTGGGTGGCACTTGGTCGAGACCCACCTGGCGCTTGTAGATGATCCGGCGGACATACCGGTGACCAATTCGGGGAATCCCAAGATAGGGCAGTCTGCCATATTTGGAGAGAGAAGCGGCATGACATTCAGCCCGCCTTACCCGTATGTCTACACCTATAGCCACACCTCGCCGGGCGGAGACCTGCCCGAGCTCCGTCTACATTTCGGCTCAGGCTGTGGTCTACAATGAAAGAGCGGGGAAGCAGGAGACTGCGTTCGCCAAGAGTTGCGAATCAAGTACACACCCGTTTGCTGGCGCCAGATGGGGTTGGTGGCTTGAGTATCACACCGGTGCCGGTGTTGTGATCTAGCCGCGAGACATCCGACAACATGCATTCCAAGATAGGAAGTCCCTCGAGAGGAACTCCCTATCATTGTCTATCGCAGAGACTGGCGGATACTGGGACCTGCCGAAGCGAAGGTTGAACGACTTCATCTGCACAGCCACTCAATGAAGGGGTACAGGCCCAACGTCCGCCAACTTGCCTCAAGTCACGATGTGACACGATTCTCGTCCCGAGCGCCGTCAAACCAGTCTCTTCGTGAGTAGTCGGCGGAGGAGGACAGCACACACGAGCGACAGTATGACAGCCATGAGAAACTTGCCGAGGACCCACACGAAGGAGTCATGCGAGCCTGCCACCGAGTCGTAAAGCTTGAGCACGAGTGGATGGATACAGTACAGGCCAAGCGAGTAGTCTGACAGGAACATGATGTATTTGCCAGGCCTGTGCCTGACGAAGAAGGCCATGAGAAAGACCAGAGAAGCTCCTGCAACAATAGAGAGTCGCGTGTACGATGGCAGCGCGAATGCGTTGCCCGCAACGAAGTTGGACTCGTCTGGCAGGCGTAGCCACTCCCACGTAGCAGCGAGAAGGGCGAGAACGAGTAGCAGCAACAAGATAATCTTGAAGCGAAGAGAACCAACGCGCCTTTGCATCTCATCGCGCAAGTAGTCCGATGCCAAGGCAGCAATGAAGATGTAGGGCACAAAGTTCAATGGATCCCAGGAGGCAATGAGGAATGTAGGCCAGCCCAGCCTGCTGACCCCGATGGGAAACAACCATATCAGGAGCAACGAACCTGTCAACAGTATCCACAGAAGAGGCCGTGTTAGCTTCGCAGCAAAGTAGCAGAGGCATGTCACTATAATCAAGGAGAAGAAGAAGTAGTACTCTGAAGACCCGCCGGTTGCCGCATATCTCAAGACATACCAGACATAGTCAAAGTCTAGTGATGGCATCCGTATTTCTTTCCAATTGTACAGAGTCCACAGCCCTACCCAGAAAACGTACAAGTAGACGAACCCTTCAACTCGTCCGACGATATACTTGGGATTGCCTCTCAGCTTGCGATACGTGAGAAACAAGGATACGAGAATGAATGTTGGCACGGCCAGCAGGAAGAAGTGGAGGTTGATTACATCTGATACTTGCAGGTGATGGCCAGAGAACCCAGTCTCGCTGAAGATGCTGGATTCGCCTAACAGACGCGCGTGCCACGCGACTATTGCTATAGAGAGGACAGCTCTCAAATAGTCGAATCCATAGTATGGCCGATCGTTCGCGGGAGCTGATGTCATTCTTGTGTTACGTGTCTGTCTTTGGGCCGAAGCCAGCAGCTCAGCATATTCTGCCCCATATGGAACCGAGAGGGTAGCTCGGCGCATTCCTGGTCATTGCGCTCCACCAGGCTGCATGCGGCGGCAACGGCAACACCAGTGATACGGCAAGAGTTGCGACTAGCTTCACTCACGGCTAACCGTCGCTATCCTAGGTGACATCCTGCACCTCATAGCTGGCACAGCGACACTTCCTCACCGGGAATGCCTCACTGATCCGATCCCAGCCATGTTCTCCTTCGTGCCCAACAGTCAAGACAAACTCCTGCAAGGCGATTAAGCGTCAACTTCCTTCGAATTATCATGACTAGACGCATCCTGTCAGACAGCAATCATAACTCTAGTTGCGCAGGCCTTCAAGTTGACCATGTCATGGCGCCAACGGTCCACGGAAAGGACGAGATGCCCAGAACATCTGAATCTGAAAAGGAATCGTATGCCTACCGTTTCGGCTCGATCTCCTGCTATGTTGTCCTGGTTTCTTGCCTGGCTCCTCCTTTGCCACTTGGTCTCCTGTCGTCCTTTCAATTCCGAAAGCCCAGCCAGCAGCAAAACGGAGTTTCGCGGAGGTAGTCTTTCCGGCATACTTGAGGAGTGGTAAGAAGCTACTGGACGTGGTCTCATACCAAGCACCTATAGAGATATCCCGTTATCTGGGTCTTGATTCCAATGCATCATCGGCGGGCGCTGCCGGTACAACCCTGGCTCTAGTTGCTCTGCTGCGGCACTTCTGCCAAGCCGACTTCCGACATCTCTGCCACCAAGTCATGTCCTTGTCCGGCTTGGCTTGACAGCGGTGGACCGTGGGCGAGCTACTGGCCGGGACGCAGCATTCGCACACGTTCAATAAGAGATTCGCCACAACACGCCGCGCCGTCAGGCGCTTGGTCTTAGGCTTCAGAAGTCCTTCCCAGCCTGCTCATTTCAAAGCACCTGGATCATCTGTTCCTTGCCATACTTCTTGTGCGCTAGGACTGGCTTTCCCATATCGACCTGTCCTACTGGAGGACTCCAATATCGAGTCGGCCTGCCTTCGAAGGCAAGGAACCCATTCCCACAGTACCCCTCACGGTTTCAGAGGAGCGACAGCCTTGCCAAGTGGCCGCTCCCCCTATCCGGAAGCCGACAGTGCAACGAGGCGCGCCCGTGTTGACTTGTCGCTATCCTGGAGGACTCTCCTTGATCACTCCTCCCGACCAGAAGAGATCCATTCTTCAGAGGCACGCATTCTCAAGCGCTTGCCAAAGCGTGCGGCACGTTGTACTCTTGGAATCTAGCGGGCCTGGAGTATGGACTGTTGGGACTACGTTCTGATCATCGGGAGCGTCTTCGTCCTCATCTTCACCATCGTCATGGATATACTGCTCGTACGTGAGTGGATCAGAAAACGCAGGGACAAGCAGGAACCCCCAAAACCCTTGAGCAGATGATCTGCTGTTGCCCAAGTCACCAGCATCACCGACGCCGAACAACCCCATACTCCCCCGGTCCACATCGAGGACTAGTCCATCCACACAGGAATCCAGATCCAGGCCGTCACGCGACCAAATGAACGGAAGACCCCAGTCTGGTTTCTCTTGCCGCTGCACCTCCCACAGAGCGCAAAACTGCTTTGCCAATGCGAGTATGCAGTGATAGCCTAGTCTCAGGAGACGAATCATGACCAGAAACACAGGTGCTTTGAAAGCAGCGCCCGTGGACTACGGCGGGAAGGTCCCTCCGCCGAATGGGACACCTCCCATACCCACCGAAGACGAGGCACTGGACGCTTACTCTCGATTAGTGGTATCGGTGGCTGAGAAGATCAGCCCCTCCATTGTGGCCATCGGTGTGGCGCGGGAAGGACAGGGACACCTTCCGTCAGTGCCGGACTTGAATGGCAGTGGTTCCGGGGTCATCATCGCCCCGGACGGGTTCATTCTTACCAACAGCCACGTGGTTCATCAGGCCTGGAGGATCGAGGTAGGTGTCCAAGGTACCGGTACTCACGAGGCCGAACTAGTGGGTGAAGACCCAGCCACTGACTTGGCAGTTGTTCGAATGAATGCATCCGGTCTGCCTGCCGCCTCGTTGGGAGACTCGGAGAAGCTGCGCGTGGGGCAACTCGTGATAGCCATCGGGCACCCGCTGGGCCTGCGCACTACAGTCACAACTGGGGTCATTAGCGCCTTAGGCCGATCTCTGCGCAGCCAATCAGGCAGGCTGATCGAGAACATTATTCAAACAGATGCTGCCCTCAATCCTGGCTCCAGCGGTGGTCCGCTGGTTGACCCAAAGGCGCAAGTGGTGGGAATCAACACAGCCATCATTCAGTTTGCACAGGGCATATGCTTTGCTATCCCCTCCAACACAGCGCGCTGGGTGGCCGGCACCTTGATCAAGGAAGGCCGAGTCGTCCGCGGTCACATTGGGATAGCCGGCCAGTCCTGCCCACTCGATCCAGTTCTCGTGAAGCGCTTCGGAATGCCAGCCAGCTCGGGAGTGGCTGTGGCCGAAGTCTATCCGGAGAGTCCTGCCAAGAAGGCGGGGGTGCGAAGGGGTGACATAATTATAGCGGTGGGGCAGACCACCACCTCCACCGTAGATGACCTGCACAAGCTGCTCACTAGAGACGCCATTGGGAGAGATCTTCCAATGGCACTGCTCAGGGGCGACAGCCTGCTGAAGGCGAATATCAAACCGGTCAAGGATCTACCATGAGCCCGAAGCCACGGTGCCCAAGGGGTCCTGGGTGCTTACCATCCTATTGAGAAGGCGGACCAGTCCTACCCAGTAAGCGGGGCAGGCAATCGAACCTTCAGGAGTTCTTCTCGGCGATGTCCCCGGCGATGGGGAGCCTGAACCTCTCACCCTGGTAGGCTTTGACCATGAGCACGATCCAGAGGACGATTCCCAAGATCCAAGCGATGACCTCCAATATCCAGAACAGCCAGCCTAGCGGTCCTATTGCCCGCAGGATGGATAACACAATCCAGACCACTGTTAAAGCGCCAAAGGTCACAATGGACTGCACGGCATGAAACCGGACGAACTTGTTCTCTTTCTCGATCAGGATGAATATCAGTCCGGTTATCCACCCGGCCAGGTAGCAGAGCAGTCCGGCAACATTGGGTTCCAGGCTGGTAGTGCTGCCAGCAATCTTAGGGATGTCCAGCATCGACCCGCAGTTCTGGCAGTACTTCGTGCCTTCAGCATTCTTGGTTCCGCACTTGGCGCAGACGCCCGTTGGCTTAGGGGCATCTGCTGCTAGCACTGCGCCGCACTTCTGGCAATACTTGTTGCCTTCAGCATTCTCCGCTGCACACTTCGGACACAACATTTCGCCTCCTTCAGGCAGTTCTCTACTTCTTGAGGATGCGCATCGTCTCCAGGACTCCGCCGCTGGCCGTGGCGAACCCTCCGACCATGGCCACGTAAAGCCCGGCACCAGCGCTGATATCGTGGTCGTCCATGTATATCATCGTCTGGAAGATAAGTGCCAACTCCACCACACTCAAGACCAGTATGACGATGCTCCAAGCTCCCGGCGTCCCACCACGAGCAAGTACCAGAGCTAATGCCAAAAAGGCCCCCAACGCAAGCACAACAGGCCCGGCGGTCATTTGAAGTCCTAGAACATCAGCCCCATATCGCACACTCACCCAAGGCAGAAATGCGCCCAAGCACAGGAGCAACGCCCCTATCCCAACAACCACGACAACAGGATCGCGACTGAGCAACGCCGAAGTTGAAGCCCACCACTGCGAGAACTGGCCTTGTCCCTTGGTATCGCTCGTGCCAACCGCAGCACCGCACGAGCCGCAGAAGCCGCTACCTTCTGTAACCTGCGCCCCACACTTACTGCATTTCAATGTCGCCACCTCCTTTGACGCGTACTGCCATCGATGTCTTCACGTTCCATCCGAACAACAACCGAGTCGCAACGTTCAGACTCACATCGTATTATCATGGGCTGTGATGTGTCAATAGCCCGACGGGGTAGACCGGCGCGTATCGCGCAAGAGAGTCATGAGGCCCAGAGCCTCAAGTCGCTGTCTAATCGTCGAACTTGAACACGCCGCCGTTGAAGACCCTCATACAGGCCTCAACGACATTGGCATCGTAGAGAACGCCCTTGTTGTTGACGATCTCCTTCAGGGCCTTGTCCAGACCGAGGGCTGGCCGATAGGGTCTGTGAGAAGACATGGCTTCAGCAACATCCGCCACCGCCAGGATTCTCGCCTCTATGACTATCTCCTCACCCTTGAGGCCTGATGGATAGCCGGAGCCGTTCATCCTCTCATGGTGCTGAATCACTATGTCGGCTATGGGCCACGGGAACTCTATGTTCTTCAGTATTTCGTAGCCCGCCTGTGGATGGCTCTTGATGATGGCAAACTCAACCTCTGTCAACTGGCCGGGCTTGCTCAGTATCTCGGTAGGAATAAATATCTTGCCCAAGTCATGAAGAAGACCGGCAATCCGAACTCTCTGTATCTGATCATTCGGTAGCCCCATCTCCCTGGAAATGGCGTAGGCCAGCTTCGTCACTCTCCGCTGATGTCCAGCAGTGTAGGGGTCTCTCGTTTCTACCGTCAGGGCTATCGCCTGAATAGTGCCTTCAACCGTTCTCTGCAGCTTCCTGAAGCTCTCCTGCGCTTCTTCTTCAGCCCGTTTCCTCTCCGTGACGTCTCTGTCTATTCCGCGGAAGCCGCAAACATTCCCATTGGCATCGAAGAAGGGCACGCCACTGGTCTCCAAGACTACCTTTCGGCCATCCTTATGGAGGCAGACATTCTCCACAAAAGCGAAGGGTTTCTTCTGAGTCAGGGCATTGTCAAACACTCTGGCCACGCGGTTGGCTTCCTTCAACGGCATAAGGTCGACCGGAGCCTTGCCAACCACCTCTTCAGGCTCATATCCAAGTATGTCGCGAATCTTGCGACTGACATACGTGTAGACCAACTTCTCGTTCACTTCCCAGACCCAATCGCTGGTCGTCTCGATCAGACCGCGGAAGCGCCCCTCACTCTCACTCAGGGCTTTCTCGGACTTCTTCCGCCCCGTGACGTCGCGCAAGACTCCCATGAACTCAAACGGCTGACCGTTGGCGTCACGTACCACAGTTACCGTAGTATCCACCCATATCGTGGAGCCATCCTTGCGTCTGAACTCCAGTTCCACGTTTCCCGGCTTGAGCACTTTCTTGGGATCCTTCTTGATCAGCGACAGAGTCTTGGCAATGCCCTCTGTAGCCCGCTGCGCTGATTCTCGTGTCACCATCTTTTCCATGCCAGAGGACTTAGCTTCGTCAACGGTATAGCCAAGCAGGCGCACTACTGAAGGACTGACGTATGTTGGTCTCAAGTTTAGATCAGTCACCCAAATGACATCAGAGACGTTCTCCGCCAGCAGGCGGTATCGTTTCTCACTCTCCTGCAAAGCCTGTTCAGCCTTCCGGCGCTCACTTATATCCCGCGTAATCCCGATGAATCCCACAGGGCGTCCGTCCATCCCAGTGACCAGAGAGAGTCTGGTTTCGGTCCAGATGGTGGAACCACCTTTACATTTCATCTCCAACTCCACCGTTGAAGCGCGGCGCTCCCCCTGGCCGGTCATACCCGTATTCGCCTTAAGCAGCTCCTTGATAGCCTTCTTGGCCACCAACGCGGATTCCGAGGTGAAGGCCTCTTCGGCTGGCGCTGCCAGTGCCTCCTCAGCGGTGTAACCCCGCAGGCGAGTCACCGACGGGCTAACATAGGTAAGTCGCAGTTTCATATCCATGGTCCAGATAATGTCAGATACGTTCTCAGCAACCAGCCGGTAGCGTTTTTCGCTCTCTTCCAGAGACTGCTGTGCTTGCCTGCGCTCGGTGATGTCGCGAGCCACTCCCAGGATGCCGATGGCTTTCCCGCCGGAATCGCGCAGGAAGCTGGCTTTGACCTCAGTCCAGACAGTCGATCCATTCTTGCAGTTTATTTCAAGCTGAAGAACGCGTGATCGATGCAGATCTTTGAACGCCTTTTCCTCCACTGCCTGTTCCTCAGTCCAAGCCTTCATGACGGAATCAAGAGACGGAGGAGTCAGCATCTCCTTCAGAGTCTGAGCCATTGTCTCCTCTGAAGTGTATCCGCGCAGCCCAACCACCGAAGGGCTCACGTAGGTGGGCCGCAAATCCATGTTCATTATCCAGATAACGTCCGAAGCATTCTCGGCCAAGAGACGGTATCGCTTCTCGCTCTCCTTGAGAGCCAGATCCGACTGCTGACGATCGGTAATGTCGCGAAGGTTGACGACGATACCTTCAACGCTCGGATCATGAAGGAGATTGCTGCTGGTAGCTTCGACAACGCGCCAATTACCATTCTTGTGTCTTACCCTCACCTCGTCTTGGCTCGAGGCTCCTTCAGCTTCCACCAGCCGTGTGAGACGCTCCTTCATAGCTGCGACATCCTCTGGATGTACGTAGTCAGATATTGACTCCGTGCGCTTCTCATTTGCCTCCTGCGTAGTGTACCCCAGCATGCGCTCACAGGTAGGACTCAGGTACTTGGGCTTGCCATTCCGGTCAACTACTGCGATGGCATCTGACGTACACTCTATGAGGGCCTTGAAATAGCGCTCCTGTCGACGCAGTGTGTCTTCAGCCTGCTTGCGGTAGGAGATATCCCTGAGGACAGCAATAGCTCCTACGGTCTCCCCTCCTCGTTCCAACAGGGTGATGCGGGTCTCCAGACTCAGGTTCTTGCCTGACTTGGTGAATATCTCCAATTCGAAATGCCCAACGTCCTGACCCGAAAGCAAGTCCTTGACGACCGAGCGAACCTTCGCGCTGCTCTCCGGTATGAACATCTTCAGGTCATCGAAATGATGCCCGACGATCTCCCCCTCGGCAAACCCCGAGACGTCCAAGACCCTCTTGTTCACCCGTATAACCGTGCCAGTCTCATCAAAGAGAACTATGCCATCCAAGACGCCGTCGAAGACCACCTGCAGATCAGCCTGAGACTCACTCAGCCGTTCTTCAGCTCGCCTCTGCCCAGTGATATCCTTGATGGAGACAAGACCTGCCAACCGTCCCTGGAACTCGGTTCTCACACCGACGGCGCTGATCCATATCTCTCGGCCATCCTTGGTTACAGCTCGGAGTTCTTCAACCCTGTGCATGTCATCTTTGAGCATCGACTCAGCGAACATGGCGGCAACACGTTCTCTGTCCTCTGCAGGAACGTATTCCAGGGGGTCTATCCCTACCATGTCTGCCGGAGAAGCAAACCCGAATATCTTGGCGCACACCGGGTTGGCCAGCACGACCTTCCCGGTTTCACCATCGACAACCTCCAACCCATCGAGCGTGTTCTCAAACAGATGCTTGTAGTTCCGCTCACCCTGTATCAAAGCCTCTTGCGCTTGCTTGCGCTGGGTTATGTCATTAACGAAGTATAGATCTGCAGGCCTTCCATCCCAGGCGAACAAGACAGCGTTGAACTCTGCCCATTTCGTGTTGCCGTTCTTGTCGATGATCCTCAGATCCTGAATATGGGAGACTTCTTCACCCCTCAGCCTCTTGAATTGGCCAGTCGTCACCGCGCGGCGATCCTCTGGATGAACAAGGTCCGCCACCGACTTGAGCAGGATCTCTTCTTCTGAATAGCCAACTAGCTCGATCATCTTAGGGTTGGCGAACTTCACGGTGCCATCTTGAATCACCATTATGCCTTCATTGGCATTTTGGACGACCAACTGATTCCTGTCTTGGGACGCTCGCAGTTTCTCTTCAGCCTGCCGACGCTTGGTGATATCCCTGATGACTGCAATGGCGCCTACCACCTTAGCTTCCCGCTTCATGGGAGAGATGCGAACCTCAACGTCCAACTTGCGGCTGGAATCCGCAATCGCCTCTATCTCAAACGGAGGCACATCATGGCCAGCCAGCGTCCTGGCCTGAGCCGAGAACATCTCCGCTGCGCGGCTGGGGGGGAAGACCTTCAGGAGCGCGAATTGCTTTCCAATGAGGTCAGCCTCGCCATGTCCCAGAAGCTCCAATACTCGCTTGTTCACCCGAACGATCTTGCCTGCCATGTCAAGAATAACAATCGCGTCTCTGACACCTTCAAAGACAGCCTGCATCTGCTCTTCTGAGTCTATCTGTACCTTGTCCGTGAGCTTGCCAGCAGCAGGCTCACTCCCGTGGACCACCTCAGCAACCGCTCTCTTCGTCGGGTTCTGTAGAATCTGCCACCTGCCCCCTTGCTTGAGTATGGCAGCACCGTGATTCCTGATCACATCAATGACTTCCGTTGACCCGCACTTGTCCAGATGATAGGAGCACATGGTCAGCAAGGGATGTGCGCCGTCCAATTTGCTCAGATTCTCTTCGAACTCCGTGAGAGTCCGCCACTCTCTCTTCTCGATCCAGCTCATGTTGCTGGAGATTCTCATCCCTTCATATTCACTCTTGAGCGCCCGGTTGATAATGTCGACGCTGGTTTCCACCATCCTTCGCGGATCAAATGAACCCTCTTTGAGATACCACTGGCCGTGGCTGAGGAACTTTATCTGGCCCCTCTCAACGTACTCTTCGCAGCTTGGCCAGGCACTTACCATGGCCTCGAAGGCTCCCTGGGGATCGAGGGGATCGGACGCAATCCAGAGACAGAACTCGTTGCTCTCCAGCCCAGCCCTGAGGTAAGGGACTGCAATGTCAATTAAGTCTTGCTTCGTCTGGTAGAACTGACAGATGTGTGTACCCCAGGGAACGTCACCCAAGAAATCTATGCCCGATTTCCTGTACTTCTCCAACACTTCCTCCGCACCCTGGCTGTGAAATGGGCTTGGGATCCCACTCCGCACGTCATTCGTAGAATGCACGGGGCCTCCACTCACGGTGTTTCCAGGCACAAGATCCTCCTGTGAACCATTACAGCGGAGTCAAGACTACTTATGCAAAGAAGCGGACTGTAGCTCGTCCGGGGAAAACCGCCCAGCTTGACCTCGTTGTTCTGCGGAACACCAAGGTATGACATACTCCAACCGCACACCCAACAGAACACCAGGGGGAAGAAGATCATCTGGTACCCAGCTTTCCGCCACTGTGATATGTTTGTGCCATCAGCGGCACTGCTCCCAATTCTCACACTATGCCGTACTCTCCACAAGATACTGAAGGCTAGAAATAATGACCCAATAGGCTACCTCTTGGTGATCTATCAGGATTGCCTCCCAGCCCCCAGTAGGCCAGGAAGCATCAGTCTCTCACTAGTGACGTACCTTCCTGGACAGGGGCTGCAAGGAGATGGACCTGGTCAGGCTATTCCCAGCGGAAGAACCGGACGGCTCCAACCAGGCAGACCAGGAACCAGCCGCCGAGTACGGCCAAGTTGACATAGTGCGGATGCAGAGCCGAGGCATCCACCATTATCTGGCGCAACGAGTCACCAAGATAGGTCAGAGGCATGGCATTCAGAATGGGTCGCATGAAGTCCGGCATCATGTCAACGGGGAAGAAGATGCCGGAAAGAAACATCATGGGAAACTGCACCACCATGAGCATAGGCATGACTGTCTCCTCAGTCTTGGCAAAGGCTGACATCAGGAATCCGAGGGACAGAAAGGTCAGAGTGCCCAGCAGGATCACGCCCACCAGAAAGAACCAGTTTCCCAACATTGGGACGTGGAAGACCAACCTGGCAACAGCAATGATGAGTGCCGCCTGCCCCACAGCAATCAGCAACCTGAAGATGACAGTGCTGATGACCAACGTAGAACGTCGGAGTGGCGTGGCCCCCAGCCTCTTGAGCACTCTGTTCTGTCTGTCAACTACCAGCGGAGCCGCTGCGAAGATGCCGAGCTGCATCAGAGCCATCGCCAGAATCCCCGGCACAAGGTAGTCAATCGCCCGGAGGTGACGGGATTGCAGGGGTCTGTTCTCGACTTGAATCAATGGCGGAGCACCAGCAATCGCGCGATCGAAGCCGTCCACCACCTGACGAATGATCGGCAGAACTACCTGTTGTGATGTTGACTGTGTGGCGTCGTAGTAGACAGTGACGTTGTCCTGGCTTTCCTGCAGTAGGGCCTGTCCGAAGCCCCACGGAATCACGACCACCGCCCGACGGTCACCTTTGCTGAGGGCATCCAATTCTCCGCTACTGTCGCCGATCTTCACCTTGAAGGCTTCAACGCTTTCCAGCGCCGCTACTAGACCAGCGGACGCTGGAGACCCATCCTCATCCACCACGCCCACGTTGAACGACGTCGTGTCACTGCGGCTGAATACTGCTCCAAAGAGGAGGATAAAGAAGATGGGAAAGGCAATGGTCCAGAAAAGGGCAGCCCTTTGCCTGGAGAACTGCTTGATATGCGCCACGAGCAGCTTGAGAAGCGCTTTCAATCCCTGATTCTCCTTCCGGTCAGCTTGAGGAAAACGTCTTCCAGAGTGGCCCGGTGCACGCGCAGATCGGTCAACTGGAGATTCCTCTTCTTAGCCAACTCCAGCAAGGCTGAGATAGTGGCTGGCACCAGAGTCGAGTAGACTGTTACCTTGCCATTCTCCATGACCACGTTGGTAGCACCAGCCAGCCCACTTAACTCCTCCTTCTCGAGTCGATCAGCCAGATCGAACTCTATGGCCTCCTCCCGGAAGTTCTGAGTGACCAACCCCTCCGGTCGGTCAGTGGCTATGATCTGGCCATGATCAATGATGGCCACGCGATCGCACAGGCGCTCCGCTTCTTCCATGTAGTGAGTCGTGAGAAACACTGTCTTGTCTCTCTGGCGAGCGAACTCGACGACCTCCCATATGCTGTGCCTAGCCTGCGGATCAAGGCCGGCAGTGGGCTCATCCAAGAACAGAATCTCGGGGTCATTCACCAGAGCCAAAGCCACCGACAGCCGCTGCTGCTGGCCGCCAGAGAGATGAATGCAGAGCTTGCGGCGGGAGTCCTCCAGTTTGACCAAGCCGAGGAGTTGGTCCACGGGCAGGGCTTTGGGGAAGAAGCTGCCGAAGAGATCCAGGACTTCACTTACGGTGAGGTAGGGGTACAACGCGGTAGTCTGCAACTGCACCCCGATCCTGCCTTTGATCTGTCGAGAGTCCCGCTTGATATCCAACCCCAACACCTGCACGCTCCCAGAATCGGATTCTCGGAGCCCCTCCACTATCTCCATGGTGGTGGTTTTGCCAGCACCATTGGGCCCCAGCATTCCAAACACTTCGCCCTTCACCACGCTGAAGCTGATGTTGTGCACGGCTTTGAGATCGCCGTAGCTCTTGCAGAGCCCGCGGACTTCAATGATTGTGGTCATCGAATCCCTTTGTGTCCCACGATGTGGGCCAATGCTATACGTTGGCGGAAGGTCGTGTCAAACTCCGGCTCTCCTGCGACACCGGTTCTTCTGGAGGGCACCCGGTAACTGACGAGAATCGGGTCGGACTGATTGACATCCAAGAACATTTCATGGTAGACATTCTTTCGTCCGGTATTGCCTCCTTCTAGAGATGGACAAGGAACTCCTTACAGGCCCATTGATCAGACGAGGTGAGATTCCCATGAGTCAGCCATACCCAGATCAGCCAAAAGGGGGTAAACAATGGTAAGGGTGATAATCGAGAGACATTTTCAAGCAGGCAAAGAGACGGAACTGGAGAACCTCTTGGTAGAGCTGCGGAGCAGGGCCATGGCACAACCTGGCTACGTATCAGGAGAGACTCTCAGGTCGCTTGACGACCCTTCTCTGTGGGTCGTGTTGAGCACCTGGCTTGATGCCAGTCTGTGGAAGGCATGGGAAGCCAGCCCGGAGCGCAAGGAGATCGAAGACAGGATAGGACGTATTGCAAGCGCCCCAGCCAAGGTATCAGCCTTCTCTTTCGTCTGGAAGGCTTGCTGGTCTGAGAACGAGGCGGAGCGCTGGCGCAACATCTCATCAGTTGCCACGAAGCATCCGAGTTAGGTGAACGCCAAGCAAGAGATGCCGGGCAGACTGCCCGATTCAGCGGTGGATCTACCGGAGCGCCTTTAGGGCATCCTCCCGCTGTCAAACAGCACTGACCTGTTGGACTCATATGTTGGACGCACTTGTCCACTGGGAGCCGTCCGGAGGTCAGATGCAATGGGCGGGACCGTGATATTTGGAGAAAACATGCTAGTCTGACGAATGATATGCATATTCCCTTTGTCCTCCATGCTTCTCAATTGGGTTGGCTCATTCCTGATGCCGTTGACAGACTACAGGCATGTGTGGTATATTGCCAACACCCTAGGTGGTCGAACCAGCTGTAAAAGGTAATAAACCGCCGGTGAGGATCGAGTGGGCGGCAAATAGGGACCGGGAAGGCGGAGAAACCATGGAGGCTGGAGAGGTTACCTAGGGTTTCTGTTTATGCCACAGTGTCACCTTCTTTTGCCTCCTGCCTAACCAGGGCTATGAACGGCAGATTGCGATACTCCTCGCGGTAGTCCAGTCCGTAGCCAACCAGAAACTCGTCGGGGACTTCAAATCCAACATAGGCTAGTGGGACGTCTGTGAGCCGCCGCACCTTCTTGTCCAGAAGCGTGCAAACGGCTAAGCTGGCAGGGTGACGCTCCTCGAGGTGAGCCAGCACGAAGCTCAACGTCATGCCGGTATCTACGATATCCTCTACCAACAACACATGACGACCTTTCGGCCTCACGTCCAGGTCTTTCGTGATCTGCACCGCCTCCCCCCCATTCCCCGCCCCATAATAGGAAAGCGCCATGAAATCGACGTCCGCCGAGACTTCCAGGTAGCGCATCAGGTCTGCCATGAAGCACAATACCCCCCGCAACACCCCCACCAGCAAGATGCGGCGTCCTTCGTAGTCCTGGGATATCTCCTTGGCCAACTGGCGCACCCTCATTTGTATCTGATCAGCGCTGAAGAGCGTCCGTCCCACGCCCTCGGTCTTGGCACCGGCAAGTGGCCCGTGCCCGTACTTGGCCAGCAGGCGGTCATAGTCACGCCGAGCCAGGAGTTTGATCTTGGTGTCCGGATAGAGCTCTCGTAAGCGGCGAACTTTGCGGTTCTTCTCACTTGTCAGACCTGGTTTCAAAGTCGTCATTTCGATGTACAGGTCAAGGCCAGGCAGATAGAAATCAGGCGTAAACATCTCAGTGACCTTGTCTCCTTCCCATTCGAGCATGAAGGAGCGCGGCTCGTAGACCCACTCGATCTGGTAGAAATCGAGAAGCCGCGCAAAATCTCCCTCGCTGGGATGGGCAAAAGAGACCGTTCTTACGGGGGATCGCACCGCAGGGCGACGCGATGTGGCCTTGGTTTCTGTTGACACGGAGCCTTCTGCTGAGACCGAGGTACCGCTGGATTCAAGGACAGTAGCTGCCAAGTTGGCTACCGTGATGAGATACTCTTCTTCCGCTGCCGTGAACTCGCGGCGTATGCGATTGTAGGCACGCAAGCTCCCCACTACCTTTCCCCGACACATCACCGGCACACCGATGATGGATGCTATCCGTTCCCGCCTTGCCATCTCGCCGAATTGGACCCGCGGGTCATTTGCCGTATCAACTACTGCCACGGTCTTCCCCTCCATTACTTCAGGCAAGCTCTTGTCCGCCTCAACCAGACCTGCCCTTAGATAGCGATCGCTAAGACCATACGTGGCAGCGTGAATGAGCTTCTTCCTCTTTGCATCCAGCAGCAGCAGGGAGCAACCCCGGACGCCCAGAGATCGGCTGGCTATCTGCACCAGGCAATTGAGTTTCTCGGCGGCAGACAGATTCGAGTTGAGTGCTCCGGCCATCTCGCTAAGGGATCTGTTGAAGACAATTGCCTGTCTGCCCATACGTCGGTCACCTCCTGATGCGCGAGACTAACTGGCAACGGACACAAGCCCGCCGAGACTCCTGACCTGCCTGTTCATCTGGGACAGCTCGCAGTCGAGAAGACCACACCTCCAGAACATGCAGAAAACACCTGAACTAACCAACCAACTGAGGCCAAACAGGGAATACCACCGCAAACTGAGATGCCAAGCCAGCGTCCGCCTCCACTCCAGTACAAGGCCATTGTATGCCACTCCTGCATTACATTCAACCATCTAGCCGTTCATCGCGTGGCAGCATGACATCGCCGTGCGGGACTCTATCGGTCGAGACTACTTGGCAATGCCGGATGTGCGGGGACTATTGAGCCTTATTCATATTTCAAGGCTCACGCTCAGACAGGAGGTATCTAGATGATGGCTCCTAGCCATAGCGCAATTGAGTCTATCCGACGCTGGTTGTATCCTCTTAGCAATCTGGTTAGGAGGATGATAAGAACTATGTCAGACAAGTTGAGAGAGCTACTACTATCCAAAGAGGGATTACTCAGCATACTAGGAGTCTTGGTGTCCCTTATCGCAACTTGGCCATTCATCCTTGCTAGCCTACCCACTACAGTGAAACCACAAGATTGGGCACAATGGGGTCTAGAAATTCTAGGTGGTTGGGTACTAATAGGGGGTTTGATAGGGTTGGTTTGGTTCATATTGCGGCGTATGGATAGAGCAATCAGAACAAACGAGGTACAGGACGCCATTAACAGGGACACCAATCTAATCACCGCTATCAACACTGCCGCTGGCGAACGAGACAACCGATTGATAGACACACTCAATACCTTGAACCAGACTCTTCAAGTTCTGCAAGAGCAGAATAAGGCAATAGTCACCACTCTGGAACGCTTAGTGCAAGGAATGGAAGATGGCAAGATCGACTGAATCTGCCCTCTGTAGCACAGATGCTACAATAGACACATGCCAAAATCACGCACAGTGGTCGTCTTGGCCACATTGCTATGGCTATCTGGGCTTATTGCTTTCTTGGCGGAAGGCGGTCTGCAATTGCTTGGATATCGTAATGCCCCACTAGGTATCGCTTTGTTAGTGATAGCTGGAATCTGGCTTCTAGCTATTGTTCTTATCATCACGTTCTCTCCATCTGCACGTAGATGGCTATTGGTGGCTCTTTTCAGAAAGAACACGCCAGAATCAGAGATCGAAACGTCTACACCCAAACTGCCTTCATCTAAGGCAAAGAAGGCACCCCGCAAGTTGGGCAGGATAGATATCAAGGCGAACGACATGCCAAGAGAGAAGGTGCCGAGTGAGATACACAGAGTGCTACAGGAAATCAGAAACATAGAGCAGAGACTCCTCGCAGACTTCATCCCAAAATATAAACTTAAGTGGGAAGATAGCATGGCAAGGGATGGCGTTCCATCAGTCGAGTCTATTAAGACAGTAAGCCCGAGATTCGACGAAGCCAAAGCAAATGACGAGGATTTGGGCCTAGCAAGAAGTCGGCTCACTAGTCTAACAAGTAGAATCATGAATTCAACATTGGATAGCGCAATTGACGATGAATCCGAGAGCAGAAGGCGAATGCAAGCCTTTGAAATCTACAGGGCGGTTATACGAACCTTCTATGCCAAGCAATACAAGAGTGCCCTACCCAGAATTGAGCACGACTTCAAGCGGATGCAGAGAGAAGTGCGAGGCAAACAGCAGAATATCACTGAGATAATATCCAGAATAGGCACTAAACCAACGATCCCAGAGAATGACGTAGCCACGATCATACAGGAGTTAGAGGCAATCACCATATCACTCAACGGAGTGGACACGAGCATGGCTCGCCTATTCTGGGGACTGAGTGACTTTCTTGCACGTGGATTAGGGGAGACGCATATCCGAGAACCAATCGAATCAAGATTCCAAGAGAAGGAGCCAGTTGTCTGGGCTACAGTGCAAAAGGAACTGATAACCACGCTCACCATCAAGAAGCTGATACGCTCTGAGCAACGACCAACATTTGTACATGGCACTGAGACTCATTACATGCTTACAGATTTAGGTTCTGACGTGTTGAGGGTATTGGAAACAAGGGGGTGGCCTAAGCCATGATTCCTTTTGTAGCGGTCAGTTCTTTGGTCGGCCACTTTTGCCCGACTACTCGCCTGACACACGCACGACGATTAGTGGCCAAGGCACCAGCTTGGAGTGCTATTGCAGAGAGCAAACAATGAACTCTAACCTTCTTGAGACCGCGCACTCGGATGCTGTTCAACTTCCGATAGTCCTTGAGTCGGGAGAATGTGCGTTCCACACTACCACGTCGATCAAAGACATCCTTCCATACAGCATTCTCTGGATACTTCGCTATGGCCTTCTTGTGCCTCGGATGAGTCTTGATGATGGGAACTCCCCTGTACTGCCGATGAATCAAATGCCTGATCGCTTCGCTGCAATAGGCAGTATCGGCAACAACGTACTGCGGATGAAACTTGCTGTTGACCCAACGCGCTTGAGCCAGAAGTGCGGATGCGGCCTTGCTATCGTGATGATCCCCACCCATGACATGCATAGCCAAAGGGAGTTCATAAGCGGTATCCACCAGCAAAGAGACCTTGTACCCCCAAACACCCTTCTTGCGGCCATTGGTGCCAGTTTTGACAATCCATCCAGCATCTTTGTCCGTGGGTGTCTTGTGACATCCGTTACTCCATGCCTTGATATCGCTGGAATCCATAGACACGCATTTCCCAAACTCAGGGAGAGCCTTGTAGAGCTTCAGAGTGAGTCTGCGGAAGACTTGATTAATCTGCCCCTTAAAGAACGAATGGGACAACCGAGCGAAGAACCTGGAGAATGTCGGCTGACTCGGAATCCCCTCTGGCGATTCAATGCCACAAGCCTTGGCAATGTAGGGGTTGTCTTGGAGAAGCCGGATCAGATCAGATACGGACGGCCTACCCAAGAGATAGTAAACCACAAAGCAATGCCAAAGTATCTCAGGGTCATACCCATGCGGCCCACATCGCACTGGCCCTCTGAGTGCTTCGATAAGTTCCTCGTCAACATCAGAAAGCTCGGCCAACACTACTCTGATCTCCTCAACTACAGGAGGCAGTGGAGAGCCTTGACGAGATCGTTTAACATTAGTGTTGGCCATTTGGAAGCCTTGCCTTCCTTTTGGTTGAGAGCCGCTGGTGTCGCAAGCACTGGCGGCTCAACTTTTGTTCTTGTTAGTGTACCTGTAGAATATCTTATCTCAGAAGTGGCTATCTGTCAATACTCTTGACGTATATTACTTTAAGGTGTATGATGGATCACGATGTGCTACTAGCTGAAGAATCTCCACTTGGAGGTGAGGACATGAAGAAAGTCCCGATTACCTTAATGGGCTACCGTTGCGAGAGATGCAGCCACGAATGGATACCCAAGAATGCTAAGGTCAAGCCTCGTGTCTGCCCCAAGTGCAAATCCCCTTATTGGCATCTTCCAAGACGAAGAAAACTAGCAAAACAATAGGAATCCTACGATGAGAGATTCTAAGGCTCAAAAGGCAAGAGAGGTGAACATGGACACAAATATTCTCTATTATGGAGACAACCTAGAGGTTCTGCGGAAGTATGTACGAGATGGCATAGTTGACCTATGCTACATTGATCCCCCGTTCAATTCCAAACGAACTTACAACCAGATTTACAACAACATTGGCACAGAAGACCGAGCACAGTCTCAAGCATTCATTGATACTTGGACTTGGGATGACCGTGCTATCGAAGGGTATCAGGAAATACTCGACAATAACGCTGCTAGATTCACAAAACAGACTATCGAGCTAATCAAAGGTTTGTCTAATGTCCTTGGCAAAGGCAGTTTGCTCGCCTATCTAGTTAGCATGACGCTTAGAATCACTGAAATCCAGCGTGTCCTCAAGCCAACAGGCAGCTTCTACCTTCATTGTGACCCAACGGCGAGCCACTACCTAAAGCTGATTCTTGATGGTGTTTTCGTGCCGAACGGTGGTGATCTTCGCAATGAAATTATTTGGCATTATCTCAAATGGTCAGTGGCGCAGCGTCAATTTGTTCACAACCATAATGTTATCTTCTTCTATAGCAAATCAGAGGACCGCAACAGGGTATTCAATACGCTGTTTGTGGACAGGTCTCCTGCCACGAAGAAACGGTTTGGAAATGCCCAAATATTATCTAGCCATGATTCGCAAGGAAACAGACAACCTTCCCAGACAAAAGGAAAATCAGTGGGAGTAGCCATGGATGATGTTTGGGATATTAGCCGTGTTCCTCCCATCAAACAACTCTATCCAACCGAAAAGCCACCTCTCTTACTTGAACGTATCGTCAGAGCATCCACCAACGAAGGAGATTTGATTTTAGATGCTTACTGTGGGTGCGGAACTACTGTTGCTGTTGCACAAGAGTTTAAGCGCAAGTGGATTGGTATAGACATTACATATCAATCCATTGCAGTAATACTCCGGCGTCTAGAAGACCAATTCGGGCAGAGTGTGACAAATAGTATTAAACTCGATGGCATTCCTCGTGATATGGCATCGGCTTGTGCTCTCGCTAACAAGAAGGATGACCGCGTTCGTAAAGAGTTCGAGAAGTGGGCTATTATGACATACACAGGCAACCGAGCGATAATCCACCAGAAGAAAGGGGCCGATGCTGGCATTGATGGGATTGCCTATTTCAGAACAACTAACATAGACAATGCCAAGATCATCCTGCAAGTGAAGTCTGGTAGCGTAGGACGTGGTGACGTAGCAAAACTCCATGGTGATATGCAGCGTGAATCGGCGGCAATGGCGGTGCTTATTACCTTGGAGCCACCAACTGCTCCGATGATCAAGGAAGCAAAAGGCGCAGGATGCTACCATCACGATCTCATGGATAGGAATTATGATGCCATCCAGATTGTGACCATACAGGACATGATTGAGAACGGCAAGGTTCTCGATATTCCCATGAGCTTAGAAGTGCTTAAAGCGGCTCAACTCAAAGCAGTAGGCAACCAACTATCATTGTTGGATGATGTACCCGAATTATGAATAACGCTCTATTGACAAGCGTTAGATGGCTGTGCTATAAGCCCCCTTGATTGGATCAGGCCGATACTATCGAAGAAATGAAGAAGGAAGGAGGTGAAATAGTGAAAGACACTCAAAAGTATGTCGCCGAGTTTCTGGGAACGTTCACGTTGGTATTCATAGGGTGTGGCAGTGCAGTGATTGCCGGCAGCCACATAGGATATTATGGCATAGCATTTGCCTTTGGCTTGACAGTCCTGGCTATGGTCTATGCCATAGGGCCCATATCCGGCTGTCACATCAATCCGGCGATCTCCATCGCGATGCTGGTGGCGGGGAAGATGAAGGGGAAAGACACCCTGATGTACATCATCGCACAGTGTCTTGGAGCGATCGTCGGTGCAGCGATTCTCCTGGCCATTGCCAATGGCGTAAAGGGCTACGACCTCAGCACCAACGGATTGGGGCAGAATGGGTATGGCGTTGGCTCCTCTCCAGGCTGGTCTCCCGGCGGCTATTCTCTAGGCGCGTGCTTCCTGGCAGAAGTGGTGCTGACGGCCATATTCCTGTTCGTCATATTCGGCTCCACCAGCAAAGCGGCGCCAAAGGGGTTTGCCGGCCTGTCGATCGGCTTCTCACTGGTGCTGATCCACTTGGTGGGAATTCCCATAACCGGGACATCGGTCAATCCCGCCAGGAGTCTAGGCCCGGCGATCTTCGTCAGAGGTGATGCGATCTCTCATGTCTGGCTCTTTATAGTTGCCCCTATCTTGGGTGCTATCCTGGCAGCCCTTATTTGGAAGCTGTTCCTTGAACCTGGGGCCGAAGAAGCGAGCCCGCCTGCATAGGCTCGTGGGCACTTGACGGAAAGCAAGCCTCCTGCGTGCAACAGTTCACGCAGGGGGCTTCGTCTTTTGCACAGTGGAAGCGCCACTGCATGGACAATCTGGCAACTCATGGCACGGAAGTGGGCAAGACCGCCCCTCTGGCATCGCTCCGCAGTCTCATATTACGGGCCCGCGCCGATGGCATTTCCGAATCCCCACCGTTCTCGAGTCCCAACAACCTGCGGTCAGTTAGTTGCTGACATTAGTTGTGGTGTCTCGGATTGGCATTCTCAGAGTCGCGACGTTTTGCTTTGACTGTGCCTGCAACACGTGCTAATCTTTCGGCAGCAGCCTTAGGGGCCTGGTAAGCACTCGAAAAAACCAGGTGATGCCGCAAGCTCAGCAAGCCAAAGGAGGGAGCTATGCACCACGAGTTGATCAAAGCGCTTTGGGATTTCTATCCACCGGAGGACAAGAACGACTTTTTCCCGGCATACTTTTACATGAAACATATAGACAGGTTCATGTACTATGCGCTCCTGGCATCGGGCCTTCCTACCAAGGAGTCTGTAGATCAGCATGATGAAGATGTGGAACAAATGGTGAAGTATCATGTTCAGCGCATTGCCGAGACAGCCCTGACTTTCGAAACCAATATCTACCACGGGAAAGTCTTGAAGCTGCAGGATGCCTTGAAGCTGGTTACTCAGAAAGAGTATCTGAAGTTGTCTCCTCCGGAGAGGGTGATGCCATTCAAGGTGGCCAGGGATGTCATCTTGAAAGCCAACGACACGATCTCTGTAGGGACCTGTTTCTGCCGTGCGAGCGTGGAGAAGCCGTGTCTTCCGCCGCCGCAGGAGGTCTGCATGTTCGTCGGGGACCCCTTTGCCTCCTTTATAGCGGGGGCACATCCCAAGTTCCGCAAGGTATCTCAGGACGAGGCCGTGAAGATACTGGAGTTCGCCCACCAGAAGGGATTCGTTCACACAGCTTACTTCAAGAAGGAGGCGGGAAACAGGTTTGTGGCCATCTGTAACTGCTGCGGTTGCTGCTGCAATGGGATCAGGATGTGGAACATATTGGGGGGCACAGTGCCCATAATGGCTGCTTCCGGCTATGTTGCCGAGGTGAATGATGACTGCAATGCATGCGCAGCGTGTGCCGACAAGACCTGCAACTTCAACGCCATCAGCATGGACGAGAAAGCGCAGAAAGCCGCAATCGATCTGGCCAAGTGTATGGGATGCGGTGTCTGCGTTGATGCGTGTTCCCGCAAGGCCATTCAGCTGCGGAGGGAGCCATCCAAAGGCGATCCTCTGGACGTAGACGTACTGAAGAACTTGAGCGTGACTCCCTGAGCCTCCTTCGTAGAGTCAGGAACCGGTTGGGATAAGCCGGGACTCTGGCTACTGGGGAAGAACGTCAGCGTGGGGTTTCTTCCCAGCTACGCGTGACAAGACAAACACCCCTGAACTGGCAGCGAGCAGGCCAAGGCCAAGGCAAATCCAGACCCAAACTGGTGTTTGATGCCTGTTCATGGCAGCCAAGAACTCGTGGCCGCCAATCTCATCATTAGCCAGAACGGTCTTATCAAATGTGCCATTGCCATCAGAATCAATCTTGATGGTCACGCCATTCTTGCCCCGAGAGAGGGCATTCCAGTCAACTACGTACTGGTGCACCTCTCCTGCTGACACTGGAATGCCGGTGGCATGGAAGGCGATGCTCTGATTCCCGACGAGCCTGACCACTGTCAGTGTATAGGAGCCGTCTTCTGTGCCGACCACCTCATATCGGTATGAGTCGCTGGGCGAAACAACAGTGACGGTGTCGCTGAAATAATCTGAGTAGGGGATGCCCTCCTTGGACTCTCCGTCCACAGAACCCGTCACTCTGGACGACAAGTCGCGTGCACGGATTTCAGCGCATCCACTCAATTCGGCTCGAATGAAATCAGGTCGGGCAAATGATGTCTCTGTCGACCAGTCTGACCAAATGCCACGACTGTCCTGGTACCTGACCCGCCACCAGTACAACTCATGCTCGCCCATGACCCCCCTTGGCAGCGCCATGCTGGTGAGATTGACGCTGTCAGCAGCGCTGTCGAAGAGAGGGTTGCTATAGTCTCCGGATACCGTTGTTACTTGCCACTGCGAGGCGGTGTGTGTGCGCGACAGGCAGGGGTGCGAGAAGGCCGATGAACTGATGGTGGGAGTCAGAGTCATGACGCTGGCCTTGTCGACCGGTGCCACATTCCAGGGCTGGTTGGGAGGCGAATCAGTTATGGCAAAACCCTTGATAAGAGTGGCCGTGCCACCTGGAGTGGTCACAGAGACATCGCTGACCCCAGGAGTCCCATCACAGAGGATACGAATCGCAGCACTTATCTGCGTATCGCTGACAAGGGTGAAGCTGTCCACGATTATCTCAGGGCCGAAGCCAACCCCCGTTGCACCGGTGAAGTCCGATCCAGATATCCCGACAACCGTACTCTGCCCTGACCTGCCGGTGCCAGGATTCACATTCGCAATCAGGGGAACTCTGAGGGTGGTGAAGCTCTCCTCGGTACCGAACTGGGGTGCGCCGTCACCCACCGCCTTGGCTCTATAGTAGTACGTGGTTCCTGGCGTAAGTCCGCTCAAGGGAGCAGAGAAGGTCTCAATGCTGTCCATCACTCCCACGGCAATCGGGGTGTATGACCCTCCGGCCACTTTCCACTCGAAGGACACATCGACACCGGTAGCCGTGCCCAAGTCGTCAAGGTTGCCGTTGAGTCGGGCCGAAGTGGTGGCCAGATTGCTGGCATGGTTGGTGGTCACAGCGGGCTCTGCCTGCGTGGTGAAGCTCATCTGGTCGCCTTCATCAGAGCCGTCGCCCACCGCCTTGGCTATGCAGTAGTAGGTGGTTCCTGGGGCGAGGCCGCTCAAGTCAGCCGAGAAGGCTCCAGCATCGTCCTTCGAGTGACTAGGGGTCGTGTGGGGATACGGACCGCCGGAAGTGGTACCCCATTCGAAGGAGACTGTAATGTTGTCTGCCGTGCCCAGCGCGGTAAGGTTACCGTTCAGAGTGGCTGAGGTAGTGGTGATATCGGTGGCAGTACCGGTGGTCACCGACGGTGATGTGGTGCCGGTGGTGAAGATCTTCTCGACGCCGAACTGAGGTTCGCCGTGGCCCTCTGCCTTGGCTCGGTAGTAGAAAGTCGTGCCACTAGCCAATCCGCCCAGGTCGAAGTAGAAGGTGCCGATAGTGTTCTTCACCTCGGGTGCGGTTTCATAGTCATAATGCTCTGACGTGGTACCCCACTGGAAGGACACGGTAACATTCTCTGCCGTGCCCTTCGACGAGAGATCGCCGTTGAGCCGTGCCCCATCGGCGGCGATATTGCTGGCATCACCCGTAGCCACCGACGGTGGTATGATCGGAGTGGTGAAGAACTTCTCCAGGCCGTAGACGGGGGGGCCATCACCGTCCGCCTTGGCTATGTAGTAGTAGGTGGTTCCCGGAGTAAGCCCGGTCAAACCAGCGGAGAAGGCTCCAGTGCTCGCCCTTGTCTGGTTGCCAGTGAAGTTGTGATAAGGCCCGCCGGCATCGGCCCCCCATTCAAAGGACACGGTGACACTGCCTGCCGTGCCCAGCGCGGTAAGGTCGCCGTTCAGAGTGGCTGAAGTGGTGGCCAGATTGGTGGCATCGTTGGTCGTCACCGAGGGCGGTATGGTGGAGGTGGTGAATGTGTTGTCGTCGCCCCAGACAGTACCATCACCTACTGCCTTGGCCCTGAAGTGATAGGTGGTTTTGGCAGTAAGGCCAGTCAGGTTGGCGCTAAACGTGCCCGTCGCGGCCTTCGATCCCGATGTGGTCGTGTTGCCATAGGATGTGGTGAGCCCCCAATCGAAGGAGACGTTGACAGTGCTGGCTGTGCCTAGCGACGCGAGGTTGCCGTTCAGCTCAGCCGTGGTGGCGGTGATGCTGCTAGCGATACTCGTGGTCACCGAGGGTGGGGTGGTCAGAGTGGTGAAGCTCTTCTCCAGACCAAAGGTGATGCCGTCGCCCGTGGCTTTGGCTTGGTAGTAGAACGTGGCGCCCGGAGACAGTCCGCTCAGGTCGAAGGAGAAGGTCCCCCGGGCTGTCATCACCTGTCCGGTTGTTTCATGGGGATATGGCCCTCCTGGGCTGGTCCCCCACACAAACGACACGGTGACGTTGTCTGCCGTGCCCAGCGACGTCAGATTGCCTCTCAGGCGTACTGAGTTGGTGGTAACGCTGCCGGGATAGTAAGTAACTACCGACGGTGCAGCTTGGTCCGGCGTGCTGGTGAACGGTCCAACAGCGGGACAGCCGTAGAGGTTGAAATCAAGGTAGTTCATCCACAATTCCTCGAATCCTGGGGAGATGTCGAACTTGAGGTCATTGAGCGCATCGCCAGCACACATCTCTTCGGCAATCAGCCGCTGGGAGTACTCAAAGGTCATGCCGGAGTTCGTCGCTGTCCCGGCGAAAGAGGTTTGCCCAATCTCGTACCATGAGACGCGAGAGGCACTTACGGTGGCGATACACCCATTCTTGAGGAGCGAGTACCCCAGGTTGTTGCTGACCTCCGGCGTTCCATTCGAGCAAGAACCTTGAAAGGCAAAACCGGGGTGGTTGTCGTCCAGCGTGGCTGCATGGGACAAGTCCATGACGTATGAGGCAGACGTGCTTGACCCATGCGTCCACCAGAAGATGGCGCCGAAATCTGAGCCGTTCCAGGCGTTGGTAACGTTGTCGACTGTGCATAGAGTGGTCTCTGGGGCCGGGATCAGTCCGTAGTCCGAATCGTAGACTCGGTGATAGGTCCAACCGTGGGGAACTAGCACGTCATTCTTGATTTCCTCGCCCAGTTGATAGCCGGGAGTTGACCCGTCGGAAGGTTTCATGGGCAGCAGGGCGTTCTCTCGCCAGGAAGCACTGCTTGCCGGTGCGTTCTCATAGTCAATGATCTTTGAAAGGATGTGATCCAGATCAGCGATACTTCCGTAGTATGGAATACGCCCCACGGCCACCTCCGCCGCCCGAGGCGGATCCCCCGAGAAGTCATCGTAATACTCCCCGTAGCGGCCGTCATTATCCGTGTCCCAATTTGACGTGAGCTCGGCGTAATAGAAATCTGTGGGCACCTGATACGTGGTCGTTACAGGAGGGGAGCCCTCTGTGTGGTAGCAGTAGCATATCTTCATGGGCACGTCGCCGGTGGAAGGATTCGGGTTGCCAATGAGCAGGACATATTTGATGTTCAGAGTGATGTAGTTGCTCTTCAGCCACGAGCGGATGCGCTCGGCAGCTGTGTTTCCGGTGCCCCCTCCCCACGTCTCCTCAGTAACCACCTGCACCGTGAAGCCACGGGCTTCCTTGCTGGCGACAAAGTCTAACAGACTGCCAGAAGCAGCCTCAATGTTGTCAGTAGTGATAATCACGTATCGCGCCGCTGCGGGCGATACTGCATATCCGCCGTACTCCCCGGCCATCTCTGCAAAATTGGAGGTCATCTCGCGGACTTGCCCTGCACCAGTGAAGTCTGCGCCGGCGGCGCTGCTCTTCAGCAAGTCCCTTTCAAAGATTATCTCAATAGCATCCCCTGAAAGCTGGAAGATCTTCTTTTCAACAGGGTTGTAGGCGTAGGGTGCGTAGAGGATCTGTACCATCTTCCACCCGCGCATTATCTGGATGTCCACCTTGCGTATTGGTTCAAGGGGGAAGAGAGCGTCGCTCTCGTAGATGTCGGCATCCTTGCCGTTGACGATGTTTCTGTCTGCTGGCCATACGGCGGATGCCTGTTCGCCATCACCCACAGCCAAGGGCGGCACGGGTTGGATATCATAATCGCCATCGATCACGGCCCAGCGACAACCGGTGATCGTGGCCTTCACCGTCGTTAGGTCGGCATTAGGTGGCAGGAGGACTCTGACGGATTGATAAGGGATTGATGGCTCACCCGTTTGACCGATGTGCTGAATATCCGTTCCGGTGAATCTGCAGAATCCGTCGGCATCTGTCTGTGCTGCTACGTCGCATTCCGGCAGGGGTACCGTTATTGCTCCGTCAATGTTCTTGGCTGCTGCGGCTCTGCCGGCAATGCTATATGTGGAAGCGACTGCGATGGTCAGCACAATGACGCACAAGACGACCGGGAACGCTCTACCGGAACTCGCGGTTCTCACCGTCCCTCCCCAAACCCCTTAGTCGCTTTCCAATGGTTCTGCCCACGGACACATTTCGTCGGCAAATGCACATTCCCCTGGTCTGCGCGCCAGTTCTGCCATTTTGGCACATAGAGATGACATTGGCAAACACGTTATTGTGCCAAAGTATGTCTGACAGAAGCGCGTGGGAACAGGGAGTGGTGAGGGTGCATAGATGACAGACGGATCAACTGGCCGTGCGTCAACCGACATTGGCTGTGTCTATTGACATATAGTCCGGTGGTTGGTAGTCTGCCGTTGGGACAAGACTATGGCATCCAAGTCTCGTTTCCGGCGTCAGACTGCCTTCCAGGTGAGCATGGCAGTGTGCGTCATATTCCTGGTGCTCACCGCCGTGGCGATGCTTCTCTACCCAGGTGGCACGAAGACCGACCATTCAACGCCGGGGTATTCGTTCTTCCAAAACTTCTTCAGCGACCTGGGGCTTACCAAGGCCTGGTCCGGAGAGAGCAATGGCATCTCATCAGTCCTGTTCATCGTGGCGTTGTCCCTGGCCGGGGCCATGCTGGCCCTGTTTTTCGTGGCGTTTGCCCAGTTCTTCAACCAGTCATTCTGGGGGCAGTTGCTCAGCAGACTCGGTTCTGCCGCTGGTGTGATCTCCGGGATCTGCTTCGTCGGGATAGCCGCCACACCGGCCAATCTTCATGGCTGGGCGCATGGCGCTTTCGTCGACTGGGCTTTCAGGATGTTTCTGCTGGCCGTTGTTCTGTACACCGCGGCTATCCTCGTAGAGCACCAATACCCGAAGCGGCTGGCCTGGGTGTTCGCGCTGTTTGCTATCTTATTGGCAGCCTACGTGGTACTGATCACTGTAGGCCCATCATCAGAGACGCCCAGCGGCTTGAAGATTCAGGTAACGGGACAGAAGATCATAGTCTATGCCGCCATCGTGAGCATCTTCATCCAGGCCAGAGGGGCGCTGAGATTCGCCCGATCAAGGTAGTATTGCGGAGAACCTGCCGAAGCACTGAGGCAGTACGCACTTCATCTCCCAGTCCTGAAGCCCCTACTCTCCATGGCTGAACTCCCTATTCTGGAGTCCCAGCAACCTCACCGCAGATTCGCGATGGCAGCCCATCACAGCCACGAACTCGTCCAGCCCCTTGCCTCTCTGTTTCTTCGAACTCCTCAAATACCTGGTCCTGACCGCCTCAACATACTCTTTCATAGCCAATCTGGTCATCGTCACCTACAATTACACCAACAATCCTTCTGAGGCAACGATACCAACTTCCGTAACAGTCATTATGAGTCAATTCGAGGGGTAGTCGAAGCTATGTTTCGCTGCTATAATGGCACAGGTGTCCCGCGCGACTTGTTCAGATAAATTCGAAAGGGAGGTGCCAAGCATGAGGAACATAGGAATCTTCGGGATATCAGCATTTGGTCAGGGCCCGTGGCGACCAGGCAAGAAGGTCTGGGCGATTGCCCTTGCCGGTGCCTCTGAGATCGACTTCCGTCAGGCCCAACTTGATGAAGGCATCACGAGCGTGACATCAATCGTGATACTCGGTACCAGCAAGATTGTCACCCCAACGGATATGCCAGTGACGCTTACCGGCCTCTCTGTACTGGGTGTCAGGAGCACAAAGCGTCAGTTATCCAAGGACATACCCCCGACGACGGCCAAGGGCTTGAAGGTAAGCTGCTTCACCTTCGGTGGGACCTTCAGGATAACAGACAAAGCTTAGACAGTCCTTGTGACCAGCAAGCGTTTGCCATGGCCCTCTGCCAGCAATGAGGGCCGTGGCAATGCAGAGTCAGTCGTTCTACTCTCGTTGTCCAGCCGATCTACTTCCGCGAGTTTTGCCAACCTCGACTATACGGCTGATGGACTGCGCTGCTCCTCTGAGTGACAAGAAGAACGGGATGCCCTCTGCTAGACAGATCTCCTGCATTCTCCGCGATGCCTGCCATGAAGCATCCGTGACTATAGAATGGAATACCACCACCGACGGCAGTCGGCACATCTTGGTAGCAGCCAGAGTCGGCTCGATTGTGGCTGCCACCCAGTTGCCTATCGATATCGGTGGTATGTCGAAAGCGAACTGGAAAACGACCAAGTCAATATCCTGCCACTCCTCAATCAGACTAATGAAATCGCCCCATCCTTTGTCACCCCGAGCCACGTTGCCCGGTACGCTGGCTCCGGCAGCTTGCCGCGTGAGTATCAACCCGGTCAGCGGGAACGCATCTATCGGATTGCGTAGCATGCCTCCAGCGGGAGGTATTATCTGCTGCATCCTCCTTTGTATAGACTCTGGGATCGGCGGCAACTTCAAACCGGCCTTCTCCAGTTCGTCAGTCGCCAATACGCTGGCTCCACCACCAACGCCGATCACACACGTATTCAAGCCGCGCGGAGGCTTCATACGCAGCAGCGCCATCAGCATGTCTGCCATGTCCTCGACGCTATTGACTCGGATGGCCCCAGCCTGCCGGATCACTCCGTCCCAGATGGCTTGGCTGCCTGCCATGGCCCCGGTGTGGGAGGCAGCAGCCCTGCTGCCAGCCTCCGTATAGCCACCCTTATAGATCACCACTGGCTTGGTCGAGGCAGCCTCCGCCAGGACATCCGCAAGTCGTCTCCCGTCCGTGGTGCCTTCAAGGTAGGCAGCAATGACCTTGGTCTCCGGGTCATCTGCCAAGTACTCCAGGATGTCGCACTCGTTGAGGTCGCAGGCGTTGCCGTAACTGATGCCCTTGCTGAAACGCAGTCCTCTCGCAGCTCCACTGCGGATAAGGTAGATGGCATTGCCGCCGCTCTGGCAAAGAAGGCCGATGTTCCCCGGCTCTCTTGGGAAGTCCAGCGAAAAACTCATGCCTGAACTCGGGCAGTACACACCCATGCAGTTGGGCCCGATCAGGCGCAGGCGACCTCTACGGGCCATCTCCACCAACTGCTTCTGCAACTCGATCCCTTCGCCCTGCCCCGTCTCCGAAAACCCGGCCGTGTAGAGTTGAACCACCTTGACGCCACTGGCTCGGCAGTCTTCTAGGAGCTCCGGTGTTTGCCATGCCGGAACACAGGAGACAACGTAGTCCACTGGCCCAGGAACATTGCGCAGGCTAGTATAAACGCGGAGCTTCCCGATGTAGCCACCCTTGAGATTGACAGGATACACGGGCCCTTTGAAGCCTGCGTTGACAGGCGCTTCAAGGTAGACTTGATTGAGCCACGTTCCATGCGGGTCAGGTGAGAGCCCGACGACAGCCATGGACCGAGGAGAGAAGACGTATTCTAGATTCGATCTCGCTGCCTGTTCAGAGACTGACATGTTTCGAGCGAGTCCTGTTGGCCCGTGAACACAGCTCTTCCAGATCTATCTCATTGTGGTAGTGGCCAATATCTCCCAGCGAGTGAGCATCGCTATTGGTCAAGAGCAGCAGGTCGTGCTTCTCAGCCAACCCCCTTATCATCTCATCATCCATGTCATCATCATGTGACGGGTTTCTCAGTTCCAGGCCATGTATGCTGCCGTCTATGTGTGACCCGAGATCCTTTATGTGAGGATGTCCAGGGTGGGCGATGAACCTGAAGATGGCATCGCCAGGGAGATATAACTCCACCAGATGGAACAGTCCCTTCTCGATGCCGAGAAACACGCGGTCCATCTCTTTGCCTGGGATGATCAGTATCTCATCGTCGAAGTACTGGTGGACGATGTCTCTTACTTGGTAAGCGTACGTGTGGGTGTAGTGCTCCGTAACTGCAATCCCATCCAACCCCCTCGCCTTGACCGCCGATACAATTCTCCTCACAATGTCCGGGGTGGGATTGGGACAAGCCGTTGCTTCGCGGCAGTGGGTGTGGAGATCGAGTTTCAAACCTCTAGAATCCTATCAGGCTGACAACGGCGCCTTGGTAGTCTCAACGGCTCATCTGGCCATCCGATGGACATGGGCAAGCCAGATCGAAAGAAGAGACTCTTGCCACAGAACGGGCCATGCAGACCTGCTACCACATCTCTACTCGGGCACCAGGATACTTTTTCCCTAGTGATTGAACTAGGACATCGCGGACGGTCTTGTCTTCAATTGTGTCCACTTCCGAGACTTCCGGCTTCTCCCCACCACCTCGCACGTGCTTCCTGACCAGAAATCCAGGGACCTGAATATAGCTCCAACTGGCACAGCCGCAGCAAGAGGAATCGATGCAGGCATCTCCCAGTACCAACAGGACTTCCTTGCCATTGAGCGGCATCACTTGTTCTTCACGCGGCACGTAATACCCGGCGAGGCTTCGTATCTCCTGCCCCAACTCTGGATGAGTGAATTCCGTCCTTGCCATCTGTCGCCCTCCGTCGTCGCGCTGTTCCCAATTATAACACAGCCTCCGCATGCGGCTTGACATTATCAACGGGCCAGGTTGGACAGGGAGCCATCTGGGTCATATCAAGATTCGCAGCCTCATCAGGTCACCTGTATCGATCACTGGTGAGAAGCCCAAGAACCCGTTGATGACAGAACTGGCTGGATTGCTATACAATATGGCTCGCTACTGCAATCTTTGGGGGGAATCTTCTCTCAGAAACAAACGAAAGGAGGTATTGTTATGTCAGAGCATCAAGAAGGGGCGCTTAGCGTCTACCGCGTCCTCGATCTGACCGACCAGAAAGGTGCCTTCTGCACCAAAATGTTGGCAGACTTGGGCGCTGATGTCATCAAGATCGAAAGGCCTGAGGGTGATGCAACCCGCAGCATCCCGCCGTTCGCCGGTGACGTGCCCCATATCGAGAGGAGTCTGTACTTCCTCTTCCGCTATGCTAACAGAAGGGGGGTCACTCTCAACCTGGAAGTTGCCGACGGCAAGAGGATCTTCGAGAAACTGGTCAAGAAAGCGGACGTGCTGGTGGAGACCTTCCCCCCAGGATACATGGCCAGTCTGGGTCTTGACTATCAAACGCTCAAGAAGACCAACCCAGGCTTGGTCATGGCCAGCATTACCGAGTTCGGCCAGACAGGGCCCTACAAGGACTGGAAGGGCTCGGATATCGTCAATTACGCTATGAGCAACACCATGATTACCAGCGGCTTTCAGGATGGTGCGCCCATCAACTTGCCCGGTACGCCGTCCTGCGACGCCGCATCCCTTATCGCCGCCATTTCGATAGTCACAGCGCTCTACATGCGTGGCACCAGCGGAGAGGGGAAGTACATCGACACGTCGGTGCACGAATGCTCCCGCCTGGCCCTCTATCCCTGGATGCTCCCCATGTACTCGTACAACGTGAACCCTGGCATGCCTCCGCCGCCGCCGGAGGGACGCCTTGGCGCCATGATATACCCGGTCTATCCCTGCAAGGACGGTTTCATCCGCGTGGTAGCCCTCACTCCCAGGCAGTGGGACGGGCTCGTGCATGTGCTCGGCGACCCAGAAGTCCTCAAGCAACCCCAGTGGCGGGAGTTCTACTACCGGATCGGCAATGCTGCCGATATATTCGCCGTTATGCTGGAGTTCACCACCCAGTTCACCATGCTGGAACTCTTCGAGAGGGGGCACGATGAAGGCGTACCGATCGTTCCCATCTACAGCGTAGAGGGGTTCACTAACAGTAAGCAGACCGAGGCCCGCAGATTCTACTCCGAGATGAAGCACCCGGTGGTCGGCAAGTTCAAGTATCCTGGACCTCCCTACAAATGGTCAGAGACGCAGTGTGAAGTCAAGCGCCCGGCTCCGACGCTGGGACAGCACAACGAGGAGATCTACTGTAAGGAACTGGGCCTCTCTAAGCAGGACCTGGCGGCCCTGCGGCGGGCTGAGGTCATATAGGAAGGAGATTCAGAATGGCAGACACTCCTCTACAGGGAATAAGAGTTGTCAGCTTTGGGCAGGGTGGAGTCATACCGGACTTCGGCAAGATCATGGGAGAGCTTGGCGCCGACGTCATCAAGGTCGAATGCCGGGAGAACCCTGACTTCATGAGAACCATCGGATTCGATCCGGATAACATCGCTGGCTTCAATGAGTCAAACCGCAGCAAGCGCGAGATCGGACTGAACATGAAGACCGAGAAGGGGCAGGAGATCGCCAGAAAGCTCATCAAGATGGCCGACATCGTCGGTGAGAATCTCCGCGGCGGCGTCATGAAGAGCCTCAATCTCGACTACGATAGCATCCGCAAGACCAAACCGGAGATCATCTACATCAGCAGCAATGGCTACGGCAGCGGCGGACCCTACTCTGATTATCAGGCCTACGGCCCGATGGCTTCTGCCTTCTCGGGCCTACTAGCACTATGGTGCCATCCCACAGACGAATACCCAACGGGGGCTAACGTACCACTCCCGGACCATTACGCCAGCAAGATGTTGGTGGTGGCGGCGCTGGCCGCCCTGGATTACAGGCGCCGCACCGGCAAAGGGCAATTCGTCGACCTGTCCCAGGCCGAAATGGCAGCGAACATGATCGGCGAGTACTGTCTGGATTACACCGTCAATGAACGTGTGCCCCAGCCGGTTGGCAACCGCAGCCCCTACGCCGCGCCGTACAACGCCTATCGATGCAAGGGCAACGACGAGTGGTGCGCCATCAGCGTCTTCACGGACGCCGAATGGCAGAGCTTCTGCACGGCCATCGGCAATCCCCACTGGACCAAAGAGGCCAAGTTTGCCGACCTTCCCAGCCGCCTGAAGCACGTCGAGGAGCTGGACAAACACGTCGAGGAGTGGACGCTGCAGCACGAACCTCGCGCGGTCATGATGGTGCTGCAGAACGCTGGAGTCGCTGCTGGTGTGCTCTACCGACCAGCCGAAATCCTGGATGATCCTCAACTGAGATGGGATAATGCTATTGTAGAAGTCGATCATCCCGTGGCCGGCAAGAGACTCTATCCGGGCATTCCTTTCCGTATCTCCGATGTCACGCTACCACCCAGCCGGCCAGCCCCCATACAGGGTCAACACACCGAAGAGATATGCCGGGAACTGCTGAAGATGTCCGCGGATGAAATCAAGACCCTGAAGGACGAAGGGGTACTGGAGGTCTCAACACGGCAGCAGCCGCAGAAGAAGTAGGAAGAAGAGTCAGCCCCTGTCAGACGGAGTCTCGGTAGCGGAACGCAAGAGGCCAGGTCTATAGACCTGGCCTCTCATTTCCTCACCCGGAAGTCAGCCTTCGTTAGGCAGGTTTCTTGTCTCGCATAGCCCAAAGCAGTACACCAACCATCACACCGATGCCTGCCAGAAGGATGCCAATCCCGGCAATTAGGTACCCGATGCCCTTGTTCCCTCCAGTCCCTTGGAGTGCCACAGCCGACTCACCGGTCAGCGCCGCTCCGGAATCGCTCTTAATAGCCTGTTCCTGCTCCTTTACCGCTTCGGCGTAGTCAGCTTTGGCAGCGGTGAAGTTGCCGCTGCTGTATTCATCGTCAGCTTTGTTCTTGAGGTACGACGCCTCAGTCATCATTCGGCGGCCCTCGTAACCCCACAGTGTGTAGGCAGAATTGTTGGCAGTCCACTTTTGAATAGACTCGCGGCAGGCAGCCTGCTCATCGGAGTAGATCACAAGGTTGGAGCCGCTGTCTTTCACTTCGTCACTGCCGTACTTTACAGTGATCTCGTACGTATGGATGACCAAGCTGGAGGCAGCGCTGGCGTCGAACTCCCAGATTATCACTCCATACGACTCCTTCGCTATTGTTGTCGGATACTGAACAGCATCGACGTGATCACGGCTCCAATCAACGGTCAATGTAGCACTATTGAAAGACACGTCTGATCCTGACGGGTTCCGGACTGTCGCCATAAGCTCTGCGTTATCACTCGACTTGTACGCCACTATGCTGCTACCATAGAAACCATCCGAGCCCTCATAGGCAGTGTTGAGCCACTTGTACGATTCAATGTAGAGTGCAGGAGCTGCCTCCGCTGATCTGGGCACAACGCCCACGGCCAACACCACAGCCAACAGACATAAAAGCGATGCCATTGCCAGGGAAAGTTCACATTGCCTGACCATCTTCATTGCTGCCGATTACCTCCTTTTATGATTTGCAGCCTGCTTGACGGCTGCTTTCGTACCAATAACCTTGAACCCCAGTCTTTTGCTTACCGTCTCCAGACGGTGCAAACCAGAGCAAGCCCGGTCACCTACTTTCGCATGTTAGCTGCGCCAGGCGTTTTAGAATCCTTCTCGTTTGATCCACAGGGGCCCTCATCGGCCCAAGTGCGCCCAAACAACTCGGCGCCATGTACGCAAGCGACACCATCTCGCGTATCATTATAGTAGAGCTTGTCAATACCCTCAGGTGCCGTACGGGGTGGACTCTGTAAGAGAGTACTTAGGCCAGGTACACGCAGGGAACAACTTCAGGAACGGATCCGGCCCCGTTGACCGTGTCTTTGGCTCTCGATCCTCCGGAGCTCTTCGTCATCAAATCCAAAATGGTGGGCTATTTCATGACGAACGACTCTTACTATCTCGGCTTCCACCTCTGCTTCGGAGCCACACTTGTCCTCAATAGGTTTCTGGAAGATCACTATCCTGTCTGGCAGAACCATGCCATATCCTTGCGTGCGCTTGGCCTGTGGTACCCCTTCGTACAGCCCCAACAACATCATGCCTCGGCCGATTCTGGCCAACTGTCTTCTATCAGGGTAATTCTGCACCACGACGTCCACATTCTCGAGCTCGGCTCGGAATTCCTCCGGCAGGTCATCAACGGCTTTGGCCACCAATTCCTCAAACCGTTCTCTGGTCATCGTTCTATGGTCACCCTCTGCAACAGTCTTCATGAGACTCGGAGCGTCTAAACCACATAGCTAGTATTCGGCAGTTGGTGAAGCGCTGCTCTGACTAGCCGGCTGAGAACCAGGGCACGCTGCAGCCAGCATTATAGCACGGGGGGACGTAGCGAGGGCCAGACATATCACAGCTACATCCGCGCTGCGGGAGGGCTTGCCATCACTCAAGAGAGAGGAATGGTGGGGAGTTGAATGCCTAAGTGGTTGGCGCCTTTCTGCTAAACGCGATGGTGACCAGACCGGATACTGGCGCGCTCTCCTCGGCACAGAATACCTTTAGGAAATGAGTGCCGTTGGGTTCAATATTCACCGTTCTTCCAACCGTGTAGTTGGCATAATCGGCGCCAGTCCCGGGTCCATCTTTGTCCACCTGCATTTTGACTTCAATCCCGCTATCGGGATTGTCAAGCGTGTAGGTGTACTGCATGCCGTAGGCCACGTCAGCTGCGTTTGTTACATTAAACACAACCCCCTGCCCAGGGTACAGCGTAAGAGGTTGGACAGTGGCAGGGTCCACCGCAATCGGCTCCTGAATTGTGACCGGAACGTCTCTTGTTGTCAGCACATAGGCCAAAGCACTTCCGGTAATGGAGAGAGCTAGCACAATGGCCAGCACCCACACAGGAATGATGCCCCACAACTTCTTCCGCATCAACTACCTCCTTTCGTTTCTTATCTTGCTTGCTTTCTCCCCACCATTCCTTCACAAGCTCGCTTGAATCCTCCAATCGGATTTGCTGTCTGCATGACGCAATAGCCCCTACCAGAAGTCGCTGTCAGAAATGATTCTCTGTCAATTAGCGCTTCCCGTAGTAGACGGTGCCCCTCTGCTCGGCGGTGTATGGTGTAATCCACGATCATATATTATAACTTGATGGTCCCTATAGATCAAATCCTCATGTTCTATCTCATACCATGACAGTCTGTTGGGTTTCAAGCTTTCGGTACTATGCATGCCTTCAGCATTCCATGGCACCAGCGAGAACGGATCGCCAGGGCGGGGGGAATGGGGTGTCATCGAGTAGATACTATGGTCAGCGGCACGAGTCAAAACGAAACGGGTGCCACAGTAGGATCAGCCCACCTGCCTTGAGAGGTGCGAGTACTACGAAGCGCGCAAGAGCAACAAGTAGCAGCTTGCTCATTCTGTTCTCACACCCCCAAGGCCAGTAGTCGCTCAAATATACACTCTCCACCATTGGAAACTTCTGCCAGCTGCGGAATGGATTGAGAGGAGACGTCTCTTTCGGACTTGGAGTTAGGCTAGGCTGTTGCGGTCGGAGTCTGAAACCGTGGTGAGGCGCACCGGACTGGAACCTGTAAATGGCTGATCAAGAGACACCAAAAGCGACGTCACACAGGATGATATCGGACGTCGGGACTCGCCTTTGCGCTCAGAGACTTCAGTCAGTACTAAGCTGAGCCCTTTGGTGCAGTGTCATCGCAGGCGATCTATCGGCAAGTCCGTACGCAGGAATCATGTGGCATGAAGGTTTTGGCAGTTCCAAGGTGCCGTGAATATCGGGAACTAAAGGAGTATCCGAGGCTCAAGAACGGGTGAGTTTGATGAGAAGGAAGGAGCCTGCGGTTTGAGCCGAGTGAGCTTCCCAAGCAGGCCACTGTCTTCACCTGTCTTTGTCTTCTGTTTCATACCACCCTTGTTCCATGCCGCGCTTTGATATCCAGTATGGGAAGGTGAATTGACTCAGAAAGATATGCTTGTCTAGATCTCCACCGTGAGCGCAGTTCAGATGACAGTCTGGCTCCGTGATGCAGAGAAGTATGCAGTTGTAGGCCTTAGTGCTGCCTCCCTCCTCCAACGGCATCAGAGGATGTGCAGTCCAAGACCCCTGATACTTCCCTTTGTCTTCAAACAGCAGATTCAGGTACTTGCCACACTTTGCACAACGGCCGCCTTGTCTCACATATGCCGCATTCTTTGTGTTATGGGTGAACTGCATCTGCGGACCTTTGACCCTCCTCTGCTTTGCCAGTACAGCGCCAGCAAGTCAAGATCTTTGGGTGAGATTATATCACCAGACCCCAAGACTGCAAGCTGAGGGAAACCGCCTGAAATCCTGCAAGGTGCTGATGGCGCGTGACCATGGCCCACAGCCCACCTTATGGAGATGGATTCCGGCTACCCTAACAACAAATGTGACATCCTGCGATACGCCAGCGTTGCCACAGCCTCTGATACCCGCAGCCACGTCGCACCGAGGTTCAGAAGGCCGCTGTTGACACGTTTGTCAAGATGCTGGAACCGAACCGGATGTTGGCAAGATGCTAGCAAACGAGGCGGGAAGTGAACATGAGGCGCACAGGACTCGAACCTGTAACCGGCTGATTAAGAGTCAGCTGCTCTACCAGTTGAGCTAGCGCCCCGCGGCGCACTCTATTCTATCCCAAACCGGCTCTCGAAGACAAGAACCCTGATACGGCCCATCCAGACAGATGACTTGCAGACAATCAGCAGCGCCGGTGGTTTAACTCTTGAAGATATACTCACTCGTATTGGTGGTCCGTATGCGTGTTAGATCAAGGAAGCTGGTCACGCTCCTGAACATCACCACCATATTCCACACGAGTTTCAAGGGATTTCTGCCAGCGCCATAGAACATGAAAGGGTGAGATGCCTAGTCGAGGGCCAGGCCTCCTCCACTATGCCCTCAATGGCGGTGCATCCGGCGTGACTGCTTTGACTACCACGTTGCGTATGTAGCGGGAGCGCGGCTGCATCGCTTCAGAGACCGGTGACTGCTTTCCGTGCCAGCGCCGTATCCACTCCTCGTGGGAAAGGCGCTTCGGGCGTTCCATCAAAGTGACCGCTACTATGCCAGGAGAACGCTGTCCATCGGGCCAGTCCCTGGATTTGGAGTGTCGATTGCCGCCGTATTCCGTGTATATTGTTTCGTCAACGAGGTAGCCTGCAAACCTGAAACCTGCTGCTCGAAGGATATCCTCTGACGTTGTGCGCTGGTCAACATTGTCCAGCTAGAGCGCCACTTCGGCGCACATCCGCTCTCCGGGATGGAAGGGTGCAGACGATTTCACATCAGAGTCTTGGTCAACAATGTACAGGGTCAGCTTCCTGGCTCCAGCCTCAAGCAGCTTGGGGGCGACTCCTTGCAGCAGGACTTGCTGCCTTTCCATCCTGCGCTGTCTCTCAGAATCCCAAAGGATGTAGACCAGCTTGTCCATTTTCCTCCCTTGTCGGCCAGCCCTTAGGCAGCACCAGGGGCACTGCCTTTTGCCGGACTCTATCGGGTCCGGCGGCTGCAATCAAGCGTAGGCACGAGTAGCACTGTCCGACGATGCCACTGCATGCAGAATGTCAGTCGCCCTGGCGAAGGCCAAAGGCTACCAGCCGGAACTCCTCGACGGTCTGCTCGTCCTCGCAGCAGAGGCATGGATATGTAAGATCCTCTTGGAAGTTGATCGAGAGCCCAGAGGAGATCAAGAAAGTCATCGTATCAGTACGATCTCAAGTGAAGCAGGGCCACAAAAAAGAAACCTACTGAGCGCTCAAATCGGCCCTTCTTGTTCAACCAATCACTGGTAGCCGTTGAGCGAAACCCGCTGGACTCTGCATTTCCGGTATTCAGTTACTGGCCGAATTGTGACGCAAACCAGGCGCGATATCAAACACAATCAGGTCAAGCCACCGCGTTATGTCGAAACAGACTGTTACCGAAACCTGATCGTTGCGTCATAATATGGTGTTACCGAAAGTTGTTCTTTCTGTCGTGCGGGGAGCGCCTAGCATGGTGTCGGCTAAGCCAAAGAGACCCTTGGCTGGCCTTATTCTGAGCCAACGGAGAAGTGATCTTGATCCGAGCGATCTGCGCTAGGTATCTCGCTAAACTCTGGCACAGCAGGCTTGTCATTGCCTCGGAGCTGGTCAGTGAGTCTGGCAACCTCGTCCTTGAGTACCAGAATCTGCTCTATCAATTCGGCGTAGAGACTCTCGTCTGAGCGGTTCCGCAAGTCCGTCAGACCTTCAACAATGAGCTTCCTCTCTCCGCCTGCGATGTTCCTGTCGAGCAGACCACGCTCTATCGCTGCGGCCACCGCATGTGCCCTAGACTTGGCGTTCAACTTGCGCATTATGCACGTGACGTGGTACTTGATGGCCTGCTCACTGTACGACATGGCCCGGGCAATCTGCAGGTTCGTCCTGCCCTGGGCTATCTGTTTTAGTATCTCGATCTGTACAGCGCTCGGCATATCTCCACGACCGAAGTTTAATCCGTTGAAAGACTAGCAGCATGCGAAGGCCCTGTCAACTACGCACGCGAATCGGTCAAGTTGGAACACGGTTGTTGGCCTATTCCTGGCGCTGGTATAGGCAGATGTTCAGGTGTCTGTGAAACATGACCTACCCACTTTCTTAAGTACGACTTTGAAAGCCCATTCCGTGGCAGAACGAAGCTTCGCGCAGCCAGTGGCTCTGTCATGCTTGAGGCGTGGCAAGACGGTATCGGACAGGGTCTCACATCAAGCACCAATACAGACATCACGTCGTCCTGGGTCTCGATTCCAATGCATCGTCATCGGGTGCCGCAAGGCAGAATAACCCATCCCTTCCTTATCCTCCTGTATCAAGGCTCCGAACTCAATCGGTGGTGAATTCACGAGATGAAGATCTTGCCTGATCACGTTCACATGCTCATTCAGATCTCGCCATGGGACAGTCAAGCCTACGTCATGCCGATACTCAAAAGCAGTACAAGTAAGAGACTTCGGGAGGAATCCACAGAGGGACTCTTCGAAGTTCCTCCGGGGATACGAGTTCTGGGCCTATGGCTGTTTTGCTGAGTCAGTCGCAGTGCTCAGTAAGGCACCCATCCGTCACTATGATATGAGACCGGCCTCAGGTGTGCCGGAGAGCTCCTTGAGCCCACAATCCCAATGTCCGGCGAGTAGGTTCACTTTCGGCAACAGTCATCACAAATTAACTCGGCCTCTTGACATCTGATGATCCTGTCGTTTAAGATGAGCGCAGTACCTAGTAGCAGTCTGCCGTCCATTCGGGGATCGCTCAACGGCACTTGCCTGTCGTTGGGATCATGTCATGGACCTAGGGGGGAATTCGCACAGAATCCGTGTTCCCTTATGGGATATCGGTGGTTGACTTCGAGACCACAAGGGCAGATAGAGTATCAATTGGGAGGTGGGACGATGAAGGCAAAGGCAAGCGTCGGTCGGGAGAACGAACTCTGGACACTGCTCAGTCAAGCTCAGCACGCCGCCATTAGAGCCTCGGAGACCGAACTGAGGCAACTCGGCGTACCGCAGATGCACGCCGAGGTCTTGATGATCGTGAAAAGTGAGGATGGACCGGTCACCCCCGCCGAAATATCTCGATCCCTATTCAGGGAACCTCACACTATCTCCGGCCTTCTCACGCGCATGGAGAAGCAGGGTTTGGTGAAGAGGGTCAGAGACCTGCAGAGAAAGAACATGGTGAGGATAGCCATCACGGACAAGGGTGAGAAGGCTTACCGAAAGCTGGGGGATGTAAGTGCTATCCACAGCATCATGTCCTGCCTCTCCTCCAGGGAGCAGGAGAGCCTCAAGGACTCCCTGCTCAAATTGCGCCGCAAAGCGCTGGAAGAGTTGAGGATGAGACAGCCTCTGCCGTATCCCTAGATCCTTGAAGTCAGCTTGACTCCGCAACCGGGCAAACAGGCCGAGCAGGCCTCCATGTCTGCACGTCTGATCTTGGGGCCGTGCCAGATCAAGAACCAGCCACTCTTTTGAAGGCCCTGTCTCTCCTCTGCCTTCGCCATTAGCAGCCGGAAGACGGACTCGATTCCTCGATTCTCTGATGTCTGGCAGATTCATGTACTCCGATCAGTCCGGGCCCACGGTTTCAGGGTCGTTCACCTGAATCAGCAGAACTGGTTGCCCCTTGTGGGCAACTGGTGATTCAGCCAACCCACTGCTACTGAATGACTCGGTTGCCGGGTGGGAACGAATCGCGGCAGAGGTCTAACCAAACAACGGATGATCATCTGGATATCGACGAGGAGCTCGTCTAAGCTTCTCTGATGTATCTGGCGATCTCGCTCAGGCTCGGCCTCTTGCCGTACATCAGGAGGCAAGCTCGGAATATCTTGGCCCCGGCCCACATGCAGAAGAAGATCGCCGCTATTAGCAGTGCCAGGCTGAGAACCAATTGCCAAGCAGGGATACCTTCTGTGGGCAGCCTCATCATCGCGGTGACTGAAGAGGTCGTGGGAATGAGGGTGAATACGACTGATATTGCGTGGTTTGGGTTCTCGATGATCACGTTAAGAAAGAACATGGGGAGCATTGCACTCAGGGCTACGATGCTTGACCAACTCTGAGACTCTCTGGCCGTGGTTCCAATTGAACCCAGGACGGCCATTATGACTGCAAACAACAGATAGCCCAGGACATAGTAAACAAGGGCCAGGACAAGGAGGCCGGGAGGCATTGACGCAGTGCTCAACGCCGGGATCTTGGCCAAGGCAACGTCGACTAGTATCCAGAAGGAGACCACCCAAAGGACTATCTGCGCCAGCCCCGCTGCACCCAGGCCCAGCACTTTGCCCACCAGGAGCTGCCTTGCCGACACCGATGAGAGAAGCACCTCCATCAGCCGGCTCTCCTTTTCCTCGGAGATGCTCTGAAGCAGATACCCGGAAGCAAAGAAGATGGAGAACATCAGCAGGATAGCGAAGATGTATGGCATGAAGAACTGCATAAACGGATTCTGGCCCTCTATTTCCTTGCCTGTTTCGTCCAGTCTGATGGAGCTCAAGATGATGGGCGTCTTGGCTCGTTCCAGGACCTCTGTGCTTGTCTCACCTCCAATCAAGTTCGAGATCAAGAACCCCCTGATGCTCACCATCGTCTGTGATGGTGGTTCCAGTTCCCTCTTCATGGTGTATCTGACGATCAAGCCTGTGCGGACGTAGTCACTAGGAATGACGAAATACTCGCTGATCTCTCCGGACAGAAGGGATTGCCTGGCCCCTTCCTCGTCAGGGTAGCGAACGAACGTGGCACCGAGATCGGTGTATTGGTCAAAACCACCGGCCTGGTCCACATAACCGATCGTCTTTGTCTCTGCTTCGCTGGGATGGTACCAGTTCTGCACACCTTGATAGATCCCATATCCCACCAGCATCAGCAGCGGTGCGGCCAGAGTGACCAGGATGAAGGATGTTCTCTTGAGTGTTACCAGCAGCTCATGCCGGAATATGACGAGCGTCTTATTCATTCACTCTGGCCTCGAGCGACCTGGATGAAGATCTCGCTGAGTGGAGGCGTAGCCACCTCGAATCGGTTCACGGTGACGTTTCTGTTGACCAGGCTGGCCAGCACTTTCTGCGGCGATGTCTTCCCATCCAGCAGGAGTTCCTGGTGTGTCCCATGATCCTTCGTAGTCAGGACGCCGTCGACTTGTCCAAGGTCACCGTCGGCAGAGATGAAAACGGAGTTGGTCCGATAGCGGGCCTTGATTTCGGACAGGTTGCCGTACAAGACTGATCGTCCCTTATTGATCATGAGTATTCTGTCGCAGAGCTCCTCAACCTCATTCATCATGTGTGTGCTCAAGATGATGGTCTTCCCCTGCTTTCGAAGTTCACTCACCATGTCTTTCAGGAGCCTCGTGTTCACCGGGTCGAGCCCATAGAAGGGCTCGTCGAGAATAACCAGTTGTGGATCATGCAGTATCGTGGCAATGAACTGGATGAGTTGAGACATGCCCTTGCTCAGTTCCTCAATCTTCTTGTGCTGGTGCGGGAGCATGCCTGTGCGCTCAAGGAGCAGGGTCGCCCGTTGGCGCGTTGCGGATCCGGATGTGCCTTTGAGCGATGCCAGATATGAGAGCGTATCGACAACCGTCAGCTTCTTGTATAGTCCGCGCTCTTCGGGAAGGTACCCGATCTTGTTCTTGGTGGCCTCTTGTAGCGGCTCTCCCAGTATCCTGACATCACCTGAGTCCGGTTTGATGATCTCCATCAGCATGCGGATAACGGTGGTCTTCCCGGCGCCATTCGGGCCGATAAGCCCCAATATCTCCCCAGACTCCACTTCAAAGGAGATGTCCTTGGCCGCTTCCACATCGCCGAAGTGCTTGCTGACCTTCAAAACCTCGACGGCTCTGGAGTCTCTATTCATAGTGATTCGAAGAACACGACTGCTTTCATAGTCGGCAGGGCGTATTCACTGCTGAATGGCCCAAGGAGCATTCTGCGTGTTCCGCTCCTATCCCTCTTGCCGAAGGAATCACATATCCCCCCCGCTACGGTCCCGCTGGGATAGGCGGCCCTAACACCGCTCACCATGCTTTGCCTAAGTCATCATTGTATCACGTTCACGACGCTCAGGATGCTCAGCGCTTCTTGGGGTACTTCTTGAGGATGCTGCTTCGAGCTGCAGACTCCGCATCAAGTTGCATCAATATGATAGAGAAGTAAACATGAAGGGCCACGAACTTCCCCGTCCCTTGTCAGAGATAGGCTCTCACTTTGGATACGTGACAGTCGCGCCATGCTTGGGAGACGGTTGTGGCACGAGCGCGGCGAGTATCCTGTCTGTGGGGTTGATATGCGGTGGTTTCATATGTCCCAGATCAGCCCCCTCAGCCTGCCGCTGAGAGATGTAGTCGGCAAAGGTGCCTTGGGGCAGCAGGGTGACTTCTACTAGTCTCGAATTAGCCTCCAGTGCGATGGCAGCGTCGGAGTCGTAGATGTTGTAGGGGTTATGATGATACTGCTTATCCAGCTTCTGCAGCTCGCGACTGAAGGATGCGGCGATGTCTCGCTCCGCAATGCCGTTCAGGTACTTGGGCTCAATGTAGAGATGAAGCACCGCCCTGTCCCTGATGACTTCCTTGCGGGCCGTCCACTCGACATAGGGCACGCCTGTGTTCTCGAGGGCTTCCCAGATTATCCTCTCGGTCAGCCTACCCAATCCGGCGATGTCGATGAGGTAATCGGCTCTGCCATAGAAGATCATCTGGGGAAGATTGATCTTGGATTCCTCGTTGCGGAGAGAGATTATCCTGATCATGTCTCCGATCCTGAATCTGGCCAGTGCTCCGCCGTGCAAGTTGGTGATAATGAGTTCGTAGTTCTGGTTAGGCTGCACCTCGTCCAGAAGCACAGTCTTCGGCCAGTAGGAGTGATCGAGCTGCCACCTGAAGTGCTCATCCTCGGGGATGAACTCCAGGAAGTTGAGATTGGGAATGAAGGTCAAGCCATTGTAGTCCCACGTCTGGGTAGCATAGATGCCACCCTCAGTCCCGCCGTATAGCTCTAAGGGACGCTTGCCCCACATCTGCTCGACCTTTTTCTTGAAGACAGCTGAGTCTGTCCCGCCACCCATGATTACCTTGATATCCCAGAGGTCTTTGGGAAGCATAGGGCGACCGGCCAGCCTGCTTCTGGCCAGTCCTCTGGCCAGACGCAGCAGAGCCTTGGGATGAGCCATGAGGAAATCGAAGTCCATTTTCTTTGGTTGCTGCATCTGTTCTCCCACCATCACCAGGACAGATGATAGACCACCGAATGCATCCAGACCCGCGTAAAGAGCTTCGGCAAAGCCCGCCTTGATTTTCTCTGTGAAGGCTAGACCCTCTAGATTGGACGGCAAGAAGTTGAAACCAACCGCCTGCCGGAGAAGCTCTCCCATGGCCCCTGAGCCATATTCTGGGCCTCCCAGAGTATGCAGTACCTTCATATGCTCTCTGGCCTGATGGAGGTCTCCCCGGTGGCGCGATATGGCGAAGAGGGCCGAGGCGGCACATACCTTCTCGAATTCTGCCGCGAAGCTTCCTGACCATGGCACCCATTTGATGTCATACGTTCCGCTGTAGCCTGACGTCCTTATCCAACGGATTGGCTTAGCTGGCAAAACGTACTCCCGGCGCTCCTGCAGCTCGGGGCAGTAGTCACTGTAGGTAGTGAGCGGCACCTCTCTTCTGAATTCTTCGACGGTATCCGGCATGGCTCCGCGCATGACCTTGGTGCCAATCCGAGAGGCTTTCAGGAAATCGATTTGTTCCAGAAGAAGTCTCTTCTGTATGGTCATGAAGTGGTCTAAGGAAAGATCAATGAACCCGCAGCACATTAGCCACAGTTCATTCTTCCTGCCCTGACGCAAGAGGTCAATGGGCCTGACCACAGCACACCCCCTTATTCTTCGGACCGACTGCCTTCGCCAGTTACGGACAAAGGTTGCTCAGTCTGATAACCCAGGTAGAAGAGGTTCGAGAAATGATGGGCAATAGCATCGCAGAAGTGAGATGAGGTCCACAGTGAAGGAGATCCTTCCGAGGGTGTCCGCCCCGGACCAATCTCACACTACTCCCGCCTGTAAGTGGTCCGCTGCCCTGCCAGTATCCATGCGGCCCAGCCCCACTCCATCCAAGACAGTCTCCGCTGCTACTCGACTCTTCTCCCCAGATCGCGATGAAGTATAACAAACGGATCATTGCCAGTCAATGCAGCCCAGGACAGTCCCCTTAGACATCTATTGCCCACAGCATTGTCTTGGACGGTCCATTGATCCCAGCGCTATATGGGGTTCTGACCAACTTTGCAGCGGTGGTCCGGCATCTAGCGAGGCTGATGGGAGTTGTCGGCGTGGTTGACGTCATTCATATTCATGCCCCGCCCTGAGTCACTTGGTCTGCTATTGCCATATAGGCTCAAGTCCCCGGAGATGGGAGGCAAGGATGGGGTCACAGTGATATCAAGAGGAATGGAGGGGGATTCATGACTGACACAACGTGGATCGCCGATTCAAATGACATGAGGAGCGGCGAACGCCGCTCCTCATGTGCCAGTACACTGTTGTCTACCGTCGGTGCTAAGTGGGCTGAGGCCCACCTGTCACTTCGGCATCGGGCGATGTTCCGGGTTGACCTGGCTTGCGTGCCAGGAGGATACCGACGGCAACCAGAACGATTCCGGCGCCGATGGACAGCCACGGCAAGAGGTTCTTGGCCAGAGCAACCTGCGTCTTGGCACTCTTCGCTTGGCCAACCAAGTCGTCTATCGTGTCCTGGGTGAACGTCAGGTTGTCATCATAGAAGGTTACATCCTTGTAGGTCATAGGCCCTGTCGCCGGAAACAGAGGGTCTGGCGATGGGATTTGGCCGCTTCTCTTGGTGATGCTCTCAGAGCGAACCGTCACGCCGGAGACCGGCTCAACATACAGCGTGATCTTCTGGTCAATCCTCATCTCTGGTATGTCAAAGCTAGCCGAAGTCGTAAGCCCTTCGTCCGGCGTGGACATCTCGAAGATGTAGACATGCAACCCCTCGAAGTCAGTTTCGTCGACGTACCTGCAGTCCAGGTTCGCCGGGTTCTTTTCGTTCCAGAAAGGATACACCTTGTCCTTGCTGACGTTGAAGGGGAAGCTGTAGTGCCCTCCACCAACTCCATCTCCGCGCCCCTCCAGGTTCTGGCGCGTCACTCGGTCAATCCCCAAGAGGAAATGCTCGCGAAGCTGCTCCAACTCTTGTGGCGGGTCAGTGCCGGCGAGGTCGAACCACACATCCTCATCAAGGTACACTATGTCTTTGCTGGCTTTCAACGCCGTGTACTTCCTGTGGCCGATGACATCGAATGATACGTTGGCACCACGTTCAGCATCATACAGACTCACAGTACCCTGCAGATCCACCTGCTGTTCGAGGTCAGCGGGAACCTTGGCCAGGCTGGGCCAGATAGCGGTGATCCAGATGATGCCAAAGACTGCCAGGAGAACTCCAAGGACGCAAAGCGCAATGCCGATCTTCCTTCTCATCGTCCACCTTCCCTTCATACGGACAGGATCACCAACCGATCCGACATCCCCGATCTCTCAGAATACGAATTGGCACGCCGAGTCTCTGCAAAGCCCAAGAGGCATTATTACAAAACTGTTACAGATCGGCAAAACCATTCTCTGGCGTCAGCACCAGAATAGGAAGATACAATCGGTCAGGTTTCATGACCCAAGTGGCTACACCCATAATACGCTGCTGCAAATAGGTTACGCCAAGTCCTCGGGAACTGTCCCTTGACGACATATTGGGGCCCACCGTAGTGAGCCCCTTTTCAACCAGTGATGAGCTCGTCTTGAACGAGCTCCACAGCAATGTCGCTCGATTCTATTCTTCAGTCACATTACATTATACACAATACACACAGGCGCAATATTCTCCAGTCGCCGTCAAGTCCGTGGCTGGTGTGCTCAACTGTTGTGCTAGACTGGCCATTCCTGCATAGTCCATCCCACAGGCTTGAGCTGGGATTTGTCATTGATGACTGGCTCCAGACGCGAGATACTGTCAAGTCAAACTAGTCCCGTCCCCATGATCTTGCCTTAGACTCCTATGTCCATTCCAGGTTGCCAGTCAACTTGACAGAGGTTTGTGCGGCACATATTATCTATCGAAGTTGAAGTCATGGGGGCGAGTCGGAGGGATGCATACTCACTGTGCGTTCCGTGAGACCGAGGTGCTCCGTACTCCAACCTGAGCGATTATCCACAGAAAGGGGGGACAACTATGTCGGATTCCTATGATGTCATTGTGGTTGGTGCTGGCTTTGGCGGGAGTTCCAGCGCCGCTCTCCTGGCCAAGAGGGGGCTGAAGGTATTGCTTCTGGACAAGAACGCCAAGGCCGGTGGCAAGGCCATGGCTTTCTCCAAGGAGGGGTACACCTACACGGCGTGGGTGGTCGTAGCCGCTCCCACCATGGGCAATGTTTTTGAGGCTGTTCTCAAAGAGCTGGGGATGGAGAACAAGGTGGAGCTGGTAGCTCCAGGAATCCAGGGCAGCATGTTCAAGCAGTCATCAGGGAAATGGGTGGGGATGCCTCAAGATCCCACTCCGGACCCTAACAAGCTCTTCGACGTCTTTGAGGTGAAACCGGAGGAGCGAGAAGATGCCATGAAACTCCTTGGAGAGCTGACGCTGATGAGTCCCAAGGACATCGCGGCGCTGGACGATATCAGTTACGGAGATCTGATAGGCCGATATAAGGTAGCCAAGGGACTGCGTGCGTTTCTTACCAGTCTGGTCTCAGATGCCTGCTTTGTTATACCGGTGGATGCGGTCGCCGCCTCAGAAGGGGTCACCGTTCTCCAGCAGGTCTTTCTGCGCGGTGGCGGCGTCTTCTGCAAGGGGGGGATAGGTAGGGTGGCGGAAACTTTTGCGGAGGCAGTAGAAGCGTTCGGCGGAAAGACAGTATTCCGTGCCCGCGTGGAGAAGATCAACGTTGAAAATGGCAGGGTCACCGGCGTTTCAACAGACAAGGCCACGTTCAGGGCCCCCATCGTTGTCAGCAATGCTGGAATCCAGCCGACCGTGTTGAAACTGGTGGGAGAGAAGCACTTTGACAAGGCGTACGTGAACTATGTCAAGGATCTGGTGCCGTCCCTTTCGTTCATCGGTGCGCGGTATTTCCTCAACAAAGAGATTATACCGAAAGTGCCATTTGGAGCGCTGTTCTCGACCGAGACCACCTGGAACATGGAGAAGTGGATCAAGGCCAAGGCAGGTCAACTACCTGCCGAGATGCCTGTGTGGTTCGAAGTTCCTTCAAACTACGACCCCAATGCCGCCCCAAAGGGTAAGCAGATTGTAATGACCGGCTTCCTTGGCCCCACGGATCCCAAGCTCACTGAGAAGGATCTGAAGCCGTGGTTGGACAAGGGCGATGAGATGATGTTCAAGGCCTTCCCCGATCTTCGAGCGGCAATAGAGGCTCAGGAGTACTACACGCCGCATGACGTCTCCAACCTGACGCGCGATTCGGTGCTTCCCGGAGTCGGCGGGGAATGCATCGGTCTGGGACAGGTGGTGGGGCAGTGCGGAGCTCACAAGCCATCAGTTAGGGCGCCGATACAAGGTCTCTTCTATGTAGGCTGTGACGCTGGCGGCATTGGCGTAGGCACTCAACAGGCGACGGACTCTGGAATGAAGGTGGCTGACATAGTGCTCCGGTATCATCGCCAACGCCAGGCCATGATCTAGGATACTCTCCTGCGTCTCAGCGCAACCACCAGGCGGGTCGGTGAAAATCACCGACCCGCCTTTCTTCATTCTTGAATCAGGTTGAGCCAATTCGATGGCAAATTGTACAGCCGACCAACCTCACACCCTAGCATTATGCTACCTCTCTCATTCGCAACCCTTGTCAACTTGACCTATGTTGAGTATAGGTACTACACTCATCTATAATAGATGCCATAGCGTTTCCTGCCCCAACAATTTCTCAAATAGGAGGTGGAGATGGTAGGCATAACGTCTTACGGCGCCTACATACCATGGCACAGAATGAAACGTGAAGACTGCGTCAAGGCCTGGGGAGGCTTTGCCATGCCTGGCGAGCGGGCGGTAGCTTACTACGATGAAGACAGCGTCAGCATGGCTGTGGAAGCAGCGATTGACTGTCTCACCGGCGTGGACCCGAAGAAGGTGGATGGCCTCTTCTTCGCCACGACGACTTCTCCGTACAAGGAGAAGCAATGCTCGGCATTCATAGCCGTGCCCCTGGACTTGCGCCAAGATATCCGGACAGCAGACATAGGCACCTCTTTGCGGGCGGGCACTACTGCCCTGGCACTAGCCTATGACACGGTCCGGGCCGGTTCGGCCAACAGCGTATTGGTGGCTGCGGCCGACATGCGCCTAGGCGCTCCAGCGGGGATGACGGAGCAGCAATTCGGCGATGGTGCCGGCGCTCTGCTCGTTGGCAAGGAGAACGTCATTGCGGAGATTCTGGGAGTCTTCTCCGTATCTGATGAGCTGGCAGGGACATGGCGGTCTGACGAGGACAAGTTCGTTCGCTCAGGGGAAGACCGCTTTGTCCTGGACGAGGGGTACTCCAAGTTCCTGCCTCAAGCCATACAAGGCGTGCTGAAGAAGTGCGGACTCACCATGAAGGACATCAACAAGGTGGCCTTCGACGCTCCCGGGGACCCGAGGAGACACGCCAAAGCAGCCCAACAGGCGGGATTTGAAGCGGCCCAGGTACAGGACCCCTTTGCGTTGTTCCTCAACGTTGGCATAGCAGGTTGCGCCATGGCTCCCATGATGCTGATCTGCGCCCTTGAGGAGGCCAAACCCGGTGACAAGATACTCTTAGCCGGCAGTGGCAATGGAGCAGATGCCTTTGTACTTCAGGTGACCGACGCCATCAAGAAGCTGGGAGAGCGTCGCGGCATCAAGAAGAATGTCCCCTCCAAGGTAGTGATGGCTAACTACAACGACTACCTCCGCTGGCGGGAGATCGTTCCTCAGGAAGCTGCCAGAAGACCTGACAAGCAGCACATTCGAATGGCAGCCAACTGGCGCGAAAGGAAGCAACTTCTGGGTCTCTGGGGCGTTAAGTGCAAGAAGTGCGGGACTGTACAGTATGACAACGGTGCGGCCACAACCGGTCCGATCCGTGTGTGTGCTGAATGCCAGGCTTTGGACAACTTCGAGGATTACAAATTCGGCGGGCGGAAGGCGAAGGTCTTCAGCTACACGCAAGACAACCTGGCCGCCGTGATCGATCCGCCAGCTTCCGTGGTACTCATCGAGTTCGAAGGTGGCGGGCGAGCGTTCTTCGACCTAACCGATCGCGATCCGGCGAAGGTGGAGGTGGGGATGCCAGTGGAGATGACGTTCAGGAAGCTGCAGTACGACCGAGGTCTCACCAACTACTTCTGGAAGGCTCGGCCGGTAAGGTAAAGGAGGAGATAGATGCCAGGAAGCATTAAAGATAAAGTTGCTATCGTAGGCATGGGTTGTACCCAGTTCGGAGAACTGTGGAACAAGGGTCCCACGGACCTGATCGTTGACGCGGTGAACGAAGCCCTGACTGATGCCGGCATAACCATGAAAGATGTTCAGGCCGCCTGGGGAGGCACCCTGTTCAGCGGGACCGGAGGCCGGACCGTCAGCGAGGCCTTGCGGTCGCAGTACATCCCAATCACCAGGGTGGAGAACGCCTGCGGCTCCGGGCACGAGGCTGTCAGAGGCGCTTCATATGCCGTGGCCGCCGGTGTCTATGACATCTGTCTGGCCGTCGGTTATGAGAAGCTGAAGGATGAAGGCACCGGCGGGTTGCCGGGCATGGAGAACCGGACGAACACTCACTACCAGTCCAGCATGCCTGGGGTCTTTGCCATGATGGCCACCAGGTACTTCCACCGATACGGTCTCAGCCCCGAAGAGGGCAAGAAAATGCTGGGCAAGATCTCGGTGAAGAGCCATAAGAATGGTGCTCTCAACCCCAAGGCGCATTTGAGGAGAGAGATCACTTTGGAGCAGGTCATGGGCGCTCCCATCATCGCGTGGCCTCTTGGCCTTTTCGACTGCTGCGGCGTGTCTGATGGCGGGGCGGCGGCCATCATCGTGCGAGCGGACATGGTGAAGAACTTCAAGAACAAGCCCGTCTATGTGAAAGCGCTGCAGATCTGCGCCAGTCCGACCACAGGCCGAATGCTTACCAGCTACGACTACACCCACGTTGAGGAAGCTCATCGTGCGGGCATAGCGGCCTACAAGGAAGCTGGCATCGAGAATCCGCGGGAAGAGATAAGCATGGCTGAGGTCCATGACTGCTTCTCCATCACCGAGGCTGTGACCATGGAAGACCTCCAGTTCAGCCCCAGGGGTAAGGTGAAGGAAGACATCGATGCCGGGACTTTCGAGCTGACTGGGAAGCTGCCCGTGCAGCCGGACGGTGGTCTCAAGTGCTTTGGACATCCTATCGGTGCATCAGGCATCAGAATGCTGTATGAGCCTTGGCTGCAGTTCCAGGGCAGAGCCGGAAAACGCCAGACGAAGAATCCGAAGCTGGCCTTAGCCCACAACATGGGCAATGAGCCTTATGCACCAGTAGTCAGCGTTTGCATTGTCGGACTCTAGCAGAGCGATCCCTTTCAATGGTGAGACCCGTTGCAAGGTCTGGTAACCGATGGCTTGGCAAGTGCCAGGAGAGTTCTAGTGCGTCAGTCGCCGGAGAGCGCGTCAGCGTGCCCCCGGCGACTCCCGTTTCTGTATCACCTGGCTAGAGCTGCAAATGGATGAAGGAAGACCAAGGGTGATTCCGTCGTCTGGAGAATAGAAGGTGGACTTCGAGCTAACGCCGGAACAGAAGCAACTGGAGAAGGAGGTCAAGGCCTACTTCGAGAAGAATGCGACCCTTGAACTCCACCAGGAGATAGACGAGTTCTCCGAGGGCGAGGGGCCGCTCTGCCGGCAGTTCGTCAGGCAACTGGGCAAAGACGGGTGGATGGGGATTGGCTGGCCCAAGGAATACGGAGGACAGGGCCGGTCCTCAATAGACCAGTACATCTTTTTTGACCTGGCGCTCGGCTACTACCATATTCCCATTCCCATGCTGGCCCTGATGACGGTAGGCCCCACCATAATGAGAGTGGGCACCGAAGAGCAGAAGAAGAGGATTCTGCCGGCTATACTGAGAGGCGAATGCGTTATCGCCATTGGCTACACCGAGCCTGAGGCCGGGACTGACCTCCTGTCGCTGAAGACTACCGCTCTCAGGGACGACGACCACTATGTCATCAATGGGCAGAAGACCTTCACCTCGATGGGCCACTCCTGCGACTACTTCTGGCTGGCGGTCAGGACCGATCCCAAAGCGGCCAAGAAGTACATGGGCCTGTCGGTGCTCCTGGTAGATGCGAAGACCCCGGGGATCACCGTCGAGCCCATCAAAACCATGAGCGGCCTTCTGTTGAACCACGAGTTCTTCGAGAATGTGCGGGTTCCCAAGGATAGCCTCATCGGGGAGGAGAACAAGGGCGCGGAGTATCTGTTCATGCAGTTGGCCCATGAGCGCGTAATGCTGGTCCCGCATTCCTTCTCATTGCGCGTGCTTAGAGACGTCACGCGCTGGGCGAGCCAGACCAAGTTCAACGGCGGGACTGTCCTCGATCAGCCTTGGGTGAGGAACAGGCTGGTGGATATGGCACTGGAGTCGGAGGTGCTCAAGCTGCTCAACTACCGGGTGGCCTGGATGCTCACGCGGGGCGAATTGCCCATGGTGGAGTCTTCAATGATAAAGGTATTCGGGAGTGAGCACATCAGGAAAGCCACAGACGTCGCCCTCCAGGTGATGGGGCTGTATGGACAACTGGAGACAGGATCCAAGTGGGTCCCTGCTAGAGGCAGGCCAGAGCATGTCTACCGGATGCAAGTCCTGCTCACTTTCGGTGGCGGCACCAATGAAGTCCTGAGAGACATGATGGCCATGATGGGTCTCGGACTGCCGAGATCCAGATATATAGAGGTATAGGCAAAGTTCCAATCATATCAAGTAGTGACCAGAGGTTTTGGAGGATAGGCGAGTGGATTTCGCTCTTAGCGCCGAACAAGAGCTTCTAAAGAAGGAAGTCCGTCATTTCCTGGAGACGGAGTGTCCCAAGTCAATGGTGAAGAAGCTCGAGGCGAGCGAAGTGGGATATTCGCCGGAGATGTGGAAGAAGATGGCCGGTCTCGGCTGGCTGGGGCTGATACTTCCGGAAGCATACGGCGGGGTGGGTGGAAGCCTCTTGGATCTGGCGGTGCTGTTGGAAGAAGTGGGCAGGGCCACATTCCCCGGTCCCATGTTCAGTACGATGGTCATGGGTGTGTTGCCCATTCTGGAAGCTGGCACTGATCAGCAGAAGAAGCACCTGCTGACAGGGGTGGCCAATGGGGAGATCCTCCTGACTATGGCGATAGCAGAGCCAGAGACGGACTACCAGCCGCAGCACATGTCCACCCATGCCACCCATCACAAGGATGGATCGTTTGCTATCAGCGGCACTAAGCTCTTCGTTCAGAACGCTCACACGGCAGACCACCTACTCGTAGTCGCCAGGACGGGCAAGGTCAATGATGCCAGCGACGGTATCAGCATTCTCATCGTTGACAGGAAGGCACCTGGAATAGGCCTGACTCCTCTCATCACCATTGCCGCCAACAAGCAGTTCGAAGTGTCGCTGGACAAAACACCTTGTTCAGCAGTTGATATCCTGGGCGGTTTGAACAAAGGTTGGCGGATAGTGGAGAGTACTCTGCGCAAGGCCACCGCACTGCAGTGTGCGGAGATGGTAGGGGTAGCCCACAAGGCACTTGAGCTGACGGCCAGCTATGCGACCACCCGAATTCAGTTTGCTCGCCCGATAGGTAGCTTCCAGGCAGTGCAGCACCGCCTGGCCGATATGCTCACTGACGTGGAGAGCGCCCGCTGGTTGAGCTACCAGGCAGTCTGTCGCCTCGACAAGGGCCTGCCGGCCGCGAGGGAAGTGTCCATTGCCAAAGCCTGGACCAGTGACGCCTGCCAGCGCGTTGTATCGGGGGCTCATCACATACACGGGGGAGTGGGGTTTGACGTGGACTACGACCTCCACTACCATTTCCGCTGGTCCAAGGCGCTGGAATTGAATCTTGGTTCAGCTCCAGTCCACAAAGGTATGGCTGAATCGGCGATAATCGAAGACCTTCTTAGGGTTTAGTTACATATGACGGTCTTCCAGAATAGGGGGATTCTCTCGGCGCGATGAGACGCCGGATGGCGTGCGCAAGACTATCCTCGGGCGCCTGAGGATGCACGGCTGTCAGTAGATGGAAGCATTGGTGACCTCTTCTGAGTTGGGTATTGTTCTCTTGGTTGTTTTCTGCGCGCGGGTTGGTTGAGGGCCCGGCATTGGCCCGTGTTGCAGTAGAGGTTCAACAACAGGAAAGGGGGCTTGTATGAGTGAACGAGTGGGGATTGTGGCGGTGGCGCAGACCAAGTACAGTGCTAGCAGGGCTGACGCGAACGAAGGCGAGCTGGTGTATGAGGCAGTAGGTCAGGTCCTAAAGGAGACAGGGCTGAAATTCGCCCAGGATGGTACCGGCATCGATGCCACCATAACCTGCTCGCAGGACCATTGGGACGGTCGAACCATATCGAACTGTAACGTGATGTCCTACGTGGGCAGCCATCACAGTGATGAAGACAAGATAGCAGAGGACTCACTGAATGCAGTCTATACGGCATTTGCCCGGGTCCTCTCTGGACACCAGGATGTGGTTCTGGTGGCGGCCCACTGCAAGGAATCCCAGGCTGACAAGTGGGGTATTGAGAATACGGCCATGGATCCCATATTCCTCAGAGTCCTGGGGCTCGATTTCTTGAGTGCCGCCGCCCTACAGGCCAGGCGCTACATGTACAAGTACGGGATCACCCCACAGCAGTGTGCCAAAGTGGTAGTCAAGAACCGGGGAAACGCCAAGAAGAACCCCTTCGCCCAGGAGTCCGCTGAAATCACGACGGCAGATGTCCTGGGATCACAGGTGCTGGCATCCCCCATAAGGCAACTAGACATGAAGCCAACGTCGGATGGTGCTTGCGCCATGATCCTGGCCACGGAGAAGAAAGCCAAGAAACTGTGCTCGAAACCGGTCTGGATACAAGGCGTCTCGAACTGCTATGAGACGCATTATCTGGGTGACCGCGATCTGGCGGAGTGCGACGCCCTGATGAAAGCGGCCAAGAAGGCCTACAGCATGGCGAGCATTACCGATCCTAGGAAGCAGGTCAATGTGGCGGAGATATCAGAGGAATACAGCTATCAGGAGTTGCTGTGGATGGAGGGACTGGGGCTGTGTGGCCGGGGAGAAGCCGGCAAGATCATTGACAGCGGCATGACCCAGTTGGGGGGGCAGCTTCCGGTCAACCCCTCTGGTGGCATGCTTTCAGGCAATCCCACCGTGGTCGCGGGCATGACGCGCATAGCCGAAGGAGTGCTGCAACTGCGAGGCGAGGCTGGGGAGAGGCAGGTGCCGGGAGCGAAAGTGGCCCTGGCTCACGGTTTCACCGGCGTTTGCGGTGCATTGCAGGGCGTCATGATTCTGGGGAAGGCTTAGCTGGAGGTAGAGACATGGGTAATAGAGTCGCAATTGTCGGAATAGGCCAGACCTATCACAAGAGCAACCGCAAGGATGTCACCCAGCCAGAAATGGTGGGCGAGGCGGTGAGGGCAGCACTGGCCGACGCGCAGATGAAGGCTAAGGACATAGAGGCCGTTTTCACGGCGAACATGGAAACCTTCGAGAATATGTATCTCCCTGATGAGATGATGGCCGATGAAGCAGCTGCTTTCATGAAGCCGGGCCTGAAGGTGGGCACGGGAGGCACCAGCGGGGCGTCGGTGGTAGAGGAGGGCTTTCACTTCGTGGCCTCGGGCCTCTTTGACATCGCCCTGGTGATCGGGTTTGAGAAGCAGGACTGCGGCGACACCACGGCTGCCATCACTTCTGCTGTCACCCCGGTATGGGGCAAGGGGGTAGCGACCGGCGCCATTGGAGAGTTTGCCAAGCAGGCTCTGACCTACATGCAGAAGACCGGTGCCAAAGAGGAGCATGCGGCCATGGTACGGTTGAAGGCGGACCGCGGAGCCTGCAAGAATCCCTACGCCCATCTGAGGCTGGGGCTGAAGAGCATCAAGGAAGTGCTGGACTCCGGATACCTGGTGTGGCCTCTCCGTTTCTTGGACTTCTGCCCTCAGTCCTCCGGTGCCTGTGCCCTGATCTTTGCCTCGGAGCAGAAGGCCAAGAAGATTACCAAGAAGCCGGTTTGGATAGCCGATGTTGTCACCGTGCATCAAGAGCCATTCCGGGCGGGATCGTTCGGCGATCCCACCGGCAAGGAAGCTTACAGTCAGGACATCGCTGTAGAGAGACTCTACAAGAGGAACGGCATTACCAATCCCATCAAGGACATGTGCATGGCAGAGATATATGATCCTTCGAACTGGGAGGAAATGAGCCACTATGAGCACTATCACTTCTGCGAGAAGAATGAGGGCTGGAAGATGGTGGAAAAGGGGATAACCGAAATGGATGGGGCGTTCCCGGTGAATCCCTCGGGGGGCGTGATTGCCACCAACCCCATCGGCGCCACCCCCACGATCCGGGTGGCGGAGGCGGCGCTGCAGGTACGCGGCGATGCCGGTGAGCATCAGGTGACCAGGGACGTTCACACTGCTTTGGCCACCGCTCTGGGCGGGCCGAACTGGACGGTCGTGACATTGCTCAAGAGGTCGCTGTAGGAGGAGAAGGATGACGACTGAGAAGAAGGCTGAGAAGAAACCGGAATACATCAAAGTTGAGATAGCCAGACCTCGGGCCTACAAATGGTCCAGCGGCAGGTACCTGGGCAAGCTTTACAGAGAGGCCATGGATAACAAGAAGCTGGTGACCAACCGTTGTCCGAGCTGCAAGGAACTGCTCTGGCCGCCGGCCGCCGTCTGCGGGAGGTGCAACGTGGAGGCAGGCGAAGACTGGGTGGTGATGAGCGACAAAGGTACGGTCCTACAGTACACCTACCTGGTCTTTCCGCTGTGGGACCCTCACTATGGAGACAGGCTGGCCAACCCTTACCCCACTGCCACCATCAAGCTCGATGAGGGGGTCTTCCTGGTGCACTTCCTCGAAGAGAAGGACCCGGAGAAGCTGAAGAACGTGAAGCGTGTGCAGGCGGTATGGAAGGAAGAGGGCAGAGGCCGCGGTTTGGGCGATATCCTGTACTTCAGGACGATTGACGAGTAGGAGGTATAGAAGATGGCTGAGTTGATGGCTGATAGGGTAGAGAAACTGAAGGACTTGGATGTCTTCGTATACCATGGCAAGATATTCATCCCGAACACTTATACCGCCGGTGCAGTAGGCACCCGCTTTCTCATCGAGTTGCGGGAAAACAAGAGGATCATGGGCACCAAGTGCCCCACCTGCGACAAGGTCTATGTGCCGGCCCGATCCGTCTGCAAGTATTGCTTCGCCCAGTTGGACAAATGGGAAGAGGTCAGCGACACGGGAACGCTACTCACCTATACGGTCGCTGGTCGACCCAATGGCGTGCAACCGGTTGACCCTCCGATAATCTATGGCATCATCCAGCTCGATGGGGCCAGCACAGGCTTGGTCCACATGCTGAGCGAGGTCGACTTTGAGAAGCTGGTCATCGGGATGAGGGTCAAGGCGGTCTTCAGCCAGAAACGGGTAGGCAGCATCCTGGACATCAAGTACTTCAAGCCGTTGGCATAGGGCTGCAGAAGCTTCCCGCGGGAGGCTGAGGGTGTCCCAATAGGGTGCAGGGCGAAGTCCTGCCGAGGGTTTGGGGGTGTCCCCCAATTCCCCAACCTCCCCCAATAGTGGGGGACAAGGGGGTTGAAAGAGGGTCTGGAGACAGCATCCCAGGTGTGAGACCAGGGGTAAAACTTGGGCTAGACCAATTTCAGGAGGAATGTATGGCTGAACAACTGAGCATCACCACCAAGAACTGCACGGTCGAAAGAGAAGGACACGTCATGATCGTCACTCTCAATCGGCCGGAAGCCAAGAATGCCCTGACTCCCTCTATGTTGATCGGGATGTATCGAGCTTGGCGGCTTCTGGATGAGGATGGCGACCTGTACTGCGCCATCCTGACCGGCAAAGGGGACACTTTCTGCGCTGGCATGGACCTCAAGTCCGGGCCGGGGCCGGGTGATGATCCGGAGGAGATCCAGCGCTTGATGAAAGACGTACCCAACCTGCATTGGCAGGCGTTGCTTCGGGAGAACCTCCCGAACAAACCGATCATTCTGGCCATCGAGGGCTTCGCCGTGGCCGGCGGCACAGAGATACTGCAGGGCACCGACATTCGGGTCGGAGCTGAAGATGCCAAGTTTGGAGTGACCGAGGTCATTCGCGGCCTCTATCCCATGGCTGGCTCTGCCTTCCGTTTGCGTCGGCAGATCCCGTACTGCTTCGCCGCGGAGATCCTGCTTCTGGGCCGCCACCTCACTGCCCAGGAAGCGCTGCAGTTCGGGCTGATCAACCGAGTGGTCCCCAAAGGCAAGGCCCTGGAGGAGGCACTAAAGATCGCCCAGCAACTCTGCGAGAACGCTCCCATATCCATCAAGGCCATCACCCGCACGCTCCGCGAGATTGACGCATCGGTGCCGGAATCTGAGGCATTCAAGAAACAGGATGAGATCGGCTGGCCAGTCTTTGCCACTGAAGACTCCAAGGAAGGCATGAAAGCCTTCAAGGAGAAGCGCAAGCCCGTCTACAAGAATCGCTGACGAGAGAGCGGAAGAGGCGATCCAAGCGCCAGGCTGTCAGCATAGTCCAGTCTCCTCAGAAGGGGTCGAGGGGGCTGGCCGAACCTGGAAGGTCGGCTGTCGGGGACATCTGGCTCTGAAAAATCAGGCCCTTGTGCGAAGGTTATCTCCACCACACAAGGGCCTTGTGTTTCTGCGGATACCGGGACTCCGGTTACGAGCAGATCGCCGGCCGGCTTGACACCCGGTTCAAACACCAGATCGGCGCTAGTTCGGCCAGAAGAACATGACCCGCACGCGATAGGGCTGAGTCTGTCCCACCAGCACCCGGCTTTCGGCCTTCTCCAGACCTATGTCCGTGTGCATGTGATCTGTGAATATGTGAAGAAACACGTTAAAAATGGTGTCGCAGTTTATGCCGCAATGGTTACAGTAGTATGTCTGCATCATGGCTGTCTTTCTCCCTCACACACGTTGCGTATCGATCATGACTGACCGATCTAGTTCATCAGCGCCCCTTTTGCCCCTATGTTCGCCAAGGCTTCTGCGGCTGCCTTCCGGACGTGGACAGACTTGTCGCTTGTAGCCTGCTTCAGCAGTTCGATGGCTTTTGCACTGCGGATTCTTCCGAGCGCCCATACGACTTCTTCCCTAACGTCTTCCTCTTCGTCCTTCAGGGCTTGGATCAGAGGCTCAACCGCTCTCACATCCCGAATTCTTCCAAGGGCCCAGGCCGCTTCTTCTCGAACGTCTTTGTCCGTATCGAAGAGGGCTCGAATCAATGGCTCAACCGCCCGGGCGTCTCCAATCTTCCCCAAGGCCCAAGCTACTTCCTCTCGAACATCCTCATCATCGTCCTCCTCTAGCAGATCGATGAGAGATTCGACGGCGCGGGGATCACCCATGGCGCCGAGGGCTGAAGCCGCCTCCTGACGAACGTAGCAGTCCTCGTCACCGAGTGCTCTGACAAGAGCTCCTACGCTTCTGGTATCTCCTGCAACATCACTTACCATTTCTGTCCTCCTCTTCGTCCCACTGGCGGGGGTAACCAGTCTTTCGCTAGCTGAGGCCTGCCGACCCTTGTTTGCGTTTCCTGGAACCAGTATGGGGTTGGTCTGTCACACCTGTGTCTCTTGGTCTGGGCACGACCTCACAAAAGTATCTCCCGTAAGGGGAGCAAAACGGTCGGCAGACTCTGAGGCAAAGGGCTGGACAGAGTGCCCGAGTCTGGGACAGCCTGACTTCTCTGCTTGGGGATGTGCTGGGACTGGCAGACGGGCATGAACTGAAGCTGTCCCGCAGCCAGAATCGATGGGATGTAACTGGCACTTCGAGTTTTGCCAATCCATGTCCAACTGATGCCATGGCCATCAAGGGCTCTGAGTCATCAAGGCAGGCCAGGAGCAAGATGCAGGCCGGTTGGCTCCCAGAGCATCCTGATGGGGTGCATGCGGCCTTCAACTGATGGAGGAGCGCCTTGGCTGCAACGTCTCAGTCGCTAAGCGCATTGGTTGGGCGATGCGCTGGTCATCTCGTCTGACGACGCGATGAGACTGAGAATGTCTCCGCAGAGGGGGGAATCAGATAGAGCCCACTTCGCACGTCTCCCCAAGTGCGAAATGGCGACAGGCTGCAGGCTATCCATGGTCGCCATCATCAGGCAGCGACGCAGCAGAAGGAAGATCAAGAAGAATACCGTGCTCGGCGCACTGGACAACGCTCGGGCTTCATGACAACAGACTGCGTGTTACGACATCAACTGCTCAAGAGGAGGATTAAGCCAGCGCTTCTCGGAGGACGATTGGCCAAACCGAAGGTCTAGAGAGACGTTTTCGAGGGTAAGAATATGGAAAGAGGGCCCACTCATTCGGTACCCGTGAGATTGTACCGGGCGGAAAGGGGGTACACTACCCGACTGATATCAACCTGATGGCAACAATGAGTGCGTCCTGGGATCTGATTCAAGTGGGCCCTCTCCAATGTGCCTAGATGCATTCCGACCTGCTTGGCGGTAAAGCCACTGCTGTGAAACGTATTCGTTGGCTCCGATGGTGGTCTCTGACATTTGCGCCTTTTCAGCCCTCTCCTGGTTGAAGTGCCTGATCTCGCCACACCAACGGCATTCCCACTTGTCGCTCTCTGGAATCTCTTCCACCCAATAGTGGCCCCTGTGCGGTGAAGGCCTGCATCTCCCATCCATAAGAACCTCCTGACCTGGGAAGCGTCTCAGTACCTCTTCTCTTGCCCACCGCGGGTTGAGGCTATGCCTCTGGTGCGCCAACAGGCTACTATCTTGAAGCCACCCAACCACCCCGCAGGCTCATCTGTGGATAGTCTACGTACGGCGGGAGTGTATCCCACAAAAGTGAATCTGTCAATCATTGCGTTGACACCTCTCAAGCGACATAGCAGTGCCGCAAGGTTGCACGGTGCCCCTCTACGACAATCAGAGAATCAGCAGACGAAGCCATCTCATTTCAAACGGTGCTTCACCGCTGCCAGATGGAGTTGGCAACCGCCGCCTCAACCGCCGGAAGCCCCACCCCACCTAGATCCAAACCATCGGGCTCTTGACATTATGTCCGTTATCGGATATAAGCCCCAAGAGGAGATCCAGAGTGTACAGTGTGAGAGAGGCAGCAGCGAAGCTGGGAGTAACCGACAGACACGTCAGGTTACTGCTGGCAAGGGGAGAGCTGAGTGGCAAGAGACTGGGCCACGACTGGGTAGTCCTCAGCCTGGACTATGAGAGGAAAAGGAAACCAAAGAGAAAGAAGAGGGGGGTCGCAGGAAACGAGTGGGGGCAGAAACCAGACGAAGTGTGGATGGAGGGGAGTCTTTAGATTCGAGGGATAATGAACAACCCCCTGATGCTCCTAGCTGGCGATCAAGAAAGTGCCGGGAACAGAAACAGAAAGCTCGGCCTGTCTGGCAGCCGTTTCCAGAGGGTTCTCAATGCAGAACAAGTCATAGTATATGTGCAGGGCAAGGTACCGAACCAAGCCGAGCTTTTCACACTGTGCGCGGTGTTCCAACTCGTGGGCGAGAACACCGGGATTGTCGATGGCACCAGTGCTCACAATTACGAATCTTCCCAAGCAGAGCCCATCCAGCCCCAGCAGACGCAGAACTGGGTCAAAGACCGTATCCGACGCCGTCAACGGCTGGCCGGCAAGCAGAACTAAGACTGCCGCCATCATGACCAACACAAGAGCCAAACTTCATGGACATAATGTCATTTTAGCGCCATTGGCCATCTCCGGGAGAAGATAACAGTGAGAAAGCAAGGCAGGGACGTGGATGGAGGTGAGTCGCCAAGGTGAGTACCCAGAGAGTCCGCCCTCGTTGACTGGTTGGCAATCTGGAGAGCAAGAAGGCGAAGTCAAGAGACAGGCAGGAAATAGCGTATAAAAACACCACTTTGGTCGACGCCGCCTGAATGAATTGGCCTCCATTGAAGGAAGGCAGAGTATCAGCCAAAATGGTAAAATATCAGGTTCCGTTGCGCTTGGGGAAGTGCTGGAATTGGCAGACAGGCATGACTTAGGATCATGTGCCGCGAGGCGTGGGAGTTCGACTCTCCCCTTCCCCAGTGAATACCAGTTCGCCTGATCTCACGTCCGCGATCAGCTTTGAGAATCGCCCGGGATCTCTTCATGCCACCTTTTCGCCTTCATGAGCTCTGGTTTCCTCTTGTGTTGCAGGTTGTGGTCTGCGCAGTTCCTATTATGAAGAGAGGTTGACCAGCAGGCACACGCAGCCGACTGCAACTATCGCACCATTGATCTTGAACATCTGCTTGGCAATCGGCTTGGGCAGAAAGAGTTCAAAGAACGTCTTTGTGTCGCCGTATTTGGCAGACAGGTAGCTGAAAGGGCAGTTCCCCTTGTTCAGAACGACCACAATGCCCTCGGTCAGCAAGGCTCCAATTGCCAGATAGAGCCAGATACCATGGGTGTGCGAAGCCGCGCTGTAGTAGATGACACCTATGGAAGCCATCAGCAACAGGGCGATGAATCCATGTGCCAACCTCAGCGCCCAGACCATCAGTGTGTTGACTTCACCAGCGATCACGGTGCTCTCTTTTTCTTCGGCCTTCCCTTCCTTCCAGGGTCTGGACCGGGCTCCATCTTCTTGACGGCATCTCCAATGGTATACACGTCGTTCGTTCTGAGCGCGGATTGTAGCCGTGTGCGGTGGTAACGTCAAGACCATTCCTGAGGTCTGTCACTCTCCTCGCTAGCCCTCTGTCCAAGCCGAGTTTGACACCCTATGTCGCGACCCTGTACCATCATTGTCGAATCCCACTTCGGCATTCGAGACGGACTCGACGCCCTCGTGGACTGGGGAGAACAAATCTACCATGGTCTCGAGCCCGGGGTTCGCCGCAAAATAGGAGACATATAATATATGGGCCTCTTTGGAAAAACCGTAAGCGATGACGAGTGGTTAAAAGCGGTCAAGCCTTTCTACATCGCAGCACGAACCTTCGTCAAGGTGGTCAAGGATGCTGTGACAGAAGTCAACACAGTCCGTGACAACGTCACATCGTGGCACAAGGCCCAAAGGGGACTCGAGGGAAAACAAGAAGACTACGGAGTGGTAGCGCGGCGAGAGATAGAGAGTCATGAAGAGCAGGCTCGTCGAGTGGCTGATGCATGCATCAACCTGGCTTCCGTCACGAAGACCATCAGCGCCTTGCCTGGGCCGAGTTCAGCCGAAGGTCGCCGTGCCAAGAAGAGCCTGGAGCAAGCCTTGCGATTGTACCTGCGATGTGCAAGGCGGGCCAGCAAGTTATTGCGGGACTTTGGAGGCAAGTTCGGCAGGAACTATGCAAGAGGCAGGATATATGAAACGACATGGACGGCTATGGAAGCTGCATCGCTCACGCGAATGGTCGTGAACGCGGGAAGGACTCTGGAGATCGCTACCCGGTTCATTGATGCCAGAGTCCCAGCTCCAACCCTCAGGATGGCAAACTAGCCGCGAAGAACAAACCCGTCTCAAGGCTTGGCCAAAGCTTCGTACTGTATCAGACAGGCCTTTTCGTATCTCACGACGCTTCCTGGGGCTGGCTCTCTTCGCTTCTAAGCCTGAGTTGGCCCACTGACTCAGGCCCGTGGTCTCAAGAAAGCTGGTTCGCCGATGGGTTTCCCCTCAATAGCGATGGCTTGACAGGTCTCAAGAACCTGTCTAGAATAGTAGCCCTCACTGCGAGGGATAGCAGGCAGTCAACCTAAGAGGGGGGCGAAGGTGACCCTGCGGCAAGCCGCCAGTATCGACGGGCTCCCAGTCTCACCTCACGCTTTGTTGAGAGCATGGCAGAGAAAAATCAACCGAAGCAGGCACCAAGACCGGAGCCAAAACCGGACAGCGGGAAGACTGGCAAGAACGGGGGCCACACGATTCCTGTTCAGATGTTCTAGATGGCCCTTCTTTCTCTGAACACATCGTCAGGATTGAAGCGGTCCGTAGAACTTCAGGCCGTCCTCAAGTGCTAGTAGGCAGACAGAAGAGTGTCCCGGCCGATGATATAATGCGGGCCAGACAGTAATGGGAAAGGAGCCGAAAACGTGGGCGGCTGTTTGTCTGGATGTCTTTCTCAAGCCATTGGTGTTGTACTGGTTGCCATCGCAATGGCAGTTTTGCTGACCTGCCTTCTGTAGAACCTTGCAGTATGCCACCGCGCCAACCTGCCGACATAACGCGTGGCCACCATTGGAGCTTATCCTTCTCGCCTCAACGGTGTCGTGTAGAACTTCAAACTATCCTCGGATGTCCCCGCTCGGGTGCACTTCTGACCCACGCAATGTTTCCGTAGAAATCCGACAGTCCATGTAGAATCATGGACATGCAAAACAGCACGCTGATCACTCTTTGCTGGGAGCTGCATGGGCAAGGGATGCCAAAGACACGTATTGCGGAAAGGC
>Ga0315280_10000423_pt1 | contig 78428 bp, 62 predicted proteins | sample YL17G06_40_MG_FD_203697 | JGI IMG/M metagenome (GOLD analysis project Ga0315280, IMG submission 203697) | Sediment microbial communities from Yellowstone Lake, YNP, Wyoming, USA - YL17G06_40 | ecosystem: Environmental > Aquatic > Freshwater > Lake > Sediment | place: USA: Wyoming | collected... | reverse complement strand
GGCATTACGAGCTTTTCCGCGGCGAGACTGCCGATGGCGGCGCGAGTTGGCACTGGCAGCCCATCACAGCCAACTCCACCGTGAATAACCTGCGTCCTCTGGTGCCGAAATGGAAAGACGAGCGGACAGCGCTGGTCTGGATGCGGGGACCTTCCTACACCAACAACCACGGCAACTGGACGACGGCGGTCGTAGCGCTCATCCTGTCGCCGAAGTAGCCACGGCAAACCGCCGTGTGTTTGCCCTGGGTTCGCGAATAGAAAAGGCCCATGGCACACAAATTGCGCCCGCACTGCCGGCAACTGCCCTGCCGAAAATTATTGATTCGCCAAGCTACTCAGAATACACTCAGCATCGACTTTCCGTCCTGGAGGCAGTCAAATGGCTTTCAACCCGCCTTCAATTCGCGCGGCATTCCGCAAGCTGGCCCCTTTCCTGATACAGGCAGCAGAACAGAACCTCAATGAAGCCGATACTGTTCGGCGAATCGTAAAGGTTTTTGAAGACGCGCTCGGATATGACGGCATGACCGAGATTAGCCGCGAATCTCTTATCAAGGGAAAGTATGTCGATCTGGCTGTGAAGCTTGAGGGAGTTACGAAACTCCTGGTCGAAGTCAAGGCCGCTGGAACACCCCTGCGGGATCGTCACATCGATCAGGCTCGTGGATATGCGGCCGAGGGCAACATACGATGGGTTGTACTCACTAACTGCTCAAATTGGAACCTCTATCATCTCACCTTCGAAGAAGGCATCGAGCACGATCTCGTGTGGGAAGTCGACCTGAACGCCCAGACACCCGATGAAGTGGCAGAGGTCCTCGCAGTACTCCATCGCGAAAGTATCAAGAGGGGACTCCATGACGAGCTATGGATGAAGAAATCTGCCCTTGGTCCGCAGTCTCTGGGGCGTGCCTTATTTACCGAAGCCGTCATAAGCCTGATCAGACGAGAGATTCGAAGGTCAGAGGGTATCTCGATCGCGGAGGAAGATCTTGTCGTTGCCATTAAGAGCCTGTTCTCTGCCGACGCTCGAGAGCAAATGGGGCCGATCAAGATACGTCGCAGAAAGCGCAAAAAGGGCATTGGCACCGCCTCGGAGAAACCGACTGAACCCGAGCCAGTCGACCAGCAAGAAACTGAACCAGCAGGTGGCAATAGCCAGACGTAACAATTAACCCAGACCTCGTGACGACAGCGGGTGGCGCCGACATGACGGGGAATCCCCGCATTTGAAGATTCTTTCCATCAAAACGAGCGAAATACAGAGACCCTTCGCTGCGCCCTGCACCTTACGGTGCAGGGTTCCACTCAGGGTGACAGCGTAGGGGCAGGCCTCGTGCCTGCCCTTGGATTGGTAGCGCAGAGTTGTCCTCCAACTCTGCGGTTCTTGGTGATCGGAAAAGCCGCGGACTTGGACGAAAAGTGCGCGCTACCAGCCTCAGCCGTGGGAACAGGTACAACCGGTGGAATAAAACCCTCGCCCGCTGGCGAGAGGAGGTGGTCGCGCTAGGCGGTAGCCGCGGCGACGCAACCACGACATGTCCGCGCCACGTGCGGGAGAGTCTCACTCGAAGCGGAGTGCCTCGATGGGGTCGAGGTTTGCAGCCTTCCGGGCGGGATAGTATCCGAAGAAGACTCCCACCGCGGCGGAGAAGACCACGGCGATGGCAATCGATTCCAAGGGGATGCTGGTGGGGCAATGCAGCATATCGGACAAGCTTTTCGAGCCGAGGATACCGACCAGCACTCCCACCGCCCCTCCCGCCAGGCTCAAGACCAGCGCTTCGCTCAGGAATTGCAGTTGCACGTCCCGATCCGTGGCGCCCACGGCGATACGCACGCCGATTTCGCGCGTGCGCTCCGTGACCGACACCAGCATGATGTTCATGATGCCGATGCCGCCCACCAGGAGCGAGACCGATGCGATGCTGGCCAGCAACATCGTCATCACGCGGCCCGACTGCGCCTGCGTTTCGGCGAGTGCGTTGGCGCTGCGGATGATGAAATCGTCGTCCTGGCTGGGGCGCAGGCTATGCCTTTGCCGCAGCAAACTTGCGATCTGCGCTTGGGCGGGAGCGACGGAGTCCGGCGAAACGGCCGAGCACAGGATGCCCTGCAGCCAGTCTATTCCCGCGAGTTTCCGCTGCACGGTCGTATACGGCATGACGATGGTGTCGTCTTCGTCCTGGCCGAAGGCGGATTGCCCCTTCGAGGAAAGCACTCCGATCACGACGAAAGGAAGGTTTCGCACGCGGAGGGTCTTGCCCACCGGGTCCTCGTCGCCGAACAGGTTCTCGACCACCGTCTGTCCTAGGATGCACACATTCGCCGCCGCGTCCACGTCGCGGTCGGAAAAGACGCTTCCCGCCGCGAGCGGCCAGCGTCGTATGGTCAAATACTCCGGGGAAACGCCGCGAATCTGCGTGAACCAGTTCTGATTGCCGTAGACGACTTGGCTCGCCGTGCCGACGCTGGGAGAGATCAACTTGATGAGCGCGATTTCCTCCTGAATTGCCCGCGCGTCTTCGACGGTCAGTGTTTTGGTGGCAGCGCTGCCCATCTGCACGCCACCCCGGTTGACGCTGCCGGCGGATATGGAGAGAAGGTTGTCCCCCAGATTGCTGATCTGCTCCTGCACCTGCCGGGAAGCGCCTTCGCCGATGGCCACCGTGCAAATGACCGCGCCCACCCCGATGATGATCCCCAGGATGGTAAGCGCACTGCGCATCTTGTTGCGCAACAAAGCCCTGGTCGCGATGCGGATGATGCCTCTGAGGTCCATCGTGGCACCCCTCCCTGCCTCGGGCCAGCCTCGCGGCTCGGGCCGCTTCCGCCGCTGGCCCGGCCCTCATGCATGGAGACGAGCGATGAGGTTGTGCGGTTACGAAACCGCCCCTGCTCGCGCGGGGAGGCCAACCCCCTCAAATCAAACGGCTTAGGACGTTGTGGACTCGGATCGTGTGGGGCGCGGAGCGGTGCAGACCTTCTCAGGCCTTGGCGGGCGAGGCGCAAAGACAACGACGGTCGCAGACTCTGGGGGCCTGCACCTGCCATGCCGACAGCCGCGTTTGGGGACGACAGCACGCCGTGCTAGTCTTGGGGCGTGATTCTCGCTAAAAGCATCCTCGTGGGCCTGTGTTCAACGCTGGCGGCTGCGTTCCTGCTGCTGCTGGGCGCAATCGTTGCCCTGGCGATCATCCCGCATCCGGAAGGAACGGCAATAGCTATTGACCCAATTTCCGTTGCCAAGTCTTCTCCGCTTCTTTGGATTCTGGCAGTTGTCGTATTCTCCGTTGCGTTTTCCTGGGAATACAGGCGAGCGAAGCGTCGCCAATCCAAGTGACCTCAGGAAGAAGGAAGGCTGGCGAAGATCGCCTTCGGCCTGGCGCCGGAGGAGCAGAAGACCCGAGGATTGCAGACCCAAGCGTCTGCGCCGGCCCCGGATCGGCTTGATCCGTCCGCGCGGCCTCGCCATGCGTGAGATTGAGAATGCCGTCCTCTGCGTCCGCCCTGATGGTTCATCCCTCACTGGCGACGGAATCCGGGCCTTTGTTTCTGACCACGCTGCACCCACTGTTGAGAGAATGAGGATCACTACCGAAAAGAGTCTGCCCACTGCCCCTTCCGATGCCTCCTTTTCGCATCCGTGCCAAGATGTCCGCGTTGGGTTTCGGGGGAGAATACGCGCGGTTTGTACCAAGCTGAGCCGCGCGGCCATGCTTGCATCCCAACCGGATACATGAGCCCCGGACGCGCCCCCTGCCAACAACTCTGTTCCCTCTCCCGAGCCGAGCCGGCTTCCTCCCAGCACGCAGAGACGTAACGTCGAAGACCGTTTGACAGTTTTCCACACCCGCTGTTAGGATGAGGAATTGGCCAGGCGGTCTTGCGGCTTTCTGTAGTAGGGTTCCGCTCTCTCTTGCTTCCTCCGTCCCCGTCGTCTAGCCCGGCCTAGGACATCGCCCTTTCACGGCGGTAACGCGGGTTCGAATCCCGCCGGGGACGCCAAACTTCCCAAGCGCTCACTGTGACAGGCAGGGTTCGAAGAGGGACGGCAAATCTCGTCGACCACTCATGCCTCTGGGAACGGGACTCTCCGTTCCGCTTGGAGTGACCCCTGTCTGCAGTTCCCGAGCAAGTTGTTGAACTCACCTTCACGGAGAGAAAGAAGGGGCGGCCTTGCGGCCGCCCCGTGAGGTGGAAGGAGCGTGCTTAGATCCGGAGCCGACGGCTGGGCGCCGTTGGCGTCCGGTATTGACCGGCGGCTTCCCCACCTCGCAGCGCGAAGAAGCCGCCGGTTCGACAATCAGAACGAGTACTTGATGGCTAACTCAACCACGCGCCGCCCGAGCTTGATGGGGGCCATGCCAAAGTCCTGATTGGTTTGAACCCATTGCCCTGGGCTTGTCTCGGTGAAGTGCAGGTCCATGGTAGTCGTGTTGTTGGGATCCATCGACACCAGGGGATGGTTCAGGAAGTTGAAGGCCGAGAACCGGAACTGGATGTTCTTGCTCTCGGTAATCTTAAAGCTCTTATATACGGATAGGTCACTGTTAAAGAACGCCGGCCCCCGGATGTAGTAAGGAGGCATGAAGGGACCGTTCGTTCCCTGAGCCGGCACGGCAAAGCAGTTGGGGTTGATGAATTGGTGTTCCTTCAGCCCCTGCGACGGACTGCATGTGTAGAGGGGATTCGTGCGCATATCCGGTGTGCCGAGCCAGACCCTGCTCAGGTTTTGATCGCCAATTTCAGACGTGGCGCCATACGGCCTGATCGAAAGACTAAAGTTAGGGTTATACAGCGACCCCAGGTCAGGGCCGCTCTGCCAGCTCGTGATGCCCGCGATCGTCCAGCCATTCGCCAATCCTTTCAGCAGCGGGTTGTTTGCGTGGACGCGGTTCCCCAAATCGAATTGGTAGGCCGAATTGAACACATGGGCGCGGTCCTGGGACAAGATGCCGTAGTTGTCCTCAGGGTTTTGCGGGTTGCCGGTCGAACCACCCAACTGCGCCGTCCCCCGGATACCCAACGCCTTGGACCACGTATAGTTCAAGCCAAAAGTCGCCCAACCCTTTTGCCGGGTCCAGCTCACCTGAAGACCGTTGTAATTCGAGTAACCGGCGTGTCGCGTGACCTCGAGGCTGTTATGAGCGTATCCCGGCGCGGTCGTTGTGCACGGGGTGTCTCCGCTGATGCACTGGGTGCCATAAGGGGAGTAGTTCGCCAGATTCGCATTTGCCGGGTCAGGTGCGGCACCGGTAATGGGATCGGGCTTGAACAGCGCACCGATCGGGATCAGATTCACGTTTTGCAGGCGGTAGTTACCGCTACCCTCGAGTAGCGCGTGATCGGTGCTGTTGCCCACATAGCCGATCTCGAGCAGTGAACTCCAGGGCATCCGCTGCGAGATGGTGAGGTTGTACTGATACGTCAAAGGCCACTGGTCATCCAGCGGCGCCACGGCATACGCGCCACTGGCCAACCCACCCAGGTGTCCCGCTGCGGCTTGCCCTAGCGCGTCGAGCCCCGCGAAGCTCGAGCCGTAGTCGTGGTACTGCCGGGAGCCTTCAGCGGTTTGCAGTGCGCCTCCGTACTCGTTGTACGAATCGTGATAGCGATAAAGGCCCCAACCACCGCGCACGACGGTCTTGCCCGTGCCGAAGAGGTCGTAGGCAAATCCCAGCCGAGGTGAAACGAAGGCGAAACGGTTCGGCACCCCGGTATTGGGTATCCCGGGGTCCTTCGCACGCCAGCTTATGCCGGGCAAGTCCACCAGCCCTAGGGATTGCAGGGCTGCCTCAGCCGTGAACCGTTGCGGTAACCACACGGCGAACCCCGCTTTGCGATCGTCGTCATTCCAGCCCGTGATGTGCTCAAACCGCGCCCCCAGTTCCAAGGTCAAGCGCTTCGCCGCTTTCCAGGAATCCATGGCATAGGCGGAGTAGGTCCGATAGCTCATGTTCGTAATCGCCTGGAAATTGTTCTCAATGTACTCGGAGGGGCGGCCCAACAGCATGTTCAGCGTGGTGTTGTTCGTGTAGGAGCCCCAGGGATAGAAATTAACCTCGCCATTCGTGTAGGCCCATGCCCCCTGATTGTTCGCGGTCCTTTCCCAGTAGAAGCCGAATTTGAGGGTGTGCGTACGGTACACTTTGGTGAGGTTGTCCTCGAAGGTGGGCGCGAACTTCTTCCAGACGAAGGTTCCTTCGGGGTAAAACAGGTCCGGCTGGTCCATCATCGGCTGCGGCGTCCAGTAGCCGTTGGAGATGGACGGCACCATAGGATCGCCATTGCGGTAAAGCCCCTTATACGGATAGCCGAGAGCGTCCTTGGACACCAAGGAAAGGTTGTTCGCATTCAGCGGGAAGTTAAGGTAGGCGAAGGTGGCCACCGCCTCGTTGGTCAGCGACGGGCCGAAGACGTGGAGGAAGTGGCCCGTGATCGTGTTCGAGTTGTCCTTCGATGACATCCCACCGGGGAAAGGAATCGAGTTGGGAGGTAGCCACCACAAATGGACTGGAACCTCATCGGTTTGTCTCTGCAGGTTGTAGGAAACATACAATTTGGTATTATCCGTAAAGTTGTAATCCACGCGCGTGCGGAAGATCCACCCGTTTTGGTTCGTCACGTAGGGAAGGACGTAGTTCACGCCCCCGGGGGTCGTCTTCGGGTCGGCATTGGGAGGGGGAATCATTTTCAACAGGGCCAAACCGCCCGCATCAAACGCGCTGGAGGGAATTATGCCGCTCGCGGGGATTGGAGTAGTCCCATCCAGGGTGCCCGAAAGACCGGAGCCCAAAGCGCATTGCACCCAAGGCGCACCGGTCCCACAGAAAGCTGCGTTATTCGGCGCTGTCGAGCTGAAATCGCCTTTGCGCATCGACTCCGTGGGGACATAGGAGGTCAAAGGAGTCTGCGGCGGCAGCTTCTGGAAGTAGTATTCATAGCCCGTCCAGAAGAGCATCTTCTTGTTGGTGTGCGGAACCGGTCCGCCAATATTCCCACCAGGGTACAGGTAGCGGTCTTTAGGCTTCTCCTGCTTTAGCCGGTTCATATACCAGGTGGCCGAATTCATCGAGGAATCCCTGCCGTAAAAGTATCCCTGCCCGTGGTAGCCCGAGGTGCCGGATTTGCCCACCGCGTTGATCACGACCGGACCCTTCGCGCTATCGGCCCCGAAGTTCGACGTCTGCACCTTGACCTCAGCGGTCATGTCGGCGTTGATCGTCTGCGTCGAGCTGCAGTTACAACCCGCATCAATAATATGCGCGCTGTCCGAGGTCAGATCCGTGCCACCCCGGAACGCCAGACCGTTAGGCACATATCCATTGCCAACCGCATTCGTGAAGCCAGTCACCACGCCGTCATAGCCCGCGGCGTTGCCGACCCCGCCCCCGTTAAACACCGCCATGCCGGGCAGGACTCTGATCAGCTCCGTGACATCCCGTCCCACCAAGGAAAGGTTCTGGATGTCCTTGGCGGTAAGCGTGGCGCTTCGTTCGCCGGAGTCCACGGGGACGACTCCCGGGGTCGCTTCGATGGTGACTTGTTCGGCCGCCGTACCGACCTCCAGCACGATGTTGGAAACACTGCGCTTGTCGCCCGGCCTCATCGCAGTTTCCGTTTGTTCCCACGTCTTGAAGCCCGCCAACTCAACCCGGACGGTGTAGGTGGCCGGCACGACGGAGGCGAAGACAAAGTACCCCTCGCTATTACTGACCGTCTTTCGTATGTCCCCGGTCGCTTGGTTCACCAATGTAATGTTTGCGTTTGGAACGACTGCGCCGGACGTGTCGAAAACTGTTCCTGTTATCGCTCCGGATACTTGACCGTACGAGGCCGGCGCGAACAGCAGAAGTGCAGCTAACCCCAACACTGCGACCACTCCCGGCCGCAGGGCTAGCAAAGATCTTCCCTTGCTCATGGCGGAAACCTCCCTTGCGATTTGTGGCCCGAGACCCGACGTGAGGAGTTAAATCGTGGTAGGCGAAGCGGTGAGTGTCCTGCTCCGCTTTATTGAGATGTGGCCCGTGTGCGTTGCTCCGGTCCCTCGATGCAACTGTTCCCTGTCCCCTCTGGGCATTTCAGGTGCCAGAAGGCGAAGCTAACTTGCACTACACGATAGCATACACTGTTACCCAAGCGGCCCAATTTTCAAGGTACGTTGCAGTACGTTACAGTAACGGGAACTCCCATAGATGACGGGGGGATCTTTCTAACTGATTTAAGAATATGGGCTTAACGCGCACAGACGGCGAGGGGACCGAGCGGCCTGGTCGACGGGGTGCGGTGTGTTAATGGCCGGCATTCTTCCCGGTGAGCATAGATGGACAGCAGGATTGCGCCCGTAGTCTCTTTTCAGCGACATTGCAGCTTCGGAAAAAACCCCAGTCCAGCCGTTCGAAACCCCGACACGGAGGGCCTGCTGCTTGCCAAGTCCGATGGTGGTACACTATGATTCAGTCGGGAAAGGGAGGGAAGTACTGTGGGGACGAAAGCTCACCCGAGCGAACCCGCCAGTCCGCAGGGACATATCTCTCCCCTTGACGATCATCAGAAGGCCACAGTTCTCCGGGAACTGGAGAGCATCCTGAGCAGCCACGTGTTCCGGACCAGCGAGCGCTGCAAGCAGTTCTTGTCCTACGTAGTCAAACACACTTTGGAGGGACAGGGTGAACTCCTGAAGGAACGCACCATCGGAATTGAGATTTTCCACCGACCGCCCATGTACGCCACCGGTGATGATCCCGTGGTCCGTGTCAAGGCGACCGAAGTGCGCAGGAGGCTGGCGCAATTCTATCTTGAGGAGTCGCATTCACCGGAAGTTCGCATCGAAATCCCGGTGGGTTCCTACGTCCCGGAATTCCATTGGACCTCGGCTGAGACCCCACCCCGCAAAGAAGAGCCCCTCCCCTCGCGGAACCGGGCCAAACGCACTGTGGCAACCATCTCGTTGCTCGTCCTGGCGCTGGCTGTGGTCTTGGCCGTTTTCCTCGGCAGCCGCCTGCGAACTCAGCCGGTTTCCGCGCTGGACCAATTCTGGGCGCCACTTTTCACCACTTCGCAGCCGGTCCTGATATGCCTTGCCTCGCCGGTAGTCTATCGACCCTCCCTGAACCTTTTCAAGAAGTATTCGGAAGCCCACCCCACAGAACTCCAAACTGAGGTGGAGAGATTCAATAGTGTGCTCCCTCTCAGCCCAGACGAAGCAGTGAAGTGGAGAGACATGGAGGCCTAGACCGATTTTTTCGTGGCCCGGGGGGATGCCGAGGTGGCGGTTGAACTCTCGGCGCTATTTGCCCGTATCAATAAGCCCAGCCAACTCCGAATGGGCAGCCACTACTCTTTTGAGGATCTACGAAATTCGCCTGCGGTCCTCATTGCGGCATTCAACAATCGATGGACCCTGCAGATGACCTCGAACATGCCGTTTGTATTTGCCGAAAAGGATGGTCAGGGGAGAATCGAAGAGAGGAAGCCCGCGGGGAGAGTTTGGTCCCCCCGCCTGGGTGCGCGCGGGGAGGTCACTGCGGATTATGCCATTGTCGCCAGGCAATTCGACTCCAAGACTGGCCGGTTGCTTATCGTCGCAGCGGGGATTGGACCGCGCGGCACTCAAGCGGCGGGAGACTTCATTGCACGAGAAGATTATCTGGCCGACGCGCTCCGCGCCGCCCCTCGTGGTTGGCAGAGGAAAAACCTGGAAGTGGTCCTGGAAACGGATGTCATCGATACGATTCCCGGCCCGCCCCGAGTGGTTGTCGCGCAATTCTGGTAACCGCCAGGCTCTCACCTTGGACTAGCCTTTCTCCACCATGCGTTCGCACAGCCACGCCATGAATGCTCCGGGTGCTCCCGAACGATTCTGACCTGGTCCCCCGAAGGGTGGGCCAGTGGAAACGTGACTTTCGCGGTTCTGGTCTTTCTGTGCCGATTGGTGTGGATAAGGCTGCAAGACCATTGCTTCCCTCCTCTGTATACTCGTGCCTCTGTCCTGTTGTTGCCCTGTCGCGGCGGTACCGCGGGTTCAAAATCCCGTCGGGGGCGCCATCTTCTACTACCTGGTCACCTGCATTGCTCCGATTGCCTGATTACTGCGAGCAAGGATTCAGCCTGACAGAAATTTCCGGCGGCATCCCCATCGCTGCGTTCCGGACTTCCCATGAGGATCTCGGGTTCGAATGGCGCACTTTGGCATTGGAGCCGCGAGGGTCCGGCAAGTACCAAACCATGCGAGGCTCCGGCTACTCCTGGTTGTTGCGGCGGAAGCGGCCCAGTTCCATTCGTGGGCGCTTGCTACAGTTCACGAGGGAGAAACCGTTCTCATAGGCGGGAAATGCGAGGCTGTGAAATTGTTGGCGACTCATGGATTGTGCTAATCTCGCGGCTCTACAGCACATCCCGAGTGATTACCTCCGATGCGTCGGGGGAAGAGACAAATGATTCTGCAGGCTTTGATGTGGGGAGTTTGCGTTCTCCTCGTTGTTTATGTGATGGCGACTGGAAATGACCAGCCCCACCAGCCGTCACCGTGGATATTTGTTCTCTTCTTTATCTCGGGCTTCCCGGCTTTGATCTACCAAATCGTGTGGCAGCGGGCACTTTTCCTGGTGTTCGGCGTCAACATTGAGTCGGTTACGATCGTCGTCACCGCCTTCATTATCGGGCTGGGGCTCGGAAGCTTCCTCGGGGGGCAACTGTCCACCAAACATGTTTCCCCTCTGCTTCTGTTCGGGGCATTTGAAATCGCCGTTGGGGTATTTGGAGCCCTCTCGCTTCCGCTTTTCCACTGGGTTGCGCGTCATACTTTTGCACTCTCCACGCTCCAAACGGCCACACTCTCAATGCTCCTTGTCACCGTACCCACCCTGCTGATGGGAAGCACATTGCCTCTGCTGGTTAGCTACCTGATCACCCATTCCACCCAAAACGTCGGCCGGTCGGTAGGCAAACTGTATTTCGCGAATACGCTCGGCTCAGCATTGGCTTGCTTCATATCTGCCCATCTCACCATGGGCCTTCTTGGGCAATCCGGGTCCGTGTGGTTGGCTTGCGTTCTGAACCTCAGCGTTGGAGCAGCCGTTCTGACCATTTGGTTTCACCTCCTGGACAAACCGCCGTTGGCCGCTCAGCCGACGGAGCACGGTGAAAATTCTGCGCCCATACCGTTGCCTGCAGCTCACGCACCTGTGCCGAACATCCCGTTTTCACTTGCTACGCTGACAGCAGGTTTGGTGGGCTTCATCGCACTCGCGTACGAGATTGTCTGGTACCGGCTCTATTCGTTCGTACTCGGCGGGCGCGCGCTGAGTTTTGCGATGCTGCTGGGAGCTTATCTGATGGGCATCGCGTACGGCTCGCTGGTTGCGGAATCGCTATGTCGCAAACAGGAGGAAGCTGGGACTCGCTTACACGTGGGTTTGATCGGCTGGCTGATTGTCCTCTTCAACGTCATCGGGTTTCTCGTAGCCGCGGTAATGGCCAATCTGGTCGGGATCATCGGTGCGGCAGCCCCACTCCTCCCTATAGGCCTGGCGGCGGGGTGCCTCGGATCCACTTTTCCATTGATCGCCCATCTTTCTGTCGCACGAGACCGGCGGGCGGGAGCAGGCGTCAGCTATCTATATCTGAGCAACATGATCGGCTCGGCACTGGGCAGCTTTGTCGTGGGATTCCTGCTGATGGATGTATGGCCAGTCCGCTCCATCTCCGTCGGTTTGGTGGTTCTTGGGATTGCTGTTGGACTTTGCCTGGTGGGAGTCAGCAAGGCGACGGCCAGGCATCTCGCCACCGTGGGGCTGATGTTCGTTATCGCCGTCGCTGCCATCCCGCCGACTGCGAAGATCCTCTACAGCAACATTTACGAGAAGCTGCTGTACAAGGGTGCATTCAGCAAGGGTCCGCGTTTCCGGTTCGTCGTCGAGAATAAATCGGGAGTCATCGCCGTCAGTGAAGATGACACGGTTTATGGAGGCGGCGTCTTCGACGGCCGGTTCAACGTCGACCCGATAAACGACAGGAACCTCATCGTCCGCTGCTAAGCCATCCTCAGCTTTCATCCCTCTCCTAGAAACGTGTTGATGATCGGGCTCGCTTCCGGGTCGTGGGCGCAAGTGGTCGCGAACCATCCGGCGGTCGAGCACCTGACAATTGTCGAAATCAACCCAGGATATCTGGAGCTGATTCCCCGCTACCCGCAGGTCGCAAGCCCGTTGGAGAACCCCAAGGTCAGAATCGTAATCGATGACGGGCGGCGTTGGCTGCGACGGGATCCCGACCAAAAGTTCGACCTGATTGTCATGAACACAACGTTCCACTGGAGGGCACACGCCAGCAATCTGCTTTCGGTCGAGTTTCTCCAACTCGTTGGGGAGCATCTTCAGCCCGGGGGCATTCTGTTTTACAACACGACCGGTTCCGGAAGGGTTCAATTGACCGGCACGACATTGTTTCCATACGGCCTGCGGATCATCAATTTCCTCGCCGTCAGCAAATCTCCGATTCGGGCAGATGAGGACCGATTCCGGAAGACGCTGCTTCAATACAGAATCGACGGAAGGCCTGTCGCCGATTTCAACTCCCCCGCGCACCGCCAGCGTCTGCAAGAGATCCTCGCCCTCGCCCATCCCGGAACCGTAAGCGATACTGAGCAATTTCTTTCCTCTGAGTACGCTGAAACAATCCGTCAACGCTACGCCAAGCTGCGCCTCATCACAGACGACAACATGGGAACAGAGTGGGACGAACCGGGCGGTCCGGAAAAGGAAGGAAGAGATGCGAATCGCGGCAACTGACGGAACTTGCCGCGCCGATGGGGAAATGCCACGAGAACGAGCTTCGAACCCGGCGGGCCCGTGGTCGCCGCGGCGCTGGTTCCTTAACTGGGGGCTCCAATCCCGCTGGGGACGTCAGACTCCCCAGGCGCGGCCTTCGTTCCGAATCGACAGCGGCTCAAGCCACGGATGCACCAGCGGCGACGGGTACTTCCACGACATGCCACGTCGCATGAACTTTCCAGCACGGTCGTTCAGAATGTGAGATAATAAGTCGAAGGCGATTGCGCGTCAGTTCCGGCGTTCCTTCATCCGAGGCTGCAGGGCTTTTCTCCTACACGCCACAGATTGACTACACCGGCGCTACTTTAGGGGGGATGACACATCTCCCGACAACCTCAACTCCAAGACGCGTGGGATCTCTAGCCTGTGAGGAGAATGAATGAAAAACCTTTTTGTAGGTAACCTACCCTTTGGGACGACCGAGGACGCACTCCGTGAACACTTCGCGCCATTCGGAGAAGTGCAGCAGGTCCGGATCATGAAGGACCGCGACACCGGCAAGTCGCGCGGCTTCGCCTTCGTCGAAATGGCTCAGGATGATGATGCCGCGAAGGCCATCGCCGACCTCAACGGCAGGGACTTCGCGGGGCGCGCGCTTACGATCAACGAAGCTCGCCCGCGACCGGAGCGTAGCGGAGGATTCCGCTCCGGCGGCGGCTCCGGCGGGAAGCGCCAAGGCAGCCGGAACAACTACCGCGGGGATCGGTCATCGCGCGATCGTCGCTGGTAAGCCGGGCTGGCAGCGCCAAGCATCAATCCTCATCCCGACTCTCACCAGAGCGCGAAAGGAGCCTGTATGGCAGGTCGACAGAGAGCCACATTTAAGAAACGCCAGAGAGAAGTAAAGCGCTTGGAGAAGCAGCGAATGAAGGCGGAGAAACGCGCGGCCCGGCGGCTCGAGCAGGGCCAGACTCGTTCGCCGGAGGCCTCCGAGACCCAGCCGCCGGCTGCTACGCCGGAGTAGGAAATGGCCGCGGGATTCATCGGCGGGTTCGGCCGCGCGGCAGAACGCCGCTTCCGTGGGTTCGGGCGCGCCGAATTCCGGCCGCAAGAGGCGCCGGGTAATGTCTCACCTAACCCCATTGCAGCCTCACGTCCCCACACCCGGCGGGACAAAGTTCATCCTTCGTTTTTCACGCGGATAGCACAGGTTCAAATCCCGTCGGGGACGCCAAACTTCGCTCCCCTGTCCTCTCGCCACGTACAAAGCAAGCTGAGCGCGGCATGCACCACCCGGGGAACCCACGAGATATGATACACTCCTGCAAACTAAGTCTTGGCGAATCCCAGATATGGCCATGAAGCTCATGATCGTGGACGACGAGCCTGAGGTGCTCAAGGTGCTCAAAGCCTTACTGGAGTCACTCGGCTACGAAGTCCTGGCCTTGGCAGACAGCCGCGAGGCGGCGCAGCGTGTGGAGCGGCAAAAACTGGATGGGATCTTCGTCGATGCCCACATGCCCCACATGGATGGGCCGGAACTGGTCCGCCGCATTCGCAAGTCCACCTCCAACAGCAGCGTTCCCATCGTCATGCTGACCGGCTACGACGACGTCGAAACAATGCGCGCCGGCTTCCGCGCCGGCATAACCTTCTTTCTGGCCAAGCCGCCGCAACTCACGCACCTTGCCGGTGTTCTCAAGCCGTTGCACGGCGCCATGTTGAGAGAGAAGCGCAGCTATATCCGCCTGCCGCTCCGAACCATCGTCAATTGCCGAACGGAGAAGGCTCAGTTCACCTCCGCAAGTCTGAACATCGGCGAAGGTGGGATGCTGCTCGAGCAATCGGGTGGGCTCGAGGTGGGTCAGGAATTGGAACTCCGCTTTTCCGTTCCCCAGAGGCAGGAGTTGCTGAATCCGCGGGCGAGGGTGGTTCGTAAAGAACCCTCGGACCGTATCGCCGTCCAGTTCACCGAGCTTTCCCCCGAGGACCGTCGAGCCATTCAGGATCACATCGGCGGCGCTGTGAAGGACTGAGGCGTTGTTTTGTTCGAGGTCTTCGAGACCCGCCCGGTGGCCACACGTCCTCGCCGCGCGAGCCATCGCAGCTTCACTCCCATTTGACCGTGGGGAATCGCCGGGTGAGGCACCTCTTACGACCGGCGAGGACGCAAGGGTTGAGAGGGAAACACCTGGCCTGTTGGCATCCCAGCAGCGAGGGCTGGGGGCGTGCACGCAAAGGGGCCGGCGGCCGGACTCTACCGCCTTCCCGTCCCCGTTCCGACCATCTCGGCAGTGTAGAGCTTCTGGAGCAACGCCTCGATGCTGCCTTGCGCTGCGAGTAATCTCTGGAGGAGCACCGAGCAAGGGCGATGGAGTTCTTTCGCACCCTCCGGGTCGTGCCCGAGTTTGGCCTCAACGGCGGCCGCGACCTCCTGAAGCTGTTCCACATTGCGAGTGGCCAGCCGGATAAGATCCTTCTCGTGTGAGGAGTCAGCCATATTCGCCTCCCACTAGGCACATGCTACGGGGGAGACCTATCGCCGGGCAATGGCACACAGGTACCAGGCGGCTGCTCCGAGAGTGCCCCCGGTCATGTTGGCGGCAGAATGTCGCAGTGCGCCCAGCGGGGAAAGCGCTCACTGGCCTCTTTGTCCCATTGACTTTGACCCGGTGAGGTCGGTATATTTCGGCTCGTACGTCGAGAACCACTCGCGGGCCCCTTTCGAGATGCAAACGGATACGCCGTCCAACCCCGTACCACGCCGTTCCGAGCGAGTCGCCAAAAGGACGGCCGTTTCGTTGGTGGTGAAGAACCAGGGCTACGAAACCACGCTTATGGCCTCGACGGTGAATATCTCCGCGCACGGCCTGCGCGTCCAGCCTCGACGGAGTCTGCAACAAGGGCAGGCCGTCTACGCGCTCCCGGGCCGAGAGAAAACACCCACTGGCTACTGCCGAGTGGTCTGGATCACCCAGGCTGAGGCGGGGCTGGAGTTCCTGAACTAAATCCCTGTTACGCTCCCACGCGGCCTCGAGCCGCCAGCGGATGCATACGCACCCTCGCGTCAGGAGAGACGCGGAGCTGCGCAGCCTTCAGGCGGCGGTTTTGAATTGGATGTCGGGCTCTATCCGGGCGTGGGAACGGTAGCGGACGATCTTTGCAGCTAAGGCGGGAGAGGCGTCACTGGCGACGGGCGTCACCGTCCGCGCCACCTTGCCCCAGCAGAACACCTGAATCCTGCGTTTCGATCCTGCCTCCGCTGGCAGCGTGAAGCTCATCTCAATCGGGCAGTCCAATGCCACGACTTTTTCCGCCTGGAAAAGCACGCCGGAGGGGCTGACGTTTTGGATCGTCCCCTTGTACCAATTGAGCGTACCCGTGGGACGATAGAGGAGCGGAGACTCGACCGCAAAGCGGGGATCGCGTGGAGCCTTTGTCCTACGATGGCCACGCTCCTCCCCCCTCGTGCGCCCTCCGAAAATGTGCCAGCCGCCGAGCAGGAGCACAGACATAGAGTCACACGAATCTTGAGGTTCACGCTTCAGACAACACACAGATGATATGCCTCGGTCGCGAGAGAGAAAATGACGAATGTCAGAAACGGTGAGGAAAGCACAAAGCGAGCAGACAAATTGCCCGATTCTTGGGCGCGACAGCCGACGATGCAAGAAACCCGCTGGATTGCCAGGGTTAAATAAAGTGCATCCATTTGCCGATACTTATGTTAGTATTGCGGGCGAGGGGTGCACGTGTCATCCATCGCGGTGGAGAGCCTCCACCTTCCGAACCTCGCGCCGCTAGGTTTGGTTGAAGATGCGAGGTAACGATGGACCGCCGTGGAATGATCGACCTCGACCTGGGAGACCGCGCCTCACGAATTCCCATCGAACTCACCTTACGATATCGCCCGGGCGGCGAAATCGGCTGGAGTGAAACCAAAACGATCAACATCAGCCGGTCCGGTGTCCTCTTCGCAGCCGACGAATCATTCGCAATCGACACACCGCTGGAGATGAACTTCGACCTCCCCCAGGAAATCGGCGGTGCGCCGGGAAAGGAAGTCACCTGCCGGGGCAAGGTTGTGCGCTCGATTCTCCCGCCCTCGACGGACGCGCCTCCGGCCGTGGCCGTCACCATTGATGAGTACCGGTTCGGCCTGTCCTGAGGCCGACGTTCAGGCCAAGGCCCGGCTGGCGCCCCCGCGCTCTGGCTCTGCGGGCACGCTTCTGCGGGTCTCCTTTCCGTCTCCGCGTAAATGGGCCAACCATTCCAGCCGCTGGCACCGCCGGGCTCTTCGGCCTGCCAGGGTTCACATCCCCGGCGCGTCAATCATGCCTTTGGCCGCGTAATCGATCGGGACAATCCGATAGCGGTACACCATTCCATGATCCCCGACGGCGTATCCCCGATCAGGTTTGGGCAGGCAGAAGGCATTCACAGGCGCTGGAAAGGCAAACTCGCGCGAGCTCCAGTGCTCGCCGCCATCGGTCGTATAGGCGAGCTTCCGATAAGCGAAGGACCAACCGACGCGCCCCGCGGCGAATGTGATCCTCTTGCCGGCTGAGGCGACGACACCATTCCAGGTCTTGCCGCCATCCGTGGTGCGGAAAAGTTTCCCGCTCAGAACTCGCATGAAACCTGCCGTGTCGCTGACGAAGCAGAGGGTCCCATCGTGACCCGATTCCCCAGACATCACGTCGACCACGCTCCAGGTCGCTCCGCCGTCTTCGGTCTTCACCACAAAGGCGGCTTTCGGACCCAGGAAAGTCTCACCCAGGGCGTAGCCAACATTGGTGGATGGAAAGTGCACGCTTCCGAGGTGGCAACGCAGATTTCGCGCCAGGCCATCGACTTCCGCCTTGGTTTCACACGCGAAGACGGGCGTCCACGTCTTGCCGCTGTCTTGCGTCTGGAAGATTTTCTCTTTCTCCACGTAGACGCCGTTGTTGGGGGAAGTGAAAGCGTAGTCGCCGTAATGTTCCGCGATGGTGCCGACCTGTCCCCAGTGTTCCCCGTCAGTCGTCCGCAGGAGGTTGGTGTGCGTGCTGGTCACCTGCGTCGCCCAGCCGTGCGTCGCATCAACGAAGCGCAGATCCCGAAAAGCGCGGTCGTCGGACTGAGGGTCCCCGAGTTGGACCTCCCAATGGTCGCCCTCCGTCTTTGGTATGAAGGATTACGCCCCCTTTCATTACGCCGGCGCCTCCCGCCACCCAGCCCTCCTGGTCGGAAACAAACAGCGCATCCATCAACTCCAGATCTTCCTTGTAACTCACGGGCTCCCAAATGGCTTTGAATTTGGGCCTTGCCCCGGCCTTCGCCGGCATCGCGGCTTGCATCATCGCCGGCTTGGCAGCAGGAGTTCTGCTACGCCTGGCGGTCTGCCCGCGCATTATGCGCGGGCCGGAGCCCACCAGACATAGAACGGTAAGCACCGCGAGAGAAACAATCAAAACCCTTCCCCGGGAGCACTTCTCCATCGACTGCCTCCTTGTGGCCGCCCCTTCGCCGAAGTCTCTGCACTCCCGCATCGCCCCGGCGGCAGAGTCCGGCAAATGCCTGTGTTTTGAACCGAGCCCTTTTACGCGGCCCATATTCCAGCGAAAACCGCATGGCTATCAAGGCACGATACAGCCTGTAATCAACTCATGAAGAGAGCCCGTTTCAACGGTAGTTAATCCAGCTCAGCCGCTGAAGGGGGGCACGATTCGTCCCCCGGGAATTGAGATGCGCATGGAGTTCCCGGGGCGCATCCTTCCGGATGCGGCCCTGTGAGATCCAATCGCCCCGCTGCCGGCTGCAATTCTCCTTGTCACCCGATTGGAAATCGCACAAACTGCATAGCTTCGATGCCTCGCCGATTCGATCCTTCGAGGCCGCGTGAGCTTGGCCTCGTCGCGATCGCTTGGGTATAGTACCCATACAGGGCATGCCAAACAGAAGGGACAGCCTTGTGACCAAATTGCGATCATCAAGATTCCGTCGCCGGGCCCGCATTCTCTGGCTCGTATCCGTCTCGGCCTTTCTCCTCGTCTTGCTCCCGCGTGAAACCCATTCCCAGCAAGCCCGGGACCCCGACGCACGGGCGATGCAGCGCATCGGTTGGATGCACGACAACCAGAGAGGCATGTGGAACGTGGACGCGAACGAGGGGGCCTTCCTGCGCGATCAGGTCATCAAGGTGAAGGCGAAGCGCGCGCTCGAAATCGGCACCTCGAACGGCTATTCGGGGACCTGGATCGCCGCGGGCCTGCGCAAGACCAGCGGCCACCTCACGACGCTGGAGATCAACGACGTCAGGGCCAGGCTCGCTGCGGAGAACTTCCGTGCCGCGGGCGTCGATTCGCTCATCACCCTGGTGCATGGCGACGCGCTCAAGGAAGTCCCCAAGCTCCAAGGCCCTTACGAATTCGTTTTCATCGACGCCTGGAAGAGCGACTACATCAGATACCTCGACATGGTCCTGCCCATGGTTCCTCCCGGCGGCGTGATCGTGGCCCATAACACCACGGATTTGCGCTCACAAATGCTCGACTTCATTGACCGCATCAAAACCGATCCGCAACTGAAGACAACCTTCGTCGATGCCGGCCCCGGCGGATTTTCGGTGAGCATCAAGCAGGCAGCGGAGTGAAGAATGGTGTCAGGTGTCGGCCAGGTAGCCACGCCGAGACAAAGACCCACGACGAACCAAAATGGCGGTTCGTAGTGGCCACACTGCCCTCTTGACCTGCCAAAGAGACCTGTCGTAATCATTGGAGATCGGTCGTCGGGGCGCCACGGCTTGTGCCGTGGTCCATCGACGAATTACTTGGAAATGGCGGCGGTAAGAAACGCGTGCCGCGGCCACATGCTGGGGAGGAGCGGTGAACAGTCAGAACAACCAGGAAACTGTCGAAGCCAAGGCTGCAGCGTCGAAGGGGCGCGAACCGGACGCGATCTACCAGAACAACCGCCTGGTGGCGCGCGTCGCAGACCCGCAAGTCGATCTGGAGGCAAAGGAAATCCGCTTCGGGGAGGTCTACAACTCCGACGATCTCCTGCTCCCCGAGGAATGCGAATTCCAGAAGTACCGCATCCTGATTCAGCGCATCGCCGACGCGACCAAAGTCAGCAAGGAAGAACCGCACAAGGGGCGCATCCTGCGCGGCGTCACGGCCGACCTTCTGGGCCACCGCGAGCAGTAGAGCCGTTCCGGTGGAACGTCTCTCGCACTTCAGGCCTGACAACTTCCAGGTGGAACTACCCTGCGGAGAAGGTTGCTTCCTGGGACTGGACTTCGAGGAGGGCCAGCGCGTCGGTGACGTCGTCGAGAAGGGCTCGCGCGCTTTCCACGCCGGCTTCGGCGGCGAAGATCATGTTGTGTGCGCACTTCAGGCACATCCAGAAGCCTTTGCACTCCGTGGTCATATGTGGCCTGCACACGGCGCACGGCCAATCTTCGCGCGCGTGAACCATCAACCCACCGGGAGAGATCGCGTAGTCCATGGTCGCCCTCCTGCCTTGCCTACTTTAGGAACGAGCAAGTGTGCGACCATTGCAGAAATTTCCGGTTGGACTTTAACTCACTGAAAACAATAAACCGCGTTATTCGTTCCGGCCTGGCTCGTGCGGTGAGGCTGCCCATTTTTGGCAATGCATGGTAATTTCTGGTCACCCCTGACCACTCCGAGCCGGCGGTCGTCTGTTCGCAGCTCGAGTCGACGGATTCTCTTCCCTGGTTTTCTTGTACTCCGTTTAATTTCAAGCCTCGGGTGGGGAGTTCCAGCTCGCGGCGAGCCAGCGGAAGTCAGGCAACCGGAATCTCATCCAGCGGGTCGGCGATGCCGTAGATGTGGACGCCGCCTTCCTTGCCCTTGACGTGGGCGAACCCGAGGTCGACACAGGGGATCTTGTCTTTTATTTCCCGGAAGACTTCCTCGTTGACCAGGATCTTGTAGTCGTAGTTCTTGGTCAGCCCCTCCAGGCGCGAGGCCGTATTCACCGTATCGCCGATCACGGTGTAGTCCATGCGCTGTTCGGAGCCGATGTTGCCGGATATTGCCTCACCCTTGGTGATGCCGATGCCGTTGTCGATGGGGGGGAGGCCCCTGGCCAGGCGATCTTCGTTGTATCGCTTGAGGGCGCGGCGCATTTCGAGCGCCGCCAGGACGGCGCGCTCCGCGTCGTTCTCGAAGGGAATCGGAGCCCCGAAAACCGCCATGATGGCGTCCCCGATGAATTTGTCGAGTGTGCCCTCGTAGAGGAACACCGGGTCGAGCATGCGCGTGAAGTAGTCGTTCAGCATGGCGACGACGTCTTCGGCGGAGGATTGCTCGGAGATGGTGGTGAAGTTGCGGATATCCGAGAAGAGGACCGCCACCATGGAGCGGTTTCCGCCCAGCTTCAGCCGATCGCGGTCTTTCAGAATCTCCTCGGCCACCTGCCGCGTCACATAACGGCAGAGGGTGCTCATCAGCCGCTGTTCCTGCGTGATGTCGTCGCCAATGATCACCACACCCAGGTGCTTGCCCTTTTCCGTGGCGAGTGGCAAGGCGTGAATGTTGATGTTGTGAGCGTCCTCTTCACCCGGTCGGTACTGGAAATCGTAGGCGGTAAACGACTGCCCGTCTTGCAGGGCCTGATTGATGCCGTCGGCCAGCGCCGGGTTGAGCTCTTCCCGGAAAAATTTCTGGTACCGCGCGCCCAGCTGAAAACCCGTGTCCCCAATGAAGATCTTCTGAGCGGCCTCATTGCAGTAGGCCACATGACCGTCCGGGTCGAGCGTGACGACGCCGGTCTCCATCGTCCGCAGGATGCTCTCGTTGTAATTCTTCATGAAGCGGACTTCTTCGAACAGGCGGGAGTTTTCCAGCGCGATGGCCGTCTGCGAGCCGAGCGCGTCGAGAAACTGTTCGTCCTCTTCGATGAAGACGCCTTCCTTCTTGTTGAGGACCTGCATCACGCCGATGATCTCGCCGGTCTCGTTCCGCAGGGGCATGCAGAGGATCGTGCGCGTGTGATAGCCGGTCTTGCGATCGACCTCCGGGTTGAAGCGCGGGTCCTGGTAGGCGTCCTTGATATTGACGGTCTGGCCGGTCAGCACCACATGGCCGGCAATTCCAATCCCCCGGGGGACACGGATTTCGCTCATGTCCGCGCCCTGCGCCACGCGCGACCAGAGCTCGCCGGATTTTCGGTGCACCAGGAAAAGCGTGCAACGGTCGGCGTTCATCACTTCGGAAGTCTTGGCAACAACTTTCTGCAGGAGCTGGTCGATCTGCAACTCCGACGACACGGCGCGCATGACATCAAGGAGAATTTCGGAAGTCCGCATGCGCTTGTGGATGTCCTCGATGAGCAGCGCGTTCTGCACGGCGATGGCCGCCTGCGACTCGAAGGCGTCCAGCAGTTCTTCGTCCTCGCGCGTAAAGACGCCTGCGCGTTTGTTGAGGACCTGGAGCACCCCCAGGATTTTCCCCTCCGGGCTCTTCATGGGCATGCAAAGGATGGTGCGGGTGTGATAGCCCGTCCGGCGGTCGACGTCGGGATTGAAGCGCGGGTCCTGGTAGGCGTCGGGGATGTTCACGGTTTCACCGGTCTTGGCAACGTGCCCCGCAATGCCCGCCCCAAATGGGATGCGGATTTCCTTCATCGCGGCGCCTTGGGCCACCTTCGACCAGATTTCCTGCTTGTCTTCGTCCAGCAGGAAGAGGGTCGAGCGGTCAGCCTCCATCACCTCGGAGGTCTTCTGCATGATCTTCTGGAGGAGCGTGTCCAGATTGCGCTCCGCGGTCAGAGAGGTCATCACGTCCAGAAGAATGGCGAACGTCCGGGCATTCCCTTCCCTCTGGGACAGCTCTCGACTTGTGGCGCTCTTGTCCATGGCCAGGATCGGTGACCTTGACAGACCTCACTCCCTTTCGCCTTTACCCTATTGCGGGCATGTTAGGTTGTCCGCGTGCCGTTGTCAATTGGCCCCCTGGCGCGCCGCGCGCGGCCGGTCAAGGGTCTGAACAAAGTGCCGGCGGAAGCGCTCAGAATGAAAAAGGCGGGCGCGGCGGTAGGCGCTGGCAGTAAGATGGTTGAGGTGATTCAGCCAGTAATAATGTCGCTGGCGTGACACCCAGGCATTCTACAACCCGAAATCGCACACATGCCAGACGGCGGCATGTACGCGCCACCCGCGAAGCCCACAGGCACACTTGGAGGAGAAATATGCAACACAGTCCTACGAATGAAGAACTCCGAGCCGAGTATGTTCGTGTGATGGGGTGCGACCTGGGGTGCCTATGTCACGAACTACGGGATCAACTGGATTGGTTACGGCGCAAGTGGAGCGAATTTCAAGAGCTCTTCGAACAAGGCGATGAGCGCATCGAAATATTGAACATAGTTGCACCCAACTTCTTCCTTTTCCTGCAGAAGCTGTTATTTGAGGATGCTATGCTGCACTTGTGTCGTGTGAGCGACCCACCCAAGACAAAAAATCATACAAATCTCAGCCTTATGTTGCTGGCCGGTTTGATCCCCCATCAGGATTTCAGCGCACAGGTAAGGAAAGATGCAGAGGAAGTACGGAAGAAATGCCAGTTCGCCCGCGAATGGCGAGACAAGCGATTGGCCCATACCGATTTGACCACCCTACGAAACGAACGCGTCTCGCCTTTGCCGCGCGTAACGAGTAAAAACATTGAAGATGCGGTGGAGTCTATCCGCGCCCTGCTAAATTCCGTTGAGCAACATTACGGTCTTGCACCGTTCTTGTCGTTTCCCGATCCTTGGGGGGCAAGGTCATTGGTGCACTATTTGGAAGAAGTTGTTCGCGCAAAGGATAACGAGCGTGAACGTTGGCGCAAGCTTGCGGAGCGTAAATCGGGTGCCCCGTAAGAGCACCTTCAATCCCGGCTGCACAACGGCGCGTTGCAGCACGTAGACGCGGGTCTTCATGAAGAGCCAATTCTTGTGACCTGGGAGGTCTACAGAAGATGAAAAGTGCGTTCCTTCTTCTTCTCTTTGCTAGTGCCATTCTCCTTGCTGGCCATTCAGCGCCGTCGACAAGCGGTACGGCAGAACCACGAATTTCGGTGCGCGCTGTGTCAAAGGGTGAATCCAAGGGTGACCTCGCGTCATCGGCAATTTCTAAGTTTGAATGGGTGGATAAACGGTGCCGAATGTGGGCGCCAGATGGTGACATAGACGTAGACCAGACCTGCCTCGCTGTAAAGACGGTCAAAGGAGGGATCGTCGTCATCCCGAACGAGTATAACGATGTTTGGGTGAAAGAGATGTCAGACCGGAAGGCGAGCGGGGACAAGTGGATACAGCGGTTCTTTGCCATCCGGGGAGGTGCAAAGCTGAGATGACCGCCGACCGGCGCACAGCTTCGGCATCGTGTGCCGGCGGATCGGTATTGACATCACCTATCTCGCCGTCAACCTCGTGCAGCGCCGCTTGCGCGATCACCATCCGACCGACCCCAGCCCCTAGGAAATCATCGGCGCGCCCACGGACCTCGCGAGCGCCGAGGCGCTGAAGGAGATCAGCCCGCACCAGTTCGAGTGGTGGGCGGTTGTAGCACGGCCATCATGGCCGTGGCCTCGTTTCACGGGCGGGAAGCCCGTGCTACGGCTCTAAGCGAGCGCTCGCACGCATCCCACAACCGTGTCCGCGCGACCCGCCCGGCCCCGGCGTTTTGTCGGTTGACGATCATAGGCAAGAGCGCTAGACTACAAGCAGAGCGAAAAGGGGCGCTGCCCACTCGACCGTCGGCGGGCGAGCCTTCGGGGCGAAGGGGGGCGGCGGCGAATAAGAATCTGAGGACGGAAGTATGTACCTTACGCAAGAGTACGGATCAGAAATAGAGTGCGGCAGTTCGGAAGGGAAGTTATTTCGGCTGGTCCTTTGGCGACCGCTTCTTCTTGAGTGATTTCCTTACCGCGTCTCGCCAATTGCCCTTGAACCTTAGAAGCTCTGGCTTCGGACCAGGATTGGCTTTGGGGCCTTGCTTCGATTTGCCACTTGACGAATTATTCATTTGACGCAATCCAATCAGAGGATTAACATCCGTCTCCAAGTACCATAGGTCAAGACATGGGGCTTGTCTCTACGGTTTCGGTTCATTGCAAGAATCCTGACTGCTTGACTCGCTCAAGCCCCATTCGGCTCCCCTGTCCCACCCAAGCAAAAACATTTTCACGTCGGTCAGGCCAACCCATTCTTGCATTTCAATTAAATGTTGCGTGTCCCAATTGCGGGTCAATAGCCAGCTACACAAGCGCCGATTGTCACTTTGAGGAAATCCAGAGGGACTCGCTACGGTCAGACCGGATTGATAAAGTCGTAGTCTCCGCGCTTCGGCCATGCGGCAACCAAAACTGCGAATCTCACATAGAAATCCTAACGCTAGCGGCCAGCGGGCTGACCACCTTAGACATCTATCCCATAATCCGTTCTTGGTATTTTCTTCACCTGCAATACTGTCGAAGCGGGCATCAACTGTGCCGTCTGCCGCCGGATTCTTATTGCATCCGCTTTCTGGATTATTAGTGGCTTGCACCATTCGCGTATCCCAAGCGGACGCCGACTGGCGGCCTGTACATCAACCGCTTTCCTTCGGCTGACTTGATCGCCAGAACCGTTCGCTCGCCATCGTTCGCATAGCGAGTGTTCCAAAGAAAATCGAATTGCCACAGATAGCGGTGTAGATATTGCTTGGAAACCGCATGATAGATCCCGTGTAGCCCGCGCTTCATAAGGGCGAAACTCGATTCGGCGGTGTTCGTGTGGACATCGCCGCGCACATATTCTTTCGTGCTGTGGCAGACCGTATCGTGTCCGCCCTCGTACCGTGGGTCCAGCCCATCGTAGGCTTGAAAATCATCGGTAATGATGCGTGCCTTCTTGTCAACCATCTCTCGGATTGCGCCCTTCAAGGTTCGGCTCGTAACATCTGCCACAACCCGCCGCCGAATTCGCCCGTCGCGTTGCACGGCGGCAAAGATCGGGGTTTTGGATGTTCCGCGACCGCACCTGCGCGTTCCAATGTAACGCGGCTTCCCGCCCACGTAGGTTTCGTCGCATTCAACAATGCCCGCCAGCTTCGGTTTCATCTCAACTTCTGGGGCCATCGCAAAGCGAATCCGGTTCATAAGGAATAGCGCCGACTTGTAAGTGATCTGGCACTGCCGCTTGATCTCTAGCGCGGATACGCCTTTCTTCGACGTGCAAGCCCGCCAGTACGCATAGCACCAGTGGCGAAGCGGGATGCGCGACTCCTCGTATACCGTTCCGATGCGGACGGTGTACTGCTTTCCGCAATCGTGGCATCGCCACAGGGAACGGGAATTGCGCTCGCCAGTTTTCGCGTCCACCATTTTATAAACATCAACACTCCCGCAATGGACGCAGCACGGCGTCTTGCCCCACCGCTGTTTTTCAAAGAACTCGACAGCGGCCAATTCATCGGAACAAGCCCGTGGGATTTCCCTGACCGTTTCCGAACTCGATAGCTGGTGAACCCTGACATCATTTTTCATGTCCCAATCTTATACTTGACGCAAGGGTTGTGTCAAGTAAAAAATTAGGTTTTTCACAGATTTCTTTAAGGGCTGCCCGCCAATATCTCCCTATTTTCCAACGGCTTACATGGGAAGTGTGGCGCTTGTCGCCAAAATAGAAGTGTGGGGGGAAACAGGACGGAGAGGTGACCCGAAACGGGAAGGGAGCGGCCCGAGGAGCCGCCGCGTTGCCAAGCGCTTGCGGGTTCGAGTCCCGCCCTCTCCGTCTTGTTTCCAAGAGGAGAAATTCGGCACGTGGGGGTGGCAAGGCGCTGCTCGCCGGGTTGAGACCGTGTGGCAATGGGTGCAACTCCCATCACCTCCACGCACCGAACGTTCTCCCCACTCAGCGGCGAGATGGGCGAGCCAGGGTTATGCCGCTCGACTGAGGGTCGAGTGAACCTGTGCGCGCGGGTTCCGTCCGTTCGAATCGGACTCTCGCCGCCAAGTTTCAGCGGAGGCGTGCCCGAGTGGTTCATGGGACTCGATTTGGAATCGAGAAACCGTGCCAACTCACGGTTCGTGGGTCCGAATCCCACCGCCTCCGCCAAACTCTTCGCATTATACTCTGATAGAATTATGTCAGCAGCCTTGCGTTAAGTATATAATCCCGTCTGAGGAAACGAACCCAAGATGTCCTTTAGAATCAACGAAAGGCCAGAATTCAGAAGCCAGAAGTCAGGAGTCAGAAGGCAGAATTCATAAGGGCGCGGCGAGAGACCCGACCGACACAACAAAAACTGAGGGAACGAACCCACGATGTCCTCTAGAATCAACGGACGGACGGAATTCAGAAGCCAGAAGTCAGGAGTCAGAAGCGAAGAACAGTGACGAGTGACAAGTCACCAGTGACGAGCAGAAGTCAGAAGCCAGAAGGCAAAAGCCACGCAACAATACAAAAACTCGAGGAACGAACCCAAAATCTCCTTTAGAATCAACAAAGGCTTTCCAAAACGAACCAAAATACAGGCGGACTCCGCAATGATTTGGACAGCAGAATGCTTGCGTCACCGTGCGACGTAGGGGCGGGGCTTGCCCCGCCCTGGATCATACGTGATTTGGCGGGCGGAATGCTCACATCGCCGAGCACCAAGCCGTTCAACCCAGCGACGGAATGTGCGTCGCGACACGCGTCAGGCAAGGAGCGCGTCTGATCCCGGTGAGTCCACCGACAAGTTGTGCGACAGGACCGCCCGAGTGGGGACGCTGGCGTGAGCCGTTCTCCTTTCGCGCCGGGCGGATTGACGCGAGGGGAAGGCTCGCGGTATCTTCCCGGCTGCCGATCGATCCCATGTCGAGCGCATAATCGGTTTTGAAGCGAATGGTGAGCCAAGCAATTGTGGCTAGAGCTCGGTTGCGTAAGTTCGCGTAGCAAGGAGCCGCGGAAGGGCGGGACTTTAGTCCCGCCGAAATCGCCCCCTCACCCGGCCTTCGGCCACCCTCTCCCCCTTCGAAGGGGGAGAGGGACGGGGGTGAGGGGGTTGACTACCCCCGGCGGGGTTGAAACCCCGCCCTTCCGAGTGCCCGTTCCCACGCTTTTTTGTGCGACTGAGCATAAGCTTCAAGGCCCACGACGCGAACAGTTCCCGATTGCTGCGGCCCGACGCGTATCGGCCTGTTTCGCTGCAACGGCACGAGGAGGAGAACAGTGAGCCTGCATCACGTCATCGAAGCGCAACAGTTTGATGTCCCCACGCTGCTCAAGATCTTTGAAACCGCTGCGAAAATGGAGAAGGTGGTGGCGGAGGGTGGCATCACGGACTATCACAACCGCATCATGGCCACGCTCTTTTACGAGCCCTCCACGCGCACGCGCTTTTCGTTCGAGACCGCCATGCATCGGCTGGGCGGGCACGTCATCTCCACCGAAAACGCCGCCGAGTTTTCCTCCGTCGCCAAGGGCGAGACGCTTGAGGACACCATTCGCATCCTGAACGGCTATGCCGACGTGATCGTGATCCGGCACAAAGAGGTGGGCTCCGCCAAGCGCGCTGCGGCAGTCTCGCGCGTGCCCATCATCAATGCCGGAGACGGCGCCGGACAGCACCCCACCCAGGCTCTGCTGGACCTCTACACCATTCGCAAGGAAATCGGCAGCATCGACGGCCTGCGGATCGCCATGGTCGGGGACCTCGCGCAGGGCCGGACCGTCCGCTCGCTGGCCTATCTTCTGAGCAAGTTCCGGGGTGTGGCCATATACTTCGTCGCGCCCCCACTGCTCAAGATGAAGGAGGACATCCTGGAGCACCTCCGCGAGCGCAATGTGACCTTCGTGGAGGAGACCGCGCTCGATAAGGTCCTTCCGGAAGTCGACGTCGTCTACCAGACGCGCGTGCAGAAGGAGCGCTTCGGCGACCGTATCGCCGATTACGAAAAGTGCCGCGGTGTCTACATCATTAACCAGGACACACTGCGGCTGATGAAACCCAAGTCCATCATCATGCACCCGCTACCGCGCCTCGACGAAATCACCATGGAAGTGGATGAGGATCCTCGCGCCGCCTACTTCCGCCAGGCGCAAAACGGGCTTTATGTCCGCATGGCCCTCTTGACCCAGGTTTTGAAGTAATCCCAGCCCGGCCCTCGCTCCTCAGCCCTCCCTCGCCCTCACTTGACCCGTGAAGAGTCGCGCTTTCAGCGGCTTAGACTTTCGTACTGGCACCTCCGTGCTGTTGTGCTGCAAGAAGAATGAAGGGAGAATCGGCGTATGAAACCGAGGATGAGCAGCGAGAAGAACATGCCCAAGAAAGAGGGAGCAAAGGGTATGGCCATCGGGGCACGAATCCGTCAACTGCGCGAGCAGAAAGGCCTCTCACAAGGGGACATCGAGAGGGCGACCGGCCTGTTGAGGTGCTACACCTCACGGGTGGAGAACGGGCATACGGTGCCTGCGCTCGAGACCCTCGAGAGGTTCGCCACCGCCCTGGGAATGCCCCTTTACCAGCTCTTCTACCCCGGCGACGAGCCTCCCCCAACGCCGCAGCTGTCGCCGCGCAAATCGCTTGAGGAATTGGCTGAAGAAGAGAGCAAGGAAGGAATGGACGCCCGGTTCTTGCTGAAACTCAAGACCTTGCTCGAACACATCGCCGACTCGGATCGCCAAGTGCTGATCACGCTGGCGAGAAAACTCGCCACTCGGTGATGGCCTACAAGCTCCCCCCTTCGAGGCGGCGCCGTTCGCCTGGGCGGGGCCAACGTTGAGGACGACTCCCCCTCCATCGTCCTCACCCCTGGCGAGCCGCCGCCTCCCCCTCCTAATTCTTCTGTGGAACCAGAATGATGCCTTCCTCCGGCTCCTTACCTGTGGGCTTCTCCGGCACCTTGCCGCTGAGCGAGCGGAGGTAATTCACGAGGTTCCATTTGTGCGTGTCGGTCATCCGCTTTCCCTGACCCGGCATCGCCTCGGAGCCAGCGCCGATGATAGCGAACAGCTCTCCATCGGTCAGCTTGTCGAGAACTTCGGGCTTAGTGAAATCGGGCGGGTTCAGCTTCATTTCTTCCACCACTTCCCCCTTCCCGTCACCTTTCTCACCGTGGCACATCGCGCACTGGGTCACATAGATCTTCTTGCCGCGTTCCACGGAGGTGGTCGTGAATTTCATGGCGTTCTTTCTCTCCGCGTCCTCCGGCGCGAGCTTGAAGCCGTGCACCAACTGGGGAGCAGCGGGAGTCGCGGGAGCTGCGGCAGGTGCGGCGCCAGCCTTCTCTTCTGTTTTCTGCTTCTCCTGCGCCCAGAAGTTCCCCACCGCCAAACTCAGCACCAGGAGTCCGAGGATGTACTTTCGTTTCATTTGGCCTCCCGTCGGGGTTCAAGCTTCGCAGCCGCCGGCGCTGAACACAATCCCGCGCCTCGGTGCTTTTGAACCACCTCACACTTCTCGTAGCAATTTCCATGCCCGGGGTGACGCTTGTCAAGCCCAGCAGACCCCGTCGGAGGTGCACTTGCTGCCGATTCCGACAATGTGTCGGCAATCCATCACCTGTCCCCGGCTCTTCGGCCCGGGCCGCAGTTCAAGTCACCCATGACTGGTGACCCCGAGTCTCTGCCTTTCTAATGGCTTCTCCCCGCCCGCCAGATTTGAAAGTCGGCTTCCGTCACGCCGCCCCAAAAGGTCACTCCACGTTCCTCATCCGGCGAGGCGAGTCAAGCTCCACATTGCGAGCATTGACCGCATGTGAACGGCGTCGTAACATGTTACTCTCCAGCTTTCGCCCGATGAAGCCAGCGACTGGTTGATCTTCCGGAGCAGTCGCGAAGCGGGTAGTCTGCCGAGTATGCATCGCAAGCTCATTCCCCTGGTGGTCGCTCTGCTGGCTGGTCCCGTCGTCGCGGCCCAGGCGCAGGAAGCACAACCAGCAAAAGTCCTTCAGGCGATGAAGGCGGAACTGGCGCGGTCGTTTGAGACGCTCAAGAGCCAGCCCACTCCCCCCTACTTCATCAGCTACGAGATCACGGAAGACGCCGTCGTCAGCGTGACGGGCTCCTTCGGCAAAATCGAACAGAGCAGCGAAGACCGCCGCCGCCAGCTCGATATCGACGTGCGCGTCGGCGACAACTCGCTCGACAATACCCACGCCATCCGCAGTGGTTTTCCCGGTTTCGCCTCTTTCGACAGCTTTTCCTTCATCGAAATGCCCATCGAGGACGACCCGGAGGCCATCCGCGGCACCCTCTGGTATTACACCGACCGAAAATACAAGCGCGCGGCCGAACAACTGACTCAGGTAAAGACCAATGTCCAGGTGAAGGTCGAGCAGGAAGACAAGTCGGCAGATTTCTCGCGTGAGCCGCCGGAAAAGTACGCCGAAGAGATCCCTCCCCTCAAGGCGGACCGCCACGAATGGGAGGAGAAGATCCGCAAGTATACCGCCCCCTTCGCCCGTTACGGCGACATCTACGAAGCCCAGGCCACGTTCATGGCCGACCGCGAGACCCGCTGGTACACGAACACGGAAGGGTCGGAGATCCAGGTCTCCCAGGTCTTTTACCGCCTCAGCATCATGGCATTTACGAAGGCCGAAGATGGCATGGAATTGCCGCGCTACGAGTCCTACGTCGCCTTCACTCCCGAGGGCCTGCCTGACGACGCGGCCGTCCTCAAGGCGGTGGAGAAGATGATCCGGGACCTCCAGGCACTGCGGACGGCACCCGTCGTCGATCCCTACACCGGCCCGGCGATTCTTTCCGGGAGGGCCAGTGCCGTGTTCTTCCACGAGGTCTTCGGGCATCGGATCGAGGGGCATCGTCAGAAGGAGGAAGAGGAAGGCCAGACCTTCAAGAAAAAGGTCAACGAAAAGGTTCTGCCGGAGAGCTTCTCGGTCTTCTCCGACCCCACGCTGGGTCGCCTGGGTTCGTCGGACCTGGTGGGCGCGTATCACTACGACAACGAGGGCGTCCGCGCGCGGCGGGTGACGGTGGTTGAAAACGGGGTCTTCAAGAACTTCCTAATGTCGCGTTCGCCGATCGAGGGCTTCCCGCACTCAAACGGCCACGGCCGCCGCCAGCAAGGGTTTCCGCCCGTGGCCCGGCAGTCGAACCTCCTCGTCCAGGTCACGCACCCGCTCACCCGCGACGCGCTCAAGAAGATGCTCCTCGACCAGATCAAAAAGGAGAAGAAACCCTTCGGCCTCTTCTTCGACGACATCCAGGGCGGGTTCACCATCACGCAGCGGACCGTTCCGAACGCCTTCAACGTTTTGCCCGTCATGGTCTATCGCGTCTATCCCGACGGGCGGGAAGAGCTGGTTCGCGGAGTGGACTTGATCGGCACGCCGCTCATCGCCTTCAGCAAGATCGTGGCGGGTGACGATCAGATGGGCGTCTTCAACGGCATCTGCGGGGCCGAATCAGGCAGCGTGCCGGTCGCCGCCGCCTCGCCGGACATCCTCATTTCCCAGATCGAAGTACAGAAGAAGGAGAAATCGCAGGAGCGTCCGCCTCTGCTGCCTCCTCCCTTTGAGGTGGCCCAATGAACACCGGCCGCCGCCCGAACGGCCCTGCCGCCGTCGCGCCGAAGGTGGCGCTCGCCTTGTCTCTCCTGATGTGGCTAGCGCCGCCGCCGCTCCGCGCCGCCGACGATGTCCTCTTCAAAGCCCTCCGCGACGAGCTCCAGCGGTCCATCCACAAGCTCCAGCTCGCCAATCTCGAGAAGCCCTATTTCATCGCTTACACGGTGCAAGACGGCGCGACGCAGGCCGTCTCCGCCAGCTTTGGAAGCCTGCTCGTCAAGAACGAATCCCGCGTGCGTTTTCTCACCGTCGAAGTCCGCGTCGGCGACTACGCCTTCGATAACACCAACTTTCTGACGCTGCCCTTTGGAGCCCAGGGCGTGACGCGTCTGTTCGGCGGGACGATTGCCATTCCGCTCGACGATGACTACAAAGAAATCCGGCGGCAAATCTGGCTGGCCACCGACAGCGCCTACAAGAAGGCGCTCGAGGACATGGCCGGCAAACGCGCCGCGCTGCGGAACAAAACTCAGTCCGAACAACTGCCTGATTTCAGCAAGGAAGAGCCCGTCAGCCTCACCGATGACGCGCCGCCGGTCGTCGCAGATCTGGAGGAAGCCGCCAGCCTCGTGCGGGAGCTTTCCGCAGTTTTCAGGAAATCGCCGGGCGTCGACACCTCCACGGTGCGTCTGCGGGTGAGCAACTTGCGGACCCTGTACGTCAACAGCGAGGGGAGCTCCTTCACGCGCGTCACCCCTTCAGTAGCTTTCATCGCGACGGCCGCAACCCAGGCGACGGACGGGATGCCTCTCCAGGATTTCGTATCCCTCTATGGGCGATCGATGAAGGACCTCCCGGCAAAGGACCAACTCGCCGCACGCCTCGAGGAGCTAGGGCATCGCCTCGAGACCCTGCGCACCGCGTCGATGCTCGACCGGTACAATGGCCCCGTGCTCTTCGAAGGCCAGGCGGCGGCCGAGCTTTTCAGCCAAGTCTTCGCGCCCAAGCTGCTGGGGATTCGACGGCCGGTGGCCGACAGCCCGCAAATCGAAATGGTGCTGGGGAGCATGGAGAATCCTTTCCTGGACAAACTCGGGGCACGCGTTTTGCCTGAGTTCCTCAGCGTGGTGGACAATCCCACGCTCGCCCAGTACAACGAGATGCCGCTCGCCGTCCACTACCGGGTGGACGACGAGGGCGTCCGTGCGCGGGAGACTCGGCTCGTCGAGCACGGCATCCTCAAGACCCTACTCTCCACGCGCAGCCCGGTGCCCGGCGTCGAGCACAGCACAGGGAATCGGCGCGGGCCGGGGATTCTGCCCAGCAATCTCATCGTCAGCGCGGAGAACGGCCTCAGCGACCAGGCTCTGCGCGAGCAATTCCTCGAGCTGGTCAAACAACGCGGCAAGGAATACGGGATCGTCGTGCGGCGCCTCGGGAATCCGGCGCTGAAGGCGTCTCCGCAAGACACGCTCGCGATGTATGTCCCGCGAGGTCGCGGCGAGGAGAGCGCGGAAGACCCCATTGTCGCCTACAAGGTCTTCCTCGACGGGCGTGAGGAATTGGTACGAAACGTGGACATGACGGGCATCAGCGTTGCGGCTTTCAAGGAGATCGTGGCGGCTTCGAACTCGCAAACGGTGTACACCGCGCCCTTTGCCGCGCGGACCCTGGGGATGTTCCCGACGTTCTCCTTCTTCGAAATCGCCCAGGGCGAAGGCGGCGCGCCGGTCATCTCGCTGGTCGCCCCCTCACTGCTCTTCGACGATTTGACGCTCAGGAAGCCTGCGGGCGAAATCCCCAAGCCGCCGGTTTCCCCGCATCCCTTCTTCGCGAAATAGGGACCGTTCCGCACCGCCATTGAAGATCCGCACCTTTCTGCATTAGAATCTCGCGCCGGCCGGCTACATCCGGCGGTCCGCCCGAGGAGTTATCCGATGGCTCTCATCCAGTTCACCAGAATCATTCCGACCATTCCACCGACAAAGGCTACCAGTTCGAGTTTTTCTGCGACCGCTGCGGCAACGGCTTCATGTCGGCCTTCAAGGCTTCGATGACCGGCTATGCCACGAGCGCCTTGCGCGCTGCGAGCGACATCTTCGGAGGCGTCTTGGGCCGCGCAGCGTCCGGTAGTTACGAAATCGAACGCGCCGTGCGCGGCCCCGGCCACGACCATGCCTTCCAGGAAGCCGTCGAGGAAGCCAAGCCCAACTTCCGCCAGTGTCCCAAGTGCGCCAAGTGGGTCTGCCTCGCCACGTGCTGGAACCAGAAGCGCGGGCTCTGTTACGACTGTGCACCCAGTGTTGAGACCGAACTCGCCGCCGCGCAGGCGCAGGTGACGGTCCAACAGATCCAGGAGAAAGTGCGGCAGCAGGATCTGACCCGCGACATCGACCTCACGAGCGAAGCCGCGGCGCTCTGTCCGAGCTGCGGTGCGCGCACCCAGGGCGCCAAGTTCTGCCCCGAGTGCGGCAAGCCCTTGCGGCCCAAGAACGAATGCTCGCGCTGCGGCACGAAATTTGAAGCCGGCGCGAAGTTCTGCCCGGAATGCGGGAATAAGCTGGCCTGATCTCAATGCCTTCCTTCTCGGGGAAGTTTCAGTACTCCCATCCTGACGGCACTCCCGCGCAATCGGACCTTTGCCAAGTCAGCTTCGACGCGGAGAGCCTGACGCTCACACCCGTATTGGGAGCTCCGATCTCTTTCGACCTTGGCGATATCGACGTCTTCACGCCCGGCGAATACGAACTGGCACTCGCGCTCTACTCCGGCAACAGGCTGGTGCTCAGCCAGTTCGGAAAAGCGTTCCAGAACTTGAGCCACGATCTTCTCGATGCGTATCGCCAGCGGCTGGTGCAGTGCCTATTGCTCGCAGACCTCGAGGAAATCACCCGCTTCGAGGGGTTCGCGCGGCTCGAGTCACCGCGGCGAGCGTTCTCATCGCCTGCCGAGTTCAGACTCTACAAGTCCAACCTCGCTGTTCTGCCCACGCAGGCGACGGGTTTCCAATGGCGGCTGGCGGATATCGATGCGGTGAGCTTCGATGAAGCAAGCTACACGGTCACGCTGCGGAGCGAGGGCGAGAGCCTCATGGTCACCAAGCTCGCCAAGCGCACGCGCGAATTCCAGGACCGCTTACGCGAGGCCGCAACTCAGCTTAGCGAGAAGGGTGCGCAAACCCTTCGCCAGATGTTTCCTTTCCTCACGCCCGACCAGTTCCAGCAGGTGGCGCGATTGATGAAGGAAGGCCGTGCTGCACCGCTCGCCCGATTGAAGGCCATTCATCCCAAGACCGAGCAGGCATTGGTTGAGAACATCGTCGACGCGAAGCTCCGGCCGTACTTCGAAGCGTTGCTCGCCCGCGTTCCGCCGGGGACGCTCTACGCCGGCTTCAAGCTGATCCGTGAAGAACCCGAAGAGGAGCCGGAGCCGCCGACCGAAGAGGCTGAAGCGCATGGCCCAGAGGCGGAAACGACTGAAGAACCAGCCGTGCCCGTCGCCGAAGAAGTTGAGGCAACCGCGGAGAAAGAACCTATCCTTCACTGGTTCTTCTTCCCGCTGGCCTCGCGGCAGGACGCCTCGCAGCCCGGAAACCTCGTGGCCTGGGAGGCAACCTCCAAGAGCGGCCGCGCCACGTATTTCTTCCGGCTCCAGCCGCCCTCGAGCAGTTCGGGCGAGCCGGGATCGAGTGCCGCATCGCTTGACGCCTGCATTCGCGACCTCAATCGCGCCATCGTGCTGCTCAACTTCCGCCGCGAACCGATCTACCTTCCTGACGATGCCCTGACTATTCGGCCTCGCTACCACCGTTACGCCATCGCCTGCCGCAAGCTTCCCGAACTTCGCCGCCTGCGAGCGTCGTTCCTCGGTCGCGCCATCCACACCTCGCCCGCATCGTGGCAGAAACAGCTCGAGACCTTTTTGGCAGAGGGCTAGGAATGAAAGTTGACATGAAACTCCTCGCGGCCGCTGTGAGCCTGGTGTTGCTGGCAACCTGCGGGTCGGGCTCCACGCCGTCCGCCGCACCTGACATCGGGGTGCAGGGAGACGTTGAGGGGGTGCACGATCCCAGTTTGATCAAACAAGGTTCGATATACTACGTTTTCTCCACGGACACCGGCCAGCCCGGTCATCTTCCCATTCGATGCTCGACGGATTTGCAGCGCTGGACCCTCTGCGGGCGCGTCTTCGAGACCATTCCTTCTTGGATTCAGCAACAGATACCGACCGTTCAAGGTTTGTGGGCGCCGGATATCTCCTACTTCTCCGGCAAGTACCACGTCTACTACGCTGCCTCCACGTTCGGCAGCAATCGTTCGATTATCGCGCTCGCCACGAACGTTACACTGGACGGCTCGAGCCCCGACTACGCTTGGATGGACGAGGGCATGGTGATCGAATCGCAACTCAGCGACGATTGGAACGCCATCGACCCGAACATCTTCGTCGACGACCAGGGTCGGGTCTGGATGACCTGGGGAAGCTTCTGGAGCGGCATCAAGATGCGTCGGATCGATCCCGGGACCGGGAAGCTTTCGGCGGAAGATCCCGTGATGTATTCCCTGGCGAGCCGCCCGGTCGAGAAAGCCATCGAAGCGCCGTTTCTCTTTCGTCATGACGGCTACTACCTTTTCGTGTCTTTCGATTTCTGTTGTCGCGGTGCGGAGAGTACCTACAAGATGATGGTCGGGCGGGGGGATCAAGTGACGGGCCCCTACACGGATCGGAGCGGCGTTCCGATGTTGAACAGCGGGGCAACCCTGCTACTTCAAAGCGGCGACCGATGGCGCGGCCCGGGCGGCCAGTCCGTGTACCGCGACGGCTCCTCGGACCTCATCGTCTACCACGCCTACGACGCCTCGACCGGCAAGCCGTTTCTGCAAATCGGGCGGCTTCAATGGAATGCAGGTTGGCCGCAGGTCGTCTCCCTTCATTGAGCTGTATCAGCGGCTGGCCGCCAGTCTGCTCGAACGGGTTGCACTGCCCGCAGCAGTGCTACCTCAGCAGCCGCACGCGGAGGATGCGCGCCTTTTCAGGAAAGTTCACGTGAAACTCGTCGCCATTCAGGCGGCGGGTGGGGACCCAGCGCTCGCCTTCGAAAGTGCCCTCATCAATGGAGAGAATCTGTGGCTCGCGTGGCGGGCCCTCGAGTTCGTGGAACGTGACCTCGAAGCCGGCGCCGACCACCACGAAGTCATCCCGCCCCAGTTCAATGATCATCCCACGGCCGCGTGGTCCTTCGGGCGCATAAGGTTTCGCAAAGCGCACCACAGCGGCGAGATTCGTCCCCAGACGAACGACTTGCGCCCAGTCCTCGCCCTGGACGATGGCGTGGAGCTTGTCCGTGTACTGAAAGCGCGCGATGAGCGGCAGGAGCGACGCGAGCACGCCGTATGTGTCTTCAAGTTCGGCGGCGTCGGCCGTGAGCGCGCCATTCTCGATTGCGTGGTCGATGCCGAAGGGGCTGAAGCCGAAGCCATTGAATTCCGCAAACGTCAGGAAAGCGTTGGCAGCGTTGTGCGCGTCGAACCTCACTTCTGGAACGAAGAGCGGATTGTCGGGCCGCGTGTACTTTCGGCAGAACCCTTCGAAGTCGGGTTGATAGACGTCGATACCAACCAGGTCCACGTGCGCTGCGGCGGCTTTCCAGATATCGAGCACATGCTCGGTCGGCCCGCCACTCGGCCAGCGGCCCGCGCGTTCGTTGCCGGGGTTGATGAGCCACACGTTAACGTACATTGGAAGCGGATACGCCCCCTTGCCCGCTGCAGTGACGCCATCCACGTAACGGGCCACGTGCCAGGCGCTGAACACCTCCGGGGCGAGGAGGCCGAAAACTTCAGCCCAGGTCCCAAACTTACGGAAGTTCATCTCAGCCCAAGCGGCCTTCAGGCTGGCGGTCAGGCCGTTGCGATGCGCGTCGAGGTAACTCAGCAACTCACCGGGCACGGCGGTGTTGAACAAGCGCGTGGCTTCGGGCGAGTAGTCGCGGTCGGTGCCGAAAAAGCCCGTCTCGTTTTCGACCTGCATCATGATGACAGTGCGGGCGGCTTCGTCGAGGCTCTTGATGTGCTGCATGACGGCGGCGAAAGCGCGGGCGTCGGCCTCACGGGAGGCCGTCGAGAGCGGCGAGAGGATGGCCGTCTCTTCGCCGCGCGCGGCGATCACGCGCGGGTACTTTGCCCGGTCGCGCTTCACCCATTCCGGCGTGTAGTGGCTCTCCCCGTTCTTCCACGACCCGAACCAGAGCAGCACCAGCCGCAGATTGCTTCTCCGGGCGCCCGTCACGATCGCGTCAATCAGGTGAAAATCGAACTTGCCCGGCTCGGGCTCGATGAGTTCCCAGTAGATTGGCACCTCGGCCGTGTTGGCGTGGATCGCGGTGAGCGACTTCCAGACAGGCTCAAGATCTTGCGGGTTCGTGGCGCTGGAGTTATGCGCCTGCCCGCCGAGAATCAAAAACGGCTTGCCATCAACCAAGAGCTGATATCGCTCCCCTGATCTCACGAGGCTCGGGATAGGCTTCGGGGCCTGTCCCGCGAGCTGGGGAGCCAGCAAGGCGGAGCAGGCAAGAAACGTGATTGCGGGCACACGGTTTCTGCGGAGTGACATGACGACTCCTTTCCGGCGCACCGGATTGTATCACCCGCCAGGTTCACGGCTACACCTCTGAAGGAGTTCCCGAACGCCGCCCAGCGCGGACTCGCTGGAGCGGACGAACATTTCCAGATTCAACATTCAGAGAACAGAAAGGTGGGGGGCACGGCCCGCTCGCGTGAGCCGTGCCCGGGTTGCCGCTTTTTGCGGCGGAGGATTGTTGAGGGTGGGTCCTTGGTCGGTTGGGTAAAACTTCACGCCGCCAGCTCGACGGTCAACGGCCGCTTCAACGTGAAGCTCAACCGCGTCTCCGACGGCAGCAAGATGTCCTTCCTTCCGGTGGCGTAGGCGGTGGCGGTTCCGCCTCCCGCCCCCGCGCCCGCGCCGACGGCGGCTCCCTTCTTGCCGCCGACCAGAGCGCCCAACAGCGCCCCGCCCGCGGCTCCGCCGCCAATCCAGGCGGCGTTGCGCTTGGCGTGCGACTTCGCGCGGCTGACGTAGCCGGACGTCGCGATATCGTAGGTTTCCCCGCCGATCTCGATGGAGGTCAGCGTGAGCGCCAACTCGGCGGGCGTTTGCAGATGGCCGGAAGCCTGGGCGGCCGTCACAGGGCTCGTGACCTGCGCACCCTTGGGTGCGGCGACCGAGTTCCCAACCATCAGCGGGTCATCCAGCGTGGCCAGGAACGTGTCGCCGCTCTGGTTGTGCGCCGAGCCCACCGCGTCCACCAGGCGGACTTGGAGTTCCGTCCCTTCCGGGATGGTTACCGATCGGACCTCGGCCGGTTTCGCCTCGGCAGAGTTTTCCGGAGAAGCCTTCGTTCCATCCGCTTGCTTCGTCTCATTGCCAGCCTTCTGACAGGCCGCGAACGTCATCAAGCTGAAAACGACGAGCATGCCGGCTGCCCACTGGCGGAGTGATCGCATAACTTCACCTCCACACAAACGTGTTTCCCGAGGCGCCGGCCCGTCACCGCCGCTCCGCACCAGGGGCTGATTACCTGGAGCGCTTTGGGGGGACGGGCCGCGCCTCGATGTCCAGGATGCGTGTACTCTTCTTACTCGGGTTTGGTGAAGAGCAAGTCGCGTGCCAGGCGTGCTGTCGATTTAACCCTTGCATCGCCAATGTGTTACGCGGAGACCAATGGAAAGCATGTTCGGAGATCGGTTCGAACCTTTCATCCCTCGTGTAGAAACTTCGGGCAGAACGAAAGATGGGCCTGTGCTGACGACGTAGCTGGCGGTCCGCTGCGACCTCACTTCCCCAACACGTGGCGCAGCGCGCCCTCCAGCTCCGGGTATTGGAAGGCAAAGCCGTGCGTCAAAAGCTTGGCCGGCTGCACGCGGTTGCTGGCCAGAAGGGTTTCGTCCGCCATCTCACCGAAAATCGCCCGCAGCGCAAACGCCGGCACGGCAAAGATCGTGGGCCGCATCAATACGCGCCCGAGGGTGCGAGTGAATTCAACATTTGTGACCGCGTTCGGCGCCACGGCATTTACCGGCCCGGCGAGAGTGTCATCGATGAGCGCGCGCAGAACGACGGCAAGCACGTCGTCGAGCGCGATCCAGCTCATGTACTGCTGGCCGCTGCCGAGCCTCCCTCCCAGGCCAAGTCGAAAGGAGAGGAGCATTTTCTTCAGCGCGCCTCCGGCGGGGCTAAGGACGATGCCCGTGCGCAATCGGACGACGCGAACTCCCTTCTCGGCAGCGGGCGCCGAGGCGGCTTCCCATTCGCGGCAGAGTTCGGCGAGGAATCCGCGACCGAGCGAACTCTCTTCGGTCAGGACCTCCTCCCCTCGGTCACCGTAGTAACCGATCGCCGATGCGCAGACCATCACTTTGGGCGGCGGTGCAAGCCCGGCGAGCGTCTCCGCGAGCAGCCGCGTTCCCCTCACGCGGCTGTTGAAGATCCGCGCTTTGCGTTCGGGCGTCCAGCGGCCCGCGGTGAGGTTCTCTCCCGCAAGGTGAACGACGGCGTCGTGACTTTCGAGCATTCCCGGGTCGAGCTTCCCTTCCGTGGGACCCCAGGGGATTTCCGTTCCTCCAGGCCGCGCCGGGCCGCGCACCAGGCGCGTAACGGGATGGCCTCCCTCTGCCAGGAAACGCACCAAGGCCGACCCGATCAGTCCCCTCGAACCGGAGACCAGGACTTTCATGGCCGAACCTCCTTGCGGACTCGTGGGCGGCGACGTCATAGGCGGTGACCCCGTGGCGATAATCGAACAGAGGCGCGAGCCTGCGGCGCGCGTACGCACCGCTCATCATCCCGCCCGCAGCGTCGAATGGCAAGACATAGTCAATCGAGTCTCTCTCGCCCTTGAACCTTCAATGCCCTACCCCCTGAAATCTTGTCTCCCGGTTTCTCTCCGCCTGCTGCTCTGCAGCCGGAGACGACAGAATCACCTTCGCCTTTACAGATGGTGACGAGGCGGGTATATTGCTCCCGCTTTGCGCCGCGGCGCGCCCGCAGGGGACAACTAGGAACACCATGTTTCTGCTGTTCGGAATTACTATCCTGCTAGCGATCTTCATCTACTTCGTGTCCGCCTACAACCGACTCGTGCAGTTGCGGGTCCGTTCCGACGCAGCATGGGCGGACATTGACGTCCAGCTCAAGCGCCGGCACGACCTGATACCCAACCTCGTCGAGACGGTGAAGGGCTACGCCGCGCACGAGCGCACCACCTTTGAAAGGGTCACGGAGGCGCGGACGCGCGCACTCACGGCAAGTGGGCCCACTGCCCGAGCCCAGGCGGAAGGCGCTTTGACCGAAGCTCTGCGCGGGCTGTTCGCCGTGGCGGAAAACTACCCGCAGCTCCGCGCCGTCCAGAATTTCACCCAGCTTCAAACCCAGATCAGTGAAATCGAGGATCAAATCCAGCTCGCCCGGCGGTACTACAACGCCGTCGTGCGCGACCTCAACACCCGCATCGCCCAGTTCCCGACCAACCTGGTGGCCGGGCTGTTCAATTTCCAGCCGCGCGAGTTCTTCGAAGCGGAGGGCGCCGAGCGCGAATCACCGCAGGTGCAGTTCAGGACATCAGGCACCTAGCGGTTGTTTGTTGGAGGCATCCCGGACCACCCGAGCCGACTCCAATACCAGAGAATCTCCCCGCCCCACGGCGCGATGCCGCTGCGCGCCGGAGCCGGGACGTTATAGAATAGGCCGCTATGCGGAAGACCCTGCTCTTTGCCTTGAGTTTGGTTGGTCTGTTCGATTCGCTCTACCTGTGGTGGGTCTACACCTCGCCGTCGCGGCCGATGGTCTGCCTCGGTACCGGCTGCGACACGGTCCGAGCGAGCCCGTTCGCATACCCGTTTGGAATCCCCATGCCGGCGTTCGGAGTGGCGATGTACGCCGTGCTGGCACTGCTGGTCTTCGCCTGGCCTGTACTCCAGGAATCACTCGCGCATCTCGCCCGATGGGCCGTGGCGGGAATTGCGGGTTTGGGATTCCTGTTCTCGCTTTATCTGAGCGGGGTCGAAGCCTTCGTGCTGCACGCTTGGTGCTCCTGGTGCGTGATCTCGGCGATCGCCGTAACTCTGATCTTTGGACTTGCCCTCGCCGACGTTGTGCGTCCGCAGCCCCATCCGGAGCCAGAGGCCGCGCTGGGAGTGACACGCCGGCATCTGGCCGCCCTCGCGACCTGGCTGGTGGTCGGTGCGCCGGCGTTCGTGTGGCTCGCCCGCTCGGGGACGCCTCCGGCGTCTCAGCAGGCTCCCGCGGAGGCGCTCGCCAAGCACCTCGTCAGGCCGGGCAGTCACATGGCGGGCAATCCTGCGGCTGCCGTAACGGTGGTGGAATTTGGAGACATCCAGTGTCCGGCTTGCGGTCCAGCGGAAGCGACGGCGCGGGAGATTCGTAACAGATACCGGAACCAGATCCGCTTCGTCTTCCGGCAGTTCCCTCTCTCGCGGATCCACGTCCACGCCGAGACGGCCGCCGAGGCGTCCGAGTGCGCGGCCGCACAAGGAAAATTCTGGGAGGCCCTGGAAAGGTTCTACGGCGGCCAGATGGACCTGAGCGAGCCGGCGCTGCTCCGTTACGCTGGGGAGATAGGTCTCAACGTCGAGCAGTTCCGTCAGTGTCTTTCCAGCGGGTCGATGGCGGCGCGGGTTCGGGAGGATGTGGCGGACGGGTTCGCGCTGGGCGTCGACCGGACACCCACCTTCTTTGTCGGTCCGAAGATGATCGCGAGACCTATGCAATACACCGAGTTCGCGCAGCTCATTGACCAGGAGCTGGCGCGCCAGCCGATGTCGTCCTCGCCTTCTGGGCAACCGTCCACGGCTTCATCCAGCACTCCGGCTAAGACATCCACCTTCGCGTCAACCGGGCTAATGACCAATAGCGGCATCGGGTCATTCGGGCAGTTCCAGGGCTCAGCAATGGGATGCAGTGAAGCCGACGCGCAGAAGAAAACGCCCGACATGATCCACACGGCGGATGCCCGGCAGGCGTTTGAATCTTCACCCAAGGCCCTTTTCGTCGACGTGCGGCCCAGCACCGAGTTCAAGACCGGGCGCATCCCGGGCGCCATCAACGTTCCCGTGGAACAGGTCGAGCAGCGCTGGCACACCTTGCCCAAAGACCGCAACATCGTTCTCTATGAGAGCGGCCGAGCGCCGGGTGACGTCTGCGCGGCCGGCCGGTCGGCCGGCCGAGTTCTGCTCGCCAATGGGTTCAGCCCCGACAGGGTCAAAATCTACGAGGATGGCCTGGCGGGCTGGGAAAAGGCCGGATTGCCCGTGGAACGGTAGACCCCCACCTTCCGTCCACGCTCCACCCTTTTCTGCCGACCCCGCCCCTCCGGCCCGGGTGTGCCAGTAACCGGCAAGGCAACAAGACGGATTACGGCCGGTCGAAGGGCTTCCCCGGAGAGTGAACGGACGCGTTTTTTCTTTCCGAAGAACTGTGGCGTTTATTTCCCATCGGCCTTATAATTCGGGCGCTGGTTGGACGGGTTCCCGTCCGCTTGACAGCGATTTCAAGATTCGATAGCAACGAGCTGAAGCGAGGGCTGCATTTCGCTGGCGGGAAGCCGCCTCGTGACTTGTTCCCCATCGCCGAACCCCATGGATACCGCAGCTCGACGCCAGCCGGGGAGTTTGTGCCGGCGAGCCTCGGCCGCCGAGGAGGGGGATTGCTTCCTCTCGGCCTCCCCCGGACGACGCACTGCTGCTCCTAGCGGGTGGGCCCGAGTGAGAGCGATCAGCTGGTACTCGAAGCCCGTCTTTATGATCCATGCCTTTTCTCATTGAGCATATCTACGAGGTCGTCAGCGCGATCGTGATCATCGTGCTGCTGGGCACCGGCGCGTTGATCATCATGGCCCTCGCGCGACGCCAGCGGCGGGAGAGATTCTTCCGCCGCATGGATGATCTCCGCCAAAGGTACAGCCCGGTCATCGCCTCGCTGCTCAGCCAGAAGCTCGAATACGAAAGGGGCCTGGACGTTTTGAAGGGCATCTCGGGACTTGACCGGGATTACGTTCTCGAGCAGCTCTGCCTGGAAAAGAAACCCACGCCCGACCAAGTGCCCATTTTGCGGCGCCTCTCGGAGGATCTCGGCTTGGTCAGGCTCTGGCAGAGGCGCCTGGGTGGCGAGTTCGATGTCGTCTCGCTTCGCGATACGCTAGGGCAGCCCGAGGGGATTATCCAGCGCGTGGGCCGGCTCAAATTCCTGATCCGCGCCAAGGCCGCGGACAATCTGGGCATCGTCCAGCACCGGCCCAGTTGGCCTCTGCTGGTCAAGGCGCTCGAAGATCCGCACCCGGACGTGCCGGGGGTGGCGGTGAGGTCGCTGGCGGCCATCCAGGAACCAGACAGCTTCGCGCCGCTGGTGGAGCGGCTGCGCGAGGTTGTCCTGAAGCCCGCCAGCCGCCTCTCGCTGCGTACGGTCAAGACGGCTCTGGTCAGCTTCCCGCTCCAGCAGGCGCCCGGCCTGCTGTCCTCCCTCACGCACTCCCACCGCCGTATCCGCTTCCTGGCCACGGATATTATCCGTGAGATGGTGGAGCGCCAGTCCGCCTCGGAAGAGGATTTCGTCCTCGACGCCAAGAACTTCGCGCCCGAGCTCGCGGATGTTTTCTTGGGCCAGCTTTGCTTCGACGAGAACCCCGACGTGCGCGCGCGCGCGGCTTCGGTCATTTCCTACCTCAGCGACCCACGCTCGACGCCGGTGTTGCTGACGCTGCTCGAGGACAGCCAGTGGTTCGTGCGCTTGCACGCGGTGCGGGGGCTCGCCAAACGGAAATTCCTCTCCCAGGCCCAGTCGGTGGCCCAACGCTTGACCGATCCTCATTGGATGGTGCGCGAGGCGGCGGCGCGGACGCTGCTGATCTTCGGTCGCGTGGGAAGCGAGAAACTGGCCGAGCATTTCCTCGACACCGAAGACCGGTACAGCCGCGAGCAGATCGCCGACGAAATGCAGCGCGCCGGCCTGATCCCGAACATGCTCGCCCATTACGCGTCGGCCAGGGATGGGGCTGAAAGCGAAGTCATCGACATGCTGGTGCAGATGGGCAAGACCAGTTACATCGTCTCGGTGCTGCAAGGAAGCTCCGAGCGGGACTTGCGGCAGAAGTTCCTGGAGGATTTCGGCCGGGAGCCCGACCCGAACATTCGGGGCTGGATCAAGAATCTCGCCCTACACGAAAGCGACGAGGGTTTGCGGGCCCTGGCGATGTCCACGCTCCGCGAAGCGGGGGGCCTAGGAGAGCGCTGAACTTATGGAAGAGTGGCGACAAATCTTCTACCACGGCATGAACATGTTCAACGTGGTGATCGTGTCTTACTTTTTCCTCGCCAACGGGACTTATACCTTTCTCATGATCATTTCTCTCGGTTCGGTGTGGCTGCATAACCGCCGCCTCAGCTACCAGGGGTTGGATGAGATCCGCGAGTCGGCCGTCACGCCTCCCTGCACGATTCTCGTGCCGGCGTGGAACGAACAGGACGTCATCGTGGAATCCGTACGCTCCATCTTGCGGACCGACTATCCCAACCTGGAAGTCATTGTGATTGACGACGGCTCGACGGACGAAAGCCTTGAGAAGCTGATCAGCGCCTTCCGGCTGGTCAAGATGGACCTGATTTACCGGCCGCGTCTCGCCACCAAACCCATCAAGGGCATCTACGCCAATCCCCGCATCCCCAACCTGCTGGTCATCAACAAGGTCAACGGCGGCAAACCCGATGCCCTGAACATGGGCATCAACATGTGTCGGACGCCTTACTTCTGCACGCTGGACGCGGACTGCCTCCTGGAGCGCGACGCCCTGCTTCGCCTGATGCGCCCCATCGTCCGCTCGCCCATCAATACGGTGGCGAGCGGCGGCATCGTGCGCATCCTCAACGGGTGTGACGTCCAGGACGGCAAGGTCGTGAAAGTCAATCTTCCCAAGACTGCCATCGAGCGCTTCCAGGTCGTCGAATACTTGCGCAGCTTCCTCTTTGGCCGGACCGGTTGGGACCTGCTGGGCGGAACGTTGATCGTCTCGGGGGCCTTCGCCGTGTTTCATCGCGAGACGGTGGTCGAGACCGGCGGGTTCCTGCACGATACGGTCACCGAAGATATGGACCTCATCGTGCAGATCCACCGCTGGGCCAATCATCACAAGCGCCGGATCAAGATGAAGTTCACTTCGGACCCCGTTTGCTGGACCGAGTGCCCTGCCCATATGCCTATGCTGGGCCGCCAGCGCCGACGGTGGCAGATGGGGCTCTGCCAGACCCTCTGGAAGAGCTCCGAGATGCTCTTCAATAGCAAGTACCGCGTCATCGGCATGATGAGCTTTCCGTTCCACCTCTACGTTGAGGCGCTGGGGTCGGTGGTGGAGTTCTTTGGGTATTTCATGGTTCCCTTGGCACTCTTCTTCGGCATGGTCCCCGTGCCGTTGTTTATCCTGTTTGTGATCTTGAGTCTCGTTTACGGCTCATTCCTTTCCGTCGGGTCCGTGTTGCTCGAGGAGCTGACCTATCGCCGCTACCCCGGCTTCCGCGACCTGATGATTCTGCTCGGGTATGCCGTTATCGAGAACCTCGGTTACCGGCAGGTGGTGCTCTATTACCGCGTGCAGGGCGTGTTCAGATTCGTGGCGGGGTTCCGCCAGTGGGAGAAGGTCACCCACGTGGGGGCGGGCTAGTGCCGTTCCCACTTGATTCACCTATGGACTACAGCTACGGCGCGTAACGTGTGAAATCCCGCTTTGCAGGACCCCGACCTGGTTGATCCCGCAGCGCGCGATGAGCCAAGTTAAGTGGGAACGGCACGAGTTAGGCCAAAGGCATGCGCATTCTAAAGAACCGCATCGTCATCTCGCTGCTGCTGATCGTCCTGGCGACGTACGTCTGGGAATTCTGGATTAAACCCGTCACCGGACCGATTTACACCGAAGCGGTCCGGGAATACAAGAGCCGGAATTACGCGCGGTCGCTCCGGCTGCTCCAGCAGGCCCACGGTGTCGATCCGAACGATACGGCGATCCTGGCGTTGATGGGCTGGAACTACCTCAAGTTGGGCGATCCGAAGACCGCCGAGGAGCCCTATTTCCGCCGGGCGCATGACCTCTCGCCCCACGTGGTGGATATCACCCTGGGTTACGCCTACGCCGAGATCGAACTGGGCAAATACGAACAGGCCCGCCGGCTCCTCGACCAGCTCCAGCAGGTCGGAGTGGATAGCGCCGACATGCACGTCGCGGAGGGAGCTTACTACCGCCAGCAGGGCCATTACCGCGAGGCGGCGCGCGAGTTCAAGGCCGCACTGCAGCGCGAAGAACACAACGTGGTGGCCGTCAAGAATCTGCAAGAGCTTCTTAACACTTCCGATGTCCGCAACGTAAACCTGGAGAGCCCGGCCTACCAGCGACCCCAGACACTGACCTACCCCGCCCGGGTGCAGGGCGACTATTTCTCGTGGAAAACGGGTGAACAGTGGCGGCCGGCCTACCTGGTCGGAGTGGACCTCACTCCGGCCCGTCCCGGGTCCTTCCCCGCCGACGCCGTGACCGACTCAGCGGTCTATTCGGATTGGCTCAGCCGCATCAGCGACCTGGGCGCGAACACCCTTCGCGTCTACACACTGTTGCCGCCCGCCTTCTACCGCGCGCTGCACCAATTCAACAGCGCCCCCGGCCGAAGGCCCCTCTGGCTGCTGCAAGGCATTTCATTTGCCGAGCCGCCGCGCGGCGATATGTTCAACGGCGACTACTATCAGACCTGCCAGAAAGACCTTCGCGACGCGATCGACGTGATGCACGGCCAGGGTGATGTCGCGGCCGGCGGCGGGCACGCGGGCGGAGTCTATACCGACGACATCTCGCAGTGGGTCGCGGGCTTCTTGGTCGGCCAAACCTGGCTCTCCCACGTGGTGACCGCGAACAATCTGCTCCACCCCGACATGCGGACTTACCAGGGGACGTACATTGAGGTCCCCTCCGGCAGCCCCACGGAGATCTTTTTCGCTCAGATGGTCAACTACGCGGCGGAATACGAAGAGGAGAAGTACAACTGGCAGCATCCCGTGGCCTTCATCAACTGGCCGACGCTCGATCCCATCCGCCATCCGACGGAGAGCACGCTGCTGGAAGAAGTCGCCATCCGCCGCGCCCAAGGCGAGCGCCTGCCCACACCTTCCGGGCCGTACGACGACGACGATGGCGTTTCCGTTGACCCGACGAACCTCCACGCGCGGGAAAAGCTCGTCGCGGGCTATTTCTCCGCCTACAGCGTCCTTCCCTACTATCCCGACTTTCTCAACCAGGACCCGCGCTATCAGGCCGTGCGCGATGCGGAGGGCAGCAACCCGTTCCTCGGCTACCTGCGGGATTTGAAGGCTCATCATCGCGGGCTTCCGCTGGTCATCGCCGACTACGGGATTCCGACCAGCTCGGGCATCGGACACTTCAGCCCCTCGGGATTCGACGAGGGTGGCAAGACCGAGCCGCAGCAAGGCCAGTTGCTCGCCCGCCTGACCCGGAGCGTGCGCGAAGCGGGTGCCGCCGGTGGAACCATCCTCGAGTGGCTGGATCAGTGGTACCGCCTGTCCTGGGTGCAGCGCGACTACGAGACGCCTCCCGCCCGGCGAGTGCTGTGGGACAACTTCATGAATCCCGCAGAGCACTTCGGGCTGCTCGCCGCCGACCCGCACGGACGGACAACCCATCAGCTGGCGGGAAACCCCGCGGAGTACTCGAACCAATCGCCGTTCTACGCCGAGTCGGAGCCGGGTCTCGCCCAGCCGGTCGGTGACCCCTACGACCCCGCCCGCGACCTGAAGGCTCTGTATGTCGACGCCGACGAGGCCTTCCTCTACCTGCGGCTCGTGGTGGGCAAGCTCGACAACGATAACGATGGTCAGCCGGACTGGAAGAATGTGAATTACCTGATCGGTCTGGGGACGGCTCCGAACGTGGGCGGGATCACCTACCTGCCGTTCATCACCCCCGTGCGATTCCCCGCGGGCATGAATTATGCGATCCAGCTCGCCGGGCCCGCCTCCAGCCGCATCTGGATTGCTTCCACCTACAACCCCTTCCGGATCGTACCGGTGGAGGGCATTCCGACGCAGACCATTCTCGGCTCGAAGCTCGGCTGGAAACCGTCCGTCTCGGCCACCGGAAACTTCGAAGCGCAGATCGGCGAACCCAACCGCCGCCGCTTCGCGCGCGATGGAAGATACTTCCCGCCCCAGCGCTACGAGCGGGGCATTCTGCGCTACGGAACGCTGAACCCCCAGTCAGCGGATTACGATTCACTGGCCGAATGGCACGCGAACGTTCAGACCAATACCCTCGACCTGCGCATCCCCTGGAACCTCCTGAACGTGACGGACCCCTCGAGTTTCAAGGTTCTCGCGGGCCTTGAAGCGGATGGTACGGTGATCACCGCTGACACCCCGGGATTCCTCGTGGCGGCGTTCTCCTATCGCCCGCTGGCAAACGCCCGCCTCCGACCTATTATGGAGCAGGGCCATCCGGTCGCCGATGCCTTGCCCGCGATGACCGGCCCGGCAACGATTCAGAGCGCCGCGCTCAAGCAGTATCGCTGGGCAGGATGGGCCGTGCCACAGTACAACCTGCGCCTCAAGGACTCTTATGCGATCGTGCGCAAGGCGCTGCAATCCTTGCCGGCTTCTCCTCCGGCCGCTCTCGAGCGCCCAACTCAATCCGCTGCACAGGGCGGTGGTAAGACCGCAAACCGGCCTGGGAAGGGGGGCGCCACTCCACCTGGCAGGTAAGCAATGACCGAAGGACGAGCAAAGGTGCTGGCAAAACTCAAGAAACCCGGCTTTTTTGTTCCCGCCATTCTGCTTCTTCTGGTTGCCGGAGGAGGTGTCGGCTATCTGATTCTGCTCAGTCCGGGAAGCATCTTCATCCGCTGGGCCATGGCCGCTCTGCCCGACCAGATCACCATGATCAGCCTCGGCCCCTTCCCCGAGGAAGAAGAGTTCCAGCGCCTGAAGAAAGAGCACGTGAAATACATTGTCAGCCTGCTCGACCCGAGGCTCCCGTACGAAAAACAGCTCATCGAGCGGGAACAGGTTCTGGCGGGAAAATACGGCATGATCTTGAAGGTCTTTCCGATGGCCAGCATCTTCGACCGCCAGATCTTTCCGGACTACCAGGAGCAGCAGCAAAAGGCGGTGGAGTTTCTCCAGCACCTCGACGGGCCCGCCTACGTGCACTGTTACCTCGGCAAGCACCGGGTGATTCACGTGCGCGACGCACTCGTCAGGGCTGGCGTGCCGAGGCGATACTGGACAGCCTATGGTTCCAGCCAGGAGTACTGGGACCTCATCAACCGCCTGGATAAAGCCTGGGACCAGTTCCATCAGGGAGAGTTCGCGAAAGTCATCGAGACGCTGACTCCCGTCACCTCCAAGGACGTTGACGTCACCAGCCTGCGGGGCTGGGCCCACTACCGGCTCGGGCTGATTGATGAAGCTGCAGAAGACTTCCGCCAGGGGCTGGAAGTCGATCCCACCAACCCCCGCAATCTGCTGGGGTCGGGATACTGTTACCTCCGCAGCGGCCAGCCGGTAATGGCGCAGCGGCAATTCAGTGCCATACTCGAGCAGATTCCGAACGAGCCGGGGGCTTTGACCGGAATGGGCCTCGCGCATCTCCGCCTAGGCAACCGAGCGGCGGCGGCGCAACTTTTCCGCAAGGTGCTTGAGGAAGAACCGGGCAACGAAGAGGTGAAGGGGTATCTGAAGCAGGCTGAGGCGTCGTAGCACCTGGCATAGGGCTTGAAACCGAGGGGACTGCGCCCGAACTCAAATCATGACAGGAGAGAATCACTTGAACTCAACCCCATTCGAGCGACCTCAGTGGAGATCCCGGCGACGCGGCGTGGGGGGCGGAGCGGTGTTGGGGATGCTGTTCGTAGCCATCCTCCTTGGCGCGCCCCTGCGTGGCGCGCAGGCGTCGCCAGCCGAGCCGCAAGCCGGCAAGCGTTCGCCGCTCGAACTCCTGCAGACGGCGCACACCCTCTTCCTGCAGAAGGACTACGAAGCGGCGCGCGAGTACTACCTAGAGGTTCTCCCTTCGTTTCCCAAGAACTTCGATGTCCTCAAGAACCTGGCGTTCTGCTACTACAAGCGCGGCCCGAAGGGCTATGCGCAGGCGGCCAGCTACTATTCCAAGGCCTATGAGATCAATCCGGACTCGGCGGAAGTCACCGAGAATCTGGGCCGGTGCCTGATCGGGCTGGGTCGCGCCGTGGAAGCCGCGAGCCTTTTCCAAAAGGCGGCGGAGAGACCGGGTGCGCCAGCCGTCGCCTGGAAGAGAGCCGCGGAAGCCTACGCGGCCGCCGACCGCCCGCGCCAGGCTGAGTTAACTTACGACGCCTACCTGCAACGCAACCCGGGCGACCTCGAGGCGCGCACCAAGCTCGGCGACCTGTACGCCCACGAGAAGAACTATGCGCGGGCGCAGGAACAGTACCGGATTGTTCTCTCATCGAGTCCAAACTTCCCCTCGGCCCTGATCGGGCTGGCCCGTCTTTCCGCCTGGCAGGGACAGCATGAAGAGGGTCTGCGACTGTTCGACCAGGTCTTGCGGCTCGAGCCAAACAACGGCGAAGCGCAAACCGGCAAGGCCTTCGCGCTCCTCTGGCTCGAGCGCTACGAAGAGGCGAAGGCGCTCTTCGAAAACCTCCACCAGCGCCATGCGCGCGACAGTGAGATCGCCCGCGGGCTCGAGCAGGCGCAGGCCGCCCTGCGCCAGAAGGAATTCGCTGCGGCCCGGCGCTCCGGTGACGCGGCCCGCATGGAGAGCCTCTACCAGGAGAGGCTGGCCAAAGACCCCAACGACGTGCCGGCGCTCCGCGCGCTGGCGGAATTGACGGCGACTCCTCCGCGCTGCACGGAGAGCATCAATTACAGCCGCAAGGCCCTCGCGCTCTCTCCCGGTGACACGGCTCTGGAACTGCGCATGGCCCGGTCCCTGGTGATGTGTCAGCAGTACGCGGAGGCCATCCCGCGCTTCCAGCGCGTGGTCGCGGCGCAGCCCAACTCGCCGGCGGCGCTCGCGGAGCTGGGCACGGCACTGCTCCGCGCGCGGCGGACGGCGGATGCCGTGGAAGTCTTCCGCAAGGTGCTCCAGATGAACCCGCAGCACACCGACGCCAAAATCGGCATGGCGCTGGCGCTCGCCGCGGAGCACAACTACGACGAGGCGCTCCACAGCTACAACGAGATCCTCCGGACTTCTCCGGACAATTACGACGCCCTGCAGGGGAAAGCCTTCGTCCTGTTCTGGACCGGAAAATTCACCGAGGCGCGCGCCATCTTCCAGAACCTCGCCATCAAGAAGCCTGACGACAGGCAAAGCGCCGGGGCGCTCGACGCCATCCGCCGCGCCGAGGAGGAAGCCAAATGGACGGCGCTGCGTCCGGCGAGCGGCGCTTCGCCCGAGGCTTACCTGGCCTACTACGACCAGCGCCTCGCCGCCTATCCCGACGACGTGGCGGCGCTCAGAGGCCGTGCCTACACCCAGACGCAACTGAATAACGAAACGGCGGCCATCCAGGACTACCGCAAAGCCATCGAGCTCGCGCCGGACGACCTAAGCGCCAAGAAGGAATTGGCCCGTCTGCTGGGGCGCCAGGGCCAGTACGACGAATCCATCCGGCTGTCTCGTGAGGTGTTGAAGGATTCGCCGGACGATACCGGCGCGCAGGAGAACCTGGCGCGCGCCTATGTCTGGTCGCACCAGGACCGCGAGGCTCTGCAGGCGTACCAGAGCCTGCTCGCTCGTGAGCCGTCCAACACTGCCTACAAGATGGAAGTGGCACGCCTCGAGATCCGCTTGCAGGACAACGCGGCGGCCCGGCAATCCCTCAACGCGGTCCTCGCCTCCGATCCCAGCAATCGCGACGCGCGGCTGGCGCTGGCGCAACTCGATTACGGCCAAGGCGACCGCGCGAGCGCGCTCAACAACTACAACGAAATTCTGAAGCAGAATCCCCAGGACACGTCAGCCTTGCTGGGCAAAGCGCGGATCGCTTACTACCAGGGCGATACGAAACAGGCTTACGCGGCGGCCTCCGACGTCGTGGCGGCTGAGCCGAACAACTTTGACGCGGTCTTCCTGCTTGCCAGCATCGAGCACGCGCGCGGCCGCCGCCGGCAGACCAGGGAGTTCTTGGACCGCGCAGAGCAAATCAGCCCCAACAATCCCGAAGTCGTCGCGATGAAGAGCAGGCTGCGGGAAGAGACCGCGGTGACCATCCACACTTCGGCTACCTACGCCCGCGAAATCGGCCCGCCGGGCACAGAGACGCTGGGGGCAATCCCGGTCAGCTATATCGGGATTGCCACAGATACGGCGGGGAATCCAGTGCGCGACCCGAAGACGGGGGTACCGGTGCCCTCCGTGCTCCAGACGGCCCTTTCCCAGAGAACACTCAGTGGACTTTCCAATGAGGATGTCCGGTACCAGGCTTACGGCGTGACGATCGGTGTTCCGTTGTTCCCGAAGGTGGATTCTTACTTCAGCTTCACGTCCCTTCCCACCCAAAGTCCGACACCTTCCATCCGCGGGGCTGTGGCGCCGTGGACATTCGTCTCCCGGCATGCCTGGCATCCGTCGCGCTTCCTGACCATCCGGGGCGGAGCGGGCCTGGCACGATTTGGGCCGGCGGATATCCAGCGTTCGCCAGATCTTTCGGGGGACCTCGCCAATCTCGTCGAGAGGTACGGCCCTTCGGTCACGGATGCGCTCGGCATAACTGAGCAGACTGTTCACGGATCTCACTACAAACCAGTAGGCCTCGCCGGCGCAACGATTGCTCCCTCAAAGAAGTTCAGCATCGACCTGGATTGGACGCGCCAGCCCGCCGTCAATTACCCAACCCCGCGCGCAATGAAGCTGCACCTGATGCAGACCCGGCTTGATGGCGGACTGAATTTCCTCTTTACACCCCGTACGGAGTTGCATTTCAGCCTTTTTTACACACGCCTGTTTACGGACCGCAGCCTGGAAACAGCGAACTTTAATTTCATGGATCGTGCCAGCTTCGCTGAGGCGGTGACGCCATATACCGTTATGCTAGAAACAGAGCAGGGGCCGAAGAAAGTGGAAGTGGAAGTCCCGGTCCCCGGGCCGCTGTTCATCCCTTTAATCGGGCCGGCAGTCTTCCCTTTCGCCGAGACGCCGTTCTTGTACTACCCGTCGTCAGGGGCGGCATCATGTCCGGAGGTCACACTGGACCCTCTTAACAACATTACGGTGCAGCCGACATGGATCGCTAGCACGCCTTACATGCTCTGCGCGATAGGACAGGTTACGACTCAGACTGCCCGAGCTGTAGACTGGGGCCACGGCGGGGCCATCACCTTCAATCAGAACATTGTTCACTCGGACCGCTTTTCTCTGGACGGAGGCTACCGGGGCACCGCCTATGGGTATGCGGGACGCAGACGAGACGTTTTCCTTGGCTTCTTCAACCCGACTTTCTACCAAAACCACCAGCTCACCGGCCGTATCTACGGAAAACTGTTCGGACCCGTGGGCTACGACTGGTTCGGCGCCATCGGGACGCAACAGACCGATCACGGCGGGGCGCTCACGCGATCATTTATGGTGAGGCCATCGTTCAGCCTCAAGGTGAGCCCGCATCTCACTATCGGCATCGCCTATACGCATTACAACACAGCGCAAGTGCTGGGCCCGCTAAGCGGCAACTCGGTCAGTCTCACAACGGACTGGAAACTCTTCTAGGGATTCCGTCGCCCGGGGCGACATCCAAGCGGAGGGACCTGTTAGGGATAATGCGGTCCGAATCACACACCATCTGAGGTTCTGTGCCCCGTGGCGCACGCCGGCCGCACATCGAACGGGGAAAATCACTCGGATTCAGCGGCCGTTCGCAGCTCTCTCCTTTTTCGCGGCGCCTCGCGCGGCGAGTTTCGCCACGCTAACCGACGCCCGCGTGTGCGTGGTATCCCCCTCTCTTCTCGGCCTCGTCGTACGCCTCAATTTCGAGCGAATAAAGCCTGCCCTGGATCTCCACAAGCCGTGAGATCACCCGCACCTTCATCCCCAATGGCGTCGGGCCAGGTGCTTGATGCTCGCGGAAACGCCCACCCCGTCTTCTTCCGGGCCTAAGAGGGGGGCGACGTTCTCGCGCGACGCGAATTCCATCCAGCTCGGCAAGCCGGGCGTGGAAAGCGCCGGTGTGACTTGCGGTTCGAGGAAACGCATCGCAACTTCTTCGGTCACCATATAGGCCTTCTCAAGCACCTTCGGTTCCTGCAACGGCATCGTTACTCTCCCTCCGAAATCCTCGCGAGCGGCCTCCTTAGTCCGCAAAACTCATCCGTGGGCCCCGCTCTAGAACTCATCAGTCTCGCGGGTATCCCTCCCGGCCTCACCCCTTGGCCTTGCTCTGTCCATCGGTCGACGGCGCAACGCCGGGCGCCGGCGCCTCGTGCGTGTACTTCAGGATCCAGGCCATGGAGAGCGAGAACAGAGCCAGGAAGACAAACACGATAAACCCGATGGCATAGCCGTGCTGCCCAAGGTCGTGAACGGCAAATCCCATCGCCGGCGGGATCAGAAAGCCGCCCAGCGCCCCCAGTCCGCCCACCCAGCCCGCCGCGCCACCCACCGCCTGCGGCACTTCCTGCGGCACCAACTTGAAGACGGCCGCGTTGCTGACGCCCATGCCGAGGGCGAGCAGGATCTCTCCCGGGAGCGCTAGCTCAAACTGGCTTGTACCGGTCATGATGAGCGCACCGACCAACATTACGAGCAATGCCAGAATGGCCGTATTCTCTCCGCCTTCGCGCAGTTGGTCTGAAAGGACGCCGCCCCCAATGCGAATCACAGAGGTCAGCACTGAGTAAAGGCCGGTAATCATGCCTGCGGCAACCACGCTCACAGCGAAGAACGACGTCCAGTACGTGGGCAGCCAGGCGGTCAAGGCGATGAAGCCGCCGAACGTGGTGAAGTAAATCCACACGAGTGCCCACGTTCGCCACACCCGCGCTGAAACTCGCAAGCTCTCGGTCAAGCTCTTGCTAGGGAAGAGGACTTGACCTTTCTCCGCCGCTTTGGCGCGAGCCTCCTCCGCGCTGGCTCCCTGGGCGCGTAATTGGAAGTACACGGCGTTTCTTCCGCACAACGCGTAGAGAACGGTTCCCACCACGAGGAGCACGAGCCAGATAAGGTATGCCCCCGCCAACCCCAATTGGGTCAGAGCGAGCGGCAGGATGAATGTGAAGATTCCGGGTGCGAGATTCCCCACGCCCGCGAAGACCGCCAGCGCCCGCCCTTGTTGAGCCTGGGGGTACCAGTAGGCCACCTGACTGATGCCAACGGAGAACGTCGCAATGCCACAACCGCACAACACCCCAAGGACCAGCAACAACGGATAGACGCCAGCGGTGAGCCGGTCAGGATACAGAAAGTGAACGACCAGAAACAGGCCGGTCATGCCCACAACGGAGAGGCTCATCAGCACCAGGAACGGATTGCGTCCGCCGGTGGTGTCCACCCAGGCGGAAAAGGGGATACGAAGCAGAGAGCCGGAGAGTGCGGGCGCTGCGACGAGAACCGCCACCATAATGGGACCAAGGTGCATCACTTCCTGGAAGCGCTTGGCGGTGGGGCCGAACAGCGCGACAGCAGCAAATCCAAAGAAGAATCCCAGCGTGGCTCCGAATAATGCCTGCTTGGGCGTGCCTCTTGGCTCAGTCACGTCTCAATCCTCCTGTCGCCTTCGTGGCGTGACCGCCAGCGGCGGTCATGGTAGTCGTCTTCCACACTTGGCTCAAGAGCGGCGTAGGATGCACGAAGCTTATCTGAAAAACTCCGGAAGGAAAACTCCATCGCCACCCGGCCGCCGGGCTGCCGCCAGGAGAGTCTATCCGTCTGATTGGAGCGGCCCGCGCGACGAAAGTCCTGAGAGTACCAGAAGTTCGGGCGAGGCTCGAGTGTGGGGTCTCAAGTCCAACAGATTCATTCATCTTCAGGCAGCTCATTAATAAGAAGGTTGTCGGAAATCGCATGCGACTTTAGTCACACCCACGGAGGGCTTGGCGGAAAACCTAGGGCGCTGTCATCCTTTCTCTCCAGATGCGGCCTTCAGCAGCCCCCAACAAACCAGGACGCAAAACCCGGAGGCCACCACAGCAGGCAAGACAATCTCGCGCTCGCCGGGCAGACAGCCGTTCAGCGAACGGCCGAGGAGCAACTGCTGGATAGTGCCCACGATGGAAATGGGATTCACCGAAGCATGAGAGGTGGGTAGCGTCCGGATCAGCATTCGACGCAGGTGGGGCGTGCACGCAAGCGGCGGGGCGAAGAGTGGTTCAAGAAACTGCCGAGTAGGTGGCAAAGCGGCAGCCGACGAGCAACCACTTTGCGCGGATGACGGAGCCACAATCCCATCATGGAGCCAAAAAGTGCGACAAGCTAGACGGACAACGGAAGTGGCGATGAAAACAGGCGGCCCACAAACGGATGAGGGAACAATCGCGGATTTCTCAAGAGTTGCGGGCTATACTTGGCGGGCCCGGCAAGCTATTTCTCCGGTTTCCTAGGGAAGAAGACGCACACTAAGATTGACTTGAAGATGACGGAGGGAAATTCAGATGGATTTAGCTGAGCTAACCCGCTTGTACGATTTCACCGGTCGGACAGTCGTAATCACCGGGGGAACAGGCATCCTGGGCGGCGAGATCGCCCTGGCGCTGGTGAACTGCGGAGCCAATGTAGCGATGATGGATTTGAATCTGCAGCCTGCCCGAGCACTGCTGGAGCGCATGGGCGCGCATGCGAAACAGGCGGTGGCTGTGGAGGGCAACGTCCTGGACGTATCCAGCCTGCACCAAGCTACCGAGGCGATCGTGAACAGGTTCGGCGCGATCGATTGCCTGGTCAACGCCGCCGGCGGCAACAAGCCCCAGGCTACGACCAGTCCGGACCTTTCCTTTTTCGACTTGCCCATTGACGCTCTGCGCTGGGTCTTCGACCTGAATATTCTGGGCACGATGCTCCCCTGCCAGGTCATGGGCAAGGTCATGGCGGAAAAGGGCCAGGGAACGATCCTGAACATTTCCTCCATGAACGCGTTTCGCCCCTTAACCCGCATTCCGGCGTACTCGGCTGCCAAGGCCGGAGTGAGCAACTTCACGCAATGGCTGGCGGTGCACATGGCCCAACGCTACTCCGCCCGAATCCGGGTCAACGCCATCGCGCCGGGCTTTTTCGTGACCGTACAGAACCGATTCCTGCTCTATGACGAGCAGACCCGCGAGCTCACGCCGCGCGGCCAGTCAATCATCGCTCACACCCCCATGGCCCGCTTTGGCGAGCCCGAAGACCTGTTCGGCGCGGTCCTCTGGCTGCTCTCACCCGCTTCGGCCTTTGTCACGGGGGTGATCGTCCCTATTGACGGCGGGTTTTCTGCCTATAGTGGAGTGTAGGCAACATCCTCTGAGCGTTCAGACGCTCAGGTTCAACTCCGGAGATGCTCGGCGAGCCAGACAATGTAGCGAGTGTTTCGGCGGCGAACTTTCCGGAGCAAATCCTCCGGTAACCCGTCGAGCTTTTCTTTGAAGAAGCGGCGATCATCATCGGGAGAGTCCACGTCGTGGCTCCCCACCATGTTCCCCACCCAGAAGACCAGGAACAGGTTTCCATCCACTCGCCCCAACTCGCTCTTCCCCAGGTAATCGCCACGACCCATTTTGATGTAATGCGCCGCCAACTCGCTTTCCGCGCCGAAGGCACCGGCGGCGGCGAAACGGTTGGCCCGGTCCACCATCCTTTCGTAGAGCCGCTTCCAATATGAGCCGGCAGGCTGTTCCCAGAGGACGTCGAACAACTGGAGCTGCAGTTCTCCCGAGATCTTGTAATTGACGCGGCCGCCCGTCGCCTTGCCGACGAGTTCCAAAACCGCCGCTTGCTTGCCGCTGCCAGAGTGGATGCTCAGCGTTCCGTCAAAGTAGCGCGCCACGGCGGTGAGTTCGCCGACGCGAGCGGCGAGTTCTGCAAGGGGCTTGCCGTCGAACTCTTGCGCAGCGCGGCGCGGCAGCTCGCCCCACATCTTGTGTTGGTAGTAATCCTCGAGGCCCATCGCGCCGCCGATGGACTGCATCGCCTCCGGATAGGCCTGCCGCTTTTTGAAGCCAAGGTTCGGCGGCACCAGTTGCGCCGGCCGGCCGCGTGCCTTCAGCCAGTGCATGTAGAAGAGGAGTTCCTTGGCCGTGGTCAACGTCTCGGCCTCATCGAGCGAGGGCTCGAAGTCGAAGTCCGGCGACATTCCCACTTTCGCTTTTTCCGCCCGGATCGAATCATAAAGCTCTTCGTTCAGCTTGAGGCTCTGGCCGAACTTGACGGCTAAGCGGATGATTTCGTCGCGCGCGAGAGTGTACGCATGATTCTCCATGCAAAAGGGCTGCGAGAATTCGCTCAAGATCCAATTTCGCTCTTGGTCGGAGAAGATTTGTTGCCACTTTTCCGCAACCGCCGCATCGCTCCACGCCTGCGGATGGCGCGGGTCGGCTGCGAGTTCGATGAGCCGTGAGGTGTCGGTAGTGAACTTGGTGTAGCCGGCCGCCTGGCGGATGGCTTCCTTGACGACATTGACGGAACGGGCGATCTCCTCCGGAGTGTTGCCGGACACAATAAAGTGGTCCGCTTCCGCCGTATAACCTTCCCGCCAGCCGCTACGGACGGCCGCCCAGAGGCCGGCGTGGTAGAGGTGCCGAATCGAAACCCGCGTGTGCCCGGCCGCCGTCGGGTTCTCACCGTCGCGGGCGTCGAGCGCCTCCTGGGTGGTCATCTCGCGGGTTGCGGAAAGCTGCACCGTCGAGGCCATATTGACGTTCATTCTTTTCTGGATCGCGCGGAAGGCCTCAAAGGCCGCGGGCAGGCTGATCTCCGGATGGCGGTTCCCCACGGCGACGGCCGGGAGCGCTCGCTGCGGCCTGGGCAAGAAAGCGGGAGCAACTTGCTCGGCGAAAGCCCCAATTTTGTCGTGGTCGGCAGAGGTAAACCGATAAGCACTCAGTTCGATTTCGCCGCCGCGAGCCATCCGGATCCGCTCGGATAGGACCGGGTGGCTGAACCGCTGACATCCGCTCTCGGGAGCCGTCGATATTCGAAACAAAAGAGGGACAACTGCTGCGTGTTCCACCGCGTCCACGGCAAGATAGCTGGTCGAGGCATCTTCAGGATCTTTCTCGAGCGAAGCGACATGCGGCTGGAGGCTGGAAAGATGAAGCGCCTCAACGGCCGCGCCCAGCCGGGGTCTCAACGTCTCGTCCAGCGGACTGCTTCCGGTCTGGTCGATCACCTGTTCGGCAAGGGAGGTGGCTTCATTCAGATTCAGATGAACACACCTGGCATCACCCGACAAGTCATGACTCCTTCGTCCGGTCTCCTGCAAGTTCCCCGCAGTTTGCCCGGCCGCAAGCCCCCACCAGCAAGCATGGCGAAATCTCGCCTGCAAACACGGCCCCCCCGTACCTGAGCGCCGGCATCCTATCACTCGAAAAAACGGCCCGGCAAGTGGCGCGCCGTACATGGCAAAGTTACGTCATGTCAGTTTTGATGGAGGGCTTACGGAGAGGAAAAAGGACGCCAGGAATGGCAGCGAGCTGGACGATCAGATCCACTCCAGGGCGCCGCGCTTCCAGATCCAGATGTACCCGACGATCAGGATGCCGAGAAAGACCATCATCTCGACCAGCCCGAACAGCCCTAGAACCTGATACTGGACGGCCCAGGGAATCAGGTAAACCGTCTCGACGTCGAAGATCACGAAAAGGATGGCCACGATATAGAACCGCACGGTGTAGCGGCCGCGGGCGTCGGACTCCGGCGTGACACCGCACTCGTAAGGCATCACCTTTTCCGGTGTGGGATTGAACTTGGGCCGCACGAAGCGCGCGATCCACAGGGTGACGATGGGAAATGCTGCGGCGATGGCAAAAAAGATCAGAATGGGTCCGTATAGTTCGAGCACGCGCTGTCGCCCTCTCCGTTGAATGCCCTTGATGATATCACAAAGGGCTCAGCCAGGCAGTAAGAGAGTCCTTTGGCGCAGCGGCGCACGTCGCTCGCCTAGTCGGGATGCCCCGTGCGGCCCTGCAGGAGATCGATGGCGTGGGGAAGCAAGTCCAGGATGCTTTCCAAGGACTCGCGCGCGCCGCGCAGACTGCCTGGCAGGTTAACGATGAGTTTGCCCGCGCGAACACCTGCTATACCGCGCGAAAGCGCTGCCATGCGCGTCTTCCTCAAACCTTCCGCCCGCATCAACTCGGCGAGTCCGGGGACTTCTCTTTCGATCACGGCACGCGTAGCCTCAGGGGTCACGTCGCGCGCGCTGAGCCCTGTTCCACCGGCGGTGAAAACGGCGTCGCAGTCGTCACTCGCCGTCCAGGTGAGCAGCCGCTCGCAAATTTGCTCGGCGTCATCAGGCAGGATTTCAAAGCCGGTGATACGCCAGCCGCGGGATTCCAGCAGTTCCCGCACCGCAGAGCCCGAAACATCCTGTCGGGCGCCACGGGCCACCGAATCGCTGAGCACGAGGATTTTGGCGCGGAGGGAATGGGCCATGGGAGGGGGGAAATTCACCGCAGCGGTCCACGCCGCTCGCAATTCGCAGCTTAACCGCCGGCGTCGCGGTTGGCCTCATCGAGCAAGCGCAGGCCTTCCATCATGAGGCCCTGCGTGGGCATGGTGGTCGTATGCTCGGACGTGGTTTTCGAAAAATCCAGTTCCCAGCCACCTTCCGTCCAGGTGAGGACCCTGAAAACCGCCTGATCACCGGTCAGGTCGCCACAGGTGGCGTGCGTCACCTGGCCTTCCATGAAGTACAGGATGCACTCCTCGCCGCCGTTGCGGAGAATCAAGGCACAGGTCTTGCGACCCTGTTCGAGCGAGGTCATCCAATCAAGCAAATTCATTTCGCTCAATTGTCCGGTGACGGCGCCGCCGCGCCCGCCCATCTTTTCCATGCGCGCCTGGTTCATCCGGCCCGTGATGCGGTGTGCCTGCGCGGCGAGCTCGTTCACAAAGAACGGCTTGACGAAATACTCCTCGACGCCGTCCACGATCATGCGCAGGTGCTCGTCGATTTCCTTCTGTGAGGCCAGGAAGCAGAAGGGGATGCCCTGCGTCTCCTTGCGAGCGCGCAGCTTCTCGAAGAGCGCCCAGCCGTCCATGACCGGCATCGAATAGTCGCAGATGATCAAGTCGGGCTTCAGCTCGATGGCCTTCATGAGGGCGTCCGCGCCGTCGGTGGCGGTGAACAATTCTCCACACTTATCCAGGCTGCGCGTTAGCAGTTTCAGAATGGTGGGATTGTCGTCAACGACGAGGATTTTCAGGCCGGCTTGCATGGTTCGGAATCTTCTTGCCCGGACGTCCGCAGCGAATCACACCTCACGTGGCGCTCGGAACGTGCCGCTCTTCCCTCCGCTTTTCTCCAATAGACGAAGCCGCGTGATCTCGATACCCCGGTCCAGGGCTTTGCACATGTCGTAGACAGTCAAGGCCGCCACGGCCGCGGCAGTCAGCGCCTCCATCTCGACCCCGGTTGGACCCGTGGTGCGGATCGTCGAGGTGATCAGAATGCCATTTTTGCACAATTCCGCCCGCACATCAATGTGGCTGAGGAGCAGGGGGTGACAAAGCGGAATCAACTCCGAGGTACGCTTGGCGGCCGCAATCCCCGCCACGCGGGCCACTTCCAACGGGTCGCCCTTGGGATTGTGCCGGAGCGCCCGCAGCGTGCGGGGCTTCATCTTCACCAGAACGCTCGCCACCGCCTGTCGGACGGTTTGAGGCTTTGCGGAGACGTCCACCATGCGAATGCGGCCCCTGCGATCGTAATGACTGAGTGCTTTTCCCACCTTTCCTCATCTCCCCGCATCAAGGAAGAAACTAGAAACTGGAAAATCGAAACTCACAAATTCAGCCTCGCGAACTCCCACCCCGCGTCCCGAGTTTCCAATTTCCAGTTTCCCCCCAAAAACCGCTACGCGGGTCTCGGGAGGACATCAACCCAATCTCCCGCATCAAGCTCCGTCTGCGCGGGATGGATGACCAGAAAGCAATTCGCCGCGGCGACTCCCACCAGATCGCCCGAACCTTGCCAGCCGACCAGGTCCACGACAGGTTCTCCATCCCGCATCTCCACGCGCGCGGGCAGGAAGGCCGTGAGCCCGTGCTTCTGCCGAATCGGCTTCCCCAGTCGCGCGCGCAAGAAGACGGGCGGAACAAACTCGCCCCCGCTCAGCATCGCGACGACCGGCCGGACGAAGAACTCGAAGGTGACATAGGTCGACACCGGATTCCCGGGTAGCCCGAAGAAGAACTTCTCCCCCACACGGCCGAAGACCAGGGGCTTCCCCGGCCGGATCGCCACGCCCTGAAAGAAAAACTCCGCACCCAGTTCGCTGAGGACCTGCTTGGCGAAGTCATACTTCCCCATGGAGACGCCGCCGCTGAGGAGCAGGAGGTCCGATTCTAAACCCTCTCGAACCAGGCTGCGGAGCGATTCCTTCTCGTCCGGGGCGATGGGCATCAGTCGCGGACGCCCACCCGCCGCCGCGACCTGTGCGGCCAGCGTCTGGGCATTACTGTTGCGAATCTGGAACCACTCTGGCTTACGACCCGGGGACACGACCTCGTCGCCGGTGGGAAGGATCGCCACTTCCGGATGCCGAAAAACTCGGACCGGGTCGTGTCCCACGGAGGCCAGTAATCCGATCTCGCCCGCTCCCAGCCGGCGTCCGCAGTGCAGCACAATGCTTCCCGCCCGCGCTTCGCTACCCTGTAGAACCACATTCTCCCAGTGCGCAACCGCGCGCGAGACTTCGACCCGTGAGCCGTCGACGTGGACATGCTCCAGCATCACCACCGCATCAGCTCCAGCGGGCAATGGCGCACCGGTCATGATCTCAACACATTCGCCCGCACCAACAGTTTCGGAATAATGCTCGCCGGCGCGCACCTCGCCTCGGCGGGTGAGTTCGGTAGGCGCGCCAAGTACATCCGACGAGCGGACCGCATAACCGTCCCGAATGGCGCGATGAAACGGAGGGCAGTCGCGGTCGGCGAAAACGTCTTCCGCGAGGAAACGGCCGAGGACACTGGAGAGAGAGACGGTTTCGTCAGGAGGAGTCTGTCCGGCGAGGCTCAGTTTCTCCCGGACTTTGGCAAGCGCCTCTTCGAAACTGAGCATCGGTTTGGTCACCGGAGGAAGGAGGTTTCTGCCCTGGTTCGTGATCGGCGATGGGCTAACACGAAGCGCCGGCCACGGCGCTGGCGAACCGGCTCGTCGCCATCCAGATCGTTTGATCACGCTCGGGGCCAGTGGAAACCACGGCGATCTCCACTCCCACCTGGTCGGCGAGAAAACGCAGGTAATCCTGTGCCTTCTTGGGAAGCCGGGCGTAGTCTTTCAGGCCGTAGGTCGACTGCTGCCAGCCGGGCACAACGTGGTAACGCACCTTCACCTGCTCAAGCGCTTCGATCTCGGAGGGGAAATCCCTGGTGGCGCGGCCGCCCAACTCGTATTCGACGCCCACGGGGATTTCGGCAAGGTGATCGAGGATGTCGAGCTTGGTAATCACCAGAGACTTCAGGTGATTGAGACGGGCGCTGTAGCGAGCCGCCGGCACGTCGAACCATCCGCAGCGCCGCGGGCGCCCGGTGACGGCACCGTATTCGCCGCCTCGCTCGCGAATCTTTTCGCCCTCGACGCCCAGCGCCTCGGTGGGGAATGGGCCACTTCCCACGCGCGTCGCGTAAGCTTTCGAGACGCCCACAACCGCGTCGATCCTCGTGGGCCCGACGCCCGTGCCCGTGCAGGCTCCGCCCGCTGCCGCGCTCGAAGAGGTCACGAAGGGGTACGTCCCGTGGTCGAGGTCGAGCATCGTTCCTTGCGCCCCTTCGAAGAGCACGCGCTTGCCGCGATCCATCTCCTCGTTCAGATACGCCGAAACGTCGGCCAGATACGGCAGGATGCAACGCGCCTTCTCGTAGTACCGCTCCGCCAGGCCATCGGCCTCGAGCGGCGTGCCCGCGAAGAGCGCCGAAGCGAGACGGTTCTTCTCTGCCACGACTTCACCGCACTTGCGGCGGAAGACTTCAAAGTTGTGGAGGTCGCCGGTGCGCAGCCCGCGCCGCCCGGCCTTGTCCTCGTAGCAAGGCCCGATGCCCTTGGCGGTGGTGCCGATTTTTCCCACGCCACGCGCCTGTTCTGCGGCGACTTCATGGCTGCGGTGATATGGCAGGATCATGTGCGCACGGTCGCTCACCACGAGCCGCCGACCGACCTGCACTCCGGCTTTCTCAACCCGCTCCACTTCCTCGAGAAGGGAATCCGGGTTGACGACAACGCCGTTGCCGATGACCGCGGTCTTGTCCGGCCGGACGATGCCCGCGGGCAGCAGTTGCAGGATGAACTTCGTACCGTTCACCACGACCGTGTGGCCGGCGTTCGCTCCGCCCTGGTAGCGCGCCACGATATCGAAGCGCTCGGCGAGGGCGTCCACGACTTTGCCCTTCCCTTCATCGCCCCATTGCGCCCCGACGATGACGACGTTATTCCACATGGCTTTCTCTTTCGGACTCGGTTTGATCGACGTGCGGTCCCGGGTCTCACTCGATTGTTTTCCGATTGCCAACCGGGAGGTCTGCCCGGGCTTTCAAGGCCCCGCGGGGCGAGGCCACATGCCAGCTTAAAGGTGCCGCTCCAACATCTTGACGATGACGTCCTTCGACGTGGCGCCGACGTACTGCTCCTGGATTTCCCCGTTCTTGAAGACGAGCAGCGTGGGGATGCCGCGGATTTGGTATCGGGCCGTCACGGACTGGTTCTCATCCACGTTCAGCTTGCCGACTTTGGCGCGCGCGGCGTATTGCTCCGCGAGAGCTTCGACAGTGGGCGCCATCATCCGGCAAGGCGCGCACCATTCCGCCCAGAAGTCCACCAGCACGGGCTTGTCGGACTTGAGCACTTCCGACTCAAAGTTCTGGTCCGTGAAGACCATCGTGTTCTTCCCTGCCATCCTCTTCCACCTCCGATGAAAGCCTTCAGGGATTAGATGCCGGCGAGGCGGATTTGATTTTTACCCGCGCCTTGCTCGCCGCCTGGTAGACCTTGAGGTACTGCTTCGCGGAACTCGGCCAGGAGAAATCCTTTTTCATGCCGTTGAGCATAAGCTGCCGCCACGCCTTCGGCTGCCGGTAGTACTCGATGGCCTGACGGAGGGCGGCCAGCAGCGCCTCCGGCGTGTAGCCGGTGAACTTGGAGCCCGTGCCCGTCTTGCCGTTGAACGGCTCAATGGTGTCGTCCAGGCCGCCAGTCGCCCGGACCACAGGAACCGTCCCGTATTTCAGGCTATATATCTGATTCAGCCCGCAGGGCTCATAGCGCGAAGGCATCAGGAACATGTCCGCGCCCGCTTCGATGAGGTGAGCGAGCGTGTTGTCATAGGCGACCTTGACGCGGAACTTGTCCGGGTACTTTGCGGTGAGGCTCCGGAACAGCTCCTCGTATTGCGGGTCGCCGGTCCCGAGCGCAACGATGTAAAGATCCATCGCCATGAGTTTTTCCGCCACCCCCGCGATCAGGTCGAATCCCTTCTGAGCGGCGAAGCGCGAGACAATTCCGATCACGGGCCGGTCGAGCACGGGTTGTGTCACGCCCATTTTCTCGAGCAGGGCCTTTTTGCAGACCTCTTTGCCCTTCAAGTCCTCCAGGGAATAATTGGCGGGAATCAGCTTGTCTGTCGCCGGGCTCCAGGCGTCATAATCCACGCCGTTGAGGATGCCCTGCAAATGATCGCCACGGCTGCGCAGGACGCCTTCCAGGCCGCAACCGAATTCCGGCGTCTGAATCTCTTCCGCGTACTTGCGGCTGACCGTGGTGACGAAATCTGAGAAGAGGATGCCGCCCTTCAGGAAATTGACCTTGCCGTAGAACTCCAGGCCGTCGATGGTGAAGAGTCCAGCGTGCAGCCCGATGTGCGAAAGAATGTGCGGTGGGAACAATCCCTGATAGCCGAGGTTATGAATGGTGAGGACCACCGAGGACTTCTCGAAGAATGGATCGCCCGTGTAAAGATTGCGCAGGTAAATCGGCACGAGCGACGCCTGCCAGTCATGGCAGTGGATGATGTCTGGCGGGTTCGCGGAGCGTTTCAGGAATTCCAGGCAGGCGAACGAGAACGCCGCAAAGCGCAAATGGTTGTCGGGATAGTCCTGGCCCTTGTCCTGATACAGGCCGTCGCGATCGAAGAACTCCGGGCAATCGACCAAGTAAGTGTGGACGCCGTCCGCCTCCCCGCCGTCCTGGATGGAAGCGAAATGGAAGCCGCTGGCCAGCGGCAGCGTGACGCTCCGGCAGTTGGGCAGAAGCTTGTGGGGCTTCGTCATCCGGTAGCGCGGCAGCAGAAGCTCAACCTCGTGCCCCGCGGCGGCGACCGCCTTGGGCAACGAGCCGACCACGTCAGCCAAGCCTCCCGTCTTCGAAAAGGGCACACCTTCCGACGCTGCAAATGTGATTCGCACGCTAAATCTCCAGTCGGGCGAGACAATTTCTCAAACCGGTTACGTTAGAGGAAGGGTCCAGCAAAGTCAAGGTGTACGGGCTGCGCATGGGGCGCACGGAGAGCGGACTTGGTGTCGCGCCAGACATGGTGCCGGCGGCGTGGCTGACGGTGATGCCGCGTCGCGGCGTGCGTCTCGGAATCTTGCGGGCACACTTGCGCTACAATCGCGGCGTGGCACTCAAGCGGCGTCCGAAACTCGCGCAGCGCGGCACGGCAGGCCCGGTGCGCAAGGTCTGCGGCTCTGTTATTTTGCCGTCGAGAGCCGCAGACCCCGCCCAGCGGGGTCCCCACTCTTTGATCGGCTAGTGTTTGGCAGCTCCGGGCGCCGGCAGGTCGGAGTTGTAGATATCGGCGGCCACTTTCCATTTGCCGTCCGGCTGCTTCTTCCACACCGTCACATACTTCCCGCGGTCAGTGACGAGCTTCCCTTTCGGATCGTTCAGCGTGAACTGATACGTGCCTACGGTGTAGGCCAAATCCCCACTACGCGAAGCTTCCGCCTTGCTCGCCTGCCAGCTGAGGGCAAATCCGGGCTTTGCCCACTGCTCGGACAACCCCTTGCGCATAGACTCCTTCCCCGTCAGCATGGGTGCATTGGGTGGCATGTCCAAGGCGTCGTCGGCCCAGAAGCTGACGTACGCCTCGACGTCCTTGGCCGCAGAGGCCTTAGACCAGGCGGCGTCCGCTTCCCGGATCGCACGCTCGTCGGCGGCACGCGTATCCGGCGGGCTCAGTGGCGGCGGTTGTTGACAGGCCAGAGCGAGCCCAATAAGCACAAGTGAAGAAACCAGTATTGCCATCAAGCAAAGTCGTCGCATTGCACACCTCCAGTTGTTTCGTCAGAATCCAAGAAAGTGGGAACGTCAGGGCACGGCTTGAGCCGTGCCGTCAACGGCAGGATGAGTTCTCTCTTGCCGCCTTCAGGCCCTGGGGGCAAGCCCTCAGCGACTCAAGCCGCCATGGGATTCAACAGGACTCTTTCGTTCCGGCACGACTGAAGTCGTGCCCTGACGCCGAATCTCGTCACTACACTATCTCAAGCCCAGTAACTCTCTACCTTATCGAGCCTGCGCCCCGGCCGCTAGCCCCTCGTCTACTTCGCTGGCGGCGAGTAGCTCAGGTCGGGCCGATAGGCAGTAATCTGGCTCCGCACGCAGTGGACACTCTTGTCCCAGAGTTTCAGTATGGACTGGGCCTCGTCGCGCCCATAGGCTTTCTCCAGCATCGCCAGGAAAGTCTGCTCAGGCGGCTCAAAGTCAGCCCAATTCTTGTGGGGGAATACGAACCTATAGGTCGGGTGTTCCCCACCATTATACAACTCGTTGACGTAGTAATACACCGGATAGTTGATCTTCTGGATCGCCTCGTGGACTTTGCGGACCGCCATGAGAAAGTCTGACTCTCCGCCCATGTTCAGGTGATACTCCACAACTTCTGCGAGCGGAGCATCGCCTTCCATGGGGCGACTTATCTCGGGGTGGCGGATGGAATAGCTGGCGACCACTGGCTCCACATACGGCGCCACGTTGGCGAGATAATCGGCCATGTCGGCTTCGTCGAATTTGGCGTGGCTGTCAAAGTCCTTCCAGTGGTGGCCGAACGTGCCGTACCCGTACTGTCCGACGTGCTCGCCGCTAACAATCTCCCAAACACTGACCGCCCACGTGTCTTTCTGCTGTCGATGCCACTCCATGTGGCGTTTGTTGGCTTGCTCGAACTGCTGGCGCATGCCTGCCTTCGGTTTCACAATGAATACCGCCGCCACCGTTCCCGGCTTCTCCTGCGCCAGAAGCGGCAGCGCCAGGAGCAACACAAATGCGAGAGTGAAGAGAAGTTGTGTCTTCCGCATACGCGTACCTCCTTCTTGTGATTGAATTGGTTCTACGGTCGAAAGCCAGAATCCGCGAAATCTCCCAAACGCGATGGTTGCCGATAGTTAAACGAGCTCCCGCGGGTCAAGCGGGCGCGAGACGAGTGTCGCTAGCACGGAAAGGATGGCTGAGACAATAGGCGTGGATTCGTCGATTGTCAAGGAGGGCGCAACTCTCTGCGATCGTGTTCCCACCCAGACGGCTTACTCCACTCTGGCGAGCAGGCACGGGGAGAGGATTGCGTTACAATGCGGGTGTGGCGCGCACTCGCCGACCGAAACTCGGCCAGCATTTCCTCATAAGCGACAGCCATCGCCGACGCATTGTCGAGGCACTTCGCCTTCACACCGACGACCTGGTCATCGAAATCGGCCCGGGCCGGGGCGCAATGACGACGCTTCTGGCCGCCCGCGCCCGGCAAGTCGTTGCCGTCGAACTCGATCCTTCGCTGGCGGAAGGATTGAAGCGACAGGTCCAACAGAAAAACGTCGAGATTCTCACCGGCGATATCCTGACGACCGATCTCGCCGCCCTGTGCCCGCGCCACGGGGTGGAGGGATGCTTCGTCTTTGGAAACCTGCCCTACTACATCACCTCGCCGATCCTCCATCGTCTGTTCGCGTTTGCGCCGTGGATTCGCGGCATGGCTGTGCTCGTGCAGCGCGAGGTGGCTGAAAGGCTCACCGCGCGACCCGGCTCACGCGACTACGGCTACCTAAGCGTGCTGGTGCAGTTTTATTCGGAGCCGCATATTGTGATGAACGTACCGCCGGGTGCGTTCTCGCCGCCCCCCCAGGTCCAGTCCGCGTTAGTGGATTTCAAGATGGGACCTCACCGGCCCGGTTGGGCGGACACCCAGCGCAAAAGGTTTTTCGAGTTTGTGAAGAACTGCTTCGCGCAGAAACGGAAGAGTCTGCTGAACAATCTGGCGAGGAAGTACGGTCGCGAGCGCGTATTGAGAGTGCTCGGCGGCTTTCAACTCGCGCCCAACGTCCGCGCCGAGGAAATGACGGTCGAGCAGTTCGCAGCTCTCTTCGATCTCCTGGTGCCGCACGCCCCTTCCGGGCGGTACGCAGCTCCGAAGCTTGCCGCTACTTCTTCACCAGCGAAGGACGCTGCAGGCGGCGGCTGACTCGTTCGAGATTGGCCCGAATGGCTTCGTTTCGCCGGTTGAGCTGCGAGCCCTGACGGTACTGTTCGAGCGCAGCCTTGAGTTCGCCTCTCTCTTCGAGCGCGAATCCCAGGTTGTTGCGCGCGACAGGGTCGTCCGGCTTTACCCGGACCGCCTCCCGGAACGCCGCCAACGCCCCCGCGCCATCTCCCTTGTTGCGCAAGGCCAGGCCCAGGTGTTCGTACGCAGCGCCGGAATCAGGCCTGAGGCGGGCGACCGCGCGATAGGCGAGTACGGCACGATTCCAATCGCGTTCCTCGGTAAAAGCTCGGCCCAGCTCCTCATAGGGTCGCGGGTCGTCCGGCTTTAGCTTGACCGCCGTAGCCCATTCGCTGATGGCGCCATTCAAGTTTCCGCTTTCGCGCAAAGCCGTGCCGAGGTTGAAGTGGGTTTCGGCATCGCCGGGCTTGAGGCGCGCGGCTTCGCGATACGCTCCCACCGCACCATCCCATTTCTTCTGCTCGGTCAGGACGTTGGCAAGACCGGCGTAAAGGCCCGCGTCCTGAGGAGCCAACTGCAGTGCGGCGCGGTACTGGTCTTCCGCCTCGGGATAGGACTTCCTTTCTTCGAGCTGGCGCGCCCGCGCGCGGTAACGCGCCAGCAGGACTTCCTTGGGCAGAACTTGCCGGGCGGAGCGCAACGCGTCGATCAGCGAATCGTCCGCCCCCGCCGAGCGCAGAGCCTGGAAATCGTCCTCGGCGGGCTCGAAGTCAATGCCGCGCTGGTCGATGAGCGTCTCCATCCGCTTGCTGGTAACCCCGCCTCGCAGCAGATCCGCAATCTGCGCCTTCGAGAGCGGCTTTTCCTCCTGCGCCCACAGCGCGGGACGATGGACGGACATGGCAATGAGCAAGGCGGCGAAAAGCACTACGAGGGCGCGCGAACCGACTCTCATGAGAATGATCCGTCCCTGCAACCTGAGTTTTTGTGACGTGCCCTGCATGTCATGATACGTCGGAGCGCTACCGCCAGCAAGCCGAAACAAACCCGCCAGCGTAATCTCAAGGACGCTTTCTATTTTCGCACTTCGATGGAGACGATTTCGCCGTCGTAAGGTGAGCCGCCATACTGGCGGTAGGAAATCGCAGCCCGGTGACCTTGCAGATGCTGGCAGGGATCGAAGGGCTGTGGAGGGGTCCAGGAAGTCGGGGGATATTCAATCTTGGGATAGTCGTCGGAGTGAAGGCGGAGATTGCCGAGTGTCCCCTGCAGCGTCAGTTCCAGGGATGAGCGGTTGCAGGACACGGCCACAACCCACCCCGAAGACCAGCCGGCCTTGCTCTTGCCCGCCGACAACGTCGGCGCAGTCTGAGCGGCGGCCTCGTCTCCTTTCTCTTGTCCGCCCCGCTCGCGGATGGCCTGTCGGGTTTCCTCCAACTTTCGCTTGAATTCTTCTTCATCAGCGCGAACCCGCTCTTCGGCACGTTTGCGGGCTGCGTCATATTCCTGGTACATCTGGATACTCGCCAGGAGCCCCTCGGCGCCACTGCGCTCTTCAGGCGATTTGGCCGTGGCTCGGATGCGTTCGGCGAGGTGCCGGGCCTCGTCCATCTGGCGGTTCTGGATCAGCGCGCTGACAACGATCAGTTGATATCCCGCCTCGCCCGGTTCCAGTTGCGCCGCCCGCCGAGCCAGCGCCAACGCCTCCTCCGGATTCTTCTGCTGGCGAAGATAAAGGTCCGCCAGGTTGGCATAGGCCGGGGCGAACTCGTTGTTGAGCTCGATGGCGCGCCGCAGACTGCCTTCCACAGGACCCAGGTCACCTTTGCCCTGAAACTCGCGCTCCTTCAGCATGGCAAAGTAGCATTGGGCCAGGTAGCTCCGCGAGTCCAACTGGACGGCCTTTTCGAAAAAATCCGCCGCCTCATCGTAGTCCTCCTCCTGGAAGTGCAGGAAGCCCATGCTCTCGTAAGCGGGAGCGAAGTTGGGGTCGAGCCGCAAGGCCTCCTCCAGGAATGCGCGCGCCTCAACCGGTCGCTGGGTGTGGAGAAGGAAGTCACCCCGCACCGCCGCCGACGCCGCGGGTGTCACTTTACGAACCGTGAACTGCGCGGGGTCAACTCCCTCGGGGGACTTCAGACGGAACCCATAGAAGGAAAGGAGGTTCAAATAAGCCTCGATCTCCCGCTTGAGCTGGTCCAAGTCACCGAACGCGCGCTGACGGGCCACCGGCTCATCAACCTCGTTTTGCAGGAGCGAGAGGTAGTTGACAAAGAGGTTCTCGTGAGCTTGCTCGTCTCCGACCAACAGATAGTGAATCACCGCCCAGGACTCGGCGTAGAAGACGGAAGCCTTGTTTTCCTCGTTGTAGAAGGGCGAATCCTGGCCTGCGGCAAACAGGGTCCCGAGCGGAATGAGTTCGGTTTGGCGCAACAGCCGGAGATGTTCGGCGGTCGGGCGCCCGATCAGGACGGTCTTCTCTTCAATCTCCGCGCTGGCGAAGAACTCCGCCAAGCCTTCGCTCACCCACACCGGCAGCCACCGGAAATTCAGACTGGTCAGCAGATGGACATACTCGTGGTAGATGACGTGGTAGGGATTCGCCTCCGGGGCATCCAGTCGCAGCGCAACGTAGTTCTTCTCCTGGCCGTGCACGAAAACACCGCCAGGGCGTGCCTGGCCCTTCTTCTCCCAGTATCTGGGCAGCAACGCCCTCAAGGTCTTCTCATCTTTCCCCGCCAGGATAATAACCGGTTCGCCTGGATCCAGGCGCGCCTTCGGGTAGACGAGCTTAAATACTCCCCGGATCAGCTCGAACTGCTGCGCCACGCGCCGCGTCTGCTTTTCGTTGCCGTTGGTAATGACGATGAAGTGTGGGCTGCGAAGCTCCAGCCATCTCTGGGGGTTTTCAGCAGCGCGCAGAACACGCCCGGCAATGAGAAAGAGCAGCGAGAGAGGAATGAACCGCCGCGCGCACATCATCGACATGACGTTTATCGCCGCGATAAGGAGGTTGTCAAGTACTGAGGTTTCAATGGCGACATATCGTCATCGACGGATCAGCATCCGGGGACGGAGGTAGGAGTCCGGAGGCGCGAACGAAGCCAGGCGGAACAGCATTCGTCAATGTGGTGCCCCACCCGGGATCAGGTCGGTTCGTTTCTGGCTACCCTTCGAGGAGTTTCCAATCCTGGAGCTGGGCCCACGCCTCGAAGGTGTGCCAGCCCACTTGCGGATACTCGCGGCGCAGTCCCGCGATGTCTGCACTGTAACCCACCTGGTCAAACCATTCGAACATTTTCGCCCAGTCTTCGCTCCAGGCGCGCACCTGCTCGATGGGGACTTCCACGTGTTCGATCTTGCGCCCGGAGGCTCGCGTCAGAATCTCCGCGACCTCAACGGGCGTGAGTTCGTCGGAGGCGAGATCGATCCGCTTCCCCAGGAACTGGCCACGCCCCTCCAAGACCATCAGGGCGAATTCTGCGATGTCCGCAACTGCGATGTACAGGAGTCGGCGCGCCCCGGGCAAAGCGATGGTGAACTTCCCATCTTTCAGACCCGGCAGGAACCACGGGCTGAGCAAGTTCTCCATGAAGAAAACCGGGGCAATGATGGTGTAGGGGAGATCGAGCGATTTGATGTGCTGCTCGACCTCGTATTTGCTATCGAAGTGCGGAATCCCGGTATGGCGGTCGGCGTTTCCCACCGAGGTATAGACGAGGTGCTTCACGTGCGCAGCCTTGAGCGCATCCACTAACGCGATGCCCTGGCGCGTTTCGGCGTCCGGTCCCACCTCATACGGAGTCCCCATAGCGAAGACGGCGTCAACGCCGTCCGCCGCGCGCTCGAGCGCTCCGCGGTCGTCGAAACTTCCGATCGCCAACTCGGCGCCCGCCTTCTGAAGCTCTTTCGCCGCCGGCGACTCTGGCTTGCGCGTGACCGCTCGGACCTGGTGCCCCTTCTTTAGCAGGAGATGCGCCAGCGCGCCACCCTGCTGGCCCGTGGCGCCGGTGACTAACACGAATAGACTCCCTGACACGATGATTTCTCCTTTTCATGACGTTTTGACTTTATCCTGCTCGGAGGGCCGGAACTCGCTCTCCGTTTTATTGGTAATGTTCACCGAACATCTTGTGATGCCGCTCCCATCGTAACCGAGATTGCCTGTCAAGTCCGTCAAATCTTCCGCGAGGTTGGTCATTACTATGTGCCGGACCGTAAGCCCGCCGAGCGTGTGGGCCGCATCAAGACCGCAGCGCTCGGCAGCGAAGGCCGCTCACGCGCAGGCTAGACAGGAGGTTCAGCACTGCCGTCTTGAAACCCACCCGGCTTCATCTCCGGTCGAGGCTACGCAGTCCGGGTCATACGAGGTCAGTAGGTTACATAGATGCAGGTCATGCTCCTGTAGTTTCGCTGAATGCTCCAGGCACTCGGGGATAAGGGATCAGCAACCGTGGCGGTCGTCCGCGATTCGGAATTTCGAATTCACACCCACCACGGGGCTGTGCTAACATTTTCCGGCTTCAAAAGGGCTTGGGCTACAACAGGTGGCAGGCCAGGACTTACTCCCGTCATCCTAGAAAAACGGCATGGTGGCCGGTGATCATGACTGACCAGCTTGCCTGAATCACTCAACGCCGGGAGTCTACTGGCTCGCCGAAAAGTTCGCGGCACATTACGTGTGTGCGAGTCCGGTGGGGTGGCTTTCGAGAGCCGTTCCGAAAAGCAAAGGCCAATTCCATCGAGGGGGCAGAACCGGTGAGCAAGGTTCTTAGAGTTATTGGTTTCATTGTGCTGGGACTCTGTCTAGTAGCGGCTGTTGCCATCAGCCTGACGATCGGCTGGCGACCGTTTATCGGGCCGCGGGCGCGTCCGCTGACCGACCGCCAGTTTGAGGCAACCTCCGAGCGCTTGGCGCGCGGAAAGTATCTGGTCGAGAGCAACTTCGGGTGTCTGCATTGCCACTCCGATCATGACTGGAGTGCGCCCGGCGGCCCGGCCATTGAAACCAGATTGGGGGCCGGCGACATCTTCCCGCTGGAGGGCCTGCCGGGCCGTATCGTGGTACCCAATATCACGCCCGACCCGGAGACCGGCGCCGGGAACTGGTCGGACCATACCCTGGCCCGCGCCATTCGCGAAGGAATCGGGCACGACGGTCGCACCCTCTTCCCAATGATGCCCTACGAGCGATTCCGAGCGATGTCCGATGACGACCTGGCCGCAGTGATTGTGTATATCCGCTCGCTTCCGCCCGTCCGCAACCCGCTGCCCAAGGCAGAAATCATCTTTCCCGTCAAATACCTCATCCGCAGTGTCCCGCAGCCGGTTAGGGCGCCGGTCCCGCCACCGGACATCTCCAGTCCCGTCAAGCGCGGTGAATACCTGGTGCGAATGGCGGACTGTGTGACGTGCCACTCCCCGATGGTAAGAGGTCAAACCGACTTCGCGATGGCTTTCGGCGGTGGTTTCCGCCTAAAGGGCCCTTGGGGTGACGTTACGGGTCCCAACATCACCCCCGATCCCTCCGGGATTCCGCACTACGACGAACAACTTTTCTTTCAGGTGATGCGGACAGGCTACGTCAAAGCCCGAAAGCTCAACCTCATCATGCCCTGGATTGACTTCCGACACCTCAATGACGACGATTTGAGAGCGATGTTCGCCTACCTGAAGACGCTGCCCCCCGTCAAGCATCGCGTGGACAATGCCGAGCCTCCCACGCCCTGCAGGCTCTGTGGCGGAGTGCACGGCGCGGGCGACAGAAACTGAGGACTTCACCAGACGAAGCCGGGGTCGCGGGCAGGTTTCGCCACGTCCGCCCATCTTGGGGATGATGTCCACGCCGAGTGCCCACCTGTGCTAGCATGGGAAGAGCAAGAGGAGGTCCGCCTATTCCATCCCCCAGCGGCAAGCTGCGCGCCATTCCCCTCGGAGGCCTCGGCGAGTTCGGCATGAACATGATGGCCTTCGACTACGATGGCCATCTGGTGGTCGTCGATTGCGGCGTGATGTTCCCGGACGCCGAACTGCTCGGCGTTGACATCGTCATCCCGGACATCACCTACCTTCGCGAGAACCGGGATCGCCTGCGCGCCATCCTGCTCACGCACGGCCACGAAGACCACCTCGGCGCCTTGCCTTACGTGCTCGACGAGGTGGACGCGCCCGTTTACGGCTCGCCCTTCACGCTGGCGCTGGCGCGCGCCAAGCTCGCCGACCACGGACTGGCGGACGTCGCCGACCTGCGCGAGATGCAGCCCGGCCGGCCCTTCGAGGTCGGGCCCTTCCACGTCGAATTCATTCACCTCACCCACAGCATCATCGAAGCGGGAGCGCTCGCGCTCAAAACGCCCGTGGGCACGGTCATCCACACCGGCGATTTCAAATTCGACCCCACGCCCATGGACCAGCACGTGAGCGATTTGCACCGCCTGGCCGAGTTCGGCCGGGAGGGCGTGCTCGCACTGTTCTCCGACTCGACGAACGTCGACCGTCCCGGCATGACGCCTTCCGAGCGCGCGGTGCGCGAGCGCTTCGAAGAGATCATGGCCGAGGCCAAGGGCCGCGTGCTCATCTCCTGCTTCGCCACTTCCCTGCACCGCATGCAGCTCGTCATCAACCTCGCGCAGGAATACCGGCGGCGGCTGTGCTTCGTCGGCCGGGCCATGTTCCAGAATTCCGAGATTGCGCTGCAGATGGGCCGGCTCGAGATCCCCAGCGGCCTGCTCGTACAGCCGCAGGACCTGCGCAAGCTGCCGCGCAACGAAGTAGCCGTGATGCTCACCGGCAGCCAGGGCGAGCCCATGGCGGCGCTTTCGCGTGTGGCCGTCAACAACCACAAGTGGGTGACCGTCGAGCCCGGAGACGACGTGGTGATTTCCGCGCGCGTCATCCCCGGCAACGAGAAATCGATCTTCCGCATGATCGACCACCTCTACCGCCGCGGTGCGCGCGTGCATTACCAGGACGGCAGTCAGCCGCCCGTTCACGTCTCCGGGCATGGCAGCGCGGAAGAGCTGAAGCTGATGCTGAACCTCATCCGGCCGCAATACTTCGTCCCCGTGCACGGCGAATACCGGCAACTCTACCGCCACCTGGTTGTGGCCAAGGAGCTGAGCGCTGTCTCGAAGGAAGCCTTTCTGCTCGAAAGCGGCGACGTGCTGGAGTTTGACGCCCAGGGCGCGCGCCGCGCCGGCCGCGTGCCCGTGGGCCGCATCTGCATCGACGTCGGCACGCTCGACGAGGTCGGCGACGTCATCCTCAAGGAACGGCGGGTCATCTCCGAGGACGGCATCGTCATTCCCATCCTGGCCATCAACGAGCATACGGGCGAACTGGAAACGCAACCGCAAATCGTCTCCCGCGGCTTCGTGCCGCTCGATGAGGCCCAGGAACTCGTGGAAAGCGCCCGCGAGGTCATCCTCAAAACCATCGAGAAATCCAACCTCGAGGAAGTGGGCGACTGGGGCGTGATCAAAGAGAAAATCCGCACCGCC